>PJTT01000155.1_pt1 | contig 111593 bp, 94 predicted proteins | sample 1512261 | NCBI WGS metagenome assembly PJTT01 (sample SAMN08177685, study PRJNA422409) | Soil metagenome, whole genome shotgun sequencing project. | isolation source: Soil (2) enriched on wood chips | place: USA: Madison | collected 2015-01-15 | reverse complement strand
CTCTTCCCATTCCGAACAGAGAAGTCAAGCCCGCCAGAGCCGATGGTATTGCCGTAACAGGTGGGAGAGTAGGTCGGCGCCTAATTTTAAACGAGGCCCCTTCAGGAAACTGGAGGGGCCTTTGTATTTTATACGCCATCTAGTTCGCAATACGTTACCCAATACGCACTACTTTCGATTAGCAAAACGGCCTTCAGAGAGCCTGCGATCCACTTTTCGGCATTTTCCAAGCTGCGCATGCTACGTAGCATTCGTTTCTCGGCAAGAAGATACTTTCCTTTGATGGGCTTCAGAAACTCGTCTTCACCTGTTTTCTTCCTGTTGTAGGATGTTCGGTTCTCTTCGGCACGTGTTTTTTCCGTATCGGAGAGCAACAGAATCTGCTTGGGCAGCATCAGGTTTGGTTTGACGGATGTCTTTATTGCACCTTCATAGGCTTCAATTATTCATTTGTGTATCAAACGGACAAATGCGTGCTTCAAGATCGAGAGAACAGACTGCTGCGCGCCGTTGAGAACCTTTAGCATTCCTCGGGAAGGGAACAACATGTTTGTGATAACCTTTTGTTTAGAGAGGATAGGTGTTTTTATAGTTAATTGTATTGTCGGCTAACGAATGCTACGTAGCATTCGTTAGTTGATCTGCGAAAGATCGACGTTGATGTTCAACCACTGTTCTTTGATTTTCGACCAAGCGACATTGATGTGCTACAAAGCTATACTGATGTTCTACAATGCAACACTGATGTTTGGTTGGGCGACCTTGATGCCTGTTGGCCAGGTATTGATGGATGAGGATATGATTTTGATATCCATCGTTGGCTTGTAGAAGTTCGACGGAACTTTGTTGATCATGCCGTTTGCGCTAACGTTGCTTGTAGATGATGCATTGTAGGTATGCAAAGGAACGCCGATGGGTAATGACAGCATTTAGTACAATGGAATTGGGGAGGCGCAATGGAGTGGATTTTCATTGCTTGTGCTTGGCTTTACATTGCTTGTTCCCTTTTCCGTAATAATCTTGTGTGAATCTTGATACTTATGGAAAAAAGAACGTTATTGCAGCCATTGACTACCTATAATCTACATCACTATGAAACAACTATTTCTAGGTCTAATCCTGTTTCAGTTATCTGCTCTATGCTTTGCGCAGCGTCTTCCAGCAGCAGATAGTGCCGTTATTACGAAACATCAACTTACAGCCAACGGGCAGCGTTTTTCCTATACAGCTGAAGCCGGCACGCAACCCGTTTGGGATGATAAGGGAAAGGTGCTTGCTACGGTACAGTATACGTATTATACGCGTGATAATATCGTTGACCTAGCACGGAGGCCACTGCTTATCTCCTTTAATGGTGGGCCAGGATCAGCATCGGTTTGGATGGAACTTGCGTATACAGGGCCGAAATTACTTAATATTGACGATGAAGGCTATCCCCTGCAACCCTATGGTGTAAAAGATAATCCACATTCGGTTTTGGATCTAGCAGATATTGTTTATGTAAACCCCGTGAATACGGGATATTCACGTATTTTAGATGAGAAAGCTGATCGTTCGACATTTTTTGGAACCAATGCGGATATCCGCTATCTCGCGGAATGGTTGAATACCTTCGTCACTAGACACAATCGCTGGAGCTCGCCCAAGTATCTTATCGGCGAGAGCTATGGCACCACGCGGGTATCGGGTTTAGCGCTGGAATTACAAAATGCACAGTGGATGTATCTCAACGGTGTGATGCTGGTTTCACCAACAGAATTGGGTATTGCTCGTGAAGGCGCTGTAGAGAAAGCCTTGCGGTTACCTTATTTTGCGGCAACGGCCTGGTACCACAAGAAGCTGTCGGCCGACTTGCAAGGGCGCTCGTTGGAGAGTTTATTGGAGGAAGTGGAGAAATATACCTTAGACATCCTCCTACCAGCAATAGCACGGGGGTATTCGATTTCTGCGGCCGATAAAGAACAGGTTGTACAGCAAATGGCAGCATATAGTGCGCTACCGGTAAACGTGGTTAGGCAGAATAACTTGGATATCTCTACCTCCTTATTTTGGAAAGAATTAAGACGTAATGATGGATTCACGATCGGAAGGTTAGACTCCCGTTACCTAGGCATTGACATGCGGGAAGCCGGTGAGCGACCTGATTACAACGCCGAACTTACCTCTTGGCTACATTCCTTTACACCGGCCATCAATTATTATTTTTGGAACGAGTTAAACTATAAAACCGATGTGAAATATAATATGTTCGGTTCCGTGCATCCTTGGGATAGTAGTAACGATAGAACAGGTTTAAACCTGCGTCAAGCCATGGCAGCTAACCCTTACTTGCAACTGATGGTACAATCTGGATATTTCGATGGTGCAACGGACTATTTCAACGCAAAGTACAACATGTGGCAGATGGATCCATCTGGGAAATTGGCATCAAGGATGCGTTTCAAGGCTTATAAAAGTGGGCATATGATGTATCTCCGCAAAGATGATCTCATTCAGGCGACTAACGATATTCGGGAGTTTATTAAAGACACCTTGCCGAAAGATAATCAAGCCGCTAAATACGAGTAGTGGATCGAAAATACGAGGAGGCTGTTCCACACGACTTTGAAATCGTATGGAACAGCCTCCTTTATTTGATCGTTGCTAGTCGATTACCTCGAAAGATATTCGGCTAGGTGCATCTTTGGAAAAATAGAGTTGATGCTGGTTTTTAATAAAATCCTTGGCTTCTGCTTTATAGATGTCCATAAACTGATTAGGATTTCTATCCACCAATGGAAACCAAGAGTGCTGAATCTGTACCATCAACTTGTGACCTTTCTTGAACGTATGTGCCACATCGGGCAATTGCACGTTGACAGCTGTCTTTTCATTGGGCACAAAAGCTTTCGGATCGCTATAGCTGTCTCTGAATTTACCTCGAAGCACCTCGCCGCGTACTAACATCTGGTAGTTTTGCATAACCGTTTTCTCGTCGCGTGCTGAGGTAACGCTAGCGCTGTCTGGATAAACGTCAATCAGTTTAACGACAAAATCGGCGTCGGTACCGCTCATGGAAACCGTCAGTGCGGCCGATACTGGTCCGACAACGGTTAAATCTTCCTGCAACACATCTGTCTCAAATACAACAACATCAGGCCGATTGGCGACGAAACGTTGATCGGCAACCATATATTCGCGTGTCCGATCCGTTATGATACCTTCTTGAAAGGGTACCGGCTTATTCGGATCGCTGCTATAGCTGATGTGGTCTTCGGTAGTCGCTCCTTTATCGGTAGTAAGTTTGCCTGTTGAGGTGAGAAATAAAGTTTGTGAACGTCCTTCTTTAGGAGGCCATTGTTGAAATGTTTTCCAGCGATTGGATCCTGTAATGTACAGTGTGGCTTCTGCCGGATTGAAATTCCCTATCCCTTTCAGATGGTAGTCAAAAAAGGGTAACTCGATTTCTTTTTGGTAGTATAAGCTTGTTTTCTCCCCAAAGCGGATGTCGCCAAAGTAGTCGCCCTCAGCGCGTACCCAGCCTCCATGGTACCAAGGTCCTGCTACAAGTACACTATTGTTCTTTGGACTACGCTTTTCAATCATCTTGTAGGTTTCGAAAGCACCATAGGTATCCTCCGCATCAAACAGGCCGCCAACAACCAGCACTGCAGGCTTCACGCTGCCCAAATGTTCGGTGACTGTACGACTGATCCAGAAGCTATCGCGAACACTGTGTTTTGCCAAATCGTCCCAAAATTTAACGGTATGGTCTAAGTACGTAGATTTTAAACCCGACAAGCTGGGATTGTCGAGAAAGAAGCGATAATAGTCTTTTGCCTCCAATTGAAATCCCTTTGGTCCGTCCGCATTGGTAATTGGCTTCGGACGAGGGGCATCAAAGCTGTACATAAAGCGGAAGGCATCCATCAGAAACAAGGCACCACCATGGTGAAAATCGTCACCGATGAACCAATCTGTCACGGGAGCCTGTGGCGAGACCGCTTTTAAAGCAGGGTGGCTACCAATAAGGGCTGCTGTAGAATAAAAGCCCGGATAGGAGATGCCATACATGCCCACCTTACCATTGTTGTTCTTTACGTTTTTGACCAACCAGTCTATCGTATCATAGGTATCTGTACTCTCGTCAATCTTTTGTCCGTTTGCTTTGGACCGCGTTGGGCGTATATTTTCATAGGTTCCTTCGCTCATCCATCGACCACGAACATCCTGATATACGAAGATGTAACCGGCTTTGGTCATTTCCGGGAAGTTGCCCAAATAGCTTTTAGCCGACTCCTCGCCATAAGGAGCAACGGTGTAGGGCGTTCTATTGAGCATAATTGGAAACTTTTTCCCTTTTTCTTTCGGGATATAGATCGATGTAAACAGGCGAACACCGTCCCGCATGGTAATGTACTGTTCTATTTTAGTGTAATGGGCTTTAACATACTCCTCATTGATATCTTGTGCATGGCTACACAGGTATAAAAGAGCAAAAAGAAGCGTAAGAATTTGTCTATTCATATCGGTAAATTTGCTTTAGTCTAACTAGCCCTGAAATTAAGCAAATAGTTTGGAAGCCCGATTGATCTATTTTGTAAAAAAAAAGTGAATTTAGATGTAATGTTTGAGCAGCTTAAGTTGTCTTCCTATTAAATGAGCCAGATGAATCAAGAAATCTTCAAAAAAACGGTGTTTGTCTTCAAAGACAAGATGTATCGCTTTGCGAAGAGTTTGCTCATTGATACGGATGATGCCTACGATCTAGTACAGGAAGTGATGATGAAGCTCTGGCAGATGCGCGATGAACTTCTGGTTATAGCGAACAAGGAAGCCTTTGCTATGCGCTGCGTGCGCAACGAGGCGATGAATAGGTTGAAGCATGCGAAGGTGGTGCAGCTGCACCAACATACCCTGACCGAAGGAGTCGTTCAGGAGCATTACCCGGCACTGACCAAGGAATTGATACAGCGTTTAATCGCCGCTCTACCCGAGAAGCAGAAGATGGTGATGCATCTTCGCGATATCGAGGAATACGAGATCGCAGAGATTTGTGAAACGCTGGATTTAGAGGAATCTGCCGTACGAGTGAACTTGACACGTGCTCGGCAAAGGATTAAAGGACAACTGCAAAAGATTTTTGACTATGAAAAAAGACAGATCAACGGAAATGTATAAGAAATATTGGGAAGGGGTTTCGTCTTTGAACGAAGAGAGATCCCTAAAGAGAGAGTCCGATAACCCCTATTTCGAGGAATTGGATAAGCTCGCTAAATCGGAGATGGATTGGGAATTCGATGATTTCATGGCGATGACTGAAACGAATAAAGAGCAGGAGCACAATGGCGATCGCCGCAGGCGGCTTCATTGGGGTATTTGGGGAGGAACCATCGCTGCTGCGAGCATACTTGTTGCCGGTTTTCTTTTTCTGCGTACGCAAGATACCCAGATTCATGTCTTTGAGCGGGCAACGTTTGCCAAGGTAACCTTGTCGCCTGCTGATCTCAAAGACACGCCGGCCATCGAAGAGAAAAAGCCCAGCTATGTGCTTGTCAAGAGAGATTCCCGCGCCAGCAATAAGCAGCATAACAAGCGATCCGCGGAAGATGAATCAACAGCGGGATTAGCGATCCCGGAAGAAGAGGCTTACGTGATTGTGAATGGTAAGCCCATTTATGATGAAAAAGAAGCCGAGGACATTGTATTGGCCTCGCTGAAGATAATGAGGACTAACCTGCAGGAAGGGAAAAATGCCTTGGACAAAGTCAGATATATCCAAGTTGAATTGTAAACGTAAAATTATACACATTATGAAGACTATATTATCAGTTGTGATGCTCCTATGGGTATCACTCGCAGGAGCGCAAGTATCGAAACTCGATAAGATTTTTGATAAGTATCAGGAAGCAAAGGGAGTAACTTCTATCAAGATAGGTAAGCCCATGTTCAGTATGATCCAAAAGCTTAATATCGGCGACGACGAGATGGGGCAGATCAAGCCGCTGTTAACAAAGATCAACTCGATAAAAATGCTGATCGTTGAAAATGATAGCCTGCAGATTAAAGACGAGGTGAAGTCCGCCTTTTCGAATATTCATTACGAGGAATTGATGGCCATACATAGCGATGGCAGCCGAATTAAGTTTTTGGCAGAGAGTACCGCCGGTGATATATTGAACAATCTGCTATTGGATATCTCTGCGGATGGTAGTACCATTTTCATGATCTTGGACGGCCGCATCAGCTATGCCGATATTGATAAACTAGTAAACGAAAAATAACCATGGTAAAGATCTATCAACTTACATTTTGTGTTATCGTTATTATGATGATGCAGTCCTGCTACATCAAGCAGCGTTCCAATATGAGCTTTGTGGATCGTTCGGTTGCCGGACGAGAGGCAGAAATTGTGTCGATCAAGATGCCGATGTTTTTAGTGAAGCCATTTCTAAGAAAGGAACTTCAGGAGGAGGATGACGAAATGCTACGCTTGGCGATGAGGAAAATCAAGAGCGTGAAGCTCACAACCTTGTCGAACGCTCGGAATAGCGATCGTATCCAAGAAAATTATAAGCAGTTTTTGCGCGATGAGCAGATGGAAGAGTACGCGAGTATCATCAGCGATGGCGATCGGATAACGATCAATGCGCAAACCAAAAACGACAAAATTAAAAAACTGATGCTGGGTGTCTCCTCTCAAGAGGGGGAGCATGTATTTATCGAGGTGAGGGGAAATTTCTCTATGGAGGATATCGCTCGTGCCCTTGATTCATACGAGAAGAAGAAGAAGTAGGAGGCCGTAAATAAATTACTCCTTGCGCCGTCTAAAAAAGCAAAAAGCTCGAAATCAATTCGAGCTTTTTTTATGGGATAATGAATAACCTTATTTCGCTAGTTCTTCCGCGATTGCAGCACCGATTTCTGCCGGTGATTCTACAACACGAATACCGCACTCACGCATGATTTTCATTTTGGCAGCAGCTGTATCATCAGCACCACCAACGATCGCTCCAGCGTGGCCCATACGACGTCCCGGAGGCGCTGTTTGACCGGCGATGAAACCAACTACTGGCTTTGTTCCGAATTCTTTGATCCAGTTGGCCGCTTCAGCTTCCATACCACCACCGATCTCACCGATCATGATGATACCTTCTGTTTCCGGATCATTCATTAATAATTCTACAGCTTCTTTGGTTGTTGTTCCGATGATCGGGTCACCACCGATACCGATAGCTGTGGTGATACCTAAGCCTGCTTTCACAGTTTGATCCACAGCTTCATACGTTAATGTTCCCGATTTAGAAACAATACCTACTTTACCTTTTTTGAAGATGAAGCCAGGCATGATACCAATCTTCGCCTCTTCAGCAGTGATGATACCAGGACAGTTAGGACCGATTAAACGAGATTTTTTGTCACTCAAGTAAGATTTTACTTGAATCATATCTTTAGTAGGGATACCTTCTGTAATACAAACGATTACTTCGATACCTGCTTGTGCAGCCTCCATGATCGCATCAGCAGCAAATGCAGGTGGAACGAAAATTATGGAAACGTTAGCGCCAGTTGCTTCTACGGCATCTTGTACCGAGTTGAATACCGGACGGTCGAGGTGTGATTGTCCACCTTTCCCAGGCGTAACACCACCGACAACGTTTGTTCCGTACTCAATCATTTGAGAAGCGTGATAAGTACCTTCATTTCCGGTAAAACCTTGTACGATTACCTTTGAATCTTTATTTACTAATACACTCATTTTTTCTGTTTTTTTGCAAAGCAAAGCTACTATTTTGCAACGACTTCTAAAAATTAAGCTTATGCTAATCCTGCATTTTTTTATAAAAGCTTTAGCTTTTGAATAAAATGCCACAAGACAATCCCTACCGTAACCGATACGTTCAAGGAATGCTTGGTGCCAAACTGAGGAATTTCAATGCAGGCGTCTACTTCTTGCATCACTTCATCGGCAACGCCATGGACTTCATTGCCGAAGACGAAGGCATATTTTTGCGATGTTTGGACCGCTGTGTCCTGTAAGGCGATGCTGCCTGCAGCTTGCTCTATAGCAATCACGGTATAGCCTTCCTGTTGCAACGATTTGACGGCTTCCTGTGTGTCGGCTACATGCTCCCAAAGGACAGACTGCGTGGCACCTAACGCTGTTTTCTCGATTTCACGGTGTGGAGGTGTACCCGTAATGCCGCATAACAAGATCTTCGCTATTGCAAAGCCATCGGCCGTACGAAAGGTAGATCCTACGTTGTGCATGCTGCGCACGTTGTCCAACACGATAACAATAGGTGTTTTCTCTTGCGCTTTAAATGATTCGACGTCAGGTCGATTCAATTCTTCCATGGATAATTTTTGCATGAATTTCGCTGTTAAAACCCCAAAAATACATATTTTAATCCGTTTGCGGCCATGGAGGAGCATGGCGTGCTTAAATTTTTAAAAATAGATTTTGATAATTGAAATTATCATGTTATTTTTGCATTCCGAAATTAGTACACAGAAAATAAAAGCTAAGAGAAATGGCAAATCATAAATCAGCGATTAAAAGAATTAGAACAAACGCAGCAAAACGCTTAAGAAACCGTTACCAAGCAAAAACTACACGTAACGCGATTAAAAAACTACGTAACACAACAACTGCTGAAGAAGCAAAAGCTTTATTGCCAAGAGTTGTTTCTATGTTGGATCGTTTGGCTAAGAAAAACGTAATTCACAAAAAGAAAGCTTCTAACAACAAATCGAAGTTGACTAAGTTTGTAAACAAACTAGCGTAAGCATTTCTTCGTTTTCATGATATAATGGGGAAGCATTAGTTTGTTTCCCTTTTCTTGTTTATGCATAAAAATGGGGCTGAAGGTATCTTCAGCCCCATTGCTATTATAAGATGGTTTTGATAACCTGATCTAGTTTTGCTTTGTTGTTTTTGTAAGGCGAGAGGTCGTACAATTCTACCTTACGAAAATCAATGGGATGACTTTCGCTCTGTAGGTAGATAAATCCTTTATCAAGAAGCTTGCCATCAGGTTTTTGCTTAGGGTCATAGCTTTCGACATTACCACCTCCGATTTGTGGTTTATTGTATTCCAGCACCACTTGACCATCCAGTATATGTTGAATGATGGAGTCGCCCAATACGAGGAAGTCTGCTGTGACCCACTGATCTCCATGATAGGTTTTCGATGTTGAGCTTTGGCAATGCGGCGTGAAAAGTTTGTCGTTGATCACAACATTGGTGCCGGGGGTACACAGATTGGACGTTGTGCGTGCATCGGTTCCATTACCGCCTAAGAGTTGCCCTTCGATGGAGATGGGGAAATCTTGATCCTTCAACATCGTTTTTGGGTCTTGGCCGTGTAGCATCGCGCCGCTGTTGCGCCATGCCCAGCCTTCGCCTCCTTTGGTTTGCTCATCAACAAAACGGTATTCCAGGCGCAGCAGGTAGTAGCTGTAAGGTGTGTTGTAAGCCAAATGCCCATACTGTTGGTTGAAATCATCATATCCATCGTAGCGCACTTTTAATAGGCCGTCTTCTACGCGAAAGGTATTGGCATAATTTTCTCCCGGCTGGTGCAATCTAATTTTGGGAGTCCAGTTCTTCATGTCCTTCCCGTTAAAAAGCTGTATGGCCTTTGGTTTTTCTTCTGTGGATGTTGCACGTGTTTTTGTTGCGCAAGCAAAAAAAATGGCGCTTGCAGCCATCACGGATAGAAACGTGGTCTTCATGTGTAGGTATTAAGTTTAAAATAATAGATTTTTATTCTTTACATATTCGCTCGGGCGCACCCCGATTATTTTGTTAAAGGTGTTGCTGAAGGTAGGCAAGCTGCTGTAGCCCACGCGTAGCGCAACCTCGTTGACACTCAACTTATCATCCAGGAGAAGTTTGAGGGCCGTAAGCATGCGCAAGATGGTGTAATACTGAATAAAGGACATGTTCAGCTCACGTTGAAAGAGGCGAGCCAAAGTGCGCTCGCTAACATCGAACTCCTCTGCGAGCTTTTTAAAGCTTACATTTTCATCTATACGATGATCCAAGTAACTCACAATGTCCTTGAGTTTTTCGTGCTTCGGATAGGGAAGCGCTAAGGGTAATTCGGTGTTGGACACTTCGGGAAGGATAAGCTTAAAAGCCTTTGCAATCGAAAATTTCGGTTCCTCCACAGGAAAGATATTGCCTGTCCAACGGTTGGTAAACATAATGAATTCAATCAGAAAGTCATTGACAGGATAGATGTTCACCCGGTCAAAGAAATCCGTGTCGGTCTCAAACTTCGGAAAATAGAGATTGCGCATCACCACCTCAGGGCTGCTGGGGTGGATACTATGCGGTACGCCTCCAGGGATCCATATATAGTGCCGCGCTGGTAGGAAGTACGATTTTTCCGGTGTGCGCAAAAATACTATCCCACCCTCCGTGTACAAAAATTGCCCTTTTTGGTGGCTGTGTTCGGCGATGTAGGTTTCCCCCATCATCGCATGGTGGCAATATATGCTATCTTCGAAGGAGTCTACTTCCGTGACGTAATATTTATCGACATATATTTTGCTATCCATACGCTGCGTTTCTTTTTGCATGTTATAAATTTCTTGTTTTTTAATGATATAACCAAGATAGTAAGTGGATGCTCACGTGTTAAATGTTTCTTTTATTGAAATAAGTGAGTGCTAACTTTTTTATTTCTATTTTAAGTTGCTGATATTCAAGTTGTTTATCTAGTTGTGGTGCTGCGTTTTTTCTTGGTAATGATTTGATTACCAAAGGAATGCTTCAGCTAATCTGTATTTTGATAATAATGTGGCAAAAATCAATAAAATAGCGATTTAAAATATGCTTATTATTGCTTATCTTACTTTTAGTGCCTTTGCACGAAGGAAGTTAACAAATTACTATGGCTTACGAGAGAATAAAACTAGAACGGTTAAAAGATAAAGTAATGACCGCAGAAGAGGCGGTTCTTTTCTTCGAAAATGACATGGTCGTAGGAGCCAGTGGATTCACAAAGGCGGGCGACAGTAAAGTGGTTTTGGAGGCTTTGGCAAATCGAGCCAAAACCGAGGACATCAAAATTACCCTCATGACAGGTGCCTCCTTGGGGCATGATACGGATGGTAAGTTAGCGGAAGCGGGCGCCCTTAAAAAGCGGATGCCTTTCCAGGTTGACCGTGTGTTGCGCAATAAGATCAATGCTGGAGAGGTATTGTTTATCGACCAGCACTTGAGTGAGAGTGTGGAGCTATTGCACAATAAGGTATCGCCACCAGTAGATATCGCTGTTATCGAGGTCGCTTATATTGATCGTGACGGAAGTTTGGTACCCACGACATCTGTCGGTAACTCTGCGACATTTGCCGAGTTGGCAGACAAGATCATCTTGGAGATCAATACAGCTATTCCCATGGAAATATATGGCCTTCATGATATTTACAAAGCGGAAAACTATCCACATCGCAATGTTATCCCTATTGTTGCGCCATGGAACAAGATAGGCCGTAAAACCATTCCCCTCAATCCCGACAAGATTGTCGGGATTGTGTTCACCGATAAAAAGGATAGCCCCGCGGATATCGCTGAACCAGACGAGAAAACCACGGCAATCGCCGGACATATCCTGAAGTTTTTCGAAAATGAGGTGTAGCTTGGGCACTTGACGGATAGGCTTTTGCCCTTGCAAGCAGGCATCGGCAAGGTGGCAAATGCGGTATTGACAGGATTTAAGCACAGTAATTTCTACGATCTCACCATGTTCTCCGAAGTGTTGCAAGACAGTACCTTCGACTTGATCGATTCAGGCGTGCTTTCTTTTGCATCAGCTTCGTCGATCACGGTGTCTGCAGCATGCTACGAGCGCGTATTTGGCAATCTGCAGAAATACCGCGATAAAGTGGTGTTGCGTCCTCAGAATATTTCCAATACACCGGGACTGATACGCCGTCTGGGTATTATCGCAATCAATACGGCAATAGAATTTGATATCTACGGTAACGTGAACTCCACGCATTTGGGTGGTACCAAGATCATGAATGGTATTGGTGGCTCGGGAGACTTTGCCCGAAATGCCTACCTAAGCATTTTTGTAACGCAGGCAGCATCCAAAGGGAATTCCATTTCCCATGTTTTGCCTATGGTTTCCCATGTGGATCATACAGAACACGATGTGGATATCTTGGTGACCGATATTGGCTTGGCCGACCTTCGGGGATTGGCGCCAAGGGAACGTGCCCAAAAGGTTATCGATAATTGTGTACACCCGGATTTTAAAGAGGAGCTGCAATCTTATTTTGACAGAGCCTGCGCAAGGGGAGGACATACGCCGCACCTTTTGGAAGAGTCCTTTGATTGGCATATCCGTCTTGCGGAAACGGGTTCCATGAAGAAATAAAAACGAAGCCGTGCTGGATGGGGAAACCGTCCAGCGTGGTTTTGATCTGTATTACCTACCGGTCTTGCTGTACCCTGCCATATTTCCTTTTGCGCAGAAGCTGCTGTGCAATAGCAAAGAAACTCAATAATATCAGAGGAGCGAGTACATTCAGTAATTGCCAGTTCAGCTTTTGTTCTTTTACTTTTTGGCTGTCCAATAGCCTTAGTTTCACTTCCCGATTTCGGAGGCCGATCAAACTTTCGTCGTTAAGCAGGTAATCTACGGTATTTTGAAGAAATGCTTTATTGGCAAACTGTTGTTCCGTGTATCGATCCCACCCTAATGGATAAGGCGATTGGTCTTTACTATTGACTTGGTTTATCAGCCAGTCTGCATCGGCAACGACCAGCATTTTGCTTTCCTCGTGGACGCTGGACAAATCGACGGGATGCTGTATGTCACCCGGTGACGGACGGTTTTCAAAGAGGTAAGGGAATTCTCCTTGTAATAGCACCGCTACCGGTAGCGGACCACTATTAAACTTCTTGGGATCCGGCTTCTCTTCAATTATTTGTAAGCTAATAGGGGCAGGAGTACGCCATACCCTTGCAAAGGGAGAGGAGGTCAGGATGATGTCTTTCTTGATTTTTGGCGATGCCAGTGTGTCCAGTGTGCCGGCAAATTCGGTACGGATGCCGTCAAGGTTCTTGACGAGCGGATGCGATGAAATAGGTGTCAGTACGGGAAAGAAGTACCAGGGAGTGAGCTCGATTTGCGATTGGCCGCCCATACTCGCTACGGTGACGGGAATCTGTCCACAGTTGAGATCCGCAAGGAGGTCATGGTTCAAGCGTACACCGTACAGAAATAGCTGATCGTCTAAGTTGAGCGATCGCCCGACAAGAGGTTGGCTGCCATTCTGCTCAAGGTGCTCCAGGGATGCATCTATTTGATCGATGGCCCAGACCACTCGACCACCATGTCTCACGAAGTAGTCCATCTTGTATTTATGGCTTTCTTTGAATGCCTGCGTGGGTTTCGCCACGAAAAGTAACTTGAGTTGATCGAGCGAAGCATAGGTTACCGAGTCCAGGTTGACGCGACCCACTTGATAGCCATCGGCAGAAAGGGACTGCATGGCATCATACAGCGCTAAATCATCGGGTTCCCCATGCCCTTCCGTAAAACCGATAAAAGACGATTGTTGAGCATGCACTTTCTTTAAGCCCGCCGTGAAGGCGTATGCAAGGTTTTGAATGGAATTGTTGATAGCTTCTTCGGGGCTAATGCCTTGTTTCTGCTGTAGCAAGTTGATTGGAATTTCCTGCTCCGCCGTACGGATCACGGCGGTCGGGAATATCAGCCTCTGCGTTAAGCCGCGATCGGTTTTAACACTCAAGTTTGTTGGGTAGATCCCTCTGGATAATAAAGCATCGGCAAATGCTTGTTGTTCCTCTTGGCTCCCATCTAAAGGATCGATCACCGTAAAATCGAGCTTACCGCCCGCGTACGATTTTAGGTCGCTTGCCATATCAATCGTAGCCCGCTTTAGCTGGTTGAAGCCGTTGGGAAGATCGCCATCCAAAAAGATACTGATGTGAACAGGTTCTTTGAGATCGCGTAATACGCTTTTTGTAGCCTCGTTTAGGCTAAATCGTTGGTCCTCGGTAAGGTCTAAACGGCCTAAGTGGCTCGTCAAAAAACTGTTGTTGATACAAAAGTAAACGATTAGTGCTGCAGCATAGCAACTCCATGTTTTGATGCGCTTTCGGAAGTGGCGGCCCAAGTGTCCGATGCTAAATAAGATAAACAGTGCTGCTACGCTTAGGAAATAAATAAGATCACCTGTAATAAGTACGCCGCGACTGATGCTATCGTAATGAGACTGTATACCGAGATTCTTGATGAAGGAAGCACTGGATTCGACGAAAAATAGGTCGCTCATCGCGCCAAAACCATAGTAAGCAAAAAATGTAGCAAACACCGCAAGTAAAAAGGCGACCACGGTGTTTTTTGTTAGGCTGGAACAGAATATGCCGATTGCGCCGTAGGTCAAGACAAGAAAAAGTAAGCCAAGATAAGAACCGTAAGTTGCGCCAATATCAAGATTTCCCACGGGCTTAGCTAATAAGTAGACGCTTAACCCGTAGATGCATGTGGGTAATATGGCTAGGACAACAATGAAATTGACACCCAGATATTTGCCAACTACAATTTGACAGAGGCTGTTAGGCCTACTGAAAAGCAGGTCAAAAGTACCTTCGCTTTTTTCTGCAGCTAGACTGCGCATGCTGATCGCTGGAACCAAAAAAATTAACAGGTATGGCGCTATGCCGAAGAAGGTTTCGAGGGTCGCATAGCTACCGTCGATTATTGCAGAGCTTGGGAAAATCCAGGATAATAATCCACTTACCAGCAGAAAAAGGGCAATGGCCAAGTAGCCTATCAGCGAATTGAAGAACGAAGAAATTTCCTTTTTTAGAATGTTGATCAAGGCACAAGCTTTTTTGTTCGCTCGAAAATAGGAAATACATGGCTGTAAAACAAGGACGCACCTACCCTAATTGGTGGTGCGTTCCTGTTATTTTAGCAATGAGGCGCTTATCTTTTGCCCGGTAGATAGATTTGAAAACCTACCGCTACGCCAAGTCCACTTTGTCCGCCTCCGGAGTTCACGTTCGCTTTACTGTAGTTGTAGCCTGTCATGACTTCCAGTGCAACAGTCTGCGTGATAAAATGCGCGTAACCTACATTGGCGCCTAATGCCAGTGATACATCGCTACCCGGTTTACTACCTGCAATACCCACATCACCTTGTCCAAAGAAACGTCCAGATGCGCTGGCGCCCCCAGGAAAATAATAGCGTACGAAAGGCGAGATACCATAATTGTATACGTTATCGTCTCCTTTAATCGCAGTAAAGCCTAGACTTGCCTGAGCACCAATAGCCAAACCATCTGTAATGAAGTAGCCTGCGCGAGGGTTCAAATTGATGTTAAATTGGTCTCCTTCGAAGCTATAACCGATATTACCAATAGATCCTCCGACCATCCAATTACCTTGTTTAATTGGTTCTAGACCAACATTGGCCGTGGTTTGAGGTGTTGTCTCGACGCGCTGCGCTTGGGATGTCAAGGTGAAACCTCCTATTAGGGCCATTAAAAGTGTAAATTTTTTCATATCTATTCAAGTGTTAAATGTATACCATATAAACACTTGTCGATAAAAATGGTTTGAGTTATTTTGTTAAGCGTACAAATATTTCCTCCAGCGATTGATCGGGGTATTTCTCCTGCATATCTTTAACAAGAAAATGATCTTGAATTTTCCCCCGATTTAGGATGATAATTTCATCGCACAGGGCTTCCACCTCTTGCATAAGGTGGGTTGATAGCAAGACCGTTTTTTCCTTGCCCAGTTCCTTGATCAAAGCTCGAATTTCTATAATCTGATTGGGATCCAGTCCCGATGTGGGTTCGTCCAAAAGGAGGACTTCTGGATTATGTATAATACATAAGGCTAATCCTACACGTTGTCTATACCCTTTGGATAGTTCGCCTATCTTTTTGTGTTGTGCATCCGTCAAGCCGGTTTGCTCGATCACGCTGTGTATACGTTCGCTTTTGTTCTTTATGCGGTGGGTATCTGCTTCGTAGTGCAGTAGTTCGCGAACATACATATCCACATACAAAGGGTTGTTCTCGGGTAGAAAACCCAACTTCCTCTTTGCAGATAAGGGCTGCTCCGCAATATCAATATGCAGTATGCTGGATTTGCCAGCACTGGCAGGAAGTAGGCCTGCCAGAATTTTCATCGTTGTTGATTTTCCGGCGCCGTTGGGGCCTAAAAAGCCTACAATGCTGTTTTTTTGTGTTTCAAAGGATACATTGTCCAGCGCAAGCTGTGTTCCGTATCTCTTCGTTAACCGATCTACTTTGATAGCCATTGTTGAAAGTTATATGATCGGAGCTCTCCGATACATGAGATAATGTAGGAAAATTAATTGATGTAAGGCGAAGACAACTGTCTTTTCTGTATATAATAGTCCAGCGATTGTGCAGCTTGCAACGGTCTGTCGGTACTCAAAATATCGGCGCCATTTTCCACAAATTCAGCGTAAAGCTGGTCGCCGCGTGTCTCGGCTTGCCGATCAAGATTTCCCATGGTACCTAGGATACATAGGATACCATGTTGGTGTAATAGATCCGTCAATTGTTTGTCGGCTTCCCTCGTACCAATAAATGCAAGGATGCGCGTATCCGGAACGTCGGCATCGTTCAGCCGAAGCAGATCGTCGGCATGCCTTATGGAAGCCGATATCATGAGGTCCGGAGCCAAATTGTTGACTGTGGCGGCCTGATCTACGTTGTAGGTGATAATCGCTACATAGGCTTCGGCATGCGCTTTACGTACGGCGTCGATCACTAGTCGATAAGGTACATTGCGTTTTACATCCAAGGTGAAAATCACTTTGCCCACACCCCAGCTCAATGCCTCGTCCAATGTGGGAATTTGGTAAGATGTGATGTTGCCTTGGTTATCTTTTAGTTGGAGCGCTTTGAGTTCTTCCAAGGTTTTACGATTCACTTTTCCTGTTCCCGTGCTGGTTCTGTCCAACGTTTCATCATGCATCAATACCAATACAGAATCTTTGGAAAGCGCGATATCACATTCGATGATTGCGGCTGTTTTGTAGGCGATGCGTTGGAAAGTTTCGATCGCGTTCTCCGGATAATCTAGGTCTGGACCACCCCGATGCGCACTCACTAAGGGAACCCTTGTGTCGGAATAGGTGAGGAAGCGATAGAGATCATCCACACCTGAGAAGCGAAATACCTGATTGTGGTTGCTGACATGAGCCAAATTAGTAGCATTGTTGTTGCGAAAACAGCCTGTGTTCAGGCCGAGAAAAGCTAGTGCAAGTGCAAATTTAATCCAGGTGTACATGGCTTAGTATCGATTGGGAAAGCGTTTCTACCGATGTGTTCAGTTGATCGATGTGGAGTTGTGCTCGTTTGTAATAAGATTCTCGTTGTGCCAGCTTCTCTTCGATAAAGAGCAACAGCGCTTCTCCGTTCAACCCCTTAAGAGCAGGCCTGTTGGCAATTTTCGATTGCTGCAGGCGGGCATGTAGCGCTTTGGGCGTGAGGTGTAGGTAAACCGCTAAACCGTTTGCCAAGATCCAGTCCATATTATCGAAATAACAGGGGCTGCCACCGCCGGTGGATACGACCACGTCTAGCCCCGCTAGCTCTTTTAATACTTGGCTTTCCAGTAGGCGAAATTGATCTTCACCATATTTTTCAAAATAATCTGGGATGGACATCCCCACTCGATCGACAATCAGATGATCAAGATCGATAAATTTTTTCTGTAAGTGGTTGGCAAGCTTACGCCCTAAAGTAGTCTTTCCACTTCCCATAAAACCGACAAGGAAAATAGGTTTGTTCATTATTTTGCCAAGTAATCTTTCTCCAACTCTTCTTTTGAAGGAAAGGTAATCTTCGACCATTTTTTTATGACCACGCCATTTTGCAGTAAGAGTACACCCGGATTGGAGCGTACCATGCTTTTCAAGGGAACAGCATCTGCATAGAAGGTCTCCAACACGAGGTCCATTTCTTCGTTGAGGCTGTTGGCTATTTGTGCCGAGCTTGACGTTAGCAATACCGCACGGAGGTTGAAATCTGCAGAAAGGTCGCGAATGGTCGTGTTTATGCGGTCCAGTGCAATCATGTCTGTCGTGGAGAGCTTATCAGCGTAGGTGCTTACCACCACGAAGTTGTAATAAGGGTTGGTAATTATTTCCTGAGTAACATCGTTTCCATCCGCATCGGAAATCAACAGGTCGGAAATCGGGATTTGGTATCCTTTTTTTACAAGACGTGACGAAGGTTCACCAATGACTTCCCAGTTTTCATCTTCCCAAATACCGGCCATATATTCTTTGTCGGTCACCTTCTTGGACTCTCCCGTAGCTTTGTTTTTTATCTCATAAATGTATTCGTACACGTCGCCTTGCTTACCTTCAGGGAGTACCATCAGCGCAGGGATGTTATTGCCTTCTTTGTAGGGCAAGAAATCTAGGAAAGGCAAAAAGTATAGCGTATAGATGCCTATCCCGATTGACAGCAGCACAACTACCGTGGACAAGGTGCTGCTCAACGCGCCTTTTTTCAGTAGAGGGTTTATACGGTTACGGTAGCGGAAGATAATGAGTATAAACGCGAATAAAATAAGATCTTTCAGGAAAGACTGCCAAGGGGTCAGCGGAATGGCGTCGCCAAAGCAACCACAGGAGGTGACGACTTCGAAGAAAGCAGAATAGAAGGTAAGGAACGTGAAGAAAATAATGAGGATAAGTAATCCCCATGCAACCTTTTGCCGATGTAGCCCAAGCAAAAGAAAAGCGCCGAGGATAATCTCGAAACTACAGATCAATATCGCTATCCAGGCACTGTAGTCGTTGAGGAAATCAAGATGGAAAACGTGGAAATATTCCTGCAGTTTGTAGCCGAACCCTGTAGGATCATTTGCTTTAATAAATCCGGAGAAAATAAATAAAATACCTACAAATAGACGGCTGAAGCCAAGGATTAGCTTGCTGAGATCTGTTTTTTTCTTACGCGTCGGGTTAAAGTTTGTTTCCATGTGCTAGTTTTGTTCGGCAAGGCCCATTTTTATCAAGGCAAATACAGCATAGTTTAGCATATCCTGGTAGTTGGCCTTTAAGCCCTCGGATACGATTGTTTGCCCGTTGTTATCTTCAATTTGTTTCACGCGGTGAAGCTTCATCAGGATCAGATCCGTCAAAGAAGAAATACGCATGTCGCGCCATGCTTCACCATAGTCGTGATTCTTAGCAAACATCAAATCACGCGTTTCGTTTACTTTTTCTGCATATTTTTCGTTTACGAAGCTGTAGTCAAGCTCGTTGGAGGAGTCTTCAGAAAGCTCCAATTGCATCATCGCAATGACACAATAGTTGACAATACCGACGTATTCATCCACTATCCCTTCACCGACCAGTGATACTTTTTTTACCTCGAGCGTGCGGATGCGTTGCGCTTTTATGAACAGCTGATCGGTTATAGAGGAGGGGCGCATAATGCGCCAAGCCGTTCCGTAGTCTTTTGTTTTCTTTAAAAATAAATCTTTGCAATAGCCAATGACCCGGTTGTATTCGGTACTTGTATCCATGTGTTGCGCGGTGTTTTGCCTGTGTGTTCTCTTACAAATATAGGCAGAATATGTTATTCGGGGGAACAGGATTGCCGCACAATTTAAGAACTAAGAAAAATAAGTGTTATTTTTGGCTATGCATGCTGTGAGCTTTGATAAGTTTGACGATATCGAATACCTGAAAGTGGGTACGGAACAGCAACAGAATGTTTACGACCTACTTACGGAGGCTAGACTGTTCGATCTGTTGAAGCCCTATGATCCCTTACTTGTGGGTACCTTGCCGATCGATATCGCCATCGCATCGAGTGATTTGGATGTTATCTGCTGTGCCAAAGATCTGGAAGAATTTTGCCGCTTTGCGCAAAAAAGCTTCAGCTGGCGGGAGTCTTTTCATCTATCGAAGTCGGTCGTTAACAAGGTTCCCACGGTATTGGTCCATTTTATGTTGTCGAGTTTTGAAGTCGAGCTATTCGTGCAGGGCGTTCCTTCCAAATTTCAGCACGGTTATCGGCATATGATCATAGAATACGAAATTTTGTCGAACAATGATGAAAACTTTAGACAGCGGATTCTTGCATTGAAAGTCGCGGGTGTGAAGACAGAACCTGCCTTTGCTCAATTACTGGGGTTGGAAGGAGATCCCTATGAGCGCTTACTTAATTATAAAAGTATATGAACGTATTTAAACCGGAGATTCGCGAGGTGCAGATCACGCGTTATGTCCAACCCTTTCGGGAAGGTGGGTCACTTCCCGCTTTGGTAGATGCCGATGATGGTTTTAGCTATGTCATCAAGTTTCGTGGCGCTGGCCAAGGACGAAAGGCGTTGGTGGCCGAGCTCATCGGTGGCGAACTAGCTCGCTTTTTAGGATTGCGCATGCCCGAAATGGTGTTTGCAGAATTGGACGAATCCTTCGCTCGAACAGAACCCGATGAAGAAATACAGGATTTATTGCGTTTTTCCGTAGGGAAAAATTTAGGTGTGCATTTCCTGAATGGAGCCATCACCTTTGATGCCAATGCCGATAATGTGGACACCTTGGAATCCTCAAAGATCGTGTGGCTGGATGCACTGTTGATGAACGTAGACCGAACGGTGCGCAACACCAACATGTTGATGTGGCATAATGAGCTCTGGTTGATCGATCATGGAGCATCATTGTATTTTCACCATGCTTGGGACAATTGGGAAGAGCAGTTGGCCAAGCCATTTGTGCAAATTAAAGACCATGTATTGCTGCGCTACGCATCGCAGGTCGAGGAGGTCGATCGCGCATATCGTTCCTTGTTTACCGAAGAAAACATACGTAATGTGCTCGATTTGATCCCCGATGAATGGCTCGTAGACGAAAGTCGGGAGCTCGATGCGGAGGCTGCTCGAACGGTTTATCTTTCCTTTTTGCTGGGGCGTGTTGCACACGCTGATAATTTCATTAAACAGATAGAAGATGAGCGAAAGAACCGTTTATGAGTATGCCGTGGTGCGCGTGGTACCACGTGTGGAACGGGAAGAGTTTGTTAATGTGGGGGTAGCGCTGTATTGCAAAAAGCAACGCTACGCCGATGTAAAGCTGTTCGTGGATGAGGCCAAGTGCAGGGCTTTGTATGCTGAGGTCGATTTAGCGTTGATCCTAAGGCATTTGGATTCTTTCAAAAGGATCTGCATTGGTGATAAAGGAGCGGGCAAGCTTGCCGAGCTGGATCAAGCAGAGCGCTTTCGTTGGTTGACGGCAAAGCGCAGCACCTTGATTCAATGCTCGGTACTGCACCCCGGGCTATGTGTCTCTGCAGAAGAAACCCATCAAGCGCTTTTTGATAAATTAATCCTATAGAAATAGTAGGTTTTCTTAAAAGGAATCTTAAATTTGACAGGAGACATGAGGGAGAAAATGAACGAATTTTATCAACATATATTCCAGAAACAACGCGAAGTACAGGATATGCCAAGCAACTCGCGTATAGCGGATTGGGCCAAGCACGTCCTGCATTTGCTGTTTCCGGAGAAGCATGCCGCCGATTTTTTGACTGTGGATGATGTCCGCAAGGCTTTTGAAGAAGCTGAGGAAGAGCTTTTTGCTTTATTGCAGAAAACTAAAGCCTGTTCGCATTGCGACAACCGTTTGATTGCTCGTGAGTTCTTTGAAGCTTTGCCGAACATGTATGCCGTGATGCTTACCGATGCGGAAGCCATCATGGAGGGCGACCCCGCAGCCAAAAGCTTGCGTGAGGTTATTCGCACCTATCCGGGGTTCAACGCTATTTGTGTTTATCGCTTAGCGCATGAATTGTGGAAGGCCCAAGTGCCTTTAATACCACGCATTTTGACGGAACATGCGCATTCCAAAACAGGTATAGATATACATCCAGGAGCCCAAATTGGGCAGTATTTGTATATTGACCACGGAACGGGACTCGTGATCGGGGAGACCTGTATTATAGGTAACCATGTAAAGCTCTATCAGGGCGTTACGCTGGGGGCATTAAGTGTGGAGAAGAGTATGGCTAACACGCAGCGCCACCCCATCATCGAGGACGATGTTATCATTTATGCCGGAGCCACCATTTTAGGAGGACAGACGGTCATTGGTCATCATTCGGTTATCGGTGGAAATGTATGGCTTACCTCGAGTGTAGATCCCTACACCACCGTTTACCATCAACCCAACTCTAAGTTTATTGACTCAAAACCGCTCGCATAATGGGAAATTTAATCGATACGATCGGCAATACGCCACTGGTTGAAATTACTTCGTTTCATCAGAATCCGAAGGTGAAGATCTTTGCAAAGATGGAAGGGAATAATCCTGCAGGCTCTGTGAAGGATCGTGCCGCACTTAATATGATTCGATCAGCACTCGAACGTGGAGAAATCACAAAGGACGCTAAACTCATTGAGGCTACATCTGGTAATACAGGTATAGCCTTGGCTATGATTGCAGGATTGTATGGGCTTGATTTGGAATTGGTGATGCCTTCGACTTCAACGAGAGAACGCACATTGACGATGGAAGCTTATGGCGCAAAGGTAACCTTGCTCGAATCGATGGAGGTGTGCCGGGATTATGCCGAAGAGAAAGCTGCGACGGGCGAGTATTTTATTTTGAACCAGTTCGCTAATCCGGATAATTACGGTGCTCATATTAAAACCACAGGTCCTGAAATTTGGCGAGACACTGCCGGCAAGATTACGCATTTCGTGAGCGCCATGGGAACAACCGGAACCATTATGGGCTGCTCCATGTTTTTGAAAGAAAAAAATCCGGATATACAGATTGTAGGTTGCCAACCTACCGAAGAATCATCGATACCAGGGATCCGTCGTTGGCCCGCAGCATACTTGCCAAAAATATTTGATGCATCGCGCGTGGATACCGTTATCGACATTGCACAGTCTGACGCCACCGCCCGTGCACGTGAGCTGGTGCGTAAAGAAGGAATATTTGCCGGTATGAGCACAGGCGGAGCCTTTCATGCAGCACTATCTATCGCTAACCGTATCGAAGAGGGGGTAATCGTATTTATCGCCTGTGACCGCGGCGACCGATACCTCAGTTCGGATCTATTTGCATAGTAGACGTTGGCTACTATTTATCGCGGCTCCATATTTCGTGGATGGGGTCGCCCTTGGAGCTAAGGCCGCTATGGTGCCAAGCTCCATCTTGAAGCGCTCCTTCAAAGGAAAGCTGTGCACCCACACGTGCGTTGTCTCGGGAGAAGAATAGTATATGTTCCGTGTATTGGCCTCCGCTGAAAGTATACTGTCCACCACCTGTGCCATAGAACCCTTTTTCGGCCGGATTGATAGCAATCCATTGAAAATATCCATCCACGAGTAATTTTATTGTTTTCCGATCTCCTCTTTGAATCTCAGTCATCTTATCCCCCTGTTTACGGCCCGTAATTCGCCATAGGCCATCGAGGTCTTGTTTTTTGCTAGGTTCTTTGGCCCAAGACGTTCCATCTTTACCCTTCATGCCCGATGCATCAGCATGGATAGGAATGGTGAGCGTCTGTCCGACACTTCCGGCGTCCGCATCGCTGTATTCAACCTTGACGTTCAACGATTTTCCGTTAAATGTAAAAGGACCGCCAAAGGTGGATATGTACTGCTGTTTTTTGTAATGTGTTTGCGAGCAATAGCCGTCTATAAATAGCCATACAATTTTCTCATCGCCTTTTGTTGTACTGTATACGCCGGAAAGCTTGGTCTGCTGGGCAAATACAAGCAACATAGCACATAATAAAACCATTGTTGAAAGTGCTTTTTTCATGATTTATATCTATTGGTGTGCTTAAAATTAGGAAATTATAGGCGATGTTCCTGCTTTAATTTTTTATCTTGTCTTCAGCAATACCAACTGAAAGGGAATAATATGGTACGTACAATCGGAATTCTTGCCTTATTTTTGTTACATATTGTTGCTTTGGCACAATCGCAAAAGCTCTATCTTTTTGTCACAGCGGATGGCTTGAAGCAAGGGGTGAAAGATCAAGGAGGACGTGTTGTGATTCCTGCCGATCATCCAGTTATAGGCTATTGGTCAGATGGTGAAATGATTACCGACTCCATTATTGATTTTTACGGGATGCCGGCCGGACAGCAGCTCGATTTTGATTCACTAAGACCGGCCTACACCGCAAACACAACTTTTGACCGCTCAGGAAGAGTGTTATACTATCCCTTTTTATTTGATAATGGGGCTGATTATATTCAGGAAGGAGCACGGCGATACGTCGATCCCAAAACGGGAAAGATGGGCTTGGTTCATCCCTATGGAAAGGTGCTGATCCCAGCTACGTACGATTTTATCACGCCTTTGCAGGATGGTTATGTTGTAGCCTACAACGGCGTGCAACGCCAAACCGAAGCCGGCGGGGAACACTGGCGTATTGTTCCGGATTCGAAAAGGAAATATGAAGCGTTGGTGTTGAACAAAGACGGGAAAAAAGTGAAAGGGGAAGAGCAGGAGAGCCAAGGTGCCATACTGCAATGGGCACTTGATTCCTTATACTATCCACCTTTTTATCGCGTGGCCGATATCAAAGAACAGAAACTACTGACCCGCGTTCAGCAAGATCGTGATGTACAGCAGCTATTCATGGGAGCATCCACGGATGCTCCATACTATATCCTTGAGCGCCCAACGGCGACTTTCCCTTACTATGTTATCGGCCATTCGCGACAATATTCATTCAGCTACCTCATTGTTGACGAGAGCGGGGCGCTCTATCATTTTGATTATTATAAGCCGATGATGCCGTTAAAAGCATACCTCGAATCTCTCCAATAGTATAGCTATTGGATGTTTTAGGCGAAGAAAACAACGTGTTAAAGTAGCGCTTAGCGATGTGGACGAAGTTCAGTTAAGTCCAATATTGCAAATGAAGCATCTCTTTCCCGAAAATATTTTTTTGATCGACCTCGCGAAAACCGATTTGAAGGTACAGCTTTTTTGCTCTAGGGTTTTCCTGATCGACGAGCAATCCCAAGATGCCGTCCTGCCGTTTACAATAGAGATCAATAGCGTAAAGTAGTAACATCTTACCTATACCTTTACCACGAGCTAGGGGAGATACGGCTAGGCTATCCAGATATATTTCTCCTGCTTGGGTCTCGATATCAGGGTTTATATCGTGCCCGTATTCGTTTGAAATCAGATCCAGCACCGGTGCGCGTAGTTGCAAAATAGCCGCGCCAGGATAGCAGCACAATTGTCCTAATAGTACTCCTTCTTCTTCTGCAACAATGATGTTTTCATAGGAATACTGGTTGTCCCGTTTGCGTATCAAGGAGGTGAGGAAGGCATGCGCTTTTTGCGTGTCCCTTTCTCCGATAAAATAAAAAACGATGTCCTGCATGGCGTGCAGCATCAAGGTTGCGAGCGCTTCCGCTTCTTCAGATTTTGCCTTTCTAATTTGAATCATCTGCCAATAAAACTAAAAAGGCTACCCCAAAAGGTAGCCTTACTATTTTATAATTACTAATACTTACTTTTCTAGTTTTTCGAAATCTACGTACGTGATTTCTTCGGGGGTCAAGCTTACGTTTTCTTTCAAGTAGTCGAATACTTTCAAGGCTTTCGCTTCTTCAAATAAACGGTTTGCTTGCTCTCTGTCTTGTAGCAATTGCATAGCAAATTGATTCAATTGCTCGTCCGTTGGCTCCTCATTGATGTTGTACATCTTGATTTGTGCATAGATACGCTCTTTGGCCAAAGCGATAACCTCATCATATTTCACTTCTAGGCTATTCGCGGTAACGATACGGTTTTCGATGATCGTCCATTTTAGGTTGCTCAAGAAATCTGCAAACCCTTCTTCCAACTCCTCGTCGGAAATATTAGGATTGGTTGCTTTCAACCACTTTTTCAAGAATGTCTCTGGAAAGGCAACGTCAACTTTATCCATACCATAGGTGTAGATATCGTTACGTAATTTCTGATCAGAATTTTGCTTGAACAAGTTTTCTACTTCCTCTTTAACTTTGGCTGTAAACTCCTCCTCTTTGGTTACTTCACCTGCAGGGAACAACTTATCAAAAAACTCTTGGTCTAGGTCAGACTCTTCTAAGCGGTTGATGTTTTTAACAGAAAGCTCAAACTTGGTAACGTCCAAATTCGCTGCTTCTTCTTCCGTGATGCCTAGGATGCGAGCAATATCAGCAACTTTGAATGCTTTTTTTACATCGATTTTTACGGTGTCATCTTTTTTCAAGCCTACCAAAGATTTTTTTACTTTAGCATCTTCGATAATATCCGTACGTACCGAAGTCGTTTTCTCGATACCTTCTTCTTTTTCTTGCTTAAAGGTAGCATACAATACATCGCCTTCTTCGGAAACTTCCGGATTGGTCATTTTACCGTAGCTGCGGCGTAGGTTTTTTACGCGCTCGGCAAGGGTAGCGTCGTCTGCTTTGATGTCGTAAGCTTTAAAGGCTGTCTCTTTGGAGAACGGTGTTTCGAATGCCGGTGCTAAACCAATCTCGTAGTTGAAAGCAAATGTATCTTTGAAATCCCAGTTATAGTTTGCATCAGCATCGCTTTCTACAGGTAAAGGTTGGCCTAATACTTCAAGTTTGTTTTCACCAATATACTCCGCGATTTTGTCGTTAACTAATTTGTTGATCTCATCAAACAAAATAGATTTTCCGTAGGTGCGTCTGATATGGCCAGTAGGGACCATTCCTGGACGGAAACCAGGTAACTTCGCCTTCTTTGCCTGCTCTTTGATAGCTTTATCTACCGTAGGGTTGTAATCCTCGGGTGTTAACTCAACGTTGATTTTTGCGTTGACATCGTCAACTTTTTGGTGTGAAATATTCATACTCTCGTTTAGCTTTTACGCATTTTTCAAAAAAAAATCCTCCCGAGTTTATTAAGTTCGGGAGGACATCCAAGTGCGGAAGAAGGGACTCGAACCCCCACGCCTTGCGGCGCCAGATCCTAAGTCTGGTGCGGCTACCAATTACGCCACTTCCGCAGTTATTAGGACTTCTATTGTGGCACAAAGATAGGAACGGGAACTATATTCTGCAAGTATTTTTTGAAAATATTTTTAAAAAAATAACAAAATAAAAATAGCTCTTGCATAAGTCTTTTATATTCATTTACTTTGAAACACAAAGTTCTTTGTATGGATCAGAAAGATTTAATAAAAGAAATAGGGCACATCCGTTCCATCATGGAAAAGTCCTCTAAATTTCTCTCGATATCGGGGCTATCGGGCGTATTGATGGGTATGTATGCACTGGTTGGAGCGTTCTTTGCCTACCAAAAAGTGTATGGCTTAGGCGGCTTTACTTATCGTCATCATTATGTGACGGATGAAGGTGTCGTGTCTTACCTCGGGATGCTTGCTGTATTGGTACTCGTTTTTTCATTGGTCACGAGCGTGCTGATGGCAAAACGAAAGGCAAAGCGATTGAAACAGGTTATATGGAACCCGACCAGCAAAGCGATGCTGATTGCGATGGCACTACCTTTGGTTACCGGCGGATTGTTGGCTATAATCTTTGTTTGTAAAGGGTATCTTGCGCTCATTGCGGCTACCTTATTGATCTTTTATGGCTTGGCGCTTGCCGCGGGTAGCGTCTACACGTTTAAGGAAGTACGTTGGTTAGGTATCTTGGAAATAGCTTTAGGATTGCTAGCTTTGCTGTTTCCCGGTTACGGACTTTGGTTTTGGGTGGTTGGCTTCGGCTTGCTGCATATCATTTATGGTTTTATAGTTTACAAGAAATACGAATAAGGTGGGGTTGGATCTCTCTCTATACAACAAGATTTTTGAAAATAGGCTTCGTTTGCAGATTATGGGCGTGCTCTTGGCAAATGAAGACTACGATTTTAGTTCGCTGAAGGAACTCTTGGAAGCTACTGATGGCAATCTGGCTTCCAATCTAAAAACCTTGGAGAAGGAGGGGTACATTACGGTGGAGAAAAGCTTTGTCGATCGGAAACCGCATACACGGTACAAAAAGACAACGAAGGGGCAGAAAGCATTTGCTGATCACCTGACCGCACTTGAAAATTTGATAAAACAGCAGTATAAATAAATTTTTTTGTTCATCAACTTTGTAATTCAAAGTACTTTTTAAATCTTTATGAAGACGATTCGACTACGTATGATGCTAGCCCTATATGATAGATCCTCGCGCTTATATGCCCGGGTGTTCAAGCGCCATAAAAAGCCTTGGGGTATCGGGAAGATGGCGTTTTTAGCTTATCCTCCGGGCACATTGGGAGCAGCTTTAGGCGAGTTTTATGCCCATAATGGCTTCGATGTGATGCCTAAGCTGGAAAACCATGATGTTTTCCATGTGCTCACAGAAACCGGAACTGCCATCCAAGATGAGATTGCGATGCAGTATCTACTATTGGGCAATGGGAAGATCAGCCTGTATCTGCTGGCCATGATCGGGATTGGCACCAGCCTCTATCCTGAACACTTTCGCTACTTCATACAATCTTTTCGAAAGGGAAAAGCTTGCCAGCCCTTTCATGGTCTAGAGTTTAGCCATCTTTTGGAACATCCGCTAAGCATGCTGCAGGGTATGCTCATTGCTAAAACCGCTACTATTCACCTTTAAACTAATAATTGTCATGGAACATAAAAACCAACCCTTTTCTCCTATGCCGGAGACGCCTTCAGCATCGTTAATCGATCGTTTATCATCGTCTATTGTACTTAAGCTTTTTGTCATGCTGGTACTTGTTTTATTCCTGCTCATTCCCTTGTCTTGGGTTCAGGATTTGATCGCAGAACGTAGCGGGCGGGAAGTAGAAGTGGGAAACGAGATTTCCAGCAAATGGGGCGGATCACAATTGGTGTCTGGTCCAGTGATTGGGATTCCCTATCGTTATGCGCAGCAGGTAAATAGAACAGGTGCCAATGGAAAGCTCGAAACGGAAAATTATTGGGAAACGGATTATGTCTTTCTCACGGCCGATCAGGTTAAAGTCGAGGCCACCGTTGATCCGGAGCTTCGAAAACGGGGGATTTACCAGACGGTCGTTTACAATGGCGCATTGCAGCTGCGCGGTAGTTTCGGCGAGATCGATTTAAAAAAACTGAATATAGCGGCAGAAGATGTGCAATGGCAGGATGCAAAACTATTTTTAGGACTCAGCGACGTGAAAGGGCTAAAGTCGGCACCTAAGCTACAATGGAACGGGCAGGCCTCTTCTTTCCAGATTGGAAGCGGTGAGGTTGCTCTTTTTGAACAGAATATGTCGGTGCCCGTTGATCTTTCCTCGGGATCCACAAAGGGATCTTTCACCTTACATATTGATATCCGAGGGTCCAAAGCCTTGACCATCTTTCCCACGGCGGAGGAGACGGCAATAGCTGCTAAAGGGACGTGGCCAAATCCGAGTTTTGATGGCGGATTTTTGCCCGACGAAAGAGAAGTGGGCGAGCAGGCCTTCTCCGCCAACTGGCAGGTGCCGAGTTTCTCCCGCAAATTCCCTCGACAATGGACCGGAGCCAAACGCGCTTTATATGAGAGGCTTCCCAACGGTGAAGATTTTCCATTACCCAAAGTCGTTGCAGATGGTCAAACAATGAGTTCCTCCGACGTGGCGACCTTATCTGGCTTGCAAGATATGGTGCAGATCAATTTTTTGGAGTCTGTCAATAATTACCAGAAAACAAGTCGTGTGGCTAAATATGCGGTACTCGTTATCCTTCTGACCTTCACATCGCTTTTCTTTACCGAAATACTGAAGAAACAACGTGTACATCTGATTCAATATATTTTGATCGGATGCGCGATGGTCTTGTTCTATTCTTTGTTATTGGCCATTGCCGAGCATCTAGGCTTTAACTGGAGTTACCTGATCTCCGCTCTGGCAACCATTACTTTGATTAGTTCGTTTATTTTCGGTATCACCAAGGATCGCAAGTTGGGGATTTATTTCAGTGGAATCTTATCCCTGTGCTATGCTTTTATCTTCTTCTTGCTGCAATTGCAAGACTATTCATTGATCGTGGGCACCGTCGGCGTATTCATTATGTTGGCCTTGCTTATGCGGTTCTCGTTGAAGATCAACTGGTATCAGTTCGAGCGCCGTTCTGCTTAACATTTAAAAATTAGTGTCCATGGTTCTTTTTTTTGTTCATTTGCGGGTCTATTTTACTTTTGTGCGCATGTTGGATCGGCAGCGATTTCGGGATAGGCATTTGATTTCTTAACTTGCAGGCATCTAACACAAACAATATGAATAAAATTTCTGCTTTGGCTTGTGCCCTGTTGCTGAGCTCATCCTTGCTGGCACAACATGCGCCCGAGAAAAGGATTAATAGAACATTGATTACGAATAAGATTTACGATGTGGGAGAAGAACGAATGACGCCCGAGAAATTATGGGCGCTTGGCCGTGTGTCTGCTGAAGGCCTATCGGCCGATGGCAAGTCCGTTGTATATGGCGTGTCAAACTATAGCTTGGGCGAAAATAAGTCTGAAAAGAACCTTTATGTCGTGCCGGTAAATGGTGGCGCAGCAGTGCAGTTTACGCATGAGGCTGGCGCGGAGTCGGTACTACAGATTACTGCGTCGGGCGATGTGCTCTATTTACTAAAGGGGCAGCTGTGGAGTAAACCTTTGTCTGGAGGAGAAGCCAAGCAGCTGACGGACATAGCGGAGGGTTTGGAGAACGTCAAATTATCTCCCGATGGGAAACATATTTTGTTCAGCCGTCCGGTTTTGGTCAACAAATACCACAGTGTGGACAAATATGCGGATTTGCCGAAGTCCAACGTCTATATTTATGACGATTTGGACTATAGGCACTGGGACAGCTTTAACGATGGACGTTTTAACCACCCCTTTATCGCGAGTTATGATAATGGGAAGATAGGCGAGCCGTTGGATCTCTTGGCTGGCGAAGCTTTTTACAGTCCACAGGCGCCATTTGGTGGGGCGGATGATTTCGCCTGGTCGCCGGATAGTAAAGCGGTTTTGTATGTCTGTAAGAAAAAGTTTGGTAAAGAATATGCCGTAAGCACCAATACAGATATTTATCGCTACGATCTTGCTACCAAGGAAACCACAAATTTGACGGCAGGCATGTTGGGCTATGATACACACCCGGTTTATAGTCCTGATGGACAAAAATTGGCTTGGCTCAGCATGAAGACAGATGGCTTTGAAGCTGATAAAACCGATATTTTGATTTTTGATCGAAAATCGACGCGGCGTTTAAACCTGACAGCTTCTTGGGACGGGACGGTAAATTCATTTATATGGAGCCGCGATGGACGGAAATTATACTTCACTGCCCCGACCAAAGGTACCGTGCAGCTCTTTGAAGTGGCAATAACCGCTAATAAAAAGGAGACAGATTTCGTTGTAAAGCAGATTAGCGAAGGACAGTTTGATATTGGCGATATCGTCGCAGAGGTGGATGGTCATCTGATCGTGACATCGACCACGTTGACGCATGCCGCGGAGATTTACAGCTATGACCTGAAGAAAAAATCATTGCGCGCGATAACGACGGTCAATGATGCCGCTTATGCTAAGATTGCGGAGACGAAAGTGGAAGGCCGATTTACGAAGGCCACCGATGGAGCCGATCTTTTTTCTTGGGTGATCTATCCACCAAATTTCGATCCCAATAAGAAATATCCAACCCTGCTTTTCTGCCAAGGAGGCCCACAATCAGCAACAACCTTAGGGTATTCTTTCCGTTGGAACTTTCAGTTGATGGCCTCCCAGGGGTACATTGTCATTTTGCCAAATCGGCGCGGTATGCCGGGCTGGGGCGTCAAATGGAATCAGGATATTAGCAAAGATTGGGGCGGACAACCTATACGCGATTATTTATCGGCAATTGACGATTTGGCAAAAGAACCTTATGTTGATAAGCAACGTATCGGCGCGGTAGGAGCTAGTTATGGTGGTTACTCCGTTTTTATGTTGGCAGGCGTGCATGAAGGACGTTTTAAATCGCTTATCTCGCATTGCGGATTGTTTGACATGACGTCATGGTATGGCACAACAGAGGAGCTGTTTTTTGCTAATTATGATTTGGGTGGCCCATATTGGGATAAAGCAAACGAAAAGACCTACACGGATTTTAACCCTATCAAACATGTGGATAAATGGAACACACCGATTCTGATCTTCCAAGGTGGAAAAGATTTCCGGGTGCCTATTGGGCAAGGCCTTGAAGCATTCCAGGCTGCACAGCTTAAGCAAGTGAAAAGCCGACTCGTTTACCTCCCAGAAGAAAACCACTGGGTGCTTTCTGGTCAGAATGCACAAGTGTGGCAACGCGAATTCTTTGGCTGGTTAAAGGAAACGTTGTAGCCTTTTGGAAAAATGAAATAAAAAAGCTTCTCGAGTTTTCGAGAAGCTTTTTTATACTTATTAAGTGAATATCGTGAGGGGAATTACTTAGTATCCTTTTTACCAAATATGCTTAGTCGGATGTATTTGCCGGGACGTTCTTTGACGTCTTTGATGAGCCCATCTAGCTCTTCAGAAGCGCTGTTCAAGTTATTGTAAAGTTTTTCATCATTGAGCAACAGACCAATAGAACCTTCTCCATTATTAATTTTTGTTGTGATGGCTTGCACATCTTTCATCGCCTGATTGGCATTGTCGATGGTCGCCTTTATCTCTGTTTTCGACAGGTCGTCTGAAAGGTGGTCGAGATTAGCAAGGATATTATTGATCTTTGCGTTGTTACTCTTGAAGTTGTTTGTTATCGATTCAAGATTTTGCATGATTTTCGCCAATCGTGCTTTTTCAGAGCCCATTAAACCCTCTACATCGCTGGTGATTCGCTCCATATTGTTGAGGGAGATGGAAATACTGTGTAAACTACTTTTGAAATCACGTTGAAACTCGTCATCTAGCGCGGTATTAACGGCTGAGAGAACGGAATCCAGTTTGACAACCAAATTTTCGACTTTCTTCTGTAAAGGTTCGACTTTCTCCAGCAGATTGGCCTGTACGTCGGATAACAAAGGGTCGCCATCTTTGGCCATCGTGGTACTGTTCCCCAATTCAAACACAATCGCTTTGCTTCCCAATAAGTCAGCGCTGACGATCCGAGCCACCGAGTTGGAAGGGATCTGATAGTCATTTTTAATTTTGAAGTGCGTTCTTATCTTGCCGTTTCCCAAAAGTTCCATCTTTGAAACCCGTCCGATTTGGTATCCATTGACGACAACAGGCTTGGAAGCCGTTAGCCCATCTACATTGTCGTAGTCTGTATAAAACTCATTCTCAGAGCTGAATACATCATTTCCTTTCAAAAAATTGTAGCCTATAAATAAGAGTGCGAGGGCAGCGACAGTGATGATGCCAACTTTTGTTTCGTTAGATACTTTCAAAATGTGATCCGAATATTTAATTTTCTATGCAATAACAACAAACTAATGTACTAAATGTTTAGCGTTCTGTCGCTGTTTTATATGTTTTTATTGCATTAAATAGATTTGTTACAATTTCACTTTGGCCAGCCGTAGACAACATATATTCCTCTTCATCTGGGCTGCTGATAAACCCAATTTCGGTTAATACCGAGGGCATTCCTGCAGTAGCCAATACGGCAAGGGATAGTTCCTGCACCCCTCTATTGACACGAGAAGACTTGACGAACTCATCCTGCATGTTAGAGGCAAGCTTGATGCTCTCTCTCCGGAATTGATTCTTCATCAGTTGAAAAACGATCATGCTGGAAGGATCTTTTGGATCGAATCCTCCATAATTATCCTTGTAATTGTCCTCAAGGAGGATAGAAGCATTCTCACGGATCGCTACATCTTGGCTGCCGAGGCGGTTAAATCCGCATACAAAGGTTTCTGTTCCCCGCACCGATGGGTTCCGTACGGTGCTGGTGACATAGCGGCCTTTCTTGTTTTTCACACGGCGATCACTGTCTGCTGAATTACAATGGATAGAAATAAAAAGATCTGCTTTGTTTTTGTTGGCCACAGCAGGGCGTTCATACAAAGGAATGAAAACATCCGTTTTCCGGGTGAATACAACCTGCACACCTGGCATCTCATCCTCTATTTTTTTGCCTAGTTTGAGCGCAACGCTCAGGGCTACATCCTTTTCATTCGATTGTCGGCCGCGCGCTCCGGCATCATGACCGCCATGTCCGGCATCCAACACGATGGTGCGTAGTTTTTGGGCTGATCCCTGTGCCTGTTCTTTTCTTTCAGGTGGAGGGGTAGCCGAAATGGTAAGGGTTAACGTAAAAATCGCTGCAACAAATAAACTCCATCTTTTTACATTTAAATTTTTCGTCATATGTATAATATCCTAGTATATCTTCGTTTAATTAGTGTGCAAAAATAGCGTAAAATTTTATTTTCCGTATTCGTGTTCATAGGTCACGCTTTCTAAATCTTTTTTGACTATTTTTGCCGGAAGAAAGTTTAAATTCAAACAAAAATAACATTCGTAATTTACATTGAAGGCGTTAACTTGTTTTTTCTGCAGCATTTTGTTCCTGTTTGCGTTCGTGCCGAGCTCTTTAGCTCAGGTCGAACAGCCTGCCAAAACTAACAGTTCTAACGTACAAGATACGACAATAATTGCCCCAGATACCACAAAAAATAATTTCAAGGACAGCAGCGGCAAAGATACGGTTGTCATGCAGGGAGAAGATGGCTTGGAAACGATGGTCACCATTGTAGCTAACGATTCTGCGTGGAATGAGGTTAGTAAAAACATTTTGCATTTGTATAACGGGGCTAAGGTTAAATACCAAGAGTTCGAACTTTCAGCTGATTATATTCGCTTGGACAGGAACACCAATCGACTGTTTGCTAGTGGTTTGACAGATCACAATGGCAAGTACGTAGGGCGACCCGTCGTAATCTTCCCTGGTGATACCCCTAAATCTGTAGATTCTTTGGTTTATGATTATAAAACCAAAGAAGGAAATACCTACGGTATCATGACCGAACAGGACGGAGCTTATATTCAAGCAAAAGTTGTTCGCAAAAACCTGTATGACGAGCTTTCCTTAAGAACAGGTATGTATAGTACTTGTAACCTTCCCTTTCCACATACGCATTTCGGGATACAGTTTACAAAGGGTTTGATGGCAGGAAACCATATTATCGTAGGTCCAGCTTACCTTGTCGTTGAAAATATCCCAATCAAGTTTGCCGCTATTCCATTCGGCTTTTTCCCTAGGCAGAATAAGCGGGCATCTGGATTCTTGTTTCCTTCGTTTGGTGAAGATGCTACGCGCGGCCTAGCCATGCGTGATATCGGCTGGTACCTTGCCTTTAGCGATTATTGGGATTCAGAAATTCGCGGTAGTATTTTCTCTCGAGGGGCTTGGGAAGGTACAGTTCGCACCAACTACCTGGTGAATTACAAATACAGCGGCGGTTTTAATATTCGCTATGCGTCCAACCCAACGGGGGTTGAAGGGACGGATACCTACAAGCGAAACCAAGACTTTAACGTTACTTGGAACCATACGCAGCGCCAAGAAGCAAACCCAGGAACATCGTTCTCGGCTTCGGTGAACTTCGGTACAAGTACCTACTATCAAAATACAGCGTTCAACTTGACGAACAGTTATCGGGATATCACCAATAACAACATGTCCTCATCCATTTCTTACGGGCGGGTATTTGCCGATGGAAAAGTCAACTTTACCTCCAGTTTGAGCCATCGTCAAACAATGAGCACGGGACAGGTGGACTTGGAATTGCCGACGTTCAGTTTAAACGTATCCACCTTCAACCCCTTTGACTCCAAGAAAAGAGTCGGTGAACAGAAATGGTATCAGCGGATTACGGTTGGATATAGTTTGCAAGGAAGAAACTCCATCTCTACAGGAGACTCCGTGCTATTCAGAAAGGAGTCCTTGAATAATTTTACCAACGGTTTCCAGCATAACATTCCAATTGCGCTAAGTTTGAATGCCTTCAAGTATTTTCAGTTCAATACGTCCGTCAATTATACGGAACGTTGGTACCTACAGACCATTCGCAAGGGATTGGTCAATGAGGTGAATGGTTTCTCAGAGATGCGCGATACGGTGCAGGGCTTTCAGCGTGCCTACGACTATTCTGTTTCCTCTGGATTGGCGACAAAGATCTATGGTATGTACCCCAAAATGGGTAAGGTGGAAGCTATACGCCATGTCATCACGCCGTCGGTTAACTTAAATTACCGTCCTGATTTTTCTGATCAGCGGTATGGCTTTTACCGTGATTTCATTAACCAAAATGGCCTGTCGGAGCGTTATTCCATTTTCGAGGGTGGAATCTACGGAGGACCAAGTGCTGGTCGTTCCATGGGAATAGGCTTTTCTGTGGATAACAACGTTGAAGCCAAGATCCGCACCGACAATGACACGACAGGAAAAGGATTCAAAAAGATTAAGATCTTACAAGGGTTGACCTTTAGCGGTAACTATAATTTCATGGCCGATTCCCTGAAACTATCCACCATCAGTTTCTCGGGGCGTACATCATTGTTCAAGGAAAAGATCAACTTGAACTTTAACGGTACTTTCGATCCCTATGTTGTGGGCGAGAACGGCGCGCGTATAGATCGTTTTGCCCTGCAAGATGGCAAGCTTGCTCGTTTGACGAACTTCGGACTTTCCTTCGATTACAGTTTGAACCCAAACGCTAACAAAAGCCGTAACAACAATATCGACTCCCTAAGGAACCAGATGCCCAACCTGACGCCCGATCAGGTAAACGCATTGGCAAGGATAAGTACTGACCCTAACGCTTTTGTCGACTTTAATATTCCTTGGAACTTAAATGGTTCGTTCAGTATGAATTATTCGCAGTCGTTTGATCAAAACACACGACGGATGCGGAATAATGTGACGGCTACTGTTAACGTGAACGGCGATTTTAATGTAACTCCAAATTGGAAAGTACAGTTCAATACCGGTTATGATTTCCGTCAACGGGCGGTGTCGTTGACGCGTTTTAGTATTTACCGTGATTTACACTGTTGGGATATGTCTGTCGGCTGGACGCCTTTCGGGCAGTACAGAAGTTATAACATCACTATTCGTGCGAAGGCATCGGTGCTCCAAGATCTGAAGTTGACCAAGCGGGAGAGCCATACCAGCTTCTAGCATTTAAATTTCTTAGCGTATGAAAGCAGAAATCATAACGATTGGCGACGAAATACTGAATGGACAAATCGTGGATACCAATTCGGCATGGATAGCGCAACAATTGGCACCACTCCATATTACCATCGCGCAGATAAGTTCCATTTCGGACGCGGCAGAGGCTATAACGCTTGCCCTGCAGCAAGCCGAGCAGCGGGCGGACGTCATTATCGTTACCGGAGGTTTAGGACCTACAAAAGATGACGTGACGAAAAGTACCATAGCGAATTACTTTAATACCCGTTTGGTGCGCGACCCGCAGGTTTTGGCCCATGTGCAGCAGTTGTTTGATCGTTTGGGTTACACGGATATGCCGGAGGTGAACAAACAGCAGGCGGATGTATTGGCAATCGCTAAAGTGCTGTTCAATGATGTGGGAACAGCGCCAGGTATGGCGGTCGAAAAAGAAGGTAAATATTACGCGTTTTTGCCCGGTGTACCCTTTGAAATGAAGCACCTTATAGAACATCGTGTGCTGCCTGATCTTCGTCGCCTGCAACCTGAAGCCTACGTGTACAATGCACACTTGATCACGATAGGGTTAGGGGAGTCTCATCTAGCAAGGCAAATTGCGGACATTGAGGACGCTATGCCCACTTTTATGAAATTGGCCTACCTGCCAAAATTGGGTTTGGTTAGGCTTCGCCTTACTGCAGCGGGAGCGGATCTTGAAGTCTTGAAAAAAGAAACCGATAACATTGCCGATGCGGTCGCACAGCGCCTTGGCAAGCATGTTGTAGCACGGGAAGATCTTTCCTTTGAAGAGATTATTGTGCGGACTTTCGCCGCGAAGAATCTACGTTTGGCAACGGCTGAAAGTTGTACAGGTGGAAACATATCAACACAGATTACGGCCGTGCCCGGAGCAAGCCAGATGTTTCAAGGAGCGGCAGTTGTCTATTCCAATCAAGCGAAAGTCGATGTGCTAGAGGTTTCCCCATCTACGCTGGAGGCACATGGTGCGGTTAGTGAGCCGACGGTTGTGCAAATGGCGGATTGTGCGAAGGCGGTGTTCCATAGTGACTACGCTATTGCGACAAGTGGAATTGCCGGCCCGGGTGGAGGAACGCCGGAGAAACCTGTCGGTATGGTTTGTGTCGCCGTGGCCGGACGATATGAAACGTTGAGCAAAACATTCTACTACAAGAACGATCGCGCCGTAAATATCCAGCGCGCAACCATGGCAGGACTCAGTATGTTGTGGAATTTGTTTCAAAAAGAAGAAGCTGTAAAAATGGAATAATGTTTTATTAAATATTGTTTTTAAAATATTATATTCTGTTTATACGAATTAAGTAGATTAAATGTTAATTTAGTAAATCATTCAACGAACTTATATCTTATGGCTATATATAAATTGTTGCTTCCAAAGATGGGAGAGAGTGTTTCTGAAGCGACCATAACGAAGTGGGTGAAGGCTGTGGGAGATACCATCGTGGAGGATGAAGCCGTTGTTGAGATAGCAACAGATAAAGTGGATTCCGACGTTCCATCGCCAGTAGTAGGAAAGTTGTCCAAAATTTTATTTGAAGAGAATCAGGTTGTGCAGGTCGGTGATGTGATCGCATTGATCGAGGTAGAAGCTGATGATAGTAATGAGGTGCTACGTGATGATGACGCTGGAACTCCGGCTTTCCTAGCGCCAGGGCCGGTGGCTGATGAGGAAGTTATTGACACGGCTAAGCCTACTGAGGTCGTTAGCGAAGAGTCTTCAACAAGTGAAATACCTGGTGTCAGCTTGTTGCAAAGCAATACAGAGGAGATGCGCATTAAGCAAGTTGGCGATCGTTTCTACTCTCCCTTGGTGAAAAATATCGCACAAGAGGAAGGGTTGCGTAAAGAAGAGCTCGATCAAATTGTCGGTACCGGTGCAGAAGGTAGAGTGACGAAGCAGGATGTTTTGGACTATTTGAGCAAGGGAAGAGTTATAGAGCAGGAGAATCCGCCTGTTGCTGAAGATAAAACAGTGCCTGTTGCAGTGCCCGTGTCGCAGCCGGTTGAGACTGCATCCGGGACGGAGCATGCGAAGTTTTCCACATCGGGCGATGAGATCATTGAGATGGATCGTATGCGGAAGCTGATTGCCGACCATATGGTGCATAGCGTTAAAACTTCACCCCATGTTGCCTCTTTTGTAGAGGCTGATGTAACCCACTTAGTAAATTGGCGAAATAAGGTAAAGGATAGCTATAAACAACGCGAAGGCGAAAATATTACGTTTACACCCTTGTTTATCGAGGCTATAAGCAAAGCAATCAAAGATTTCCCCATGATCAATGTGTCGGTAGACGGACATCGGATTATTAAAAAGAAAAACATCAATATTGGAATGGCTGCCGCCCTTCCATCGGGTAATCTGATTGTACCGGTGATCAAAAATGCCGATCAGTTGAGTTTGGTAGGTTTGAGCAAAGCGGTGAACGATTTGGCTAATCGATCTCGTGGAAACAAATTGAAACCGGACGATACACAGGGGGGAACATTTACGTTTTCCAATATCGGTGCATTCGGTAATATCATGGGATTTCCCATTATCAACCAGCCACAAGCGGCCATTCTAGCGGTAGGAACAATTAAAAAGCGACCTGCCGTACTGGAGACGGCTGATGGTGATGTGATCGCTATTCGCCATATGATGTACTTGTCGATGTCCTATGACCATCGCGTTATCGACGGCGCACTTGGAGGGATGTTCCTTAAACGAGTAGCTGATTATCTCGAAAGCTGGGATATCAATAGAGAAATATAAAAAAAAGCCGGACACATCTGTTCCGGCTTTTTTTATCGTGTCATCTAGCTTGTTTGAAGGTTGGCGAAGGCCGACTTTCTTTTATGCATGATGGTTCGGTACCGGAAGAACAGCAGTACGGAAGAGCTGAGTAAGCCTAAGGTCAAGCCATACCAAACACCTTGAATACCGATGTTAAGAAAAATGCCAAACAAATACGCTGATGGGATTCCGATGATCCAATAGGCAATAAAGGTAATGATTGTCGGCACATTTACATCGCCCATGCCACGTAAGACGCCCAAACCTACGACCTGCGTACCATCAAAAAGCTGAAACAAGCCTGCTATAATCAATAGCTGCGCCGAAATACGGATAACCGCTTGATCGTCACTAATTACCAAAGGTAGATACTGGTTAAAAAGGGTGAAGATCAACGCGCATATCACCATAAATACAAGTACCAGATGATAGGAGACGGTAGCAAATTTCTGTACCCGTTCCATATTTTTTTTACCGTAATTATGCCCCGTTTTTATCGTGGCGGCCGATGCGATTCCGCTAGCCATCATATACGTCATCGCCGCGAGGGTGATCGCTACTTGGTGACTGGCCTGCTCCACTGCTCCAATTTTGCCGGCGATCACGGAGGCTGCAGCGAAAGCCCCTACCTCAAAAACATATTGTAACGCTACTGGAGCGCCTATCTTGAAAATGGACTTTACTTTTTGCAGATCCACATGCCTCACGCGGAAATAGCTGGTATATACCTTGAATAATCTAGACCGTAATACATAGGCCGACATCGCTACCATCATGAGTATGCGGTCTATCAGTGTAGCGTAACCTACACCAACAATACCCATGGGCTTTAGGCCGAAGAAACCTTTGACAAATATCACGGCCAAGATAATGTTTAACACATTACCCCAAATGGTAATGTTCATAGCCTGTTTTGTGAATCCTAAACCTTCCGCAAATTGTTTGAAGGTGTTGAAGACCATTAAGGGTAGGATAGACAACATCAGTATCAACAAATAGGGCTTGGCAGTTTCTACCACCCGCGGATCCTGATCCATATGCTGCATGGCATACACAGAACCGAAATTGACCACTGCGAAAAGGACAATGGCCGTGAGTATGTTTAACCAAAGGCTGTTCGATAAGAGCTTTGCGCATGCTGCTTTATCACCCTGCCCGTTGGCCTGTGCGATGAGAGGGGTTAAGCCATAGGAAATGCCCAAGCCGACCACCATTACCACGATAAAGACCGAGTGCACGAGGGAAACGGCTGCCAAAGGAATCGTGCCCGCGAACTTTCCGACAACAATGGTATCTGCGGTATGCACCAACGTTTGACCCAACTGCGAAATGACCACCGGTCCTGCAAGCGCGAATGCACTCCAATAGAAGTGTTTGTTCTTTTTGTAATACGTGTATAACATAGTGAGGCGACAAAGATAGCAATTGCCCCCGTCGCTATCGTCATCCTATTGCATAGTTAATAAATTTTTGTTGTTTATGAAGGAAGGGCTCATTATGAAAATGTTACTAAATAATTACATCAAAATTTTGAGGATAATTAAATTAAGGCTTACCTTAGTCGGCAGTAAAGACTAAAAAATAAAACAAATGACTTTAGGATTCTTGAATATTGGTTCGCAGGAGATGATACTCATCGTTATCGTTATTCTGCTGTTGTTTGGTGGTAAGAAACTTCCTGAATTAGCACGTGGATTAGGGCGAGGGATTCGCGAATTTAAAGATGCTTCCGAAGGGATCAAAAGAGAAATTTCTGACCAGATAAACAATTTTGAAAAGGATTTGGACGTGACGGCGGAAGAGCAACCTAAAGCAGACAGCCAAACAGCGGAAGTTCCGACGGAAGAAGCCGTAGAAGAGCAGGTCGCAGAAGCTAAACCGAAAGAAGAAAAGAAACCGCTGCCGACCTTTAGTGCACCGGAAAATACCTATCAGCATGATCCAGGACAACAACCCAGCTCTGGCGATCAGCACTATCAGTATGGCTACAATGACCATTTTGCAGCGGAAGATGCAACAAAAGAAGAATCCGTAGTAAAAGCGGATGTTGAAGAACCTACAAAAAAAGCTTAAAACAAGTAAACCTTACACGATTGTACCGACATAGAGGACTGTCGCCAAGCACGTGAGGTTGTGTATTTTAGAAGTAGAGATAATGTATTTGAAGCAATCTGCACCGAGGTGCTAGATTGCTTCATTGCTAAATACGATTAGATACGCTAATTTCTGTTGCAAAAGACATAGGCTATTTTCGAGGCAATCATTTCTATTGCATACATTTTACACTTATGGCATACGAAATTATTATTTCGCAAGAGCTTGGCATTACCAACCGCCAAGTATCCACAACGATTGAACTTTTGGATGAAGGAGCGACGATTCCATTTATTGCGCGTTACCGCAAGGAGATGACCGGAAGTTTGGATGAGGTACAGATCACCGGTATTCGTGATCGGGTGCAACAGCTGCGAGACTTGGATAAAAGGAAGGAAGCCGTATTGAAATCGGTTACTGAGCAAGGAAAACTAACAGCCGAGTTGGAACAGCAAATAAAAAGTGCGGAAACCATGGCCATCTTGGAAGATATTTATCTGCCTTACAAGCCGAAAAGGAAGACACGCGCTTCCGTTGCTCGGGAGAAGGGACTACAACCCTTGGCCGATCAACTGTTGCGGCAGGAACACGGATCTATTGCCGGATGGGCGGAAGCCTTCATCAATGAGGAGCATGGCGTGGAGAAATTGGAAGATGCTCTTTCTGGGGCCCGTGACATCATTGCGGAGCAAATTGCTGAAGATGCGGATGTCAGAACGCGTGCACGTAAAGTATTTTTGGATAAAGGACAGTTTGTATCTCGCGTAGTTGTGGGCAAAGAGGAGGCTGCATTAAAATATAAAGATTATTTCGAGTGGTCCGAATCCTTGAAAGATGCGCCATCACACCGCGTATTAGCAATGCGCCGTGGCGAAAAGGAAGAATTGCTGTACTTGGATATCGCAGTGGACGAAACGGAAATTCTACCAACGATTGATAGGCTATATGTAAAAAGCAGTAATGAGGCTGCAGCACAGGTGAGGTTGGCCTTGCAGGACAGCTACAAGCGTTTGCTGAAGCCATCCATGGAAACGGAAGTGCGTGTTTTGACACGCCAACGTGCCGATGAAGAGGCTATACGCGTATTTGCTGACAACGTTCGCCAGTTACTTTTGGCGGCTCCTTTGGGGCAAAAGCGATTGTTGGCAATCGATCCCGGGTTCCGTACAGGATGCAAAACAGTGGTACTTGATGCGCAAGGTACTTTGTTGGAAAATACCGCAATTTTTCCGCATACGGGAGCGGGGGGAGCTGCTGAAGCTGCCAAGACCGTAAAACATTTGGTTGAGAAGCACAATATTGAAGCTATCGCTGTCGGCAATGGTACTGCGGGAAGGGAGACAGAGGAGTTTGTACGTAAATTGGGCATCCAAGGGGTAACACTTGTCATGGTCAATGAATCTGGCGCATCGATTTACTCTGCTTCGGATGTAGCGCGGGAGGAATTTCCTGATCATGATGTGACCGTGCGTGGAGCCGTGTCTATCGGTCGACGGTTGATGGATCCTTTGGCGGAGCTGGTGAAGATTGATCCCAAGTCAATCGGGGTAGGGCAATATCAGCACGATGTTGACCAAAACAAGTTGCAAACTGCATTGGACGATACCGTAATTTCCTGTGTGAACGCCGTGGGTGTCGAGTTGAACACCGCCTCTAAGCAGGTTCTTGCTTACGTTTCTGGGTTGGGACCGTCATTAGCCCAACAGATTGTGAACTATAGAATGGCAAATGGACCTTTCCGTTCCAGGAAGGAACTGAAGAAGGTGCCGCGTCTCGGCGATAAGGCCTTCGAACAAGCTGCCGGTTTTCTGCGTATTCGTAACGGAGAGCACCCATTAGATGCATCAGCCGTGCATCCTGAACGATACGCCTTGGTGGAGCAGATGGCGAAAGATGTAAACAGCAAAGTAGCTGATCTTTTGTCTAACGATGAGCTACGGAAGCAAATCGATCTAAAGAAATATGTATCGGATCAAGTTGGTTTACCAACGTTAAACGATATTCTTGCGGAGCTTTCAAAACCAGGGCGTGACCCGCGGGAACAATTCGAAGAGTTTAACTTTACGGATGGTGTAAATGCAGTTTCGGATCTACGGGTAGGGATGAAGTTGCCGGGTATCGTGACAAACATTACTAATTTTGGAGCATTCGTTGATATCGGTGTACACCAAGATGGTTTAGTGCATCTTAGCCAGTTGGCGAACCGTTATATTGCTGATCCACATGAGGTGGTTAAGGTGCAGCAAAAAGTGATGGTTACCGTAACGGAAGTGGACGAACGTAGAAATAGAATAGGATTGTCTATGAAGACAGAAGAAAAGCGTAATCCAGCACCGAAACGTGATCGGGACAACAAATCGCGTCAGCAACCAGAAACAGATATGGCATCGAAGCTGGCTGCATTAGCAAGTAAATTTAAATAGAAAAGGGAGCGATTAGCTCCCTTTTCTATTTTTAATAGCCCGGATTCTGTTCGAGCCCACCGCCGAGGACAATCTGTCCCGATGGTATAGGATAAACAAAGTATTGCTCACTGGATAAGGTACTATATTTTTCCAGTGCCAGACCCGTGCGACAGAAGTCAAACCAAGTTTCGCCTTCGAAAAGTAGCTCGCGTTCTTTTTCTTCCTGTACGAACTGTACAAAGGCTTCTAAACCAGTAAATTCGGTGATTTCCTTACTTACGTTAGCTCTCGTCAACACGGCGTTCAGGGAGTTAAACGCATCGGTAGAAACGGTTCCGCTGACACGTGCAGCTGCTTCAGCATGGATCAAATAAATTTCTGCTAAACGAATGATCGGCAGATTTTGGCTCGGTGGATTTGCGTTTGGGAATTTGCCGATGTAAAACTGATTGCGCGTGCCTTTAAATACCGAAAAGTCACGTCTGCTATCTTCTTCTTCAAACAATGCCACGATCGTTGAATCTTTAGCGCGGAACAGCATACTCGCATTATCGTTGCTGACCAAGGCTAGTGGGTTGGTTGTCTGATCATCAAACTGTAGCTCAAAAATTGATTCCGTCGTATTCTCGTTTTGCCAAATACTTGGATAACTGCTTACCAATTGAAAAGCTTCAGAATCAATGATTTCTTTGGCCAAGTTAGCGGCCAGTGTGTAGTCATTGGTGTACTGCGCTTGGTAAAGGTAAACTTTTGCCAGTAGGGCTCTCGCGGCAGCTTTCGTGGCGCGACCTTTGGTCGCTTCTACACTCTCGTTGGATTCTGCCAGGGCTTCGATGCTCTCGGTCAGATCCGTTACGATCTGCGCATAGATCTCCTCTGGGTCGCTCTGCGGAACTGCTTGGTTCTCGTCTTCTGTGGTAGCCGTTAATTTCAACGGCACGCGTCCAAAAGCTCTGACCAGAAAAAAATAGCTCAGGCTACGGATGAATTTGCCTTCTCCAATAAACTGATTTCTTTTTTCTGCGGAGATGGCATTTTCTGGAATTTCAGGAACGCGTAGAATGATATTGTTCGCGGCATTGATCGTGTTGTATACCCCCTGCCATACATTGGATATCCAAGGGTTGATGACCGTTACGTTATGTGTCGCGAAATTTTCGTACTCGGGAAATGCCGATGCATGGGCAACATGGCGGGCTGAAAATTCGGGTACGATGACGGCGGTCTGTCCCCAGGCAAAGGAACTGGTCATCGTGCGGTACATACCGATAACTGCAGAGTTCGCATTGGTCTCTGAATTGAAGAAGTTATCGTTCGTCACTTGGCTCAGGGGTTCCCGATCTAGAAAACTGTTGCAAGAGGAGAAGCCTACAGCGAAAAGCGCGAAGAAGGAAAGTTTATATAGCGTATTCATGTGTGTGCTCTAATATTAAAATGACAAATTGATACCTGCAGTGAAAATGCGCGGCTGTGGATAACTACCGTAGTCATAACCATATATTAAACCGGTGTTTGCACCACCGTGGCTAGAACCTACTTCAGGATCGAACCCTTTGTACTTGGTAAATACATAGGCATTCTGTACAGTTACATAAGCACGAAGCTTATTCACCTTGATTTTGTCGGTAAGGTCTTTTGGGAGGGAATATCCTAGCGTAATATTCCGTAAGCGGAAGAAAGACCCATCCTGTACAAAGCGGTCTGAAATGGCCGAGTTGTCGAAATTTCCTGGCGTTGGACGAGGGATGTCCGTTTGGTCTCCAGGTTGTCTCCACCTATCTACCCAATCTACCAGACCATTCGAGCTAAGGTTTGAACCGCCAAGACCAGTTGCCAAGTTGTAATTGAACAAATCATTACCATACGAAAATTGCCCCATGATGCTCAAATCAAAGTTTTTGTACTGGAAGTTGTTGGTAATACCACCGAAGAACTGTGGATTGGGATCACCAATGATTTGCCTATCAAGTGGATCATTAGGTGTGGTGGGCTGGCCATCGCGACCTTCGTATTCCACAAGCCCTGTTTCTGGATTCACCCCAATCGTTTTCCAACCGAAGAACGTACCCAAAGGAAGCCCTGCTTCAGCAATATTCAGCTCGCCAACACCGCCTAACATTCGTGGGATGCCCGGAGGAAGAGCCAACACTTTGTTCTTGTTGAATGTCATGTTCAAGGAGGTGGTCCATTTAAATGCTCCAACGAGATTTTGTGTTGTCAACTCAAATTCGAAACCCTTATTTTCGATATCGCCCGAATTGGTGAACTGGTTGAGGTAACCCGAACTGGTCAATATCGGAACGGCAATCAGCAGATCTGATGTCTTTTTGTAGTAATAGTCGGCAAGGATCGATATTCTGTTGTTGAACAAGCCCAAATCGATCCCGATGTCGGTTTGTTGCGTGGTTTCCCATTTCAGGTTGATATCGCCTAGGACAGCCGGAACAAAGCCGGGTGCACCCAGGTAGTTGTTACCACCGTTATATAATGAGTAACTGGCATAGTTGCCAATGTTTTGGTTACCCGTTACCCCCCAGCTACCACGGAGTTTTAAATTGTTGATGGTAGGAATTTCCTTCATGAAACTTTCCTCAGAAACACGCCAAGCTGCTGCCACGGATGGGAAAGTTGCCCACCGGTTTTCACGGCCAAAGCGAGATGACCCGTCAGAACGTAGATTTGCCGTTACGATGTATTTCTTTTGAAAATCATAACTTACGCGCGCAAAGCCAGATGCAATTGCCCATTCCTCAGGGAATGAATTGGCTCCCGTAACGACCCCACCAGCACTGATGTATGGAATGTCGTTGGACGGGAAATTATTGCGTTGACCATGTACAAACTCCAAGCGGGATTCCTGCACAGAAAATCCACCGAGTGCGTTGATATGGTGATCGCCAAAGGTTTTATCGAATGTCAAGGTCGTTTCGTTTATCCAAAGCTGATCACGGGTGTTGCGTCGCGCGCCAATACCGCCTTGGCTGGCAAATGCACGTAGTCCGGTAGGCGGCATGAAGAATGTCTCGTCAATAAAGCTCGCGTCAACACCGAAGCTTGTTTTCAGTGCTAGGGCAGGTATGATGCGGTACTCCGCACTTGCATTAGCTAATATTCGCCACGTCTGTGCATTATTGATGGGTAGGTTTAGTATCGCCAAAGGGTTCTCTCGCGTAGCACTCACCTGATCGTAAACATAATTTCCATTTTCATCATAGATATTCAAGTTTGGCGGCGCGAAGATCCCATTTTTTGTTGCACCTTCACGCGAGTTTTCCTCCTGTATCCGGTCATTTTCCGCACGGGTGACATTGATGGCTGTTGCAAAGTTAAGCTTTTCACTATGCTGGTGGTTCAGATTTATACGACCACTGATGCGGTTGAAGTCCGAACCGTGCAGGATACCTCCCTGTCTCATGTAACCAAATGAGGTATAGTACTGTGTTTTGTCGCTTCCGCCACTAGCAGCGAGCTCATAGCTCCGTGTGGCTGCTTTTCGGAACACCACATCCTGCCAATCAGTATTGATGGATGGGTTGGACAAAATTTGATCAGGAATGACCCGGCTCGGATCTTCCTGTTGATAAATGCTATAGAAGTCGCGCATATAATCTTGGTACTGCGCGGTGTTCATCATCTTGTATTTTCGTTCTGATGGCATTTCCGAATAACCTTCGTACATGTTGAAGTGGAATTGGCTTGTTCCTGCATCACCTTTTTTAGTCGTGATCAACACCACGCCGTTTGCCGCACGTGACCCGTAAATGGACGAAGAAGCTGCATCTTTTAAGATTTCGACAGATTGTACATCGGAAGGGTTCAGGGAAGACAATACATTTATCCCCTGCGTTCCTCCTCCAAAATCAAAAGTTGAACCGCCGGTGAAGTTGGTGGTACTGTTTACCGGAATACCATCGATGACGTAAAGTGGATCGGAACTCGCGTTGATCGATGTGGTTCCCCGCACCCGGATACTTAATCCTCCACCAGGTGATCCAGATTTTTGAGATACCTGAACACCACCGGCCTTTCCCTGAATGGCCTGCGGAATACTTGGTAGTACTTCGTTTTCGATTTGATCAGATCCTATGCTCGATACGGAACTGGCAAGAGTCGCGCGCTCCATGGTTCCGTAGCCAACAGCAACTACTTGTACAGTCTGGATGGTTTTGGTTTCTTGTGTTAAGGTAACTGCTACCGTTTTTCTATTATTCAGTACTTCTTCGTGCTCCTTGTAACCTACAGCACTGAAAATAAGCGCCTGGCTGTTGGCAGCTGCAATGCTAAATTTCCCTTGATCATCCGTTGCCGCAGTAATTGCCTGGCCTTTCACAGAGACAGTGGCACCCGCTACGGGGCCGTTCGCATCGCGTACCGTTCCTTGAACAAGATCCTGTGCGTTTTGCGGCGAAGCGGTAGAATCAGTCTTTACTGTGGTGGTGGTTTGTGTCGAATCAGCTTTTACCGGTACAAGAGCTGTGGCTTTCGTTGCCGTGGAATCCGTTTGCGTAGAGTCGACGGCGTTGGTTTTTGCTGCCGTAGAGTCTATCTTTACAGAGTCGGGTGGCGCAACCTTTAGCACCACATGAATTTCGCTGCGGTTATTCACAGGCTCCTCATGTCTGGCAAAATCGGTTTTATTGAAGATCAAGGTGGCATCAGGCTTAGCCTCTAAAGCATATGCGCCCTGTTCATCGGAAACAACATTGATAGATTCTCCTTTCACCGTGACGATTACGCCCTGCATAGGTGCACCTTGTTCGTCCTTGATGGATCCCTTAATTGCGTTCAGGGTGTCCAGTGCCATTGGTGAAGCCAACCAGTAATTGCGAGAAGTATTGTTTTCTTTGAGCGGGTTGGTAAGTGATGTCGTTACCTTTTGGTGTACTGCTTTACTTGTTTCGGACGGAGAGAGGGATGAAAACACGGGGAGCGGCCCGAACAAGAGTAGCGGAATAGCATAGATAGAATGTTTCATTCGTGACTTTTAGTTTTTTAATTTTTTTACCATTATCTGCAGTTCTAACAAAAAATCCTCTACTGTCGTTCATCCTATCAATTATAATATTTTTGTTACAAACTATGTTTCTAACGTTCTCTTTACAATAAATAGTATGCAAATTCAAATAAAAATGTATATTTCTATGGTTTTTCATGTGCTGATGTACAGCAAACCGACAAGTTAAAGCAATGACATACGACGATTTTTTACATAGTTTATCGCGCGAAAAGGAGGCTCCGCGTGAACTTTCAATACAGCTGCAGGCCTTATGGTACGATCGGAAAGGCAATTGGCAAAAGGCGCATGATCTGATCGACCACTTAGAGGACCGCATTTCGGCTCATGTTCATGCTTATCTCCATCGTGTGGAGGGCGATGCTTGGAATGCACGCTACTGGTATAACCGCGCGCAGCAACCGGTTTTCGACGGAGCTTTGGAAGACGAGTGGGAAGCGCTGCTAAAGCTATTGTTAAATTAGTTGTTGCTTAGGCTATCCACTGCAGCGGTAGGCGTCGCTCTCAATTTTCGCTCATTCCAGATCCATAGTTTTCGCCAAAACTCGGATAAGCTATTAAATTCCTGTCTATAGACCAGCCCTACCGCACTGATGTAGTCACTGTAGGGGGTGAAAAGGAAATTCCGGGTATTCAGACGGTTGTAGGCTCTTAAAACGAGATTTCCGTCCTGCCTTAATCGGAAGGTCACTTCCGCATCGGTGGCTACTTGATCGGAAAACAGCGTGAGATCGGTAAGTTGACTGCGGCTTCGGTCGCTCACGCCGCCGGTCAGTATCAGTCGATCATCGAAAAAGCGCAGCGATGCGGACGCATCGTTGAAAGATCGGATGTTAAGATCCAGAAAATTCATGTTCAGCGATTGGGAGATGATGCTGTTCAATTGATTGAATGCAATTTCCGTCCCAGCGGATAGTAAGGTGTTGTTTACTTCCCGACCGAATTCCTGTGTGGACGCTGGTGTGAAACTTCGGCGGACGATAAGACTGATGGCTTGTTGGTTGATATTGTTGCCATCGCTAAGATAGCCCTGCAGCTCATCTTTTACGTAGGGGTCTTGTGGGAAGTTGAGGTCGAAAGAGACCTCCGGCTGCGATAAGGTACCTTTCAAAATCATATCGGCCTGCGCAAGAATACGGTCATTATTCTCTGTTCGGCCAGCAGCATTGTAGAGCGGTGCGACAGAGGTGCGCTGTTGATAAGAAGCGCTCAGATTTATAGTGGCTTCAGCAGGATTTCCCGCCCAGCGGATAGTCCCGCCTTCCTTCAGGTCGAAGAACTTATTGAAGAAATCTTGCGCCGTAAAGTGGAATTTACCGGCCAGAACATGGTAATCGCCAAACATCTCAAAATCGCCCAAATTCGAAATGCGCAGCGAGATATTGCCCGTACCTACGCCTTTCAGCGAACCGATATTATTTTCTAGATTTATCTCGGCATCACGGGTCAAGTTTAAGTCCATATTCATCGTGAGTCCCTGAAAGAGACGCTTGGATAGGGCAGTGTCCTTTGCTGTGGAGTCGGTGTTCGTAAAGTAGAAAAAATCGTTGTCACTGACTTTCAGTGAACTGTTAAAGGGAATCGTGACGACCGTATTGGGATTCGATCGCGCATTGATGTCAATATTGATACCGCTGGTGGGCCCCTTAAAGCGGAAGATCCCCGAAGCGTAGGCCGTGCCGAAAAACATTTCGTTGTCCTTCCTGCCGGTGTTCAGAATTTGGAAATTGTCTGCGGTAGCCTCGATATCCAAAGTGGGGTCGGTCAGTGTGCTGAGGTCAATAAATCCTTTTGCCGAGGCTTTGCTGTTTCTTGCATCGGAAAAGCGAAGGTTGTTCAGATGTATACGGTTGTCTTGTATCAACGACTGTTGATTGGACAACACATAGGTAGTGTTAAGGTAGTTTACGAGGAATGATGCATCGCGAATGTCGGCCGCGCCATTGATAATAGGATTGCGCAACGTTCCACGAATATTTACGTCACCACTTACTTTTCCATACAGATCGGACACCAATGTGCGCACAAAAGGTTGTAGGATGCCGAGATCGAGGTCTTTCACCTTGCCCTGTAATTGCAGGGCATCTGTCGACGACTGAACATCATAGGTGCCCGTTAGATCTACGCCTCGTCCATCGATATCTACAAGCTTGGAGTGCAATTGAACCAATCCATGAGCCGGGTCAAAGTCCGCATTTACCTGCAGCGTACCTATGGGGAGATTGTTGAAAATAATGGGCGTGGTGCTGATATGCGTGGACAAAGTAGGCTTTTGGAACACGGAGTGTACATGTACATCACCATTGAGGTTGCCTTGGAGCTGTATGCCCAGCGGTTTCGTAATTCCACTCAGGGAAGACAAACTGAAGTCTCTAAAGGCAATCTCCAGATCGTCATCTTCATTCGAAAGAACCCCATTCAGACTAACTTCCTGCCGATCACGTTTAAGGAGCAGATTTTTGAGGTAGAATTTTCCTTTGGAAACCCGCAGGTCGGCATCTTCATTGATCTGCCATTTTTCCTTGTCCAACACGATTTCTGATTTATCGAAACGGATATAAGCGGGTTTGTTGTAGGCAAAATGTATATTTCCATTTAGATTCAGGTAATTCGCCCTGCTGCTTTCGGAAAGAGCGATTTGGAAGGTTAGGCTGTCATTGGCCAGCGTATTCTGTATATGTATATGCTCTACATAAGCCGAGTCCGTGAAGCTAAACCGATCAGCGTCGACCAAAAGGGAAAAGGCACGATCATCGGCTCGCTCGGTAAGTGAAAGATTGTTGATCTTCATGCCTCTGTAGGACACCGTTGGACTAAAGGCCTTGAAGTTGGCTGTGTAGTCGTCCGATGAGAACTTTGCGGTTAAGTGCGCACCGTCTTCCAGCTGTAAGTTGGGATCAAACAAAGCGGATATCGGATCAAAAGATTTTATATTGACTTGAAGGTCGAAGTTCTGCGGATTGTAAGGCGATGCTTCAATATTTATAGCTGGAGCATAGCGCATGGCCAATGAGCGAAAGTAGGAGCCGATGGTGTTGAGGTCGATCTGTCCGCTTAATTGACCGTCAACTACATCAGACTTCAATATCAGTAACTTAGAGAGCTCATCTCCTTCGGATGTAAAGTCGAGGTAATTCATGGCAAAGGTGCCTCGAGACGTCTGAAATTGAATTTCGTCTGCATAGATATGTCCGTTGAGTGAATTGAGCGAAGACCCCTGTAAGGTGGCCTGCAAGTTGGATTGTTTGACAACGATGCTATCTTTGGAGAATACATTCAGGCGTTTCAGATCTAGCGTTTCTATAGTTGAAGAGAGGGTGTAAATCGGTAGTGTCTGGTTCCAGTCTATATTGCCTTGCAACGATAGCATGGCATGTGGGTCGTCTATGCTGCCGGATACCGAGAGGAGTCTGTTTTCGATGTTGCCCGAAAAATTAGCCCTTGCGTAGCGGTAATCCTTGAACGAAAGGTTGCTGATTTGGCCCTCTGCAGCGAGCTGTAAGGAAGCCAAGTTGATTCCTTTGCCATTATATTTGATATCGAATGCGGTTTGTCTGATAGCTTGGCTATTCAAGAGCTTGCCTAGTTCAAATGATTTGCTATTTAGGAGTCCACTGTAGCGTAACGAGGGACTGATGACAACGTTGCTCGTTGTTGCGAGCTCGCCCAGTGCTGTTGCGGCATTGCCATGGATGTTAAAGTTGTAGTAGAAGCCTTTGAAGCTCCCTTTGTAGCTTATTTCCCCAAGTTTATGTAGCTGTTCCGGCAGGCTGAAATGATGGAGGTTAGCCAATGCAGGTACCAGCTCTTCCAAATCTTTGGCGGAGGTCCGTAAAGAGGCGAGATCGAAATCAAAGGTTGTGTGCTGTATGTCTGGAAGACCACGCATCGACAAATCTCCGGACAATTGCGTATGGGTGCCTGTCCGGAGTGACACGTTATGTGCATGCAGGTTAGCGACCCTGCCCGAGACCTCCGCTTTGCTGATAGCGGTTATAAACTTGACGCGCTCCATTTCAGGCGCAAAATACTGTATATCCCGAGAATCTACGAAAGCATCCAGCAACTGGCCTTTCATTTCAACTTTGTCGATGAAATCTTCGAAATCAGCAAAAGAGCGATAGCTAAATTGGAGATAGTTTCCAACTTTCGAGCGGTTGGTGCGCAGGTGAAGATCCTGAAATTCCATTCTTGTGGTAGAAACATAGGACTTGGCAGACAATTCGCGTAGGTGCAAGCCGCTTTTTTCCTGGAAGGTCAGTTTGGAAATGTTGACTTTGACTTCCTTGTCGGAAATAGTGATGTCGTCGAATTCTCCTGATATGGCGTAAAGGTCAAGATCGTTGAAATTTAGGCCCTCCTGGTGCGACTCGCGTCGATGATCTACCAGTTTGAACTGATTATTTTTCAGAACAACCTGTTTCAGGTTGAAGCGTATGCTGGCTGGGGACGAGGACGTCGTGTCCTTTGGGGGCGTTAAGTAGTCGATCAAAAAGCTTATGTTGGTGCTATCCGTGTAAAGCTCATAGTTGACATAGGTGTCTTCCAAGGCCAGCTTCCGTATTTCGATCTCCCGTTGAAAAAGCTTCGCGAGGGAGAAGGTGGCGGTCACATTTTTGGCATCGAGTATTTTTTTTCCTGCGCGGTCATTGATGCTCACTCCCTCAATCTGTAGTGATCGAAATGGTTTTAGATAGACCTTTTCTATTCGTATTTCCGTCTCTAGTTGCTTGCTTAGGTAAGCTGCTGCCTTTTTTGTTACATAGGTCTGCACAGCGGGATAGCGTAACGCAAAGATAGCGCCCACCGTCAGCACGGTGATGCTAAGCAGGGTAACAAGCGTTATTTTTAGTATTTTTTTGATATTTTTGTGTTCTGTTTTTAATACTTCGCGCAATGGCTATAGTCCTCGGTATCGAATCTTCCTGTGATGAAACTTCTGCATCCATCTGTATAGACGGTGAAATTAAGTCAAATATTATTGCTAGTCAAGCAATTCACGCAAATTACGGCGGTGTTGTTCCCGAGTTGGCCTCGCGTGCACATCAACAGCATATCATCCCAACGGTCGACCAAGCTATTCAGCAGGCAAAAATACACAAAAATGATATCGATGCAGTAGCTTTTACGCGTGGGCCTGGACTTTTAGGCTCCCTGTTGGTTGGAACATCCTTTGCAAAAGCTTTTGCCTTGGCACGTCGGATTCCCTTAATCGAAGTGAACCACATGCAGGCACATATTCTTGCCCATTTCATTGAGGAACCAAAACCGAAGTTTCCGTTTCTGTGTCTCACCGTATCCGGTGGACATACGCAGATTGTACTGGTGAAGGATTATTTCGATATGGAACTCCTAGGTCAAACCCTCGATGACGCCGCCGGTGAGGCTTTTGATAAGACCGCCAAAATATTGAATTTGCCTTATCCCGGTGGCCCTTTGATCGATAAATACGCGAAGGATGGGAACCCAGACGCTTTTAAATTACCTGAACCACAAATTGCGGGTCTCGATTTCAGTTTTTCAGGGCTTAAAACGGCCATTCTCTATATGGTACAGGCACAGGAAAAATTAAATACTGATTTTTTACAGAAGAATATGGCTGATGTGTGTGCGTCTGTGCAAGGTCGTATTGTTTCCATCTTGCTCAATAAATTGAAAAAGGCGGCGAAATTGACCGGCGTCAAAGATGTTGCTATTGCTGGTGGTGTTTCTGCGAACTCCGGACTGCGGGAAAGCCTATTGGCGATGGGCACACGTTATCAATGGAACGTCTTTATTCCTAAGTTTGAGTATTGCACGGATAATGCCGCGATGATCGCTATTGCCGGTTACCAAAAGTTTCTGCAGAAGGACTTCGTTGGTCAAGATATAACACCATTAGCGCGTATGCACGTATAATTGTCGCTGTGCTCGATTGTTCGTAAGAAAGTCTTGTCAATTTGTTCATTGGATCTGTTGTTTTTTGAGAGGTTTCTTACAAAGTCGAATAAATTTTATGGAATGCACCGTGTACATACATCATGTAGTAAACGAATGTAAACCCTAAATTTATCCGCTATGTGGAACAACAAATTAGATATCTACGAAAAAGAATGGCTGGATGTTGTTTTTTCTTCGCGCAATCGCTTATATGGTGCCTACGATTTACGTAAAAATGCTTCATTGGCAACCAATAGGGCGCTGATCATCGTTATGGGAGTCGTGACGCTCTTGATCGGAACGAAGGTTGCTTACGATCAGATGCCGAAGCCCATTAACTTAGCCACACCCAACGAAGAGACAACCGTGATTTTGGATGATCTTAAGCTCCCCGACCCTCCGAAGGAAGAGGAGATTTTGATTCCCGAGGAGAAACCTGTCGTGCAGCAGATCGCTCAAGATCCACCTGCAATAGACCTTATCCGTGCGGTGGAGCCCATTGTGACTTCGGCAAACAAGGTGACCGAAGATATGGCTTCGCAAGACGAGCTAAAGGATAAGATGACCGCACGTATCACCTTAAAGAAAGTAGATGGAGGTTCTTACATCGCTAAGGGCGAGTTTGGACCGACAAAGAAGGAGGGAGCTATAACGGGGTTAGCTTCTGGTGACGTAGCGGGTTCGGTAGATGGCAATGAGATTTTTAAAGCTGTGGAAGTGATGCCAAAACCGCCAGGAGGGATGGCAGCCTTTGTACAATGGGTTGGTAAAAACTACACTTATCCGGAGGCCGCACTACAGCAAGGAATCAAGGGAAGTGTCGTGGTTTCTTTTGTGGTAGAGCGCGATGGAAGTTTGACCGATATCAACGTCGTTCGCGACCTCAGTTTTGGCACAGGAGAGGAAGCGGTAAGGGTGTTGAAAAAAGCAAAAAAATGGGCTCCAGGTGTACAGAATGGCCGGCCCGTTCGCGTGAGCTACACGTTACCGATAACCTTAAGTACGATCCAGTAAACATGTTCTTCTTGCTAGCCCATGGATGAGGAGCCCACTTTCCATCCATGGGCGTTACAGGCTTTTGATCAATTTGTTCAACCATTGTTTGATGATGGCTGATACTTCGTAACGTTCCTCTTGTGCAAATTTTAACATAACGGCCTCTAAGTTCGCCAGCATGTCGATATATTCAGGAAAATACCCCTCGATATCTCTGTAATCGGCGAGAATATCCAGCAAATAGCAGTGGGCATCATACTCTAGAAATTTCTGTTGATGCTGTTGTGTTGCCTCCAGCCATTCGTTCTCGGAAGAGAACCCCGACAGTATATGCTGGTCACAAACTTGTTTGTAAACCTGCCTAGATCGTACCAACTGATGGCGAATATGTTCTTTTTGGTCAATGAGTTCGTCGAAAATGGTTGATAGCTTCTCCTGAATTTCGATTTCTCTAGATATTATTGTCATGACGAATAATGTTAAAGATTCTACTTTGCACGAATAGGCGCGAGTTTTTATAACAGGAAAGGTATGGTATTTGTTTTATTTTTTTTAAAATAACACATTGATTTATTGAAAGTTATCTTAAATCAATAAAAAGTGCATTTGTTGATGCTGCCGGACACGCGGAAAATTGGCAAATTTGGTGTATGAACGCGAAGGAAAAAGAAATCAATGGGGTGAAATTGGAGATTTGTTCCAACTCATCATACTCCGCTCTACAGGCGCAACTGGGAGGAGCAACGCGGGTTGAATTTTGCCAAAATTTAGAGAATGGCGGAATTACACCTTCCTATGCACAGATCAAGAGGGCACGTCAACTTTTGCATATCGGTATGCACGTACTCATTCGTCCGCGTGGCGGCGATTTCGTCTACACGGAAGACGAATTTGAAGAGATGAAAATGGATATCGGACTTTGCAAGGAACTCGGCTGTGATGGTGTTGTTATCGGCGTGCTGCGAGCTGATGGCAGTGTGGATCGCGAGCGTAACGCCATATTGGTAGAATTGGCGAAGCCGATGACCGTGGTCTTTCATCGGGCATTTGATCGTACAAAAGATCCAAAGCAGGCGTTAGAAGACATCATTGCTCTTGGTTTTGACCGAATCCTTACCTCGGGCTTAAGGAATACGGCGGCAGAAGGACAGGAGCTGTTAAAAGATTTGATTCTTCAGGCCGATAGTCGCATAGAAATTATGCCCGGTGCGGGCGTTAATGCCTCTAATATGCTTGATATTCTTGCTTGTACAAAAGCGCTGTCTATCCATAGTTCGGCGAAAGTATCTATTGATTCGCAAATGACGTTTGAATCCGGGACTCTAGCGGGGATGAACGAGCCTACATTACAAACCTCCCGTGCATTGGTGGCGGAATTGAAAAGCCTTTTGGAAAGCCGTTAAAAAGAAAAAAGGAGAACGATTCGTTCTCCTTTTAATTCCTTGCTTGGATGTTTTACTTAGCTTCTGTCGCTAGAGCATTCAAGATCGCGTCGTTTTTAGTAATCTGACTTTTTTTAGGCATTTGGCTTTTTGAACCTAATTCAATGTTGCGGCCTAATTTTAAAAACTGTACTTCCACACGTGAAACAGTTTTATTTCTTCTATCTTTTCTTTTTAAACGTGTAACTCCCATTGTTATATCTTTTTATAGTCAATAAAACGAGGTCGGAAGCGGATTCGAACCGCTGTAGGAGGTTTTGCAGACCTCAGCCTAGCCACTCGGCCATCCGACCCTTTATCCCCGAAGGGAATGCAAAAATAAAATTTACTTTTGATATTTACAACGCTTCTGTGAAAAAGATTTATAAAAAAATGATCGACGCGCCCAACATCCTTCATCATACCGTTATTTTAGTAGGATAATATCCTCGTAGATAATTTAATAGATTGATTAATAGGTTTTTATAAGATGTTAAATCTTTGTTAACTTATTTTGGTCTGAATGTTGTAATGACTTGTCTAGTAAAAACAAAAAACAAAAGAGTATGAAAAAGATTTTACTTTCTTTAGGAGCAGCATTATTATTAGCTGCGGGCGCCCAAGCGCAGAGTGGTCTTGGTTACGGTCTAAAGGCCGGAGTGAACTTTCCGTCTTATAGCTACGGAAATTCAAGTGATCTTTCTGATACCAAGTCAACAACGAATTTTCATGTAACAGGTTATTTAGACGCCCCTGTGACTCAAAATTTCTACATTCAACCCGGCGTATCCTTACAGGGTAAAGGTGCGAAATTGATTGAGTCGTCAGCTCTAGGTGGTTCTGAGGTTACGCAAAACACAATGTGGTTGGAAGTACCTGTAAACTTCGTTGGAAAATTTCAAGCCGGAAATGGTAACTTTTTCGTAGGTGCTGGTCCATACGTTGGTTTCGGTTTGAGCGGAAAAAATAAGTATTCAAGCGGAGGGGGGTCCAATGTTGTCGAGCGTGAATTCAAATTTGGTAAGGACAATACATTGAAAGGTACTGATTTTGGTGTAAACTTCTTGGCAGGTTATAAATTGGCTGGAGGCTTGTTAATCAATGCAGGTTACGGTTTAGGCCTTACCAACATTGCTGGTAATAACAACTGGTCAAATGATATAAAGAATAGAGTTTGGACCGTTGGTATCGGCTTTGAAATGTAGAAATACTGTTTTAAACTATAGATTATTAAAAGAGGCTACCGATTCGGTAGCCTCTTTTATTTTTTCAGTTACTGAAATCTATCACACTTTGATTTCTACTTCAACACCTGAAGGCAATTCAAGTTTCATCAAGGCGTCAACAGTTTTAGAGTTTGAAGAATAGATATCCAACAATCTCTTGTACGCGCACAATTGAAATTGCTCACGTGCCTTCTTGTTAACGTGTGGTGAACGTAAAACGGTATAGATTTTTTTCTCAGTAGGCAATGGGATAGGACCACTAACAACTGCACCTGTAGGTTTTACTGTTTTTACGATTTTCTCAGCTGACTTGTCAACCAAATTGTAATCGTAAGATTTCAATTTAATTCTGATTCTTTGGCTCATTTTATTTGTTTTTAAGATGACCTCCCGTTAGAGCTATTCACAACAGGAGGTCGGTTTATTTTAAAAAAAGGATTATTCTACAGATCCTTTAACTTTACCTTTTGATTTTGCGATTACTTCTTCAGCAACGTTACGAGGTGCCTCTTCGTAGTGATCGAACTCCATAGTCGATGTTGCACGGCCAGAAGTGATCGTACGCAACTGCGTTACGTAACCGAACATTTCAGAAAGCGGTACCAATGCTTTGATAACTTGTGCTCCGTTACGTGAGTCAAGACCTTGCATCTGACCACGACGACGGTTTAAGTCACCCATTACATCACCCATGTTCTCTTCAGGAGTCAATACTTCCACTTTCATGATAGGCTCCATCAATACTGGCGTACACTTAGGCAATGCCTCACGGTAAGCCATCTTAGCTGCCAATTCGAAAGATAGCGAGTCTGAATCGACTGCGTGGAATGAACCATCAATCAAACGAACTTTCATGCCAGAAAGTGGGTAACCAGCCAATACACCGTTTTTCAACGAGCTTTCGAAACCTTTTTGTACAGATGGGATATATTCTTTAGGGATAGATCCACCTACGATTTCGTTCACAAATTGAAGTGCAGATTTAGTAGTGTCGTAATCCTCATCGATAGGCGATACAACAACTTTGATATCCGCAAACTTACCACGACCACCTGATTGTTTTTTGTAAACCTCACGGTGTTCAGAAGTACCTTTGATAGACTCTTTGTAAGCAACCTGAGGAGCACCTTGGTTTACCTCTACTTTGAACTCACGTTTCAAACGGTCGATCAAGATCTCTAAGTGAAGCTCACCCATACCAGAGATTACGGTTTGGCCAGTCTCTTCGTCAGATTTAACAACAAACGTAGGATCCTCTTCCGCTAATTTACCAAGACCGATACCTAGTTTATCAACGTCAGCTTGTGTCTTAGGCTCAATCGCCAAACCGATAACCGGCTCAGGGAATGTCATCGACTCCAACACGATAGGGTGTTTTTCATCACATAACGTATCACCTGTTTTGATATCCTTGAAACCTACTACCGCACCAATATCACCAGCTTCGATGAAAGGAATAGGGTTTTGTTTGTTGGCGTGCATTTGGAAGATACGAGAGATACGCTCTTTGTTTCCTGAACGCGTGTTCAAAACATAAGAACCAGCATCTAACTTACCAGAGTAAGCACGGATGAAACATAAACGACCTACGAATGGGTCAGTTGCGATTTTGAAACCTAAAGCAGCGAAAGGCTCGTTAACGCTAGGTTTGCGCAACAACTCTTCTCCTGAATCAGGGTGTGTTCCTCTTACACCTTCGGAATCCAAAGGTGAAGGCAATAATTCCATCACAAGATCTAACATGGTTTGTACACCTTTGTTTTTGAAAGATGAACCACAAACCATAGGAACGATAGAGTTATCCAATACAGCTGCACGTAAAGCGTTCAAGATCTCACGTTCCGTCAACGAGTTAGGATCGTCAAAGAATTTCTCCATTAACGATTCATCGTATCCAGCCACAGCCTCTAATAATTTCTCGCGGTATTCAGCTACTTCGTCAACCATATCATCAGGGATAGGCACTTCCGTAAAGGTCATTCCTTTATCGTGCTCGTTCCAAACGATACCACGGTTGTTGATCAAATCAACGACACCCGTGAAGGAATCTTCAGCACCGATAGGCAATTGCAACGCTACCGCTTCGGATCCCAACATGTCTTTAACTTGCTTAACAACTTTTAAGAAGTCAGCGCCTGAGCGATCCATTTTATTAACGAAACCGATACGGGGCACTTTATAGTTGTCTGCTAAACGCCAGTTTGTTTCTGATTGAGGCTCTACACCATCAACCGCCGAAAACAAGAATACCAAACCGTCAAGTACACGTAAAGAACGGTTTACCTCTACGGTAAAGTCAACGTGACCTGGGGTATCAATAACGTTTACTTGGTATTTATCGCCACGGTAGTTCCAGAATACTGTTGTCGCAGCAGAAGTGATCGTGATACCACGCTCAGCCTCTTGCTCCATCCAGTCCATCGTTGAAGCACCTTCGTGAACCTCACCGATTTTGTGGTTAACACCTGAGTAGTAAAGAATACGCTCAGTTGTTGTTGTTTTACCAGCATCAATGTGGGCAGCGATACCGATGTTTCTAGTGAATTTTAAATCTCTTGCCATAATATATTTATGCAGTTTGCTTTGAAAGCTTGTTTTTGTGCAATATTTTTTGAAAGAAATAAGTACACCGACTGCAATAGCGCTTGTGGCGCTTATTGACAGTCGGTGTCATCATATTTTATTCGTTGTCTTCAAAATTAGAATCTGAAGTGTGAGAACGCTTTGTTAGCTTCCGCCATCTTGTGCGTATCTTCTTTCTTCTTCACAGCAGCACCTTCACCTTTAGAAGCTGAAATGATTTCTCCTGCTAATTTTTCGAACATAGTTTTTTCACCACGTTTGCGTGCATAAGAAATTAACCATTTCATCCCTAAAGCGATTTTACGCTCTGGACGAACTTCCATAGGAACTTGGAAGTTGGCACCACCAACACGACGAGATTTAACTTCTACAGCTGGCATAACGTTGTTTAACGCTTTTTTCCAAGCTTCAAGACCGCTCTCTTGTGTCTTCTGTTCTACTAATTCTACTGCATCGTAAAAGATGGAATATGCGGTAGATTTTTTACCATCTAACATCATATTGTTTACGAAACGTGTTACCTGAGTATCGTTAAACTTCGGGTCAGGTAAAATGATTCTCTTTTTTGGTTTTGACTTTCTCATTTTCTTTTCCTCCGTTTAATTATTTCTTTTTACCTTTTGCAGGTGCCGCTGCTGGCTGTCCTGGTTTAGGGCGTTTTGTTCCGTATTTAGAACGACGTTGGTTACGGCCTGCAACACCTGATGTATCTAATGCACCACGGATGATGTGGTAACGTACACCCGGTAAGTCTTTCACACGACCGCCACGGATTAACACGATAGAGTGCTCTTGTAAGTTGTGGCCTTCACCTGGGATGTAAGCATTCACCTCTTTACCGTTTGTTAAACGTACACGAGCTACTTTACGCATTGCTGAGTTTGGTTTTTTAGGGGTAGTAGTGTATACACGTGTACACACGCCTCTTCGCTGTGGACAGCTGTCCAACGCTGGCGACTTACTCTTGTCAACCAGAGCTACTCTACCTTTTCTAACTAATTGTTGAATAGTAGGCATTTACCTGTTTTTGTTTTTATTTAATTTGTAAAAATTAATTTTAAAGTCCGCAAAGATAATCATAAAATTCTAAACTGTAAAGTCTTGTGTGTTAATTTTTTTTGAATAGTCTTGGGAAAGTCGAGCGTACTAACGCTATAACTGCGAAAAGCGTTTTAGGGCGCTTTTCGCAGTCGTTTTATGGCATACGTTTATGATAGCAAGGTGAAATCGATCTGTCTTTTTTCAAGATCTACTTTTTTTACTTTAATTTGTACCTCGTCGCCCAGTTGATATTTCTTTTTCTTGCGTTGGCCAATAATGGCATAATTTTTTTCGTCGAGGGTGTAGAAGTCGTCGGTGATATCGCGCAAGCGAACCATACCCTCACATTTGTTCTCTTCGATTTCGACGTACATGCCCCATTCAGTGACGCCAGAAACAATGCCTTTGTATTCTACACCAACTTGCTCCTGCAGAAATTCGGCTTGTTTGTATTTGATGGATGCGCGTTCCGCTTCAGCGGCTTTCTTTTCCTTTTGTGAGGAATGTTCCGACATCTTTTCGTAATGTTCTGCATTGATCTTGTGTCCACCGTCGAGGTAAAACTGCAGTAGACGATGCACCATCACATCCGGATAGCGCCGTATCGGTGAGGTGAAGTGTGTGTAATAGTCAAAGGCAAGGCCGTAGTGGCTGGTGCTCTTTGTCGTGTATATGGCCTTGGCCATGGAGCGAACAGCAAGGGATGTCAGTAGGTTTTGCTCCTTGCTGCCTTCTATCTTAGTCATCAGGGCGTTTAGCGATTTTGCGGTTTCCTTGTCGCTTTTGATGGATAACTTGTGCCCGAATCGCGAAGCGAATTGTGAGAAGGTGGTTAGTGTTTCCGGATTTGGCGTGTCGTGGAAACGATAAACGAACGTCAACTTGTTTTTGCCACGTCCTTGTTTGCCGATGTACTCCGCTACCTTGCGGTTGGCTAACAGCATAAAATCCTCGATCAGTTTATGGGCATCTTTACGCACCTTTGTGTAGACTCCTGTTGGCTTCCCGTTTTCGTCCAAATGAAATTTCACTTCCTCACTTTCAAAGCTGATGGCTCCATTCTTGAACTTGCGTTCCCGTAAGATATAAGCAAGCTCGTTCAGCTTTAATATTTCTGTAGCAAAATCGCCCTCTTTTGTTTCGATGACTTCTTGCGCTTCCTCATAGGTGAAGCGGCGGTCAGAGTTGATAACCGTCCTGCCAAACCATTGGTCGATGACATTTGCTTTTTCGTCCATCTCGAAAACCGCAGAAAAGCAGAGTTTCTCCTCATGGGGGCGTAGCGAGCAGACGCCGTTGGAAAGGTGTTCGGGCAGCATGGGTATAACCCGATCTACAAGATATACGGATGTGCCCCGATCGAACGCCTCCTTGTCGAGCGGTGTGTCCGGGATGACGTAATGAGACACGTCTGCAATGTGGACGCCGATTTCATAGTTGCCGTTATCAAGTGTCCGAAAAGAAATGGCGTCATCAAAATCTTTGGCGTCAAATGGGTCGATCGTGAAGGTCAAGATATCCCTGAAGTCTCGACGCTTGTTGATCTCCCCTGGGCTGATCTTGTCGGGGATGCTATTGGCTTCCTCTTCGACTTCTTTCGGGAATGAAAGGGGGAATCCAAAGTCTGCCAAGATGGCATTCATTTCCGTGTTGTTCTCTCCTTTCTTTCCAAGGATGTCTTTGACCTTGCCGATCGGGTTTTTGGCATTTTTTTTCCATTCGATAATAGATACCACAACCTTCTGCCCGTTGGTCGCTCCATTCAGATTGCCCAAGGGGATGAAGATGTCGTGAATCATCTTTCGGTCGTCGGGCAGGAAAAAAGCATACGAGTCGGAAATGTCTATCGTTCCTGTAAAATCGGTTTTGGCCCGTTGGATAATCTCTACCACCTCGCCCTCGCGCTTTCGGCCTTTGCTTCTTTCATAGACATGTACTTTGACAATGTCGTTGTGCAATGCTTGACGTAGTTTTCTTGGGGCGATATAAATGTCGTTTTCAAGCTCGTCTTCCGGAACGATATAGGCAGAGCCGTCGGCGGTCATGTCTACCTTTCCGGTGATATAAACATTGAGTTGGCGTAGCTTGAACTTGCCGCGCTGTATCTGCAGGAATTTGCCCGATTTGGATTCGTCCGATAAAATGTCTGCAATGGCAATTTTAGATTCCGAATCGTGGATGTTGAGCTTTGCTGCAACCTGTTTGTAGTTTAACGGGCTGTTGTTGGATTTTTCAAATATATCGAGAATAAGTCTTGTTAGTACTTCTTTATAGGGGTTCTCTTTTTTTTGTTTCATGTGTTTTAAAATTTACTTCACTTCGGTTCGCGCGTTCTGTCTGTGTCAGCGGGGAAGAGTAGGGGAGCGGCGTGTTGTTGTCTTTGGCGGCTCCCTTTAAAATGTATAACTAAGATACGTAAAAAATGTTCTATTGCTGCCTCTTTGTTTGACGCTGTTGCTATGTTCAGTTGTTTTGTTATATTTTTGTTTATTTTAGCTTTTTTATAATTTTCATTATTAGTTTGTTATGATTTTATTTGCTAATAATTTTGTTTTTGTGATCCTCGTTTTTATGCGTTTGCATGCATATTCAAATTTTTATACTTTTTTCGTGTGTAATTGCTAATGTTTTATTTTTTTATTTAGTGTTTATTTTATCTTATTAATGTATTTGTTTTGTAGTATTTTATGTTTTTTTTGCTAAAAATATTTATACGTATTTATGGGTTGTATATTAGCATTTGTTGTAAAGAAAAAGCGCAACCTGACGTAGGTTGCGCTCGTGAAAAAATACAGTAATAAAATCTCTTTATTGTTCGTTTTGGCAGTTGTCGCATAGGCCCACAGCATTGAGCGCAATAGAGTGTAAAGTGAAGTTTGCGGGCACCGGAATCTTCGGTAATGATATTTCTTCCAAACAAAAGACGCTGTTACAAATTGAACAGATGAAATGCACATGTTGGTCATGATGGTGATCTGCGGTACAATCCGAGCTGCAAATCGCGTAGGTCGCTGTGCCGTTTAAATCGAATATTTTATGGACAATACCTTTCTCTTCGAAGCTGGATAAAATTCGATAAAGGGTGACACGATCAATTTCTTTACCGACGATCTTCTCGAGATCCGGTTGTGATATTGCTGCGTCTTTTTGCGTTATTTCATGTAAAACACGCATTCTATGCGGGGTCACTTTAAGCGCATTTTGCTTTAAAAGTTTGATGAAATCCCGTTCTTTTTCTTTTGCTACACTTGTCATGATAGATGTAAAAGTACGGATTTTTTGGCTCAATTTTAAATCTTGTAATGGCTGGAAGTTGTTAATTTTTTTGGTAGGTAAGTGTTATTAGGATGATATCTGGATGAATTAATCTAGGATTTGAAAGGGCTATTTAACCGGTAGTCGTATACGGATTCAATTACGGTTGGCCCTCTAAGTGGCTAGTTTGTGATGGGTTTTTACGGTTTTTTAGGCTTTGTTGCTATTGTTGACGATAGAAAAGATGCTTCGTTTTTCTTACGGATGTCTATAGAAAGTGCGCATAAAACATGCTATTTCGTATCTCGTCGTTCCTATTTATTCCTTCGGAAATGGTGTCGCTGTCAATATTTGTTGTATTCTTTACAGGCTAGATCTCTGATTGTAATACAAAAAAAAGCTCTCTAAATGCATAATTTTAGAGAGCTTTCTTAGTAGAAAAACGGTTTTCTGTATGCTTATTTTCCTGCCGCTTTGGCATGGTCCGCCAAGAATTGTGCAAGTCCGCTATCCGTTAATGGGTGCTTTAATAAAGAAACGATTGCCGATAATGGACCTGTCATCACGTCGGCACCGATCTTCGCACAGCCTAAAATATGTGAGCTATGACGCACTGACGCGGCTAAAATTTGCGTAGTGAAACCATAGTTATCATAGATCAAACGAATCTCTTCGATCAAGGACAAACCGTCCACGGAGATATCGTCCAAACGACCGATAAAAGGAGAAACGTAGGTAGCACCTGCTTTTGCAGCCAATAAGGCTTGTCCTGCAGAAAATACCAATGTACAGTTGGTTTTGATTCCTTTTTGGCTAAAGTATTTGATTGCTTTTACGCCATCCTTGATCATGGGAACTTTAACAACGATCTTTGGGTTAAGCGCAGCAAGGATTTCGCCTTCTTTGATCATGTTTTCGTAATCGGTGGAGATCACTTCAGCACTTACGTCGCCATCCACGATCTCGCAGATCGCTTTGTAGTGGTTGATAACGTTTTCCTCGCCACTGATGCCTTCTTTTGCCATTAGACTAGGATTCGTTGTTACGCCATCTAAAACGCCAAGATCTTGCGCTTCCTTGATTTGTGCTAAGTTCGCAGTATCAATAAAAAATTTCATGTTGAATAGGTGATTTATAATAATTTAAAAAGATTTAAAACATAACGTAAGCATACGCGTTACAAAAGTAGCTATATTATTTTTCAATCTGTTACGTTTGATCAAAACATTTTTTATCCCCAATGGATATATTTAGATCCCTTGCTTACCCCAATTTTCGATTACATGTTATCGGTCAAGCCATCTCGCTTTTAGGTACTTGGATGCAACGTGTTGCCATCAGTTGGCTGGTTTACGAAATGACCAATTCCGTGTTTTGGCTGGGCTTTGTACAATTCATATCGCTCTTGCCATCCTTGGTTCTTTCGCCGTTTATCGGTTCTTTTGTTGATCGCCACAAGAAATATAAACTGGTTTTTATCACCCAGATAGGCTTAATGGTGCAAGCAGCGGTGCTCACGTTGGTCGTCGGTATGCGTTGGGAAACGGTTTTCCTGTTGTCTATGCTGGGCTTTGTCCAGGGAATCATCAATGCCTTCGATGTCATGGGTAGGCAGTCCTTAATGATATCACTCGTCGATGATCGTCGCGATCTGCCCAATGCCATTGCATTAAATTCATCAATTTTTAATGCGGCACGGATGGTTGGACCCGCAATAGGCGGCATCCTGTTGACGAAGTACGGTGAATTTGTGTGTTTTGGTGTAAATTTTATCAGTTTTGTTCCGGTCATCATCTGCCTGATGCTGATGCACGTGAAGGAGGATCGTTCCAAGTTGACCAAAGAAAGCAACTGGCAGGGATTGGTCGAGGGTTTTAGTTACCTGCGTCGTTCGCCCCATATTGCTTCGCTCATTATCGTACTAACTTTTTCAAGTCTATTGGTTATCCCGTACACATCGTTGCTCCCGGCCGTTGCGAAGGATCTATTCAAGGGCGACGAATCTACGTTCTCTTGGTTTGAGAGTGCTGCCGGCTTTGGAGCTATGGTTGGTGCTATCAGTATGGCTCGATTGAAATCTGGCGAAAACCTGCGGTATCGTGTATTGTTCGCAGCATTTATGATGGGTATTTCATTGTGTCTGCTTGCTTTTGCTCAATTTTTGCCTACGGCACTATTGTTTACGATGATGGTATCCATGGCGATGATGATGCAAAATTCATCGATCAATACCTACATACAAACACATGCCGTATCGAGCTATCGGGCACGCACGATTAGTTATTATGTAATGGCATTTCAGGGGATAGCGCCAATAGGCGCACTCTTTGTTGGTGCTACGGCATCCTATTTTGGTATTAAGCATACACTATACATTATGGGAGGTGCCGGTATGCTTATCTCGCTGGGATACTACACCTATATTAGGTTACATATTCATAGGCGACTATTTAAGTTTCCGGGTTCGTAAAGTAAGTATTTTCTTGAAGTAATCAATCTTTGCACCATATGGCCGCAGGATATCACCACCAATAACACCAATGACCGGTTCTAGATTCATCTGTTCGTAAGCATAATTGATTGAGCTCAGATCCAAAACGGCGGTCAAGAAACGTTTACGTTGCCACTTGTGGATTTTCAATAGCGGAATTTCAAGGCTAAAGCTTTCCATAGAATTAGTGCCCAAACCAGTGGAGAGAATGTCCGTATTCTGAAAGCGTTCTTCAGGTATACCCGAATGCAAAAGGGTGTTTTTGTCCAGGACCGTTTTTGACGCCCCTGTGTCCAGCACCATTTTAAAGCGCTGGTCGAACAGTTCAACATCAACCAACAGATGGTACCCATCGCCGTGAAGATCAATTATCGCTAGTGGAATTTTTTGCATGCGCTAAACATAAACATTTTTTCTCGACTTACCGTGTTTCATTGTTGTCAGCTCGATAATTATGTGTACGAAATGGGAACAGCATTCCCATTTCCTATCAATATATTACAAACGATTCTAGATAATACGGCTATCGTGCAATACCTGATTCATGGCCCTTACGGCATCTGCACTTTTTGCAAAAGCTTGTTTTTCCGAGTCCGAGAGTTCCAATGGCACGATTCGGTCCCAACCATTTTTATTAATGATCACTGGTACACCGATATGGATGTCCTCCTGATCAAATTCCCCTTCTAGGTAAACTGAGGCAGTGAATAAGCGATTTTGATCGTGCACGATGCTTTCCACCATTGCTGCTGCTGCTGCGCCGGGGGCATACCAAGCCGAGGTGCCGATCAAGGCGGTTAAGGTAGCGCCACCCACCATGGTTTTCTGTACAATATCCGTTTGTTCTTCTTCCGAAAGAAATGCCTTGACAGGGATGCTGTTCCACGTGGCATGTTTGATAAGCGGAATCATCGTCGTATCGCCATGTCCACCGATAACAATAGCATTGAGGTCATTGGCCGAAGCATTTAGCTTGTTTGCGATTTGAAATTTGAAACGTGCCGAGTCCAGTGCGCCCCCCATACCGATAATTCTGTTTTTCGGGATACCGCTAGACTTTAAAGCCAAGTAGGTCATGGTATCCATAGGATTGGAAACCACTAGTATGATAATATCCGGCGAGTACTCCAATAAATTTTGCACCACCGTTTTCACAATGCCTGCGTTAGTGCCGATCAACTCTTCCCTCGTCATCCCTGGTTTTCTAGGAATCCCAGAAGTGATCACCGCTACGGCAGAGCCTGCCGTTTGTAGGTAGTCGTTGGTGACGCCTTTTATCTTACTGTCGAAGCCCAACAGTGCTGCTGTTTGCATCATATCCTGTGCTTTTCCCTCCGCCACGCCTTCTTTGATATCCAAGAGAATAATCTCTTCAGCAATATTTTTCCGTAGAAGGTTGTCTGCTGTAGTTGCTCCAACGGCGCCTGCTCCAATAACTGTAATTTTCATGTTTTCTGGATTTTATGGTAAGAACTGATGTCTAGTTAAATATACTAAAAAGTTGCTGTAATTTTCGACGGTGTGCGAAGATGTTTTTCATTTTTCCGATAATCCGCTATCTGATCTTCCGATACGGTATGACCAAAAGCCGGACATAAAAAAACACCTTCCCCGACAAATAGAGGAAGGTGTTCGCTAGCTGAATGCTTGATTAGAAAGGATAGCCGATCGCAAGATTGAATACCAGATTGTTTCGTCTCCAGTCTCGATCGCGGATATCGATGTATTTGAATACCCAACGATCGCCGGTCTCACGGTATGGCACACGGAACGGTATTGCAAGATCGGTTCGGATGATCAAAAAGTCCAAATCGACACGTAAGCCCAAGCCGCCACCAACGGCTAGCTCCTTGTAGAAATCTTTAGTCAACGTACCTCCCGGCTTACTTTCATCGGCGCGTTGCAGCCAAATGTTTCCAGCGTCAACAAAAGCTGCCCAATGGAAAATGCCCGATATCTGGGAGCGATACTCGGTGTTGAGCTCTAATTTATAGTCTCCCGTTTGGTCGGCGAAGAAGTTGTCTTGCCCAATGTTTTCTGGAACAGCAGTACCAGGGCCTACAGCTCTTGCCCGATAGGCGCGCAATCCGTTTGGACCACCTGAAAAATATTGTTTTAAATAAGGCAAAGACAGCGAGTTTCCGTAGGAGTAACTGGTCCCTACCATCACCCGAGAAGCCAGTTGGGAATTAGCAGACAGCTTTAGGTAATGCCTGAAATCAACCTCTGCTTTCACAAATTGAGCATAGGAGGTACCGAAAAGTTGTTTCACATTGCCATCGCTGGCGTTTGCCCCCTGTATTAACCCTAAGACGTTTCCAGAGGTATTTATACCTGCCTTGATGTAATACGTGTTCGTGCGGTGGGATTCCATGGAATTCGTGAACGTAAAGTTATAGTTAGGGCCGAAGGAAAACTGTGGATCAACGATGTGGCGTAGGGTAGGGACGGTATCCATCTGAGCCCGGTAAGCGTCCGTAATATTTCTTGGCTGCACATAGATAATCTCCAGTGCTGCAAGATCATGCTGCTTCTGTTCCGATTCTTTCCAGTTGTAGCCGTAGTTCAAGGTCAATGAGTTGAGCGTATAGGCGTTTCTACGGTTCAAAAATTCATATCCTATTTTGGAATAGGTTTTCGGGATAAATCGCCGCGAAGGAGCCCACTTGTAAGGGGATAATAACCTAGGCCAAACGATACCGACCTCGGCTCCATAGCGCAGGTAACTGGAATTTAGGTTGACATTGCCCCCGGTCTGTGTTTCGTAACCACCAAACACGCTTAAGGTTAGTGTCTCAAAACCCTTAAAGGCATTGCGTAATGTCCAGTTGACATTTGCTTCTGTTCCGTTGTATACAGCAGCCGTTTTCGCAAGCACCTCAAAGCGGATCGATTTTCGCTGCATAGGGGTCAGGTAATAATACACATCCATGGTGTTGGTGGAGTCCGGACTGTCCACGAAATTGTTCTTGACAAATTTGAAGGCATTGAGATTGACCAAATGGCTGATCGTCATGTTGTGGTCATGCCTGTTGTAGGTATCACCTTTGTGAAAGAAAATATGTTTTGCCAATACAGGTTTGCGGTAGGTATTCTCGGGATCGATGATGTAATAGTTATCACGGAACAGTTGTGAGCTACGCGGACGGGCTGTGCGGAAACCTTCGGAAGTTTGTTCGTAATTGGGGTAGATAAATATATTGCCAATTTTTTGTGGCGATTTTGCCTTTTCTGCCGTTTCAGGTTTTATCGTCACATACATATCCACCTTGTCGCCACCTTTGGTACTGTCGACTTCCACCAAAATATTATCGGGTGAAAAGTAGTAATAGCCCTTGTTCTTGAGGTCGTTATCAATGCGGTCGCGTTCGTTCAATATGACATCCAGGTTGTAGTTGCTGCCCAATTTTAACAGAGAGCTGTCTTTGGTGCTCAATATATCTCGGCCGAGTTGCTTATTGGTATCAACCTCAAAGTCCACCTTAGCAATCCGATAGATATTTCCTGGAAAAGCATTGTAGTTTATTTCGGCGAGTTTACCGTTTACGCTGGTGTCAGAGGTGACATATGCATTGAAGAAACCGAGGTTTTCCAATCTGTTTCGCAACAGGTTTTCATTGTATTCCCGGTTGACATCGCTCAACAGAACTGGTTCTTCGCCTTGTTTTTTTAACCAACGTTTGACAAAGCCTGTGGTGGTGTCAGGTCCACCTCCCATGTTCCAAAAACCCAACTTGAAACGTACGCCCAGCAGTTTTTTGTTGGGTTTTGGTGTGAGTAGTCCTTGAAGTTGCTCTTCGAAAGCTTGTTTACGCTCGGCAGGGATACTGTCCTTATGAATGATTACGTTGCCCTTATCGTACAGTTTCTCATCCTCGGCAAGATATTTTGTCGAATTACAGGCGCTCGCCAGCACCAATGAAATCAGCCCCAACAGAACGGGATATTGATTAGTCTTCATTCGCATTCCTTTCTTCATCTTCGTTTCGTATGGCGTTCTTTGGGGCATCTATCGTTGTTTTCGTGCTGTTTTTTCTTGCTTTTTTTGCATCCTCTTCGGTCGCTAGACTATCGATATCTTCCTTTCGGATCACCCGTGTTGTGGTATCGATAGCGTCGTTATTTGTGCTGTCTTTTTTGTTTTCGTTTTGTTGTCTTTCCTGTCTTTGTCGTTCTTCCATACGTTTCCGGAATTCAGGGCTATGTTGCATCAGGCTGTCGCGGATAACCAAACGCACGCTATCTCGGTATACCGAATCCGAATCCATCCGTTCGACGTCGAAACGACGACGGAAGCCCTTGCTGTCGGTATCGTAATATTGTTGTAGCGCCTTCGAGTTCATAAACAATTCTTTAAAACGATCGTAGCTCATGGTAACGATAAAGCCGAGTCCTGTTTCGACAAATTGTCCCTGAAGTGTGGCTTGATATTGGTTCTTCCGGTACACACGAGCAAAATAGCGCCCATCTTTAGAAAGTTGGTAATCCAAGGAAACGTCGCCTGCGATGTTAGAGGCCTTTTCTCCCGGTCGCGAGTTGCCCTCAACCTCAAAATTGGATCCTATCGTGATCTTGAGACGATCATCAAAAAGCATTTTGGAGACGCCTACATTAAGATCTGTTCGTGTCTGTGCATTGCCAGTCAAATAGTCTTCTTCCGATTGTAGGTTGAAGTCCAGTTCTACGCCCTTGACCAAATCGGATGCAAGATTGTTCAGCTGTCCGGTCAAGAACGAACTTACCGTACTACGTGCTAGCCCTTCGGCACCGCCACCACCGGAAAGACTCTCAAATGGATTTGAGGACATAAATCGGCCGAGTGCAATCAATGAAAATACCTGCTTATTCAGCTCTGCCGGATCGGATCGGATATTGGAAAGTGCGATGTTCACCTTGCTGACCACGTCTTGAGAAGCAATGGCATTATTTTCATCCAAATCGATATCGAAATTGATCTGCGGCTTGAACAACTCTCCCGTCAAAATCAGCTTCACATCAAAGGGAATACGTTGCTTGTAGAGATTTTGACTTTCAGCACCAACTTGCGATTGCACCAATTCCAAGGTAGAGAAGCGATTTCGATAGACGGCTGTAATATCCAATCGCGCATCCAACGGATCACCGTTCCACGTGATTGTACTTCCTTTTTGAAAGGTAAATGGTCGTGAAATAGGACCGAGCGAGAAGGTGTAGTCTCCTTTTTCAACGGTATAGGTACCAGACATGGTAATCTTATCGCTGGCATCAATGGTCGTATTGATTTCGGCGATACCTTGTATGTTTAGCGCATCCTTGGTACCCTCATCGAGAATAACCTTAAACTTGGCATCTCTATCTGTGGATAGGTTCAATGCGATATCATATCCAGAGAGCTTGGTCGCTGTTGTCAGCGAATCTAACTGAGCGAAGACATTCGCGCGAGCAGTATCGCTGCGATTCACGAATTTTACCACGCCGTCGCGCTGTGCGAGCCCCGGATCGTCATTTGGAACAATAAAATTAAAATCTGTTTTGTCATTCACGCGGATATCGCCGTCCACGCGCGGGTTATCTAGATTACCGGTGATACGCAGATTGGATGTCAAGTACAGCTTTCCGAAAAATAGATCGTTGTCTTCACGCGTCGAATTAACGGCGGCAAAGTCATCCATGGAGATGTTTAGATTGAAGTCGAAATCCGTATAAGTGGTGGTGCGGATAGAGCCATTCAAACGTGTCGCATTGCCTCTGGAATCCTTAATCGTAAACTGCCTGAACTGTATACCTTGATTATTAAAACGGATGGCTTGGTTATCCATCAGAAGGTCTGCGTTGAGCATGCCAATGTTCATCTTGGCCTGTTGGAAGGTCAGTGCACCGTCGATGCGCGGTTGATCTACCGTTCCTGTAATTTTGATGTCGCCTACTAAATCACCGGCGCCATCTTCGATGTATCCTAGGCTAAAAGCCTGAATCGTCGTCATCTTCATCGGTTTAAGCGAAAGGGTAGCATCAATGGACGAAGGTGCATTCGGCGGACTAATGAAGTTACCGATAAGCTGCACGTCGTTTCCATTTTCACTGATCTTGATATCGGCAGCAAAGGTGTTCTCTTGAATGTTGTTCACTTGGATAGCTACATTACCTACCGTATCCTTTCCAAAATAAAACTTCTCGATACTCAGATCAGATACGAATACCGGACTAGTTTCCAGACGTGAAATAGTCGCTGTGCCGTTGATCCCTCCACCTAGATTTAAAGCTTCAGATTCTACGATTTGTGTCAACGTTTCTATCCTAAAGTTGTTGAATGTAAGATCTATCGGCGCATTGCTACTCGAATCTTTGGATTGAATCAAAAATTCCTGCCCATTGTTGGTCAGTCGGAAACTATCGGCACGTAATCCTTGACTTCCGAAGCTGATCTGGTTGGCGGTGTCAATAGACCATTTCTCATAATGTAGCACTAAACCATCTTCCTTCAGGCGCAACGCATAATTGTTGTCTGCAACCTGCATACCTGCGCCCAAATGATATTGCTCTTTTCCGGCTTTATCTTTGATCCATAGACCAAAATCCAAGTTGTTCTCCACGACGCTGCCACTAAATACGGTGTTGGTGAGTTCGATAGTGTTCACCTTGATCCTATTGATGAGTGCCGAATAGTAGAGTGTGCTGTCCGCTGTCGTCAGGTCTACGCCTACATTCTCAATGAGCGTGCCGCCATACAGAACCTTCGGCGCGATAAGCTTGGCCATAATACTTTTCGACTCACTGTCGAACGTGCCGTCGAGCGTTACGTCGCGCATTTCTTCTAAATCAGGAAGAAAATCGCGGATAAATCGAGAATTATTTAGCGTGGCACTGAATTCGAAATTTTGGGGATCATAGGCCAAGGTTGTTGCTGGCTCGCCCTTCGGATTGTAATACATCTGAACGATATCTTGGATAGAGCTTCCCAGCTGCGTTAGCTTATATTTACCTACCAAATGCGCTCTTAAGAATTCTGAATGCAACATCAGAGTATTCCTGTTGGTGTCGGCAGAAGCGCGAAGCGCAATGGTATCCAACGTATAGCGGTCGTTCTCATACGCAATGGATGAGTTGGACACGATAACCGAACCGTTGAGAAAATCGGGATCAGCGGTTTCAAGATCGGCCACAATTTTTCCGTGGTATCTGAAATTTTGATCCATTAACTTTAGGTTCTGGAGATTGATGCTATCGATCATCAAGGTGGCCTGCACCTTTGGATAGGTGCTGCGCATGTCTGCAGCGAAGTCCATGTTCAGCTGTACATTTGGATCGGGACTAACCAACGAGCCTGCAATATCGCCACCATTGGCTTGCGCATTCAACTTGATATTGCGATAGGTATAACCCATCGCATCCAGTTGGTTAAGGTTGCCCTCCACTGTCGCATTCATATTTTTGGGATTGAGTCCCGTGCCTTCCACTTTTGCTTCCACGGAAATAATCCCCAGGACAGAGTCTTGATTTAAGATATTGCCCAGGTCAAAATTATCGACAGAAACATGCGCATTATAGGTCGTATCGCGACCCATGGCCATTTTACCATTTACAGTGGCATTTCCCTTTTCGGTGACCAAGCTTAGATTGGTGTCGAAGCCCTTCATGCCACCCTTAAATGTTCCCGACAAGCTGATAGCATTGGGAAGCTGTATGCTGTCTGGAAGCATTGTTTTATCAACGAGGCGCTCGATATCACGTCTTCCTGTTGTGAACTTTTTCAATTTCAGGTCCACATCCAGTTTTTCCACATCGGGAAGTCCCTTGATCACGGCGCTGGCAATGAGTTGCGTACGGTCAAGTGTTTTAAATTCGATATTCGGAATGGTCAGGTTGTCCATCTTCCCGCGAACCGTTCCATCGATATAGAACGAACGGGCAAGCAACGGCTTCATGATCTGCATCGTATCTAAATCGGGAACGAAGTAACGGATATCGCGCATGTCAATCGTCGTTTTCCGTATTTTGGCATCCACGGTTACCAAATTTGGATTCGTGGATATCGCATCCAGCGAGGGATAGGTTATCTTGACGTAGTCGCGGATCGTCGTGTATGGTGTCTGTGCCAGTAGATTCTTTATTTCCGCGCCCTTGCTACCATAAACAAAGTCTGCTTGCAATTTTTTTACCGTAAATCCGGAATGATCTTTCATGCTGAGGTTCTGCAGGGAACCAGAAATGGAATCTGCAGAATAATAAAGATCTTCGAGTTCGCCCAAGAAGTTTGTGATCTTAATGTTTCCATAGTCGAACCCTTTCATTCGCACTTGGTTATCGTCTTTAAACCATACATTGGTCTTGTTGATTACCAGTCTATCGGCAGATACCACCCAATTCATGCTACTTGCTGTTTCCGCGGTATCTGTTGTTGTAGGCTTTGCGGGTGCAGGGCTTGTCTTGCCAAAAAGAATCTGTGAATCGGACTCGTCAAGGGCGACTTCTTGCAAGCGAACTATTTCTTTATTCAGATCAAGCTCTTTTATGCCAGCCTGTAGGCGTTTGATGTCGAACTTGGTGTCCATTTTGCTCGTTGCGTCGGCATAGCTTACGAAAATATTGGAAAGATCGATATTTTTAATTTCCAGATCCGGCAAAAGCGAGCTGCTCTGAGCCGAACTGTCCGTAATACCGAGGTCCGCAACACTTGGTGCTTCCGTATCTGTTACAGGCTGCCACTGTTTTACTATAGCCGTTAGTCCGTCTATCTTTATATCGGGCATGGAAAACGACATATTGTTCGTCAGTTCAAATTTCTTGACACGCGTGTCAAAATGGTTGAGCCGGATATCTGCACTGGTGCCTATTACCGCATCATTGTACACGAAATGAATTCTTTTGAAAAGCACATCCTCGATATTGAAGACCAGGGCAGAGGAGGTGTCGGATGCGGTTGTACTTTCTTTTTCGGAGGTAAAGGCCTGCATGATATAGTCAAAGTTGAAGCTGCTATCGGGCAGTGTACGACTGATTTTGGCTGTGATGCCTTCCAGTTCGAATTCTTCAATTTCCACCGTATTCTTGAATAGCTTGAACATATTAATATCCACCAGCAGCTTTTCTCCGGCAATCAAAGTGTCTTTCGATTGATCCTCGAAGTACACATTTTCCAATACTAGCTTTTTAGGGAATGTAATATTCACGTAGCCGATACTTACAGGCGTTCCTATTTTGGTTTCCAAATAATTGGTTACTTTTCCAACCACATAGTTTTGAACGGCCGGCATTCGAATAAGAAAAATGATCAGTAAAAGAAGGGCGATGACACTGCCGATGATCCACAGTATGGTTTTTAGAGCTATCCGTCCGAATCGATTCAAAGCAATTTATTTATAAAATGATGTTATGCGACTATTAAATACAACTTAAAAACGCAATATATGCGTAAATGTTTACTTTGCCGTGAATTATTTAGCTTATCACGTGGGCTACAAAGATAAAATTTGTTCGCTAAGTGCAGTATTCGTGCCGTAAATTCACGTTTGATATTTTTGCCAACATGGCCATTTTCCCAAATCATTCCCAAATGCAGTTTTAATATTGTAGTTTAGATACATCATGAAGATACTGATAGTTGAAGATGAACCGGAGCTCCGTAAGGTGATGTCTGCTTTTCTGGAGCGCGAGCAATATGTGGTGGAGACGGCCGCAGATTACTCTTCGGGACTGTCGAAGATAGCGAACTATAACTATGATTGCATATTGTTGGATGTGATGTTGCCCGGAGGTAGCGGTATTTCCCTGTTGCGGGAACTGCGTGAATTGGGGAAACTCGACGCGGTGATTGTTGTATCGGCCAAAGACGCCGTGGAGGATAAAGTGCTGGGGTTGGAACTTGGGGCGGATGATTATTTAGCGAAACCTTTTCACCTCTCGGAGCTGCTGGCACGGATAAAAACAGTAATTCGACGAAACAACCATCATCGGGAGCAGGCTTTGCAGTTCAAGAATGTGAAGCTATTTCCTGAAGATCGGAAGCTGCTTGTTAATGAGCGTGAGGTGCTGCTGAACAGAAAGGAATACGACCTATTTTATTACTTCATGATCCGGCCTGGAAAATTGGTGCCTAAAACCGCCTTGGCTGAAGCCGTTTGGGGAGATGAGGCCGACCAGGCAGATAGCCTCGACTTTATCTATTCGCAGATTAAAAATCTACGTAAAAAATTAAAGGACAGTCATGCAGAAATTGATTTTCAAGCCGTTTATGGCGTTGGATACAAACTGGTATAAGAATGCAAATCTCGCTAAAAAACTACACGCTCCGGTATCTTAGCCTAGCTTTTTTTCTGATCATATCGGTATGGGCGGCTTTATTCTATGCCTACATTTTAGATGAGGTTTACGATAATGTCGACGATGGATTGAAAAACCAAAAAATAGAGATTTTGCGGGAGCTGTACAAGTTTCCCGAACTGTTGGAAACATCGGAATTTGGAATCAGTCAGTTTCGGATCCTTCCGGTAAAGGATATGGACGACTTTTCGGAAGAGAACAAGCTGTCCAGTGTTTTGTTCTATATGCCCTACGACGACGAACAGGAGCCTTACAGGGTGCTGAGCACTGGATTCTACGCAGCAAATAAAAAGCCGTATCACCTAGAGATTCGAACATCAACCGTTGAAGAAGATGATCTGATCTACGACTTGACGACTGCTCTAATCGTATTGTACCTAGTTTTGGTACTCGGCATGTACCTGATCAACGAAGTTGTATTGCGCAAAGCTTGGAAGCCTTTTACCACCATTCTCGCCAATCTAAATCATTATAGGTTTGGCCAAAAAGCCAGCTTAAAGCCTGTTCGCACCAATGTGGTGGAATTCAATAAGCTTGATGAGGAAATTCGAAGGATGTGGAACAGAAATGAAGAGGTCTTTGAAGAGCAGAAGCGTTTTATCGAAAATGCAGCACATGAACTTCAAACGCCGCTAGCCATCACCGTCAACAAATTGGAGCTGCTGATGGAGGATGAGACGCTTTCAGAGGCGCAGATGACGCAGGTCGAGGAGTCCAAATCCTCGCTACGGCGAATGGTCAACCTGAACAAGGCACTCCTGATGATGTCGCGCATCGAGAACAAACAGTATGCCCACGTGGAACCTGTCGATTTTAATGCGCTCACCAATCAGCTGATTGATGACCTTGCGGATCTGTTTGCCTTTAAGCAGATCGAGCTGGAGCGGCTTGAACAGGGCATTTTTGTCGCAGAGATGAATCCTGATCTGGCGCATATTCTCATCTCTAATCTCCTGCGAAATGCTGTTCGTCACAATAAGAAGGAGGGTAAGATATCGGTCTCCTTTCAACCGCAACAGCTTGCCATCTCCAACACGGGGCAGCAAGAACCCCTAGATGCCGAACGTCTGTTCCTCCGGTTCTACAAAGGGGCACAAGAAGGGCAATCCAATGGCCTTGGCCTTGCCATTGTCAAGTCCATTGTAGATTCCTATCCAGGTCTCCAACTAGAATATATTTATTCCGCTGGGCAGCATATTTTTATTATGAAGCACAGCGAAGATTATCCGTCGTCAAGGAGGTCGAAATAGCTACTGGAACCGACGCTCTTTAGTCAATTGATTTTCCCACTATTAGCCTATACTCAATTATCTCCTTTTGATCAATGGTGACGATCGATAACGGAATTTTTCAATAGCATATTTGTATTTCTTTGTCTAGAGATATTTGGTATATTTGAATACCAGTTATTATTATATATATGAAATATATCATTGTTAGCCTCTTCCTCCTAGGTGCATGCGGACTACGTGCACAGGATTTCTCTTTTGGTAAGGTCAAAGAATCGGACTTCCACGTACAGAGTCCGCTGCTGGACAGCAGCGCGAATGGTATCGTACTCAATGAGTATGGGTATGCCAATATCGAACTTAGTCCGATAGGAGATAAGGGGTTCGAAATTGAATACTATTATCACATCCTGATTAAGATCCTGAAAAAAGAGGGCTATGATGAAGCCAATTTTACAGTTCCGCTATATCTTAACAATTCGAACAAAGAAACGTTGGTTGAGGCGAAGGGATTTACCTATAATATGGAGGCAGGTAAGCTGCAGAAAGTAGCGCTGGAGAAGGAAAATGTGCTGACGGAAAAAACCAGTAAAACACAGCAATTGGTGAAGATCGCTTTTCCGCAGGTCAAAGAGGGATCGATCGTGGAGCTGCGCTATAAGACAAAATCACCATTTCTATTTAGTCTGAATGCATGGACGTTTCAAACTACTATTCCGAAAATACGCAGTGAATTTGTGACACGTATCCCGGAGATATGTACCTATCGTATCAACCTGAAAGGAGGGATACCATTAACCAATAGGAAGGCGGAAAATTACAATACACAGCTTTCGACCAGCGTAGGGGAAATGATGGGAGAGAAAATCTCGTATTTGATGAACGATATCCCTGCTTTCGTAGCCGAAGATTATATGACTGCCTCGAAGAATTTTCGATCAATATTGACTTTTGAGCTGGCCCGTTACGCCATCCCTTTTGGTCCTAATGAAACATTTTCTTTAACCTGGAATGATGTACAACGCTCCCTGATAGAAGATGAAAATTTCGGTGGGCAGTTGAAACGGAAGGGCGCGCTAAAAGAGTTTATTGACCCGATTCTTGTCAACAATGTGAATAATTTCGATAAAGCAAAGCTTATTTATGATTACATCCGCAAGCAGGTAAAATGGAATGAGCGTCATGGGCTATTTGCATCGGTGGGTATAAAAAAGGCGCTGGAAACCAGAAATGGAAATAGCGCGGATATCAATTTGGCTTTGGTCAGTGCACTTAATTATGCAGGCATTCCGGCAGAGCCTATTATCTTGTCGACGCGCGATAACGGTTATCCTGGCGTGTACAGTGCAGGAATGGCTGAATTCAATCACGTGATTGCCCGGACAAATATCGACGGACAATCTTTTTATTTAGATGCCAGTTCCCGTTATGAACCTTTTGGCAATCTACCGTTTCAATGCATCAATTACCAAGGCCGTAATATTCCGCTGGATGGGCCATCGGATTGGGTGCCTTTACAGGCTAATTTGGTTTCCAGCCTAGCCGTCTATTTCGATGGTAAACTGGATGCCGAAGGTACGCTGAAAGGTAAGCTTACCCTGAACAGGGGAGGATACACGGCTAGCTCAAAACGTTCGGCCATGGATGCGATGAACTCTATCGAGGAGTATTTTGAAGATTATCAGGAAAAGTTTACCCATATGACCATCACGGAACCCGAAGTAGAAAATAGGGAAAACTGTGAGATGTTATTGAAGGAATCCATGGATGTTGAGATCACCAACTTTGCTACGGTAGATAACAAAGAATTACATTTTAATCCCATTGTCTACGGAAGAACCGAGAAAAATCCTTTTAATCTGGCCACCAGATCCTATCCAGTAGATATAGGTGCCAAAACGCAGGAGAATATGACCTTTATCATTGAAGTGCCCGAGGGATTCACCATTACCGAGGAATCGCTCGCTGCAAAAATGAATATGGCGCTTCCTAATCGGGATGCCCGCTTTGTGTATTCGCTCGCCCAGAAAGGTAACACCCTAACGGTACAGCTGCTCACGCAGATCAATAAACCCATATTCCTACCCGAAGAATATTTTGATCTTAAAGAATTCTTCAGTCGGATCATACAGGGACAGAAAAGTAGTTGTGTATTAAAGCAAAAAGAAGGTTAGATCGGTTCGGTTGCAGATTTACACTTGAAATCCCGCCTTATTGCAGGATTTCGAGAGTAAATCTACCTTTATCTGTTTGACTTACCGATTTTAGAAACTCTTGAAACTCGCCATATAACTGTGGTTCGTACGTACCCTGTTTTATCGTTAAAATCCGGCTGGTGATCAGCTTGTCATCTTCGATACGCGCAGTGAAAGAATAACTGCCCATCTCGCAACTAAATTCCTTTTTCATGGGCAGCATCAATTTACTGACGTTTTCCGGTAGGGCTATCTCCACATTATCTTCGTCTGTAAAACCTCTGTTTATGTAGATTTGCTGTTGTCGATTTTCATTGCGCTGAATATTGCCGTAGCTGTTGAAAAGAGAGGACGGTATTTGTATCCTGTTATTTGTCTTGGAGGCGATGTTGCCTATTGAAATCGCGAGGTTCTCTTTGATGCCGGGAGCATATTCTTGATCAATCTTCGCATAGTCGATGTTGTCGAAACTGATATTGTTTATGTCATAATGGCGTGCCAAGAGCTTAGGCTTTTCCGTATTGTTGGCTCGGAATACGTCCATGTGGTTGTCGTACTGGGTGCCAAAGAACTGTGTTTCTATGGTTCCTTGTAAATTGGAGAGATCCAATAGTTTCAGTTTTGCGGTACGCAATTGTTTATTGTCTTGTTCGCTATACGTTGGCGTACGGAGTACTTTGCCTCCAGTGGACGTGCATGCCAATACGAGCCGGTCGTCGGTGAAGTCACCCAAGAATCCAAAAGGCATCTCTTGGCTGGTACATTCTAGCCAAGTGGTGTCGTTTTCAAAAGGGATGCATAGAATAATGTGGTTTCCATCCTGCACATTAGCGAAGTCAAACTTTAGACTCTCCTTTTTGTTTCCGGCCTCTACAACACAGTAATAAGAAGGAATATCCGCAAACGTGAGTAGATTTTGCATATAGTTGACCAAGGCCTTGCAATCCCCATACCCATATTTCTCGACATCACTGGCCGGAAAAGGCTCTAGCCCACCTATTCCAATCTGGATACTCACATAACGTGTTTTCTCTTGCAGATACTTATAAAGTCGTTTCGCTTTCTCCTTGTCGGTTTTGCAGTCTCTGATCAGGTCGAGCACTTTGCTCTTCGCCCTTTCATCCAGGTTTTGTTTGCCAGCCAACAAATTGTCATACTTCCATTTGCCAAATTCCTCCCAGTTATCAAATGCGCCACTTCTTCCGTAGTAAGATATCTTTTTGGGAACAATGTTGACCTGCACTGCCTGTTCGCGAAAACTGCGGGTGTAGTTTTCCTCCTTGATCGCTGGCAGGTGGCTCACTTCCCATGTATAGGAAGTCAGTTTGTCGGTTTTTTCGACTTTCGCATCGTTGCTGATATGTTGCGTATGCGCCCGGATTTCGACAGCTGGAGCTGCAGCAAAGGTGTATTCGCTATGCTCTACGGCAAGCTGCGGGCTGTAATTCGGGGTCCAGCTTGGAATGGCTAGGTTTTGTTTCAGTTGGATCTCGTAAGAAATCTCTATGGTGTAAGGATATTGGATAGCATTGTATTGGTATAGTTTCAATCGACTGTCTGAAAACATGGAAAAGCCGTCCGCGGCACTGATATCGATGAAATTCTTTGCCGTAATTTTATGAATGGGTATGCCGAATTCATTGTATATGTTGCCCTTTATCGATTTTATTGCGATACTTTTGTTGTAATGGAGGGGGACGGCAGCGTAATAATCGCCACTCTTATTGTGTACAGTAATCGCTTTTTTAACGCGGAGCAATACATCGTTTTCTGCACGCATCTCTACGTAAATGGATTCGTCACGTACCGTAGCAGCTGCACGTGCTTTTAATTCTTTTGGTATAGATTCGACCGCGTAATGCAGTTGCGCCTTACTGTACAAGGTCAACATCGCGAAGAAGCCCAACACAATATATTTCATAACAATTGGTTTGTTTTTGTGTATAAAGGTAATGATTTCTCCGGCTATTTTTGTTTTGATCGAGAATTATTTCATCTAAAAGGATTCTACTTTCACGTCGCGACTATTCCACCGGCCTCCTTCGTGATGTTTCCATTTATCCTTATATTTAAGCAAATCAATCACTAAAATGGAACGACGAAATTTTTTGAAATCTATGGCTGTTGCGGGAACCTCTGCAACGGTACTCACCGCCTGCGGTGCGGCTTCAAGTGATGCTGCCGAACAGGAACTACAGCCGGGACGCATTGTGCATTCGGTATATTTTTGGTTAAAAGAAGGAATTACTGAAGAGGAAGAGAAGGATTTTCTGAACTTTTTCGAAGCTTTGAAGAAAGTACCCGGCATCCATAGCTTCCATATAGGTAAGCCAGCAGCCACGACGGCACGCGAGGTTGTGGACAATTCTTTTCAGTACAGCCTTATCGTCACCTTCAAAAAACTAGAAGATATCAATACGTACGAAAAACACCCCGATCACCTCGCCGCAGCGGGTAAGTACAGCAAATATTGGACAAAAGTTGCCGTACGTGATATGCAATTACTTTAAAAAGTTAGGAACTGTAGGGTATTGACCCTACAGTTCTTTGAAACTGTTTCCTTTAAATGTGCGTTTCGCGCCGCCCCGAACTATCGTCGACTGATTTTCCCATTGTTGTTGTTGACTCTTTTCCTGTTCCAGCTGCTGTAGTTGCTGTATTTTTTCCATCAGCCGCTCATAGGCCAGTCTCCGGTTTTGTAGCTGCGAACGGGTGTCCATCACCTGCACGATTACTCCCGTAGGGATATGTAGTGCCCGAACGGCACTGTTTACCTTGTTGACATGTTGCCCGCCAGGCCCCCTGCTTCGCATGGTCTGGTAGAGAATATCACGATCGCATAAGGAAATGCGATCGTGCTCCATTAGCTCATAGATACCGATAAACCAATTTTTACGCTTATGCTTTGGGCGGAAAGGACTTGCGTTTATCCAGCATATAGTGCCCAGCCATCGATCAAGAAATGCATCCGTTTGATCGCCTTTTAGCTTCAACGTAAAGCAGCTGCGTAATTCATCCTTGAAAGACTGCTCCAATACTTCTGCCACAAGTCCTGCCAGCCTCGCTTCCTTCAAGATGATAGCCTGCAGATGATGTACCAAATAGTCACATTCTTTGGGGCCGTTTCCTGAGGTGACTTGAATTCGTTTTTCCATTGTTCATACATGATTATTTGTCCATTCGGACAATTTTGGGGATGAAGGTGCCCAATACATGAACGAGCTCTTGCTGTAAAGCCATAACCTTCTGTATATTCTTGTAGGCCATAGGTGCTTCGTCTACCGCTCCTCCAATAAGCTCCACTCCGTGGTTTTCTAATGTTTTGAGCATATCGCTCTTTTTTATCGTACTTTTGCATGCTCCGCGAGATAGAACGCGACCCGCACCATGTGAAGCCGAAGCTAGACTTAGGGGGTTGCCTTTCCCTTCAACAATAAAGCCCGGCGCCGTCATGGAGCCTGGAATGATACCCAATACATCTTTTCCTGCAGGGGTAGCCCCCTTGCGGTGTACAATACATCGGCCCTCGTCCAAGATCTCTTCCCATGCAAAGTTGTGGTGGTTTTCGATCGTTAGCGCAGGCCGACTTCCGAGTGCCTTGGCTATTCGACGATGTATATCATCATGGCATGCCTTCGCGTAGTCGCCCGCCAAGTTCATGGCAAGCCAATATTCCCGTCCGTCGTGCGTATCCAGATCTAACCATGCTAGGTGTTGCACCTGTCGAGGTAGTGGACATTGTTTTGTTGCCAAGTAGGTGTAGTGTTTTGCAATATTGGCGCCCAACCCACGCGATCCGCTGTGCGATAGCAAAGCAAGGTATTCGCCCTTCGGCAACTTCCAGTCGGGGCGCGATTCGTGTAACTGCACAATGCCGAACTCCACGAAATGATTGCCTCCGCCAGAAGTGCCCAATTGGCGGTATGCCTTATCGCGCAACGATTTTAACAAAGGAATATCTTTGAAAGCCGTCCGCTCAAAGATTTCGTGGTCGTTTTTTACTTTGTGGGTTTCATTCATCCCAAATTTGCTATGCTCCGAAAGGAGATTTCTCAATTGATAGGTTCTACCTTTAAGGTAGGAGCCGGGGATATCGAAAATGGATAAACTCATCCTACAACCAATATCGACACCTACACCATATGGAATCACAGCATTGTGCGTGGCCAAAACACCCCCAATAGGCAGGCCATATCCCGAGTGTGCATCCGGCATCAAAGCGCCTCTGATCGATACCGGAAGTTTTAAGGCATCGTATAGTTGTCTTTTCGCCAGCTCATCGATCTCGTTTTCCCCAAATATGCTGAAGGGAGCTCGGTTGTTGTTGAGCTGCCGTAAACGGATCTCTACCGGCTGGACCAGTCCTTCTGCTACTTTGCCCCATACGGCGTCGCCGATATAGCTTTTCGGAGAGAGCAGTACATCCTTTGCTTCTAGTAATATGCGTTCTTTTTTCTCGCGTTTGCGATATCGATGAATTTGCCCTAGGGCGATGTTCACCGTGTTATTTTGTGGAAAACCCATTTTGATAAGGTCTTTTCCAGATAATTTATTTCCCATTATTATTCTTGCTCATTTCAATTTATCTGCGTAAAGGCAGATCTATATTCGTTCATGAAATTCGGGAAGTATTTTGCTGGATTATGCTACCGGAGAAGCGGATTATTGGTTGACAGCCTATGTGGGGTGTCGTTTTCGCTTTGGTGGTTTTTACCCAAAAAAATAAAAGCCCGAATGATCTTCGGGCTTTATTATATTTCGAGTAGGAAATTTTCTTAGTTGAAGAATAAAGCACGAAGAGGAGCCGCAGCAAATTTATTTGCTGTTGACTTAAAGCGGACTCGTGTAATTACAAACATCTTCTTCGTCTTTTTAGAGGGTTAAACCATTTTTATCGATTCAAAAGTAAGGAAGCTTTCTCTCTCTTGCAAATATTTTTGAAAATTTTTGTTTAAAGGTCGTATTTTGGCTTCCTTTTTTGTTAGCGGTACATATTGCGCTCCAATCTTCGGATTCGCGCTTTGTTTTTGCCATCAACGCGATCGGCTACCGCCCATATGGCTGCTGGAAGCCAGCCAATGAGCGTGATTTGCAGAATCAGGCATAGAAACCCGACGAGAATCTTTCCGCGAAGGAAGAAGGAGAGCCAAGGGAATAAAACAGCGATAAGGGTCATGTTTGTTCTGTTTAGTCGTTTGATTTAATGTGTTATTTAACCTGAATAATATCGCCGGGCGTACTACTTGGCGCTTCTTTAACATTTTTCTGAAAGGAGAAGCTGACACCGAAAGCTAGCCCCAATATGACCGCCACGACCGCTGCAAAAGGAACGACAATAGCGATAACGATAGCAATCAAAAGTGGTAGATTCATATATTCTTTTCCGCTCTTAGCATTGATGCTAAGTTTCGTTTCTTGAATGGAGTCGAATGCTTTTTGGAAGGCATTGCTGATGTTTTCGCTGTTCAAGTTGAAGGTTGTTTTCGTTTTCATGATCTTAATGTTTTATGTTTTTAAATTGTTTATCTCTTTTTGTATACTTCAAAGGTACTGCGAATGCATAAATTGGGCTACGGTAACTAGGCGAGCTTGACCGACTTCTCGGTAAATGCCGGCTGTTTTTCGGTGAATACGTCCAAGGAGTTAGCAAGTATTCGAATGCAATACGATACGGAACCAACTCAACTGCAGAACGGTTTCTGCGGAATAAAAAAAGCGCTTTAGTTTTAAAGCGCTTTTCGTTACATCTTATACAGCCTATCGTGTCGGAGCTCCTTACTGATTCCGGTATTATTAACAATACTATCGGTATATCGATGCTCCTCTTCGATGTTATCGAAATCAAATTCACAAACCTGCTTCTTGAATTGGATGAGTTCAAGAAGGAGAAGATCTGTAAAGGAATGAAACAATAGATTCTTCTCTCCCGATTTTTTGGAAAAGGTATAGATCGCTTGGGTATCGATGTGTAGACAGATCGGTTCCGCGTTTCTGGACTCGGCAATCAAGACATAGCCGGCCAGTTCATTTTCTGGAAAATGATGGGCCAGAAGTGATGCATAACTGCTTTTATGAAGCCAGTTGATTTCTTTTACCTTGTACAGGTAGTACATGAATTCAGCACTATCCGTCGCTCCAAAATATTTGTAATACATGCGGATTTCATCGCCAAAACCAAAGGGAATAAGCGATGTCTCTTCACGTAGCGAAATGCCTTCGCTCAGGATATCATATTTTAATAGAAACTTCTTGAGGTTGTCTACCCAGTGAAGTTCACCTATTTTCTGCAAGGGGAGGATGTGGTTGTTGCTCATGGTTGGTGTATTGACGTGATTACCGTAGATAAGGGAATGCTGGATGGTAATATTATTGCCCTGTGTAGAGTTTTGCCCCCAGCTGTTCGTAATACTTCTGCATGTTGTCTAAATGTTCCTGTGCGATATCGGCATCGTCGTAGAAGCTCCAAATTTGAACGTAAAAGTCTTCTACCTGCAGGTGCCTTCGCAGGTGATTGTTTTGCGCGCCGTCCAAAAAATTATCCAGCTTTTGCTTGTCCGAGAACTGATAGATGAAAACGCCCGCGCCTTGTATATCGTCATCGGGCACATAAAAATCATAGCGATAGTAAGCTATGCAATCTGAAATGCCCATAGCGGATGCTTTCTCCGGATCGGTGACATATACCGGCATCTGTGTGAAACCTAAGGCTTGCCATTCGTCACCTACTGGGGCCGGCTCGACGCCTTTGAGCTGCAGGCCTTTTAGATCAAGCTTTAAAATGTCCTTGTTTCCTACATTGATAGCCGTATCGATAGGTGCATTATCGGCTATGGAATGCGCAGCATTGGAAGGAGATTGTTGGCAACTTGCTTGCAGCGTCAAGAAATTTAATCCCAACAGGTAAGCGCCGGTGTATTTCATGTGTTTCATCATGGAATTAATATACATATTTCTTGCCGCATAACATTAAAAAATCTGACAAGAACTATCTAAAGGTCATTTCAGGCCTTGACTACAAAAAAATGGCGCTCGCAGTAGAGCGCCATCTGTACACTTATGCTGCCAGGCGATTAACCTAAGCTTGCCAGACTTTCCTGCAAGATCGTAATCTTCGCCTCGGCATCGGCTTTCTTATTACGTTCATTTTGTATGATCTCTGGTTTCGCATTTTGTACAAAACGCTCATTCGATAGCTTTTTGTCCACAGATACCAAAAATCCTTCGAGGTAGCCGATTTCTTTTGTAATGCGCTCCTTCTCCGCGTCCACATCGATGTTGTTTTCGAGTGCCACATAGCATTCGTCTTTACCCGCCAAGAAACTTACCGCTCCTTGAACCTTCTCCTTCACCATAGTGAATTCTGCGATATTGGCCAATTTGATAATGCTATCTCCGTACGTGCTAAAGTCAATAACCGTGGCATTGATAGCCAATGGCAAGGCTACTTTTGGTGAAATACCTTTCGAATTACGGATGCTACGCACTTCCGAAATAATCTGTTGCACGACGTCAAATTCTTTGATAAGGCTTTCGTCGAAGGCCTCAACCGTTGGGTAAGCAGCTACAATAACACAGTCGCTCGCTTCGCGTGACCCAAAAATTTCGTCATGCCAAAGTTCCTCCGTTAGGAACGGCATAAATGGATGTGCTAAAGCAAGTACTTTCTCAAAAAATCCGATCACTGTAGCTAATGTCTCTTTTTCAATGGGCGCTTGGTAAGCCGGCTTCACCAACTCCAAATACCAAGCACAGAAGTCGTCCCAAATTAATTTATAGGTGGACATCAAAGCATCCGAAAGGCGGTAGTCGGAGAAATGGGCTTCGATTTCTACCAGCGCTTGATTAAAACGGCTATCAAACCATTTTGCAGCCGTTTTCTGCGCGTCGCTTGCTGGCGCATCGATGGTTTCCCATCCTTTTACCAAGCGGAAAGCATTCCATATCTTATTGGCGAAATTACGCCCCTGTTCGCAGTATGAAACGTCAAACATCAAATCGTTGCCCGCAGGGGATGATAGCAACATGCCCACGCGTACACCGTCTGTTCCATACTGCTCCATCAATTCGATCGGGTCTGGCGAGTTACCTAAGCTCTTTGACATCTTCCGTCCCAATTTATCGCGAACAATACCTGTAAGGTATACGTTGCGAAATGGGGGCTTTTGCGTGTAGTCGTGTCCCATAATGATCATACGAGCCACCCAAAAGAACAGGATCTCTGGTGCGGTAACCAAATCGTTGGTAGGATAGTAATATTGAAACTCTGGATTTTCAGGATGGCGCACGCCGTCAAATACGGACATAGGCCATAGGCCTGATGAAAACCAAGTGTCCAAGACATCGTCTTCCTGACGGATACCGGCGCTTGTTTTACCCTGCCCTTCAAATAAGGCGATAGCTTCAGCTTCGGTTTTTGCAACCACCCATTCGTTACGCTCGTTGTACCAAGCTGGGATACGCTGTCCCCACCACAGTTGTCGGGAAATACACCAATCCTTTACATGCTCCATCCAATGCTTGTAGGAAGCAAAGAATTTTTCAGGGATAAGCTTTATGGTACCATCTTCCACGTATTGAAGTGCTGGCGTTGCCAACTTATCCATTTTACAGAACCATTGCATGGACAGTTTGGGCTCAATAGCTGCGTCGGTACGTTCCGAAAAGCCCACCTGTGATTTATAGTCTTCGATTTTTTCGATCTGCTCAACTTCCTCCAACATTTTGGCGATCTTCTTACGAGCGATGAAACGGTCTTCCCCAACCAAGATCATGGCCTTTTCGTTTAAGGTACCATCATCGTTTAGGATGTCGATGACTTCCAGGCTATGTTTCTGGCCGAGTTCGTAATCGTTTAGATCGTGCGCCGGTGTTACCTTCAAGCAGCCTGTACCGAATTCCATCTCGACATACTCGTCTTCAATAATGGGAATTTCGCGGTTGATTAAAGGGACTAGTACGGTTTTACCTTTTAGGTGACGGTATCGCTCGTCGTTCGGGTTGATGCAGATGGCACTATCGGCCATAATTGTTTCCGGACGGGTCGTCGCAATCACGATATGCGCATCGCTGTCTTTAATCTTATAGCGTATGTAATATAGCTTTTGGTTTACTTCTTTACGGATCACTTCCTCATCGGAAAGTGCCGTCTTTCCTTGCGGATCCCAGTTGACCATACGAACACCACGATAGATGTAGCCTTCGTTATAGAATTTTATGAATGTATCCAGCACAGATTCCGAAAGATCAGGATCCATTGTAAATTTCGTGCGTTCCCAATCGCAGGAGGCGCCTAGCTTCTCCAGTTGCTTCAGGATAATTCCACCATACTTCTCCTTCCATTCCCAAGCATGCTTCAAAAAATCTTCGCGGGTGAGCGATTTTTTGTCTATGCCCTGCTCTTTGAGCATAGCGACGACTTTCGCTTCCGTAGCAATGGAAGCATGATCTGTACCCGGCACCCAACAGGCATTTTTGCCCTGCATACGCGCACGACGAATCAACACATCTTGGATCGTGTTGTTTAACATGTGGCCCATGTGTAGCACACCGGTGACGTTGGGCGGAGGCATGACGATTGTGTACGGCTCGCGCTCATCTGGGGTGGACCGGAAAAAACCATGTTCCATCCAGTAAGCGTACCATTTCTCTTCAGCTTCTTTTGGGTTGTATGTTTTTGCTATGCTCATCTTCTATGTTGGAAATCAAAATGCAAAAATACGCAATTACAAAGATTTAAAGGAAAATTTGCGCAGAATAAAATGTTGCTAGGATGACAAGAGCGGCGAATTTTTATTCATGAATAAGTGTAATTTTGCGATTAATTTTGTATAAACATAATATTAACTGGTTTTTTGTATGAAGCAGCGGCCAGCGTGGCGAATTACTTTGCGGTTCTTTCTTGCACTCTCCTCATATTGGATTATATTGTCTTTTGTAGACCGGCTTATCTTCACGTGGAGTGTATGGGATAGGATAGCCGAGAAGCAAGATGCATGCTATGCTTTTTTCTATGCTGTGCCGTTGGACTTATCATTGAGTTGCTACCTGATGTTGATTCCGACCTTGTTCTTTTTCGTGCAGCAGTTTTTTATTAAAAAAGGGATCTCTCGAAATTGGCTACGTATTTATGTCATGGTTCCGACCTTCCTTTTCGCCGGCGTGACAGCCAGTAATATTCCATTATATGAGGCTTGGGGAGAAAAAATAAGTAAGCGAGCCATCGTATTGGGACTGGATACGGTAGGTGGCGTGACTAGCTCCATCGATTTTGAAACGATAGGGCAGGGGCTGTTGGTACTGGCGATATTTTTTCTGTGTGCACATTATTATTACCACCTTGTCGTTGTACGGTTTGCGAAGTATGCGAGTCTACCCAACCGCCTCAACGGCTTTTACTTTTTAGGGATTGCTTTGGTTTTGTTCACTTTGATCCGTGGTGGCTATGGAAAGGCAACGTTGAATCAAAGCTCCGTGTATTTTTCCGATGACAACACCGCGAATCACGCCGCGGTGAACACCTATTGGTCGTTCCTGAAAGATTTGACCAAAAGTACAAAAAAATCGCCCTATCATTTTATGCAACAGGCGGAGGCCGACAAGCTTATTGACGGAGCGCTGGGCGGACAGCATAGTGCAGCGACAGCGGTTTTGAAAACCGATCGGCCCAACGTGATATTGGTTATTCTTGAGGGGATGGTCGCGCAGGTTTTCGAAGATTTGGGCGGCGAGGCAAATGTTACGCCGCATATGAAAACGCTGATGGATGAAGGCGTTTGTTTCCGTAGGGCCTATGCCGCGGCCGATCGATCAGACAAAGGCATGGTTGCCGTGATGAGTGGATTTCCGGCACAAGGGCCCGAAAGCATTATTAAATATATACCCAAGCACGAGAAATTGCCCGCTATAGGACAGGTTTTTGACTCTTTGGGCTATGCCACGTCATTTTATCATGGCGGGCAGAGCGAGTTTTACAATTTCAAGTCGTATATGTTTACCCACGGGATAGACCGTGTGGTCGATAATGACGATTTTCCGGTTGGTGTACAGCGTAACTCTTGGGGTGTATATGATCATATCATCGCCCATCGCATGTTGCACGATTTAAACCGAGATGGCAAACCCTTTTTCAGCGTTTTCTACACCTTGGTGAACCACGAGCCTTTTCATTTGGAACCCAGTTATCAGTTTGGTAACGATACCAAGGCTAATGCCTACAGAAGTACCAGCTTTTACACGGATTCTATGCTGTTCAACTTCATCGAGCAAGCAAAAAAAGAAGACTGGTATGAAAATACCATTGTGCTGGTCACATCTGACCACGGGCATATCTACCCCTCAGGTAAGTACGGCTTGGAGAAACCGGAGCGCTACCATGTCCCGTTATTTGTATTTGGTGGAGCCCTCAAGAAGCAATATTGCGGAAAGAAGGTTGATGCGGTGGTAAGTCAATTGGATGTGGCAGCAACCTTGGCCGGCTTTGTGGGCGCTGGCACGCAACGTTTCCCTTATTCTAGGAGTTTATTTGCGTTAGATAGACCGCATGTTGCGTTCTTCAATTCGAATAGCACCTTTGGCATTATCAATAACAAGGGGGCCGTAAGCTACGATATGCAAAAGCGCAATATCGGCTTTAGCGATATACCAAAAGAGCTTAATGTGCAGCAGGATAGCCTGCTCCATGTGGCTAAAGGTTACTACCAGCATGTTTTTCAGGACTTCTTGCGGTATTAGTGGAACTAGCCTCTTCTTCTCTCAGCAAAATTCAATGGCATTAAGGAACTTATTTCCCTTTTTGCCATAACGTCGATCCAAATCGATAACGGAGAATAAAGGCCTGTTGGTTGCTTGTTTGATCAGGCGCAAAGTGAAAAGAAGCTGTAAATTTACCCTCCAGATTGCCTTTCCGAAAAGGCACCCAACCCAAGTCCAAACGGTTATATCGGTCTCGATGATAGAAGGAGTCTCCGTTGGGAAGATTTTGAGGATCGCCCAAGTAAAGGGTGTTCTCTACGAAGAACTTTCTATAAGCCAGAAATATGCTGGATATAAAGCCGCGCGTGGTACGCAGATCGTACTCCGTACGAACCCGATCAAAGCCTATGACGCCACCCGCTTCAATGCTAAGCGAATCCAAAAACGTTTTATGGCTTAAATCTACCCCGACACGCAACATAGCCATGCCATTGTCCTGTATATGCTGATCAATAGTGTCATTACTACTGAGCGCGTTGTGGTAAAGCAGCGCGTCGTCTTTAATGTAAAAGCGGCCTAAAGCGTATTTCCCCGTTAGGCCTACCAGAAAACGTTCCCGCTGATTAGGACTTTGTTTGCTTAGCCAATCGATATATAAGGCCTGCTTCAATGTTTTTTTATGGAAGGCTAGGTACATCCCCTCAATATTGGGCCGATCGTACATAAATGTATCCGCCAAGGCTATACGTGGCACATCTTTCAAGCGCTCGTATCGAGGCATGTGCCCCAGGGCGAAATCGAAATTCTTGTTCTTGTAGTTGTAATAGGCGATCGGAAATAGGCGATCGCTGTTCTCCGAATGTCGGCCAAAATTCTGATTGTAGTGCATACCACCCACAATTCGGTTGTTGCTGTCGATCGCAAAAAGAAACTTGGGTGAAATAATTGTTCCGAAGATGGTTTTATCTTCGGTGTAGATCGATTTGTATTCCCGGTTATCTGCGTAACCAAAGAAATCGATGTCGAATCCTACGCGTTGCTGTGCCTGGGAGGGCAACGCGAAGAGACAGTAGCTTAGTATGCCATAGAATAAAAGTGATCGTTGTGCTCTCATGAAGGAATAGGCGCTGACTTGAAATTAAAAAGGTCGTCCTGAATAGCTAAGACGACCTTTTTGGGTTATTTGTTGCTTGATTACACTTCTAATAGTAATCTTGCAGGATCTTCTAATAATTGTTTTACACGAACAAGGAAACTTACCGATTCGCGACCATCGATCACCCGGTGGTCGTACGATAAAGCAATATACATCATCGGACGGATAACGACTTGTCCATTTTCTGCAATTGGACGTTGCACGATGTTATGCATGCCTAAGATTGCCGATTGTGGTGCGTTAATGATCGGTGTTGACATCATGGATCCAAATACACCACCATTGGTGATGGTAAATGTACCGCCAGTCATCTCATCAATGGTTAATTTGTTATCACGTGCTTTGGTGGCAAGTGTAATGATCTCCTTTTCAATTTGGTGTAGGCTCATCGACTCGGCATTGCGGATAACTGGAACAACCAATCCTTTCGGTGCCGAAACAGCGATAGATACATCTGCAAAATCAGAGAATACAATTTCGTTCTCTTCGATACGTGCGTTTACGGCAGGCCATTCTTTCAATGCTGTGGTTACTGCTTTCGTGAAGAACGACATAAAACCTAGACCAACCCCATGTTTTTCTTTGAATGTATCTTTGTACTTGGCACGTAAATCCATGATCGGCTGCATATTCACCTCGTTGAAGGTGGTTAACATAGCGGTTTCATTTTTTACACTGACCAAGCGTTTAGCAATTGTCTTGCGCAGAGAAGTCATTTTTTCGCGACGCTCGTTGCGTGATCCCGCTACCGGAGCAGCAGTAGCAGCTGGCGTAGAAGGTTTGCTTTCCGCTTTTGAAGCTGCCGGTTTCGCTTGCGCTTTTTCGGCATCTTCTTTCGTGATACGGCCGTCTTTGCCTGTTCCTTTGATGGTTGAAGCATCGATGCCTTTTTCTCTCAATATCTTCGCTGCTGCTGGTGAAGCAGTGCCCGCAGCGTATGAATCAGGATTTTCTGCGTCATCTTTTGCTGGAGCTGCAGCTGGAGTTTCCGCCTTTTCGGCAGGAGCTTCTTCTTTCTTTTCTGCACCGCCAGCAGGAGCGTCACCATCTTCGATAGCACATACTACTGCACCAATTTCTAAAGTGTCACCTTCTTGGGCAATGATACGTAGTATACCTGCTTTCTCTGCTGGTAGCTCGAACGTTGCCTTGTCGGATTCCAATTCGGCAATGTTCTCGTCCATTTCAACGTAATCGCCATCTTGTTTTAGCCATTGTGCCAAGGTGACCTCTGTGATCGACTCACCTACGGCAGGTACTTTAATTTCTAAGCTCATATTTTTGTTTTCTGTTATACCAACAACATCGGAAGCTGTCGATATGTTTTATATTTCAAATGCTTTATTAATTATCTCTGTTTGTTGTGCAACGTGCTGTTTCATGTATCCCGTTGCTGGGGATCCACTCTCTGGACGAGCGATATATTTTAGATCCAAGCTGCTACCACGGAATTTGCGGCAGTAGTATGGCCACGCACCCATATTTTCGTTCTCTTCCTGCACCCATACAAATTCTGCTTTTGCGTATTTCTTTTGCAAAGCTTCTATTTGCGTATGTGCGATTGGATACAGCTGCTCCACGCGCACAAGGGCAACATCTTTACGTTTGTCGGCATCTTGCTTTTCTAGCAAATCATAATAGATCTTTCCTGAACACAAAACTACGCGCTTGACGGATTTCGCTGTTACTGTTTCATCATCGATGATTTCTTGGAATCCTTTTTCGGTGAAATCTGTTAGCGCGGATACCGCTTTCGGATGACGTAAAAGGCTCTTTGGTGTAGCTACGATCAGCGGCTTGCGGAATTCGCGATGCAACTGGCGACGCAACAGGTGGAAATAGTTGGCTGGTGTTGTAGAGTTCGCTACAATCATGTTGTTGTTCGCACAAAGTTCCAAATAGCGTTCTATGCGGCAAGAAGAATGCTCAGGACCTTGTCCTTCCATACCGTGCGGAAGCAACATTACCAAGCCGTTGGAACGTTTCCATTTGGTCTCGCCAGAAGAGATGTATTGATCAAAAATAATTTGCGCACCATTGGCAAAATCACCAAACTGTGCTTCCCAGATGGTCAGCGTATTTGGATTGACCGATGCATAGCCATACTCGAAGGCCAATACAGCATATTCCGAAAGAAGCGAGTTGTAGATATTGAATTTCTCGCCACCTTTTACCTTTGCTAGCGGGGTATAAGTCTCATCGGAATCTTCTAGGGTTACTACAGCATGGCGATGTGAGAACGTACCACGCTGCACATCTTGTCCCGAAATACGCACACGGTAGTCTTCGTTCAGCAAGGTCGCATAGGCCATCAATTCACCCATTGCCCAATCGTATTTATCCGAATCGATCATTTTTAAACGATCTTCGAATACCTTCGTTATCTTACGGAAGAATTTCTTGTCTTTCGGCAAGCTATTCATTTCCTTTGCTAACTCCACAAAAAGCTCTTTGGAAACCTTCGTTTCGGCTGTTTTGCTGATATCAGCAGCTCTAGCAGGACGTAAACCTTTCCACGCGCCCGCAAACATAGGACGCTCTTCACTGATCTGTTCCACCTTTTTAGCTTCATCCAAACGCTCTTGCAATACACCACGGAAGTCTTTCTCCAATAATTTTGCAAAATCAATGTCGATGCTTCCTTGATCTACTAGTTTTTTCACATAGATGGCCAATGTATTGGGATGCTTTTCAATCAATTTGTACAACGATGGTTGCGTGAATTTAGGCTCATCCGCTTCGTTGTGTCCGTAACGTCTGTAGCCCAATAAATCGATGAAAACGTCTGTTTTATATTTTTGACGGTATTCCACTGCTAAGTTGATCGCGTATACCAATGCTTCGACATCATCGCCGTTGACATGGAACACAGGAGATAGCGTGACCTTCGCAATGTCGGTACAGTACGTAGATGAACGCGCATCTTTATAGTTTGTAGTAAATCCAACTTGGTTGTTGATCACAATATGGATGGTACCGCCGGTTTTATATCCATCCAATTTAGACATTTGAATGGTCTCATACACGATGCCTTGCGCTGCAACAGCTGCATCTCCGTGGATAAGAATCGGTGCGATTTTCGAAGAATCACCTTCATATTTTAAATCGATTTTAGAGCGAACCATACCTTCGGCAACGCCGTCTACTGTTTCCAAGTGTGATGGGTTAGGCGCTAGGCTTAAGTGTATATTCTTGCCGTCTTGGCTCGTAATGTCCGAAGAAAAGCCTAAGTGGTACTTTACGTCGCCACCAAATTGGATTTCTGGATCGGCTTCGTACATCTTTCCTTCAAATTCCGAAAAGATGGTTTTGTAAGATTTGCCCATGACGTTGGTCAACACATTTAGACGACCACGGTGTGCCATACCGATCACAAATTCTTCGATACCCAAGGAAGAACCTTTTTGGATAACCGAGTCGAGCGCTGGAATCAGCGATTCTGCTCCTTCCAACGAAAAACGCTTTTGACCCAAAAATTTGGTGCCCAAGAAGCTTTCGAAGATAACGGCTTCATTTAATTTTTTAAGGATACGTTTTTTACCATCAAGTGAAAATTGAGGCGTATTGCGATCAGCCTCCATCTTATCTTGCAGGAACTTGATTTTCTCTGGGTGACGAATATAACGGAATTCCGCGCCAATAGAACGGCAGTAAGTGTCTTCGATCAGCTGACGAATATCTCTTAGCTTCGCTTGGCCTAAACCTACCTCTACACCAGCATTGAATACCGTGTCCAGATCAGCTTCCGAGAGGCCGAAAGTTTCGAGTTCTTTTCCCGGAAAGTATTTGCGGCGTTCACGAACAGGGTTTGTTTCCGTGAAAAGGTGTCCGCGATCACGATAACCGTTGATCATATTGAGCACATTGATCTCTTTGATCGCTTGCTCTGGGGTTTCTGCAGGGGCGCTGCCTCCCTCTGCTGTTTGGCCAAATTCGAATCCTTCGAAAAATTTCTGCCAACTTACATCTACTGCGTTAGGGTCTTCCTTGTATGCTTGATATAACGAGTCAATATAGCCTGAATCCGCGTTACTCAAATATGTTAATTTGTCCATGAGGAAATCTTACGTATAAAAATTTTGCTCAAAGTTAGCAAATATTAAATACTTGGCAGGCCTAAAATGCACAAAAAAAGCCTGAAAAATAGAGAAATTTAGAGATTTTGGAGTTTTGTGACATTTTTTGGAATATGCTCTTATTCAGCGATGCCAATATTTATAAATACCCTTATTTTGCTTCTGTCCGAAGGGTATATTGCTTTTTGCTGATTTCACGCCAGTCCACCTTCAGGTTGTCCTTGCTGCTTGTGCCGAAGCCAGCTAGATGAAGCCAATGCCCGTAGGTTGTCGCAGGAGCATAGTCAATGACGTATTCTTCAAAAAAACGTGCACCCGAGAGATGGTTAATGCCTAATTCTTGGAGTAGGAAGGCAGCCAATACCTCCCGGTGTTCATACGGCAAGTTTCCTTCTTGGCGCAGTTGCCGCAAAAGGGCATCAATAACAGGTTCGTCTGTTCCTTGCGATAGGAGCTGCTGGATCTTCTCAGCAGACACCGTTGTGTCGACAGTGGGCTGATGGTCTTTGAAGAAAATATTGGGGTGTTTCTTTAACATGAATCGAAAGTAATCACGCCATAGCAAGCGCATGATCAATTTTTCGTATTTTTTCTTGTTCCCTGCGGTCGCTGCAGCTTTTATCTTGTGGTAATAGAAGGCTGGGGATACTGCACCGTGTGCAATGTAAGGCGAAATCAGGTTGTAATCATCAGGCTCGTCATACTGCGGTGCCAACGTCATCGCTATCATCTGCAACGCGTGCTCTTCGCCACCGCGCAAAGCCGACTCCGTTTGTCTGCGAATATCTTCTGTCACAAAGCCTAATGCGGAAAGCGTCGGTACTATCGTTTCCTCGAGGTGTGGATGGGTCGTTATCGTCGTAATGGCGGGCAGTACCGGACGGACGAAGCTCTCTTTTTCCACTTTTTTCTTGAACGCGCTGAACGAATCGGGTATATCCTTGATCGGGATAGGCAGATCTTCTTTATGATAAAGCGTGTGCCCAATAAAATGCTTCAGGTTGATCTTTTCTTTCCATAAGACAGCCTCGACACGCTCCGAAATCTTGGTCTCCCGGTGGGCTACTTCTCGATGATGGTACACCTCAGTGACATCATACTTGGCACATAAGGTGCCGATAATTTCTTCCGGTTGTCCATGGAAAACTAATAGGTCAGCGCCAAGCTCTTGCAGGCTCTTTTTCAAGTGCTCCACGGTTTCTAAAAGAAAATTGGTACGTAGGATACCCGTATTGCGAAAGCCGAACCGGTTGCTATCAAAGTATCGAGGGTCGAAAAAGTAGACAGGGATAACAATATCGCCTCTTTCCACGGCCTCAAACAATATTTCATTGTCAAGAATGCGTAGATCATTTCGAAACCATACTAAAATCACCTTTTTCGTCATACAAGAAAACTGTTTGCTTGGCTACTGCGTAAATAACGCAAATATAGCTTAAAGAATCTGTTTTGTTTAGATAGGATATAAATATGTTCCCTCTTTTTACATAGTGGAGACAAACCGAGGAGACCAAGCGGCATGCACTTTAACGGTAGATCGTAATAAATTTTATTTTTGTCGAACATAAACGAAACTCTGCTGTTTTGTTATTGAAATTGATAACTGATTTTTTGTGATGCGAGCTTATGGATATATTAATTAGTGGGTTAAACAATTATGTGGGACGGCGGAGTGTCAGCTTAATGGCCGATGACAAGATAAATGTCTTTGCCATCACACGAAATCTTAAGTTATTCGAAAAGCGCGTCTTTGAGCCGGTGCGCGCCACACTACTGGAGGTGGATTTGATAAAGGGGGACATCGATGTAGATTTGCCTCTTCCCGATGTAAATGCTGCATTCTATTTTACGCAGGTGCCGACCCTCAACGATATTGTTAATCTGAAATTGGAGCTGCTTTGCTTGCGCAATTTTATCTATATCTTAAAAAAGAAAAATTGTAGCCGCTTGGTTTATGTAGCACGGTTGATGGATAAAATCTGCATCCAAGCAATTTTAGACCTGCTGGATGAACTGCGTATGGATTATACCGTTGTGCTTAAAAATAGCGTTATCGGTCGCGATTCCCTGGTTGATCGGGTTTTTAAAAATATAGCCAACAGAAAATTTATCTTTTACTCTAAGCAATATGCCAGTCGTTGTTTTCAGCCTTTGGGCGCGCATGATTTTATACGTTGGCTTAAAGGTGTGTTAGAGGTGCCGGCCTTTCACTATAAAATTTTGGAGGTCGGTGGAGGAGAGACGCTTTCGTTTATGCGTGTCTTTAACCTGTATAAAGAACTGAAGTTGATAAAAGGGGGGCAAAAAATTGTCAATGTCCCACGTTGGCTCGTGAAGTTTGTCTATCAACATAAATTGGATATCAGCACCAACGATTATGCGGAACTTAGTCGCATCATCCAGTCGGATAACCGAGCCGACAACAACTGGAAAACCCATATGTCATTTGAATTTTCGAAAATAAACGATATTTTGCAGTTGGATAAATAACAAGATATGCTGAAGGTAAAGATGTCCGGATCAGTTCTTTTTCCAGATTTGGTGGAGCGCGTTTCGTCTGTGGGAAAAGACGCGTGCGAAACGGTGTCGTACTATCTGCCCAGAACCATCTGTTGATCTTATTGTGCCATATGTTGCTCATTTCGGATAACGTATAAATAAAATTTCATCTACAGGACTTCTGCACACATACACGCACGTGCGGTGATAATTTGATTATTTGCGAGTCATGTCGATAAAAGATCGCGAGGTGATTTTTGATCTTAATTTATTTATGGTTAAGTAAAATTATTTTTACGCAAACGATTGTGTTTATTTTTGTATTTGTTGTGATCCGTTTATTATTTGATATTTGTTTAAGCTAATTAAAATCTAAAGAGAAAAAGCTAACTAATAAATATCAAATGATTCGATTAAAAAACATTGGAAAAAGATGGGTGTTGATTGCGCTTGCACTAACAGCGCTATCAGCCCGGTCGCAAACGGAGCTTGCCCCAAAATGGGCGAACGAAACAGCCGCCGACAAGGCGAAAAGGACCGAATGGTGGACAAACGATCGTTTTGGTCTCTTTATCCATTGGGGATTATATTCGGTTGCGGGACGTCATGAATGGCTGCAAAATCGAGAGCGAATCTCCGCTGAAAACTACCGAAAATATTTCGACAACTTTAATCCAGACCTGTACGATCCGGTGCAATGGGCCAAGGAAGCGAAGGCCGCCGGTATGAAATATGTGGTCATTACGACTAAACATCATGAAGGCTTTTGTCTTTGGGATTCGAAATTTACGGATTACAAAGCGACAAATACCCAATATGGTAAAGATTTGATAAGACCTTTTGTCGACGCCTTCCGTGCAGAAGGTATTCGCATTGGTTTTTATTATTCGCTTATTGATTGGCATCATCCAGATTTTGAATTCGACGCAAATCACCCTCCAACACCTCGTGATAGGGACGAACGAGAAAAAGCTAATTCCGGTAGAGATATGGCCAAGTATCAGCAATATATGAAAAACCAAATAACGGAGCTGCTTACAAACTATGGGCAAATTGATGAACTCTTCTTCGACTTTTCATACGAGGGCAAAGGTCATGACGAATGGGATTCGGAAAACTTGCTGAAGCTGGTTCGCCAGCTACAGCCGCAAATAATGATAAACGACCGCTTAGACCTCAATCATACGACTTGGGGCTGGGACTATAAGACGCCTGAACAGTTTATACCGAAAGAATGGGTAAAGGTCAACGGGCAAAAAGTTCCTTGGGAAACTTGTCAAACCTTTTCTGGATCGTGGGGGTATTACCGTGATGAGTACTCTTGGAAAAGTACGAGACAATTGTTAGCTATGCTGATAGAAGTGGTGAGCAAGGGCGGAAACTTGCTGTTAAACGTGGGGCCTACAGGACGTGGTCTTTTCGATGACCGCGCTTCTGACCGACTTGCAGGCATCGGGAAATGGATGGCTTTAAACAGCCGTTCTATTTATGGATGTACGGAAGCTCCGACAACACTCGCCAAACCAGATAATTGTTTGGTTACCTATAATGACAAAACTAACAGGCTGTACATCCATGTTTTGCAATGGCCTTTGAAGTCTTTGCATTTAATCGGGTACAAGGACAAAATAAAGTATGCACAATTGCTAAATGACGGATCGGAAATCAAATATCGGACAGCTGCTGCTGCTGGCGGTCATACTACGGAAACATCCGGTGAGGATGACCTCATATTGGAATTGCCTGTTCAACATCCCAATACAGAGATCCCAGTGATAGAGATTATACTCAAGTAATTTCTAAAACGGAACTAATCTGCTACTTTTGTATACATAAAAATAGTAAAAAATGGGGTATAGAAGTTTGGCAGACTGTGTGGCGGATTTAGAGCAGCACGGACATTTGATTCGTATCAAGGAAGAGGTTGATCCTTATTTGGAGATGGCTGCCATACACATGCGCGTGTTTGATGTTGAAGGGCCGGCTTTACTGTTCGAAAATATCAAAGGATCGAAGTTTCCAGCAGTTTCCAATCTGTTCGGTACGCTCGATCGATCAAAATTTATGTTTCGCGATACGTTGGATCACGTAAAGAAGCTGGTCGATGTGAAGATGAATCCGATGTCGGTACTGAAAAAGCCTTTGGATTATGTCGGTTCATCGATGGTGGCCTTGGGTGCGCTCCCATGGCGTAAAAAAACAGGGGCGCCAATCCTTTATGGGCAAACACAGATTTCGGAACTGCCACAGATCGTTAACTGGCCGATGGATGGTGGTTCCTTTGTTACCATGCCGCAGGTTTATTCCGAAGATATCGAACGCCCAGGTATTATGCAAGCTAATTTGGGCATGTATCGTATACAGCTTTCGGGCAATGATTATCTACCTAATGCAGAAATCGGCCTGCATTACCAGCTGCATAGAGGAATTGGCGTGCACCAAACGAAGGCCAATGCGCTGGGAAAGCCGTTGAAAGTAAGTGTCTTTGTCGGTGGACCGCCCTCTCATCCACTATCAGCAGTGATGCCGCTGCCGGAGGGCTTATCGGAAATGATATTTGCGGGTGCGTTGGGCAACCGCCGGTTTCGCTATTTTTATGACGACGAAGGATTCTGTGTGTCGTCGGATGCTGATTTTGTCATTACCGGTACTGTTTACCCGCAGGAGAACAAGCCGGAAGGACCATTTGGCGATCATATCGGGTACTATAGCTTGACCCATCCCTTTCCATTGATGAAGGTACATCGGGTGTATCATCGCAAAAACCCGATCTGGTCGTTCACGGTTGTGGGACGGCCGCCGCAAGAGGATACCAGCTTTGGGGCGCTAATTCATGAGATCACCGGTAATGCTATTCCGCAGCAGATAGGCGGCCTGCACGCAGTACACGCTGTTGATCCTGCGGGTGTGCATCCGCTGTTGTTTGCTATAGGAAGTGAGCGTTATACGCCCTATCAGGAAGTGGCGCGCCCGCAAGAGTTGTTGACCATTGCCAATCAAATTTTGGGAACGAACCAATTGAGCTTGGCGAAGTATCTTTTTATATCAGCATATGCTGATAATCCTGCCTTGGATATTCATCATATCGAGAAATTTATGACCCATATGCTCGAACGTATTGACTTTTCGAGAGACGTGCATTTTCAAACAAATACCACGATTGATACCTTGGACTACTCTGGCGATGGGCTGAATGCTGGATCGAAGGTGACCTTTGCAGCTGTAGGGCGTAAAAAGCGAACTTTGGCAACTGAGCTGCCCGCAGGATTAGATCTGCCCAGACCTTTTAATCAAGCGAAATTGGCCCTGCCCGGTATCTTGGTGCTGGATGGCAAGGCTTTTAGCAGCTATGAAGAGGAAATTAAAATTATGGATGCTTGGGGCAAAGCCTGTGAAGACATTACACCTGCCGGTATACAGATGATGGTCTTGGTTGATGATGCTGCGTTTGCTGCCGAGACCGTAAACAACTTCGTGTGGGTTGCGTTTACGCGCAGTAACCCGGCTTATGACATATACGGCGTGGATAGCTTTACAACATATAAACATTGGGGCTGTCGCGGCCCGTTGATCATTGATGCACGCACCAAGCCTCATCATGCGCCCGCTTTAATAAAAGATGAGTCCGTCGAACGTCGCGTTGATCAGCTGGCAGCGAAAGGTGGATCGCTGCACGGACTGCTGTAGATCAGCGGTGTTTTTTGTTGAAAGGCCAAGCTCTATTTTTGAGCTTGGCCTTTTTTTCTTGGTGGGATAGCCTATATGGCGCTGATCTTTTTTTTGAAATTGGTATCGTTTCCAGATAGAACAATCGATTGTTTGATGTGTTAACAAAAAGATAATTTGGGTATAGAATTGTTAATTATGTGTTTGATTTGTTGTTTTATTTATAACAAAAAACGTTAAATATTATGAATTTAGTTTTTTAATACTTTTCTTTGTGTAGAAATTATAATTAAACGTAGAGAACAGTATTAAAAATTTATTTTATGTGTGGAATTGTTGGAGCTTTTGATTTGAAGCCATCCTCTTCGGAGACGCTTAGGCCGCAGGTTTTGGAGATGTCTAAACGCATTAGACATCGCGGACCGGATTGGTCGGGTATTTTTACCAGTGAAAAAGCGATTTTGGCGCACGAGCGCCTCGCCATTGTCGATCCAAAGTCGGGAAGTCAACCCTTGTTCAGTCCTGATGGCAACGTGGTGTTAGCGGTAAATGGCGAGATCTACAATCACCAGCAATTGAGAAACACGCTGCCGGATTACAGTTTCGCAACGCAATCTGACTCGGAAGTGATCTTGGCGCTATATTTGGAAAAAGGAGCGTCTTTCATCGAAGATTTGAACGGTATTTTTGGATTTGCACTATATGATGGGCGTGATGATTCTTTTTTGGTTGCTCGCGACCATATGGGGATTATTCCTCTTTATTACGGTAAAGATGAAGATGGGCAGGTTTTTGTGGCATCCGAGTTGAAATCATTGGAAGGTTTTTGTGTAGAGATCGAACAGTTTCCTCCGGGACATTATTTATATAGCAAAGAGGGTACAGAGCCAAAGAAATGGTATCTGCGTGATTGGGAGGCTTTCGATACCGTAAAGGATAATGAAACGGATATTGCCAAGCTGCGGGCGGCACTTGAAGAAGCGGTACAACGACAATTGATGTCTGACGTGCCTTATGGCGTATTGTTGTCTGGTGGGTTGGACTCTTCGGTAATTGCCGCGGTAACGAAAAAATTTGCTTCCAAACGCATTGAGACGGGAGGGAAAGAAGCCGCTTGGTACCCTCAGTTACATTCTTTTGCTGTTGGGCTTCAGGGAGCACCTGATTTGATCGCCGCGCAGAAAGCGGCTGATCATATTGGTACGATACATCATGAGATCAATTTCACGATCCAAGAAGGGCTAGATGCCATTCGTGATGTGATCTACCATTTGGAAACCTATGATGTGACCACCATTCGCGCATCGACACCGATGTATCTTTTGGCTCGTGTAATCAAATCGATGGGAATCAAGATGGTTCTTTCTGGAGAAGGTTCCGATGAGCTCTTCGGAGGTTATCTGTATTTTCACAAGGCGCCAAATGCGCAGGAATTTCACGAAGAAACTGTACGTAAGCTGAAGAAGCTATATCTCTATGATTGCCTGCGTGCCAACAAATCATTGGCTGCTTGGGGAGTTGAGGGTCGTGTTCCGTTTTTGGACAAAGAGTTTATGGATGTGGCCATGTCGATCAACCCTGCGGATAAGATGATTAAAGATGGGCGTATGGAAAAATGGGTTGTGCGTAAGGCTTTTGAGGACTACTTGCCCGAGAGCATTGCTTGGAGACAAAAAGAACAGTTTTCTGATGGTGTGGGCTACAGTTGGATCGATACCTTGAAAGAGCAGGCCGAGCTGAAGGTGAGCGACGTAGAGTTTGAAACAGCAGCATCGCGTTTCCCGGTGAACACGCCGAAAAATAAAGAAGAGTTCTTGTACCGCACGATTTTTGAATCGCATTTTCCGTCCGAGGCGGCGGCGAAAACCGTGCCTTCGGTGAAATCGGTGGCTTGTAGTACACCAGAGGCATTGGCTTGGGATGCTTCATTCCAAAACCTGAACGATCCATCGGGTCGTGCCGTGGCAAGCGTACACAACGAAAGTTATGTGAAGGCGACAGAAACAGCCTAATGACGTTATGGTATAATATAAAAAGCCAGCCACTTCCTTGGAGGTGGCTGGCTTTCTCTTTTTGCGGCCTCGCGCTTGGATTAGCGCTTCAGGTGAAAGTCGAAATATTGAGCGATCTTTTCGTACATATGTACACGATCTCTGCCCATAACATTGTGTTCATGCGTGGGGTAGAGGAAATAATCTACCTGCTTGCCGGCCTTGATACAGGCCTCAATAAATTCCATGCTATGTTGTTGCACAACCACAGGATCTTGTGCTCCGTGGATAATCAATAGATTTCCCTTTAATTGGCTTGCTTTATCCAGTAGCGACGTGCTTTTATATCCCTCTGGATTTTCTTGCGGCGTGTCCATGTAGCGTTCGCCATACATTACCTCATAAAACTTCCAGTCGATAACTGGCCCACCGGCTACGGCCGTATGGAATATTTCCGGATGATGTACCATGAAAGAGGTGGTCATGAAGCCGCCGAAGCTCCAGCCAAATATACCAAGGCGTGTTTGATCAACAAAGGATTTGGTTTTAAGGAAGTCAATCCCTTTCAGTTGGTCGGCCATTTCCGCTTGCCCGAGCTGGCGATGCGTTACACGTGTGAAATCCCGTCCACGTGCATCCGATCCTCGATTGTCCATGGTGAAAACAACATACCCTTGTTGCGCCATATAAAGATCAAAGTAGCCGGCACCGTAAAGCCATTTGTTTTGCACGAGCTGGGCATGGGATCCTCCGTAAAGGTAGACCATAACTGGGTACGTCTTGGCTGCATCGAAGTCTGGCGGGTAGATAATTCGCCCATTTAATGGCGTATGCCCATCGGCCGAGATCAAAGAAACCGCCTCGATTTTCGGGAGCTTTATTTTGCCTTCAAACGGATTGCTGGCCTCTAATAATACGTTGGTTTTGTTGCTTTTCGTGTTTCTAACCGTGATGCGGTTTGGCACAGTTTGGCTACTGTATTGATCGAGTATATAGTTGCCGTCTGCGCTGATACTGGCTTGGTGCATGCCAGGGTCATGAGTAAGTTGTGTCGTTTTTCCGCTATTGAGCTCTATTTGAAATAACTGGCGATCAAGACCGTTGTTGGTGATGCCGGTGTAGCTTATTTTTTTGCCGTCCGCTGAAAAATCACCTAACGATTCGACAATAACATCTGCATGAGCTAACGACCGGATCAACTTTCCTTCTGTGTCATAAAGGTAAAGTTGGTTGAAACCATCTTTGTCGGTTTGGTAAAGAAACTGGTCGTTCTTGTTAGGTAGGAAGTGTAGGGCATGTAGTGGTTCTACCCAAGAGTTGGACTGTTCTTCGAAAAGTGTTTTGACCAACTCGCCGTTTGAAGCTTGGTATTTGTTGAGTTTAAGATGGTTTTGTTCCCTATTGAGCAAGGCTACATAGATGTACTTGCCGGATGGATCCCAAGTGCACAGCGTCAGGTACTGCTCTTTGGGTTCTCCTGTCTGCAAGGTAATATGATTTTTGGTCTTGCTGTCGTAAACCAGCAAGGTCACTTCTTCGCTTTTCATCCCTGCCATAGGGTAGCGAATGTCTTTTACGGAAGCGACACGGTCAGACCATTGTATCAGCGGGTACTTGCTAACCATGGTCTCATCTTTTTTATAGTAGAGCAGTTTTTCGTTATCTGGGCTCCACCACATGCCCTTGTTAATGCCAAATTCCTGTCTATGGGTGTAGTCGCTGCCGTTTACAATTCCGTCAACACTGTCCTGCGTTACGGCGATCGTGTTGTTGCCATCGTTGAGCATAATGTTGTTGCCCATGAGGTAAGCTACTTTGCTACGATCTGCACTAAGTTCGGCATTAGTTGCTGAGAGGGGTGTTTTGGCTTGGATCTTAACCGATCTGTTGCTTATATCATAGCGCAGGAAATAATGTTGCGTAGCACTATTGTACGTGAAGTAAAAGCTGTTTTTGTCGGCCCATTGATAGTCCGTTGGAAAATAGCTGAATTTTACTTCACTAGTATCGTTCAGGCTGGTTTTTAGTGCTTCTGCGAGCTCCTTGCTGGTCAAGATATCTTTCGCCTGCCAGTTATTTGCGACATCCCTAATTTGTAGCTTTTGATAGCTGGCGTCAAGCTGCGTGAAAGCACGCTCTTTCGGGATCCACTGGGTAAGGGTTAGGTTTTGCGGCGCAAATTGTCTAGGGCCAAATACGGTTTCCTGGATCGTGAAATTCCGTTGTCCATAGGATAGGGAAGATCCGAGAAGGAACAATATCAGTAATTTTTTCATGTTGTCGTTGCGTTTAGCGACGGCTAAATTAGGAAAATGAATGTTAAACTGAAATGTGTTCCCTTTATGGAAAGATAATGTTACAAAGGCCTGATCCAAATATTACGAAAGCTAACTAAGTCGCCATGGTCTTGTAGGATGATGGGGCCGGCTCCATGGGCTTCCATTCTTGGAAGACCAATGTATTCCGTTGTACCTTCTATCTGCGTATTGTTTTGTACCAATACGCCATTATGCAATACCGTGACCGTAGCTTTGCTGATCAGCATGCCATCTTTATTGAATCGGGGGGCTCTGTAGATCACATCGTATTGATGCCATTTATCCGGGCCGGCATGCACTTCAACAAGCGGAGGTCGTTGTTTGTAGATACTTCCGGCTTGTCCGTTTACATAGGTTGGATTGTTGTTGTTGTCCAGTACCTGTAGCTCGTACAGTCCCTGCAAAAATATACCGCTATTGCCGCGTCCTTGGCCCTCGCCCTTGATTTTTTCGGGGCTTTTCCATTCGATGTGTAGCTGGAAGTCTTCAAATTTTTCCTTCGTTTGTATATCGCCGGTCGACGGCTTTACGGTTAGCGTGCCCTGTGCAACGGTCCATGGTGCTGCTTGTCCTGCTGTTTTGTTGCTTTCCCATTGATCGAGATTTTTACCGTCAAAAAGGACGATGGCATCACTGGGGATATGCGCTTGCAGAGTAACAATCGGAGGTTTGGGATTGTAGAACTCGGTGTCTTGCGGTTGAAATTTTGTCTGTGCGGCGCAAATCGAAGATAGTGCGACCAAAAATGTGGTGTTAAAAAGGTTGATTTTCATTGCTTACTTGTTGTTTAGCTAAGCAATTATACATATTTATCTTTAAAAAAGACGCTGAAACCGTTTTTTTTGCATCGTGTTCCTCAACGGTGAAGGGGAGTGTTGCTGCTTTTAATTTTTTGCTATGTTTGCAGTATGGGTTCTACTATGCAAGAAGTGGCGTTGAGCGAGGTTCGTTTTTTTTCGCCAATAGGATATTATCCCGAAGAGCGCCTTTTGGGCAATGAGTTTTTTGTGGATTTTTCGGTGTCCTTTCCGTTTGCGAACGAGCGCGCCGATGATTTGGGCAATACGCTTAACTATGAAGAATTGTACAACTTGTTGTGCTCAGTGATGGAAAAGGATCGAAAGCTTTTGGAGTCTGCGGCCGTGGAAATAATGGAGGGGGCCAAGAACAGCTATCCCTTTGCGGAGAAAATTGTTGTAGCTATCCGGAAAACTACACCTCCATTTGGTGCTGATCACGTCCATACACGCGTTTCATTGACCTACAGTCGATCATAATAGTTGGTGGAATACATGCAGGATGCTAGCTATGGCATTTCATTTCAGTCTTCGTTAGTTCTTATTAAGACATAATGACATTCTTTAAAATTTTAAAGAGACAAAATGTCTTGTTTTTGTTTGAAAAATGATTCGGTACGCACTTTGATTATGGATTGATATCATTAAAACAAAAAAAAATAGGAGGATATATAACATGGCATTAATTAAATTTCCAACAAAAACAGTGAACTCTGATGCAGTCAACCCGTATGTGAACAGCATTTTTGATAACTTCTTTAATGATTCGTTTATCAGCGATCGTTTAGTAACGCGCGTGCCTGCGGTCAACATTTCGGAAACGCAGGATGCCTTCAAGATCGAATTGGCGGCACCGGGCTTACAGAAATCAGATTTTAAGATTAATGTGGATAAGAATTTAATCACGATTTCCGTGGAGAAGAAAGATGAAAATGTAACGGAAGATAAGCTTTATAGCAAGAAGGAATTTAGCTATACGTCGTTCACGCGTTCGTTTTCGTTGCCCGAGACGGTGAATTATAACAGCATTGATGCAGCCTATACCGATGGGGTTTTGAATGTCTCTGTGGGAAAGAAAGAAGAGGCGATTGTAGCGAAGAGACTTATTGAGGTGAAATAAGTGAGTTTAAGTGTTTAGGTTTTAAGGTTGGGAAGGCCTCTGCGAAAGCGGAGGCTTTCCTTTTGTGCGCCCGGCATGGGCGATAACTCTAGGGTGTAAGTCCCGAACATGCCATTACAGTTGGAAATGTTAGCCAAATGCAAGGGTGTCCACCGTGAGGTGGAATCTGAAGGAAGCGCTAGG
>PJTT01000154.1_pt1 | contig 111986 bp, 61 predicted proteins | sample 1512261 | NCBI WGS metagenome assembly PJTT01 (sample SAMN08177685, study PRJNA422409) | Soil metagenome, whole genome shotgun sequencing project. | isolation source: Soil (2) enriched on wood chips | place: USA: Madison | collected 2015-01-15 | reverse complement strand
GACCGGGAGTTCTGGCAAAGAGCTGAAGAAAGAAATAAAGCTACGGCTAAGATCTATGCCGACCTCGGCTTAACCCACTACGCCGCTATGGAAGCTTTTGTAAGATGGATGTATTAAAAATACCGTTCTTAAACATAAATAACGGATCAGAAAATGTCGCAGTTACCTGCGGCATTTTTTATTTTTTTCATTATAATGAACTAACCAGTTCTTATATAGCAGTAAAGATGGCCCGACTGTGTCAGAATTTGAATCCAATTAAAAAAATGACACAAAATTGTGTGTCACATTTTATTGTGTCAGTTTTTATGACACAGTTTTTACTGACACAAAGCTGACTCATTGTAAAAAAGACAATACTCTAAATAAAGAAAGTCACGAGCCTGAGCACAAGTAGCAAAAAAACTACCGTCAATCCTTATCTGTGGCTTTACGATCTAAATACTCGGTAGGCATACAGCCATAAAATTGTTTAAAGGCTGTAGAAAAATAGGAAGGCGTATTAAAACCGCACATATAAGCAATTTCTGAAACGGTATATTTTTTTTGAAGGATCAGATCTGCTGCCTTTTTTAAACGGATACGTTTGATCAAAAACGTAACCGACTCTCCCGTTATCGCCTTTATTTTAAGATAGAGATTAGACCGGCTCATTCCCAGGTCCTGACTCAGCTTCTCTACGGAAAAGTTATATTCATCCAGGTTATTCTCAATAATATTAATGGCCTTTTTCAGAAACTCTTCATCCAGATCATTAAAGGTTAGTTTTTCGGGTTCAATTTCTTTGCCGGCTGCATAATATTCCCGCAGTCGTTTACGGGTTCTTAATATATTTTGAAGCCTGGCTTCCAGTACCGCTATGGAAAAAGGTTTGGTAACATAATCATCCGCACCCATTTCGAGCCCCCTGAGTTGTTGATAGGTTTCTGATTTTGCGGTTAACAATATTACAGGAATATGACTGGTTTGAATATTCTGCTTGATCTTCTTACAAAAATGCAGACCATCCATTTCAGGCATCATCACATCACTGATAATAGCATCCGGGTGTATCTTATCAATAACACCCAGGGCCTGCCTCCCGTCATTTGCTGTTACCACCTTATAGTTGGTTGAAAAAAACTCTTCCAGGTAAGAAACGATTTCTGCGTTATCATCTACAATTAATACAGTTTCTTTTTCGGCATTCTTATCAGGCAATTCTATGTTATCCTCTATATCAACAGCAGCAGACAATATCTCTGAGTTAACTTCCAGCTCCGGCCACTCATTATCTTTAACGGCATCTACCCTTGCATCATCCTTATAGGCTTCATCAGCTAACGGCAAATACACCACAAAAGAACTACCTTCACCAGGCTGACTTTTTACTTCAATAAACCCATGATGCAGTTCAACGAGACGCCGCGTAAAAGCAAGTCCCACACCGGACCCCAAATTGGTTTCACCACCTTCTACCTGGTAAAAGCGGTCAAATATTTTGGGTATATGTTCTTTTGCTATTCCTTTACCCGTGTCATTTACAGTAAGAACAACATGAGTAGCCGAAGCATCCAGCATTACTGTAATGGTTTGTCCCTCCTGTGTATACTTAAATGCATTCGATAACAAATTGAAGCTGATATTTTCAATGGCTTCTTTGTCAAAAAAAACCAACAGGTCATTTATCGTCGTCTCAAAATCATAATTGATCTTCTTTTTTTCGGCAAGAGGTAAAAAAGACTTGTATGTATCCTGGATTACTGCTCCTAAATTTGCCTTTGCCACCCTTAACACCCTGGTACCCGATTCTGTTTTTCTGAATTCAAAAAGCTGGTTAACGATCGTATATAACCTTTTTGTGTTGCGCATCATTAGTTCATGACGGCGACGCTGTTTTTTATCAGTTTCCGGTTCATTGAGTATTTCCTCAAGAGGCGCCATAATAAGAGTAAGAGGTGTGCGTAATTCGTGAGATACATTGGTAAAGAAATCCATCTTTACTTTGTTCAGGTAATTGGCTTTCTCCCTGTTAATCCGCTCGAGCCTGAGCTGATGGACGGCGCGCATTCTTTCCGTAAGCACACGGTATAAAAATACCACCATGATCAAAATAAAAAGGGTCACCAACGCATAGAACCAGTTGCTTTTATACCAAACAGGCTTAATAATTAATTTCAATATGCGCGTGTCGCTACTTTTACCATAGGCATCTGCTGCCTTAACTGAAAACTGATAGGTGCCGGGTTGCAGATTTGTATAGGTAGCTTTAGGTATACCCTCTACTTTTTGCCAGTCTTTATCAAACCCCTCCAGCTTATAAATATAATTCGTGTGATTATCGGATATATAATTAAATGTGTTGAAAAACAAAGTAAATTGCTTATAGTCGCTGGAAAATACCAGTTCACGTGCTTCATTTAAATGCTGCTCTAAAATACCAGTACTATCGCCCGGAATAACGAGATGATCAAACACCTCTAAACCGGTAAATGTAATTTTCATAGGCAGCGGCCTTTGGTTTAAAGACCCGGGATAAAAGTAAGACAGGCCGCCTACCCCTCCAAACAATAACATGCCATCCCTAGCACTCAGGCCCGCATATACATTGAACTGGTTGTTTTGTAACCCATCACGCTGATCATAGTATATTATACTCCTGGTATCCGGCGTGTACTTGACGAGGCTGTTATTAGTTGTGATCCATAAGTTACCTATAGGATCAGCTACCACGCTGTTGATATTGCCTCTTAAAAGATCCGGCCTGTTATTATAGTTAGTAAAAGTCTGCGTTCGTTCATCATAAAGATTAAGCCCATCCCGGGTACCTACCCAGATACGTTTTTGATGATCTTCTGTGATAACATTGATTACATTGTAGCTGAGCGAACTATTGGAAATATTTTTCAGCATCCCATTCTCCGTATCCAAAACACTTACGCCATTGATAGTGCCTATCCAAATTCGCTTCCTGCTATCCTGCATCAGGTAGGTAATTTCAGTTGCACTGATACTCCTCCCTGTATTATCCCGATAAAAATGTGTGAAACGATCCGTTCCGGGATTATAGATATCAAGGCCATTGCGCGTGCCTACCCACATTCTTCCCATATGGTCGCGCAGCAAGGCATAGACCATATTACCCGACAGACCGGATGTATCTCCGGGAAGATGCCTGTAATTTTTAACGGCTCCTGTAGCCGGATTTAAAATATTCAATCCCGTATTGTGTGTGCCCAGGAAAACATTTCCGTTACTATCAAATTCGATTGATTTGATGGTATTGGAACTCAGCCCTCCGCCCGCTCGATTGCTGGTATAGTACCTGATCTGCCTGGTAAGCGGATCCCAGTAATTAACGCCGCCGCTTTCGGTGCCAATCCAAAAATTGCCCGACTTATCCTGTTTAATAACATTCACTACATCATCGTTGAGAGAAGGCATAACCGAACTCTGCACTAACGTATTAAATGAAATCAGCCGGTCATGATAATAACTCATTCCACCATAAAAAGTACCCAGCCACATACCATCCTGACGGTCACGGAATATAAACCTTACGGAGTTCTGGCCAATCGTAAATTGGTTTTTAGGATCGTGAAAGTAGTTTTGAAAGTAGCCCTCCTGATTCATTATAGATAAGCCTGAAAATGTTCCTACCCATAAGCTTCCGTCTTTGTCTTTTTTAACGCTACGTACATTATTGTTCGCAATGCTACCAGCAGCGCCGGACGAAATATATTTTTTAAAGGTTTGGGTTGATGCCTGCCATTGAAGCAGTCCCTCCCCCTCAGTTCCTATCCATAAGCTCCCTTTATCTTCATAAAGACAATTAATTCTAACCGTTGGCAACCCCGCATGCCACTTCGTTATTGTACGGGTTTGCATATCGAAGGTCCAAAGGCCGCTGCCGGTGCCGAGCAGCAGATGATTGTTCCAAAGGACAAGACCGTAAACTTCGCCAATACCGGAGGTTTTAGAGGTTAATACAGTAGTAAACTTTTTTCTTTGCTTATCTGATACATACAACTCACCGCTATTGGAGCATGCCCATATTTTCCCTTCCCTATCCTGTAATATACCCGATATATACCATTCGCCTGTACCCGGGCTTATACCATAGTTTTCAAAACTGTTACTTAAATAATTATAGACATCAATACCGCCATTGCCTCCTACCCACACGGAACCTTGTGCGTCTCTGAACAGCGTACGGATATAGAATGAACTGATGGCCCTGTTATCGTTTTTTTTGGGACGGTATACTATAAAGTTACGGCCGTCGTAGCGGTTTAAACCATCCTGGGTGCCTACCCAGATAAACCCCAGGGTGTCCTGCGTAATTGCGAAAACTGTACTTTGCGATAAGCCGTTGTTAACGGAAAAGTTGTTAAACCGCCTATCGTTTACCTGGGCATATGAAACAAGGTTTGCTGTAAACAAGCAGGCTACCAATAATCTTCTAGCTAGTTTTTTAACAAACATCATTCTTTTTGCATAAAGGTCAAATTTAATGCACCTCCGTTAATATTCCTATTCTGTCATTTATCCTATTCTTTCTTTTACCTTTTAGGAATGGTTATGGTAACCGGGGCGGCATTGTACAACTCTGCCTGGTAGTTATAAAACGCTTCATCATCTTCATCAGCCAGCTCTGCAACAATCTTAGAACCTTTGTCTTGGGATGTAACCGAAACAAATTCACCTTTACGGGGATATATACCTCCGAGGCTGTATTCATACTTACCAGGTTTTAATGCCTGCGAAACGTAAAATATAAGTTGTTTTTGTTTTAATGACGGAACAGGATTAGCAATCGTAAGCTTCCATTGGTCGCCATCATCCTGCAATATCAGCTCCGCCGGCTGTTCTGAACTGATCGTATTGCCTGCAACGGTAATTTTTCCTCCACTAAAAAAACCCGCTTGCAATACTTTATTTGTATTATCATAAATAGCATGAGCTTCCCGCTCTTTTTTTATTATCAATTCTTTTACATATCGATTAACCAACGCCGGCATAGTTATTTTGTTTGCATTGGGCACAGCAACATAATAGTAGCTGCCATTTGCAGGACGAATGCCGTGATTAATGGCTACTATATAATTGGGAGTATCATCACCGATGCTCCTATCGGTTTTATTAATTTCCTTACCTGTTTTAATAATAATGGTTTGATTACCCTCAGGATAAATAATATACCCTTTCTGACCGGTGTAAAACCATACCGGCTTTTCAGTTTCAAAGCTCCTATTTACAGACTGCGTGGGTAATATGGTCTCTTTTTTTCCATCATGAAAGATAACCAGTTTGTCCAGTAATGCAGACTGGTCTATAGTGGTAACAATTTCTTTTCCCTGTCCCGGCCTGTTGCGGGCTATCCTGCTGCCGAGGGCTATAATTTTGTCAGGCATGAAGTGATAGGTTTTACAGGCCGTAGCAGAACTATAAGTTTCGCCGGGGAGATGATGGTAAATACCCATTCCTGTTTTACCATTGGCTGTTACACCCGACACATCATTTTTACCCGGTAAGGAAGCCTGTGCATGACCAACCGGAATAGGGTCCGTTCTCCATTCTTCTGTAAGACCGGGTAACGCATGCCAATCCATATTCAACAGTACCTTTCTTGCATATTCATCACCCGTTACTTTTAGAGGTAATATACCGTATCCCAGGTACCATGATTTTCTGACTTTGCCAAAATCCTCTGCCCCTACTGTTCGCTTTGATTTCAGCTTCAGTGAGACATAAAAAGATTTTTCATGTAATCCTCCCCGATGTACGAGGAACTCGTTGACCCAATAGGCATCAGTACCTGAATATTGAAAGGTGTTATTTTTTATAGTACTAAAGGTTTCGTCCAATTCCTTTTGGTCCGCAATTTTCGTATCCTTGCTTTGCGACTGCTTCAGATCTTTAATGGCATCCAGGTAAGTGGAGGCCACAAATTTTTTCATATCGCTATCGTAAGACCTTCCGGATACCAGGAAGTCAAAACTTCCGTTATAAATCAGTTTAGGATATACCTGTAACAGCCGGTCGGCAGGAAACTGGTAGTACGGATCGCTCAACTTCAGTTCGGTGTTTTTAAACTGGTTGAATCCCGTAAAAGCATCCGTTAACCACTCGAAACCGTAAGCAATCATTGCGGCATCAGTGCCATTGGCAATATGATGCGATACAGTTCCGTCTGGTTGAAAACCTGATTGCTTGTATTGATGAGCCGCTACATTGTATTTGGTGAGCCAGCGTGCCACATCGAACACTACCCCATGGGGGCTCCAGCCTGGTGAAAAACTAAATCCTTTAAAAGGTTGATCTTTATAATAGTCACTGTACCAGTATTGCACATAGGTCATTGGCCGGTTATAATCGGCCCAAATGATCGGCAGCGCCAGCATCATTCTGCTTCTATGCCCGAGGTTGGCATCGGCCCAGGCGCCGGAAGAACGTAGCGTATCTGTAATTTTCCCCCATCTTTCAGCCGGATCATCTACAGCTCTCCGGTTAGCCACTTCGGCCATAGCAGTCTGGTATATCCGTACCAGGGAGTAATATACTTTTGCAGCCTGTTGATCGCCTTTTTTTATGTCGTTTAGTAAATCGGGCATTATATGAACTGCCGGCACGATCAGCCCATCTGAGATCACCCATTGGTGTGTTACCACCTGCTCTTCGATCTTATTGTAAAGCTTCAGATTGGCAAAGCCATCTCCGGTGCAATTTCCTATCGGCTTACCCTTAACTACTACGTCTTTTCCCTCAACAGGCACCGCATTCGTATAGGCAATCAGTGTACTGTATAATACTCTTTTTAATCTTTCCCGTTCTGAAGAATTTCCTTCGGGACCATATATTTTTGAAGTTGCATAGGCGTAACCGAGTCCACCGATACTATTGCCAACAGCCTCCCAGTCAAATTCGATACTTTTGCCAACCGGCTTATATTCTATGGGATTTTGATGATAAAAGCCAAACTCTTTAAATTCCCCGCCAGTAGTTTCGAGTTGTTCGATTGCATCGGCAACTTCTGCATCCTTAGGTTTCTTACGACCATACATTCTTCCCTGTGCATGAGTAAGGGTTACATCTTTGTACCGTTCAAAAAGGGTTTGCCATAAGGTTTCCTTTACCACCCTTATTGTAACAGGAAACTCGTTTAGCGTTTGGGCACCATCCTTTAAACGAATCGTCAACAATTGCGTGCCGGCATTTTTTATTTCCTTCGCTGCAGTAAATACACCGGTAATCCGGCCCATAGGATCGAAGATGGTTTCTACTTTAAACAATCCATCCATTTGTTTTGCAATCTCAAAGTAATAGCTCTTGGGAATGGGTGCTGTAAGTACGTCTTTATTTCGCTCCAGGTGAATTTTTCCAATGATCTGCTCACCTTTTTCACTACCTGCGGATATATCAAAATAGCCTGCAAAAATTTTCTCCTGTGCTATTAACGTGGTTGAATGCAATAGCCACAGCAGCAATAGAAGGTATAAATATTTTTTCATCTGCTTATTTTTTTCTTGTTCATGCAAACGCTTCCCCAATTTATTTCAACAGTTACCTGATATTCTTTACTAAGAAGGGTTTAAGTTTTAATGAAAATAGTTACTGTCATCCTTAGTCTCCTTTAGTCCTTTTATCGGGGTATAATTCAAAAAGCCGTGTTAAATGCCTCTGTTCTTTTATATAGGTCTTGCTGCCATACATGTTCACCCGTTCAGAAGGATCCCAGTTCAGGTTGTACATTTCGTACAATTTGACTCCTTTAGTATCTGTGGTAATACGTAATTTCCAATCGCCGTCTTTTACTCCTTCTAAAACCCTGTTTACGTAGTAGATGGGGCGGTGTTCTTTACTATAATTTTTCCGGCTGAGCCAACCTGTTACTGATTCGCCATCGAGGATATTAGAAGGCAGCCCGGCATGGGTCCATTGGGCTACAGTGGGCAATACATCTATATTTGATAATGGTGCGCTGATCACTTCGTTTACCAATGTGTGACCTTTATAAAAAGCGATGAAGGGAACCCGGTGTCCGCCTTCGTAAGAAACCGCCTTGTGCCCGCGAAATATGCCGGCGCTTCCTACATCGTATAAGCGGGTAGCACCATCTTCAAACATGCGCGCAGGCGCATTGATCCAGGGACCATTATCGCTGGTAAAAATAAAGATTGTATTATCCGCCTGACCGGCAGCTTCCACTGCTTTCCAAAGCTTTGCCAGGCTCTGATCCATGTCCTCAATTACATTACCCAAAGCACCACTCTGCGCCCGTATATCACTTCTTTGCCCCCAGGCAACCGGAAGGTGTGGCATATTGTAAGCCAGGTATAAAAAGAAAGGCTTTTTGCCGGCGGCTGCCTTCTTTACAAAACGGATGCTTTCGCTGGTATACAACCTGGTAAGCGTACTATCGTGTGGCTTATATATTTCGGGATGCTCATTCCTGAAAATTTTAATTACCGTATCAGTTTGTACGTATGGGGCCCGGTAGTCATGACTGTATAGCATACCGTAGAACAGGTCAAAACCTTGTTGATTAGGCAGGTAATCACCATGATCACCCATATGCCATTTACCAATGCATGCGGTATTGTAGTCCGCGGGTTTCAGCATTTCAGCAATTGTTACTTCATCTTTTTTGAGTCCGTCTTTCTCTCCCGGCCCAACCGGCCAGTTTAAGTCAGTACGTGTACAATACCTGCCCGTGATCAACGATGCCCTTGATGGTGAGCAGGTAGGAGATGTTGTGACAAAGTTGGTAGCCATAATTCCTTTTCGCGCCATCCCATCCAGAAAAGGTGTTTTGATCAGCGGATTTCCATAGCAGGCAATATCGGCATAACCCATATCATCCGTTAGCACGATAATTATATTAGGCCTGCGTTGTGCTATGCTTATACTATAGCTTAACAGCATTAACAATAATATACGAATATGCTTTTTCATTTTATAAATTTCTTGTTCATACTTTTTTTAAAGATCTTCCTATCTGAATTCATTTCATTTTTACTCTCCCTCTCCACTACCTGCCACCCGGTATTGCAAAGGCAAATCAATACTTTCCCCATCCCGGCAAAAAAGACTGATGAAGGTTACACCATTCCGCACTTCGCAGCCTGCCAGCTGCATTACATGGCCGGCGGGGTACCATGCTCCTTTTAACCTTAGCGACACAATGCTGCCCTTTGACCAGGCATTGTTGATACTATCCGGCATATTAGACATATTATGATTCCATTTTGCCTGCTTCAGGTCCGGATTGGCAACCGTAAGCAGCAAGCTACTGTCTTTCCCTGCTTTTATCATAGCCAGTAAAGGCGTATCAGAACTTTGTAAAATACCTGCCAGCTCTGCACCAGACCTAAAAATAGAATAGGCTGTAATTCCTGTGGTCTTATGATGGATGATGTGTGCGGCGCTATTCTTTTGCAATACGTCGTAGGTTTTATTTTGCAGGTAGGGCTTAACGCCAGCGGCCTCCGTGTTGAGCAAAATCTCATATTCATAACCTTTATTGCGCGGCGCTTTTCCATGATCAAAATAGGCCTTGGTATAAACACCTGTAACTTCCTGGTAAGGTCCGTCTGTGTCCAGCGAAATCTTTCTCTGGTCGCCCACTTTCCCGGCCCGGTAAGAAGTTTGCTCAGCCTGGCTCCATACAATATCCTGCCCCTGGGGAATAATATATTGTAAACCGTTTTGATCGGTAAACCAGCCACCTGCAGCTTTTTGCATACCCGCGCCGATTACTTTTTTATTAAACAGGTTGGGATCTTTTTCGCTGAAGCGGTATTGAAATAAAGTGGTCACTGTATTAAAGCGGCTGTCGCTATTGCTTACATCAGATCCCAGGCAAATAATTTCGTTACCTATAAAAAAATAGGATTTCCTGGCGCGGAAGCTGCTATCAAACAATGACCTGTCATCATCGGGAAAAACATCATCCCTTAAATCGAAACCAAACAATCCGTTGCGCCCCTGATGCAAACCACTTGCCATCAGGCTTTCCGAAAAATTACGGTGCTTACCTTCTACATATTTTTTATCAGGTTTTGTAAAATACAGCATTTTGCCGGCGGGAAGCATTTTGGTGGTAGCACCGGGCAACATGCTCCAGTCGAAACCGTCGTTCATTGCCGATCCTGTAAAGCCATTCTTTTCATCTCCCTGTCGGGCCACCAACATACCATAACTCAGATAACGGCCCAGGTTATTTTCATCCCGCCCGCTTTCAAAATCCCATATGTATTTATTGTATCCTTTTACAGTTGCAAACGCATTATCTTTTCTGTAAGCCATCAATGCAGAAAAAGGCATTACTGTGGCTCCATCCGATGGTCTTGTTTCGACATTATTCATCCTGGTGTGCAGGCGTACCATCAGATCAAGAGTACCAAAAGTGCCGGAATAGGTAAGCGCCGGCGATAGCATATTTTTTATTCTCTGGGGGCTGGCAATCCGGTACAAATAATTAAAAAGGCTTCCCATAGCTGTATCGGATACATCATTACCGTTCATACTCATAAAGGCATATGCAGGCAGGGTAAAACCATCAATAGAGCTGTTATTGAGCGGAAAGCGGCCACCCGCACCATAATGTATTTCCATACCATAAGCTATCTGTGCCTGCCGTATCAGCGCCTGCTTCAGGTTAGCAGTAGATTGTACCGACAAAGCATAAGGTGTCCCCTGCAACAACCAGTTCATCAGCGCCAGGGTATTCAGCGCGTTAGTTCCATAGGTATTCAAATAAGTACCCCGGTGATGGTAGAGAGAGAAGTCCGGTTTAATCAAATCGCTATAGCCGGGCGATACGGCTATTACCCGATCCAGGTACTTTTTAAAATCCTGCAATAGCTGCTGCTTAAGTGCATCGTCATCCATCAGTAAAATAGCTACCAGCTTGGCAATAGCCCCACCCCTTACCAGGTCTGAATTTTCGCCACGCGTGTAATCAATATTTTGCAGTGCTCCCAGGCGGGTGTGCCAGGCCAGCATATCGGCCTGAGGCTTTAACTTGTTTTGAGCCTTCAGTTCATCCCGCACAAGAAACAGCGGAACAGCTATGGGCGCCATTTTAATAACATGATCTACCGTACCCAGTGCGCTGCCCGCAGCCCAGCCCTGGTCTAAAAAATAATCAAAAACCTGTAAGAGTTTTTCCCTGGCTTCATGGTTACCATTGAGCTTATAATCCATGGCTAATGGAAACATTAAGGGTTGCATGGCCTCGTCGAAAATCATTCCTCCTGTGGAAGGGTGCTCATCCCGTATGGCGAATAAAGGCACTCCTGTTATTACGCCATTTACATTTTCCAGCTTTAGCCTGTTATAAAAGCTGAACGCATTTTCTATTTTAGAGCTAATGTCATTTTCTATCCCGGTATTACGTTGTTTCCAGCTTTCTTCCTTATCTCCCAATATTAAAAACTGCAGCCGTTTCGCAATTGAGCTGCTTTCTGCTGACAGCTGCCGGATATCGGCATTTTTATCCACTCCGTAATTATTAAATACCTGCCAGGGCGACAATATCTCGTAAGCATCGGCAGAGCGCAAATCCTTGCGCTTGTTATTCACGAACAGCTTATCTGAATTTCTTTTATTGGATACAAATGTGAGAAGGGTAAGATGATCGATAAACAATTTTCCGGTATGCTCTTTTACATTTTGCGGGTATGCTACAAGTGCCTGTAATACATCGCTTCCTTTATAGCCGGGTACTCTGGCATCTTCTTCAAATGCCACCCAAACAGTACGCCATCCTGTAAAATCCAAATTGACCGAAAAACGATATTTGGGAGTTTTTTTTGCAGCAACAATATCGCTTCCTACCTGGAAAATCATCTGGCCGGACACAGGCTTTTCCTGGTATAGCCAGATTTTCACACCACCAAAATGATCTTTCGGATAAAAGGACGGTTCATAAATTTCAGGCTGGCCACCTTTAAAGGTTTCACCTGCCTCTTCTAACCCTATCAGCGATGGGACCTGCAATACAGCACCTCTTTTCCAATCCCATTGCAGCGACCTCCTGCCATCTTTATAATGTGCAGCAGAAAGGCCCATGCTGCTATTTTGCACAGACCATCCATTTAAGTCAGCTTCAGACTCAAATCCATAATGGCCTGTAATAATTTGTGTAGCAGCTGTTTCTTTAGTTTGTTGGGCACTGACTGGCTGGCTTGCAATTATCAGCATTATCAGTATGTGTACTTTTATTCGTCCGGTAATCATTTGACTAATTTTAGGCCTTAAAATTGTGTTCTATTTTCTCAACTCCCTGTATCGCAACAGCGCTTCCAGGAAATAATAGTCAGCATATATTAAACCTGCATCCAGCTCTGACTGCTGCAAGTAATTTCCCGTAGCATGCTTTAACAGGAAAATACCTTTTCCAGTTTCATTCAGGTATCTGGGCGAAGCAAGGCTTACCAATATTTTTTCGGCGGCAGTAAAATACGTTTTCCCGTGCTCTTCCGACAAGCTGCTAAGGGCCAATAGCCCCGAAGCCAGCAAGGCAGCCGCAGAAGCATCGCGCATCGTAGATTTTTTTGCGCCGGTATAATCCCAGTAAGGCACCATATCTTCCGGCATATGGGGATTGTTTAAAATATAGGCCGCAATATTTTCTGCCTGCATAAGGTATTCTTTTTTGCGGGTATACTTATACATAAAAGTAAATCCATACAATCCCCAACTCTGACCACGGCTCCAGGCTGCTGTAGCCGGGTCACTGTCGCCATTGTTCCAGTCCCGTTTGCGCATCACACCGGTTGCGGGATCATAGTCTACCACATGAGAACAACTGTAATCTTTACGGTACTGGTTTTTCATGGTTGTATTAGCATGGTTGACGGCTACCTTGTAAAAAGAGCTGTCACCAGTCCATCGGTGTGTTTCCAGTAACATTTCAAGATTCATCATATTATCTATGATAACCGGAAATTTCCAATTACGTTTCTGATTAGGATTCCAGGACATAATCGACTTTACTTTGGAGGAGTAGCGCTTAAGGGCCGTTTTAGACGAGTGAATCAGTATATCGCGATAGGCGGGATTTTGCGTAAGCCTGTAACCATTGCCATAGCTGCAATACATGATAAAACCGATATCATGATCGTGGGAGAAATCTTTATCAGCCTCCAACAAAGAAGTAGCATATGCCGCTTTTTTTAGCAGTTCTTTATCCTTCGTGTATTCGTATGTGAGCCAAAGACTGCCCGGGTAAAAGCCGGCCGTCCAATCGGTTATAGGCTGATAACCTCTTTGCGTAGACCTTGGCAACCTCCCGTTGCTCTTTACTGTGTCCCAGGCATTGTCAAGATATTTTTTTTCCAGCTCAAAAATGGCAGTAATTTTTTGTTCACTGACTATACTTTGACCTTTCAAACCGCGGCCGGGTACTGCCAGCATAAGGCACAACATACAAGTGCCCATTGTTCTGCGAATATATTTGTTCATACTATTTATTAAGGCTTAATTCTATTACGGGAATTGCATCACCAGGCTTTTCAGAAGCTCCAGGCCGTACGATAATACCCGGAAATGCCTGTTCTATTTTGAACTCCCGGACATATTGGTATACGCCACCGGCCCAGCTAATCTATGGATCCGGTGTTCATTTTTTCTTTGGCGTTATATTGCTTTTTGGCAAGCCCGTTTAACCTGATTTCGATAACGCTTGCATATGGATCAGGCGCATCCCCGGGCAATCCGCTTATTTCGAGTACGCCCTCAGCGCTTTGTCGCAATTTCAACCTTTCTTTTCCCCCTATGACACTTGCGCTAATCGCTTTGGTTTGTAAGCCCGATAGCTTTATCTTACCATTTGCGGGCCAATCGAATACAGCAACATACAGGGTGGTAGCTCCATTTTTATCCTTCGCTGTGATGCGCCCCCCATCCATCACATCGATAGGGTTGGCATGTGTACCGTAAACAGCATCGCTGTACTTTTTCATCCAACCGCCCATTTGCTTCAGCCTGTCAACACTTTCCTGTGGGAAAGTGCCATCTGGCTTCGGACCAATGTTCAGCAAAAAATTACCGCCTTTTGAAGCAATATCTATCAGCTGGCGGATCAATACTTCGGTACTTTTCCATTTATGATCATCAGTTCTGTATCCCCAGGTATCATTCATGGTCATATTTGTTTCCCAGTCCTGACCATTGAGCTCTGCCAGATCCGGAATTTTCTTCTCAGGGGTTTTATAATCTCCATATTGAGGGCGCCTGATCAGCCGGTCATTGGTGATGATACCGGGATGGTAACGCTGAACCATTTTCATTAATCTTTCTGCCTGCTCCGGTTTAATACGGTTAGGCGTATCCCAGAATATAACGGCTATATCACCATAGTTGCGCATTAACTCTTCCATTTGTGGATAGGCCACATCATCAAAGTACTGATCAAAGGTTTTGGTGGTTTGCACAGGGTCCCAACTTCCCTCGTGTGCCTGTACATAAGCATCGATCCTGGCACTATCAGGGTTGGGCCAGCCCTGCCTCATCGGGCGGGGCCCGGTGGAGCCTCCCGGATTTCCCCAGTCCTGGTCCTGCGAATAATAAATGCCAAATCTCAACCCCTGTTTACGGCAGGCTTCTGCAAGAGCTTTTATAATATCTTTCTTATAAGGTGTAGCGTCCATAATATTCCAATCACTGGCTCTGGTATCAAATAGCGCAAAGCCGTCATGGTGTTTTGCTGTAATAACCAGGTATTTCATGCCTGCGTCTTTAGCGATGCGCGCCCATTCATCGGCATCAAATTTTATAGGATTGAAATATCCAGCCGTATCCTTGTACTCCTGTACCGGCACTTTCATACGGTTCATCAGCCATTCACCGTTATTCACTTTCTGGTAATGCCCCCGGTAATAACCGCCGAATTGAGCATACACCCCCCAATGAATAAACATCCCAAAGCGGTCATTGCGCCACCAGGTCATTCTTTTATCTCTTTCTTCGGCCGTTTCCTGTTTCGGCTTATGTTGGGCCTGAACCTGTGTAAACAGGTAGCCAGTTAATAAAAGTAAGGCTAGTCCTTTTTTCATACTGGTAATCGTTAGATATTTTTATTACTTAAATCTGTTTTATGCAATAATTGAAAATACCCAGGTCACTTGCTGTAGAGATTCAATTTTGTTGATTTGTTTTTAACTTTTGGTTAAAACAGGCTGTTTCTGAATAGTTGGCGTCCTGAATAAGTCAGGGCAGCCACCCAACTTTACAATTCCATACCAGCAGGTGGCTGAAAAATGTTCTTAGAACAAAAAGACCCCATGCCATAGTAAAGCCGGCCAGCCGAAAACATGTAGCCAGAAAAATGCTACTTGCTTTTTTGTTCTGCATTATACCCGAGGTAAATTAGCTAAAGCCACCTTTTAAGGATTTTAGATTTGACGAATATGGTTTTAAATTTGATTGAATGCAGCCTGTTAGCAGATATATAGAGTATCTTGTTTTTTCATATGCCCACCTGCAAGCAGCTAAACTTCTTTATCTAAGCTTAATTACATTTGTTTGAAATACAGATAGCGTGTGCTTCTAACTCAGGAAAGGGCGGCCGGAACATAAAAATCCATTTAAGCAGCAGGGATGAAGCAACAGCATCCCTTAGAAGCCACTAGCACTTTGGTATCACTTTTTCAAATACTTTGCTGGCGCAACCTAGTAACCCCGCTTTGTTGCCCAGGAGCGCCGGCACGATCTGTGTAAATTCATGGGCTACGGGAATCGCTATCGCTTTTACCCGATCAGCAATCTGGCTAATATAAAAATCTCCTGCCTCGCTGATGCCGCCTCCTATAATTACACGCTGCGGACTAAAGATATTAACCAGGCCGGCAATGCCTGTTGCCATATAGTCAAAATGTTGCTCCATTACATTTACGGCAATAGTTTCTGCCTCTAAAAATTTCTGCACGATCATTTCACCACTAACGGGTGCATTATCAGGACTACAGTTCTGGTATTGCTCCAGTAATGCTCTAGTAGAAGCATAAGCTTCAAAGCAACCGTTTGCACCACAGCCACAACGTTTACCATCTTTATGCAGTATCATGTGACCTATTTCGCCACCGCGATTTCTATAGCCCCCCACAATTTTTTTATTTACCAAAACAGCGCCCCCAATACCCGTGCCAACCGTTAGAAAAATTACATCATCGCAATCCCGGGCCCCGCCATAAGCGCATTCCCCCAGGGCCATCATATTCGCATCATTATCGATCCATACGGGCATTTTTATAGAATCAGACAGGATAGCGGCAAGCGGAAAATGATCGAATCCGGGTAAATTCACCGCGCCTCCAATAATAACCCCATCCTCAATAATGCCGGGAAATCCTATCCCTATCCCAACAACAGGAAGTTGGGTAGCGCCCGCACATTCAGCAATACCGTTTTCTATTAGTTGAACAACAGCGGCTTCGGTTTTTGCCTCTTGCAATGAAAGGGTTAGCGCATGTACTATTTCACCGCTACTATTGACAAGCCCGCATTTTAAAGAAGATCCTCCTACGTCAATACCTATCGCTTGGTGTTCTATCCTATTATGGTGCATAATTACTGCCAGACTGGCTATCCTATTTTATTGATTATGAAACTATAACCCTGATTCAAACAGATCTCCATTTTTTGAGCACCATTGTTTTAAGTAAAGACGCAGAGCAAGCAGCTTATTTTTATAGCTGGCTTGAACGGCCAGATTAGTGATCTCTCCCGGATCTTTGGTTAAATCAAACAACTGCTCTTTGATTTCGCCCTTATTATAAACAATGTATTTAAAATTTCGGGTAATAACAGCTCTGCCGCTTACCCCTAGTAATTTTTCATTATCGGCAAAATCAGTTTCTATTACCAAGGTATCGCGCAGATTTTTTGCGGGTTCAGTCAATTTTTTACTAATATCCACCCCTTTTAAATATTGAGGTTTCTGTACGCCGGTTAAACCGCATATGGTAGGAATAATATCTGTTCCGTTACACACCAGCATGTCATCGGTACGGGATTTTATGGAGCCATCCATTTTGGAAATGATAAAAGGGACTTTTGCTGCTTCCTCATATAGAACCTGTTTTTGGTTCCAGCTATGACCCGCATAGCCATCTCCGTGATCTGCTGTAAAAATGATTATGGTATTCTTTTCCACTTCATACTTCTTTAATGAGGCCAGTACCATTTCAATATATTTGTCCACTTTTTCTACCAGACGGTTATAAGCCCAGCGATATTGACGCCATTTATCGGCCGTGTAATTTACCGATGGATATGTACGGAAGCCCACATTCTTTTGCACTTCACGTAATATTTGCGGTTCATTTCGGGGGATTCCCCAGTTGGCCGGTAATGAAGGGCATTCATGGGCGGGGGGCGCATTTTCAAGCACATCCATTTTTAACTCCTCATCCCTGGCCCATTCACAAATATCATGTGGATTTAAAAAAGAAGCTACTAATAAAAAAGGATTCTGTTTATTCTCTTTGATAAAGCGGGCGCAAAAAGAAGGTGTGGCTGCATCGTTATAATCTAAGAAATTGGTATTTTCTATATATTCAAAACCATGCTGATTGACTTTTTTAGCAGGGATGGGTAAATGCCATTTACCTACATACCCTGTTTTATAACCACTATTCTGAAAAATTTTCCCCATTGTCAGCAAACTGTCCGGCCACAGGCCGTCTCTCTCCGGTACATTACCCACAAAGCCCGTTTCGAACGGCATTTTTCCACTAAAAATTGCTGTCCGGGATGGCGTGCATAAAGGCTGAGCACAATAGGCTTTGGTGAAGCGAACTCCATTTTTTGCCAATTTGTCCATAGCTGGTGTGTATAAACCTTTGTTACCGGCAATACTCATCGCATCTGCCGTTTGCTGATCGGTCATGATGATGAGTATATTAGGCCTGGGCGAGGTTTGCGCCTTGGCCGATATGATTAACAACACCAACAATGATATGAAAATATATTTTGCTTTCATTAAGTGTACCATCAGAGCGAATATAAAATTGTAATTACAAAAACTGTTTCAGATATGTTTAAAACACTTACAAATTTGACGAAAATGTCTTGGCATGATTATATCCACGACCTCTTAAGTTTGTTTCATTAAAATCAGAACTGTTCCTTTGTCCCTGGTTTGTACAGCGCTTTACTCATGTACTTCTAAGAAATCACCGTGCTTAACGGGTCGTCATTTTTTACTGATGGACCTCGGTGTTGCCTCAGTTTTATTTATTTGTCGGCTACCATCATCGGATAACGATCAATTGCCTCTTGCATGCCATTTCCGTTTACCATAATGGTGCTCAGTGAAAACTTTCGGCCTTGTGCTTTGGATGCGCCGTTCGTTGGTCCATACAACAAATATTCACCGGTTGATTTATTTTCTATCTCCAACCTTGCCTCCTTTCCTAAATTCAATTGCCCATTGATCACATAATCTCCAATCACAATGTTACCCTTAGCATCTGGTTGTATCTTTTTAAAAGATAAAGAATTGCTTTCATCTATTTGTATAACGGCTAAAAAGCGCATCTGCTTTGCTTTGCCTGTATTTTCTACCCTGTACTGAAATTGTTGTTGCTCAAATTTCTTGGCTGGCCTGCCTCGTTGCGGGTTCAGCCAATCGAAAGGCCTCAAAAAAGAGCTATCTACCAATTTTTTTGTTATGGGCAGACTACCAAACACATTTGCTAAGGCATCACCGTCATCAGCATTGGCAATCAGCGATTGATCTGTCGGGTTTAGCGACATATTGGCCCGTTGCAATCCATTAAGCTGGAAGGTCCAGGTTACAGGCTTTTGTGCTTCTAACTCATCATAAACCACCACCAGGTTGGGGCGCAACATCACCAGGTGCCTGCGGAATTTGCTCACTTTAGGGTCGTCTTCATCTGTGATGATAAAACCATTTTTAGCATTATAAAGATTAGCATTTTTTATTACGGTGATCCAGTTGACTATTTTCGAATCCATTTTTTTATAGGCATTCGAGGCATCGCCCATCACATAAGTCATACTTTCCCCGTCTAAATATCGTGGCAACCAGCCATAATCGCTTTGCGAATAGCCCTGGGTTTTACCATCAACAGTAATGGTATTGCGGGCCCTGCTGTGTTTATGTGCCACCAGGTAATGTTTATCCTGGGTGGTAACCTTGTAGCCCGTTGGATAAAACAAGGGTTTGCCCTTGTAAATGATGTTGAAACTATTTTGCTCTGCCAAACCGTGCGAACCCACACCAAAGGGTGAGCTGTAAAACGACAGGAACAAATTCTTTTTGGCATTGAGCACATCGGTATTCATTACAGCAATGCCACTTTGCGGAAAAATGGCTGATTGCGGAATGCTTTTCCAGTTTAATTGTGCTATTTTTTTAGGCTGATGTTGCAGGCGATATTCAGCAAAATCGGTACTGCTAAATTTATAAATACTATCTAATTGCTGATTGGAAATTTTATAAGCATAATTGATGGCGAAGGCATTGTTTAGCTCTTGCCCCAGAATGTAGGCAAAGCCGGCACGCAACCTGTTCACCTGTTTCCATTCATCACTTCCATCTGCAAAACCATCTCCGGCCGATTTAATGGGAACGGTATAGGCCAAAGCGTTTGCACAATTCATATACCAGGGATGGCTGAAAGTATTTACCTTAAATAAATCCCTGTACAACAAAAAATTGCCCACCATCGATTCCATATTTACGTGCATATAACCCATATTGCCATTGGCCCACACACCATCGGCCAAAAAACCACCACCCGGCGACCGCGACAACCCGATATTGTACAACATACGGAACCAGGTATCGGCTTCGGGCAGGTGCCCCTTCATAATCATAGCAGTGGTGAAAACATTATGAAAAATATGCTGAAAAAAATGTTCGGCCACCAGGCCATCGGCACTGCCCACATTTTCTTTCAAAGCCTCGCCCATTATCAATTGGGCTACAGGGGTGATGAATTTTTCATACTGCTTTTTTTCGCCTGCCGGAATTTTTTCGCTGGCCATATCATAAGCCATTGCCAATGTAGCCATCGATTTTGATGCAGAAAAATCGGCCGTTTCATACATTTCCACACCATTTAAAGAGGCGATATGTTTTGCAAACGACAGTGCCTGATTTAAATACTTATCGCTATGCGTAACCTCATACGCCATCAACAGGTTTTCGATATCGGCACAGATGCCTTCCACCTCATACCGCAAACGAAACCTTAAAATCTGGTCTTTTTCCTCAGGCGACGTAGTGGCCGGAATGTCTTCTCCCTTTACCTTGTAATCTGCTATTTTTTTACGTAAAGTAGCATCAGCTTTGCTTTTATATTGTGCTATCAGGTTTTTTTGGTCGGTGGTTGGCGATTTAATATCTAAAGATTTAAAAACACGCGGATGCTGCGCGGGGATCATTTGCAAAGCAATGTCTTCTTTGGGCGATTCAAATTTAGATACACCGGGCAAAATAGTAATTTCTAAAATTGGTGACCACTCTTTACCCGCTACACGATAGCGCCAATACCAGGTGCCGGGCGCCAGGGCCTGGTGGTTATTGTAAAAAGGCATCCGCAAACCGCTTGCCGTAATGGTTTCCTTACCAGATAAATTTTGGGTTTGCCCTAATTGAAAATCATAACGTAAATATTCATCCAGCTTTTTATGGCTGGGTGGATCGGGGAAGGTTTTCGGATATTCGTAATCGGCCATGGGCCAGGTAAATATGGGCGGATTGGCAATTAATTGATGCCCTTTCGTTGGATAAGGAAACTCCCTGTTTCCCTGTTGCCTGATGGCATTCAGGCTTAAAGTTTTGATACCGCTACCTGTTACTGTTTCTGTGTCAGCGACTTTATAAGATTCGGAAAACTGATTAAATCCTTCAAAAATCCGGGACACAGCCGATTGTGCCAAAGTAACCTGTGCCGATATTATAACCGGCAACAGTAAACTGCTGGTTAATTTTATTTTTTGCCAAAGGCGATGGTATTTTTTAAACATCATTTATTGAGCTTATATAGATTTAGATCATTAAAATGCATGCAGCTGGTCATTCAAGGGCATATATTTTAAGATTCCTTATTTCCTGCCGTGATTGTAAACTTCTGAACCCGAAATAACCTGATGTCAATGGTGACGGATCTTTATACTCAAAATACAACACTCCATTAAGCCAAAAGCTTGTCGTTCCATCCTTTACTATTGTTTTAACATGATATATTTTTTCGGCCTCCAGCAAATGCTCCTTATCCGTATATTCTTTTATCACAGGTTTTGAGGCAGGCGTCAGATATTTTCTAAATCTGGTCGCGCTATTGTACCATCCGCCAACACCCACATAGTATAAGGAGAGGTCATCATACTCGGCAAATTTTCCACGACGCGTAAACAGGCTGTCTTTTTTAGGGTCTGTAGCCATCCAGAACTGATTCATATCACTGACCCGGTCATTACATTGCTTCCCCATTCGCACTACCCTGTCATACTCAATTTGTATATTGCCGCTTAATTTTTTGTTCAACCAAACTGTTACGCCTCCCCAGGTATCTAACACCAGCGCATTTTTGTGCGTGTACACCGTAGAGGTATGCCCCGGCAGATTATCAATCTCTGCTATCCAGGTGCGGCAATCCAGTGGCCTGGAAAAATCTGACTGAAAAATAAGCCTGCTTTTTTGTGCAAATGCCGGAAAGATCCATAAACCTAAGACAACGGTAATTAGTATTTTTATTCTATAAATGCTCACTTTTATTTATTACGTTTATAATCTTACGGGTTGTAGTTATAGACTTTAATATTATCATACGCACCGGTAGCACAGGGCATCAACCTGAACCCCCAATAGCCCCCTGCTAAAGGCTTATCATCCTTGTAAATAAAAACAGTTCTCCCGTCAATGATGTAACTGATTTTATCCTCAATCTTCCTTATTTCACAATGGTAGGTTTTACGTGGATCTGCAGAAACAATGTCGTTCCCTTCCAACAATAATTTTCTACCGGGAGCCTTGCGCAAATTAGCCGTTTTGCGTTGTGGTTCGAAATAGGAAATGCGGTAATTATTAAGTTGCCCGGTCATAAGTTCAGTAGAAAGACCATAGCGCAAGGGAAGCTTTTCATCGAAGATTCCAGATCCGTTGATGCCCCAGGCCGAAAACATAATCATGTGCAGAGGTGTGGGATAAAGCGCTTGGAAATCAAATTCTATAGAAAAGCTTGGGGCCGTTGGAAATTTTTTGTTCCAGATATTAAAGCTACCTCCCAAAAACTGTGTTTCGCTGTTATCAGGGCCTTCGTTTGATGCAACGTTTGCATAATACCGGGAAATGTCTTTACCATACTTTTGTTTCATTGCTTTGATAATGTAGGGCTGATATTCTTCTACATTATTTTTTTTTGAAATGCTGCCGTCTTCCATTAATTTCTTTAACAGCTGAAAATGGAGCGGCTCTAAAATGAGCTTCCCTTTACGAATAAAAGATCTACCCTCGCCCTCTATTTCCCAGTCTTTTAATTCACTGCTATTATTGAAATGGTAGCTGCAGATTAATTTTTTGCTTTCCACACCCTGCGCATATATCGCCAGATTTAGAAAGATCAATAAACCTGCTAAAAATGCTTTATTCATGATAAGGTTAGGTTCGTTTGTCTGAATACTATTCTTAATTGCGCTCTATCTTTTTTGTATGGTTTCTTTGAACCCGCTGTGCTCTACAGTGAAGCCATCTTTGAATGGCTTATAAATACCGTACTTAAAATAAGGCCCCAGTTCATCATTTTTACCAATGTCAACATTTTTGATATCGCACAAAACCTGGTTATCCATCCAAACCCTGATATACCCACTTTCCAGTACCTTATCGGCAGTCCGGCTATATTTACTGTACTTGATTTCCATTTTAAAACGGATCCATTTGTTAACAGGCACTTTGCTTGTCGGTTCAGCAAAAGCCAAAAATCCTGTTTTACCATTTTCACCAATTACCTGGCCTACCTGCACCTTACCAGGATATGGTCTTGTACGGGTTTCGCTATCAGATATCCTTTCGGCACTACTGCGTACCAACATATATAAATGAGGTGGACGGTAGCTCATTTCAGCAATCGGCCCACCTGCAGCAGCATCTACCCGCCATCCATTGGGTTCTTTTGTTTTGAGACTTTTGCCTATATGCTTGTCAAAATACATGGTATCTAACATGGCCGTCATCTCTTTTACAGACGATTTGACCATTTGTCCTGCAGGATTAACGAGCAGCGTGCGATCCGGACGACCATGTATTTGTGCTATGATACCGCCCTTTGTCGGAGATGCTGCTTCGGGAAATCTCGTGTACCACTCATAGGTTACCACATCTCCATAGTTGCCGTGAAAAGAATTGATATAGGCGTCAAAGATGGTTGACAAATCTTTAATCTCTTCGTCAGAATATTCCTTTAAATTTTCCCGGGTTCCGAAAGTTGAGGAAAGCTCAATACGGTTAGCCGCGCCGGTACATACGAATTTATAAACCGCATTGCCATTATGCCTGTTCTTAGTGTCTTCAATAATGATACCGTTTGGTTCTTTATCGCCAATTGGAATAAACTGACCGTCCAGAATTTGTCCGGGAGCAACAATGCTTTTTTGTTCGCTGAGTCTCCAGTCAATTTTTTGTATGGCATCCTCTTTGATTAACTGGACAGATTTATTGACTTGCCCGCAACTTGACATGGCGGAAGCTATTCCTGCTATTAATAAAAAAAAACTTTTTTCAGCCTTCATGTTTTTTATTTTTTCGTTATCAACAATTCTGTACCACTGATACTCTGGTTTTATTTCGCTTGCCGAAAACCTGTAAAGCCGCACGAATTGCCCATCCGGATGCGCGAATATCTGCCATTCACGAGCAACATTAAATTAAATGCACGTAGAGCTATTCTACTTTCTCAGCTTTCTTCTTTGCCTGTTGTTCCGCATTAAACTGCTTCCAAATTGCCAGTTGCTCCGGAGTCAAAATCGCTTTTTCCTTTGCATTTCGTTCTTTCTTTAAATCGGATAATTTTTCTTTTTTTGCTCCTCACTCATGCTGGTGTCTGTATTAACAGCTTTTGATGCTTTACCGGTATTTTCGATATTCTCGTGCATTTTTTTACGGCTCTCATCGCTCAATTTCATTTCCGTAAAAATTGAATCCCTCAACATTTTCATGCTTTTGGGTTTGCTTTGCGCGAAAAGCGTGGTGAACCCCAGCATTATGCCACAACCCAATAGTGTAGTTTTTTTCATGCTATTAATTATTATTTATATCAACTCTATATAAATGTGAGCGGTAGCGGGTGAAAAAGTTATTTCAACGCTACTAATTGAGTTTGCACGGCTTTACCATTTACCGTGCTAAATGTTATTTTAGTTTCTGCTCCATTTATTGTGGCGCTAACACCCGTAGTAGGAGATTTTAGCGTCCACTTGCCAACGAGTATCAAACTCACATTTTCGGCAACCGGCTTTCTGTATAGGAAAGATGGCGTTTTACTGATAGTATTCCAATCGGGAGTTTCATCCGCTTTCAGCAACCCTAAATTTGGATTGGTCAAGCTCACTTTTACATTTCCGCCAGCTATTTTTTGTGTCATCACAACCGAGGGTTTATCTACGTTTTTGACAATATCTGTATTAAAATAGACCGATGGATCGAAAACCACATAAGCATATATTCCGTCGGGTATAAATTGCGCCACATGTGCCTTGGCATCCTGCCGGATGACGTTAAAATATTTATCAAAATGATCTGCCAGTTGTTTAGTACCGGCCTCCCCTTTCAACCATACCGCATAGCGATAGGTTGCTGATGCAGGTGCCAGGCCATGATTGATATATGCTTTGGCAAATTGCCCGCTGGTAGTAATTTCTTTACTATTTTCTCTTAAAGAGGTTTGCATGCCGCCTGTAATAACCAGCTTGTCTTTATTGACATTATCTTTGGGCAATACATAACCATTACCCATAGCATCAATTGCCCAAACGCCCCCATCAGCTTGCTCAAAGCTATAGTTATCACCGTGCGCTATTTTTCCATTTACACCAAATTGATTGATCTTCCTGTATGATGTCTGGAAAAGTGTTGTATGAATGGGATAAGTACCGTTAATATTTTTGATATCAGAGCCCAGGCACAAAATTTTATCATCAAAAAAGAAATACGATTTCAAAGCCGTCATTTCAGTAGCCAGGTTGTAATCTTTATAATCGATAGCCAACACGCCCTGATTATCTAACGATGCATGGGCCAGGAAGGCTTTTCCGTTAAACTCACGTGCCTCGCTTTTGGCCATTTCTGCAAAAGGAATATTTGCAACGGTTGTACCCGCTACGTGAGCCCAGTCGTAGCCGTCCAGGGTTAAGCCGTTGCCTTCCGGAGTTTTGGGAACCCCCAGCGTCAGCAACTCCATCGCCCCTGCTGACGCATATTGACCATAGAGATTATTTTTATCACTGTTTTCATAATGCCAAACGTTCTTGCTTGTGCCTTTAACACTGGCCTGATAGCCTTTGTATTTGTGTACACTCAAACCGGCATATGGAAAACTAAAATGGCCTGCCGCAATGGGTTTACCTTCGCTTACTTCTGACAAAGCATCACTCATGATCTGAGTCCCGGCCAAACCACTGACCATGACTACATTTACGCCGTTGGATCTTATCAGCTCTCTTTTAGTTTTATCAGGAGCCAGATTCCATAACCTTTTGAATTCTTGTCCGGCATCCAGATTACCTATAGGATCAGCTTCATATAAATTGGCATAAGCAGATAATAGCTCATCCATAGACGTGTTATTAGGAAATCTTCCGGTTATACCCCTTGGCATTGTCAAATCGGCACAGAATTTCCCATAGCTCATGATGGCGTTTTTAAGATTACCCTGTGCCGCCGCATCTAATTCGTAAGTGGTCGATTTAAGCATCATATTCAAAACACTGGCCTGCAGCAGAGCGCTTAGTCCGTAACTATTGGCGTACACCCCGCGATGATGAAAAGTTGTATAGTCGGGCTTTATACAGTCGTGCCAGCCTCCACTAATTTGCAGGGCTGTATTATAAAAGCGCCTGAAAAACTCCATGTTTGCAATTTTATCTTTGCTGGTATCGTCCTGTGCCATTATATAACACAATCTCTGTTGCGAACCCGCCCGGATCATATCCGAATTCATCCCAGGATTAGTAGGATAGCCGGGAATACCTATCTTCTGACCAAAATCAGGAGCGATATAAATAGTCAGGGTTTTCAAGGCTCCCATATGGTGATCGAACTCACCGGCAGATTTCAGCTCCTCTTTCATTAATAAAATAGAGGTGGCGTAGGCGGATGTGCGCAAAGCAACTCTGGCGCTTACATCCTGGCCCGAAATCTGATAATCAAAATCTGACGCACTGCTAACACCTTTGGCTTTAATATACTTGAAAATGGCTACAATACTATCGCGCAGACCTGCGCGATGGTAGGCAGGGTTGGGCGCATGGGGGGGACCTTTCAACTGATATAGAAAAACCATACTTACCAAGTGTTTCTCTCCTAAATTGGTGAACAGGGCCTGATGTTTATAGTCTTTAAAATTCCACGGGTCGCCTGGTGAACTGAAATCGTAGTCACTAAAATTCCTGGTGGCAGCCGATTTCCCTGACTCAAGAAATTGGTGATAACGGGCTAAAACCTGATCATTGTTATAGTCGGCATTTTCACCTAACATCCAATTGATGTATTTGACCTTGAGTGCGTTTATGTCACTGAGTTGTGCATACAGGTTTCCGCCCATCGCCAGAAACAGAACCGGCAATATAGCTTTTTTGAAAATACTTTGTAAGGTCATCGTATATTTTTAATCATTGCAGAAACATCATTTCCTGCATTCTTAAACATCATGTATTCTTTTTAAAGACCGAGCCCCTCTGGTGCGCCGGGATTAATCGGCTATTTTACAGCTGAAAAAGCAAATGCTAAAGCCTGTGTTTTTTTGCCTACCAGATCTTTAGGAACTGATACAACTACTTGTTCCCCTTCTACTTTCCAGCTTACATTTTTACCGGTGGAAAGCAACCTGATTTTATTACCTTTTGCAGGCAGATTGCCCTTCCATTTTAGGGTTACAGGAATAATTTCGCCATCTTTAATGCACACAATAGCGTATTTCTTTCTCCCGTCTTTTGAATTTGTAAACCAGGTAGTATTGGTTGTACTATCTCTATAATTTTCTGTTATTCTTGTTCCGTAAATCGCTTCGCCATTTTTTTGCAGCCAGGCACCTACTTCTTCCAATGGCCTTTCTACTTCTTTGGGAAATTCGCCTTCGGGTGTTGGTCCCCAGCTTAGCAACATGTTGCCACCCTTTGCTACGATTTCAGCCAGGGTGTGAATTACCCAGGCAGAAGATTTCACTTTTTCTTCGGCAGGTTTACGATAGCTCCATGCTTTGGTAAGCGTGATGCAGGTTTCCCACGGTGTATTTATTTGCTCCACAGGAATCTGCTGTTCTGGTGTACGGTAGTTTTCATAAGGGCCGTGCACGGTTCTATCTACCACCAATAAGCCAGGCTGTTTTTCTCTTGCCATTTTAGCGATGCGCGGCATGTCTACCTCCTGGTTAAAGTTGGGGTAATTGGCCCTGCCCCTTTCGTTAAGGCCCCATTCTTTACGTTCCAGCTCACTTTTTAATCCGGGCCTGATCCATCCGCCATCTAACCACAAAATATCTATTTTGCCGTAATTGCCCATCAGCTCGCTGATCTGGTTAAAAGTAAAATCTTTAAACCGTTTCCATTTCTCAGGGTATTTTTTCAGGTCGTAATTAATATTCCGCGTTGGTGTTGGAAACCGGTCCCACCAAAAATCCTGCGAATGCCAGTCGGGCTTCGAGAAATAGGCACCGATCATCAACCCTTCTTTGCGGTAAGCATCAAAAATATACTTAGTGACATCGGCCTGGGGATTATTTTTAAAGGGGCCATTTGTAATTTTATAATCACTTTGCCTGGTATCGAACATGCTAAAGCCATCGTGATGCTTAGTTGTAAAAACGATATATTTCATCCCGGCATTTTTAGAGCTCTCTGCCCATTTTTCAGGACTGAACTTTGTAGGATTAAAGTCTTTTGAAAGTCCCCAATACCATTTCTTATAGGCTTCATAATTCAATGTGCTATCGCGCTTTGGCCATGGTTCTCCGCAGATCACCCATGATTCAGGTATACCGGCCTGGGTGTATACGCCCCAATGTAACATTACCCCAAATTTCAGATCCTGCCACTGATCAAGCTTTTCTTTTACGAGCGGGTCGCTGGGATATTCATATTCTTTAGATGGATCATAAATATCCTCCTGAGCTGCAGCTAAAAGCGGCAAAAATACAAGCGTGTATAAAGCTAATTTTTTAAAATTTTTCATTAGTAGATTCTCCGTCGCACTTTGATAACGAGGTTTTCATTTTATTGATCAGAATGCTATTGTTAATATTTAGGATTTTGCCTTGTTATGGCTTTATTTACATCTGTTTCATTTTGTGGAAAAGGATATAACTCATGTTTTCCTGCAACGAAATTGGTACCAGCCGGATAGTTATAGTTGGACCGGATGGCTTTTACTTTGGTATTGGTCTCTGCTATTTTAGTAGCCAAGAGGTTCCAACGAACAAGATCAGCTCTTCTCATGCCTTCAAAACAAAGCTCCCATGCCCTTTCGTTTTGTATAGCGGTCAGGAACTGTTCCTTAGAAAGCCCGGCAACCAGTTCTGCCCGACCTGCATCTGCTTTGGTTACAAGCCTGGCCTGCAATACAGCGCCTGTACCACCTCCCCCAACAAGGGTAACTGCCGGAACGGATATGTAACCAGATCCGCCGCTAAGATTATAAATGGTAGCTACTCTTCCTGATGTGAGTGTTACGGCCGCTGCTGCACTGGTACCGCCGCCACCTGAAATTTCTACGCGGGGAGCTGTTGTATATCCCGAGCCCTGGGAAATTATTCTGATTTCAATTTTACTACCGGGTTGGTCAACGCCGAATGCTCTTTTTCTTATTTGATTGATAGCTTCGTAGGCAACAGTGTTAGGACCATTATTCAACTCATTTTCGACTTCTGCACGCATCAGTAATATATCAGCGTATCTCATTATAACGGTATTGATATGTGTTAAGGTACGCTCCAGAAGTGAATTGGTTTGGTACTCCTTGCTCCATTTGGCAACCGTCCAGCTTTCATCACCCCTTGCAGACCAAAGCTGGGTTTTGTATCCGTTTGCATCAATAGCATAAGTGGCAATAGCAAAATCACGGCGCCAATCAAGTGTATCAAAGCTGTTATAAAAAGGTCGTACTGTAAAACACCTGTTAAGAGAAGTACCATACACTCCGAGAGTGGTAGCCGGAGCATTAAAATACCCAAGGTTATTGGTGTTAGCTCTTGCATTAGTTGTTGGATTATAAAATGCTACCTGGAACATATTCTCTGTAGGTTCAAGGATATGCTGGCACTGGTTTTTAAATACCTGTGCATAACTCGTATTCAGCTTATAAAGGTTGGATCCAACTACATCGTCGATCTGCTGCTTGGCCAAAGTATAATACTCTCTATAATCATCAGGCCGCTTCAACGTGCCATCTTCACGGAGTGAATATCCGCCGGCAAATAAAGCCACTCTTGCCAGTATAGCTTTTACGGTCCATTTATTTACACGTTCGTCGACAGGTAAGGCAGCCGGTAACAAATCTGCGGCTTCCTTTAGGTCATTTATCACCTGTGTATATATTTGGTAGCGGTCTGTAAGTCCCAGTTTCAGATTATCCCCTGCCTGCGAGCTTTTCGTTTTAAAAGGTACATCTCCCCATAAGCGAACCAATTCAAAATAATAAAACGCCCGTAAAAATTTAGCTTCTCCCAGCATCCGCCTGAGCTGGGCTTTTTCATCCTCAGTACCATTACTAAACAATTCCATCTGGGGAATTCGCTCAATCACAACGTTTGCCCTGTCGATACCACTATAAAACGCACTCCAGGTTTGGTAATAAAAATTTGTTTCAGGAATCCCAAGGTAATTAGGAATGGTTCTCCAATCGGGGGAGGTACCCGGACTTACCTGTGCAATATCAGTTGCACCATTATAAAGCAAATTAACATACCAGCCATATGTGGCTTCCTGCGACATAATTTCGTAAACGCCCAACGTCGCCATATAAGCTTCATTCACATCTGAAAAAAAGTTAGATGTGGTGAAGTAAGAATAAGGTTCCGTTTGTACTGCCTTTTTACAGGCCGGCATAAAGTTTAGCGAAAGAATAACGAGGGAAATCTTAACCAAACGTAAAAATATTTTCATCTGATGATATTTTGATGTCAGTAATTTATTTACTAAAGAGAAATGTTCAATCCGGCCACAAATGATTTTGCTCTTGGATACGCACTAAAGTCTACACCCGGTGTTAATGCTGTCCTGATCACGCTCACTTCGGGATCATAGCCCGAATACTTCGTAAACACATGCAGGTTATAAGCTGTAAAATAAATACGGGCATTAGCTATCCGTGCTTTATTTACAAAGTTCCTGGGCAATGTATATCCAAAACTGATGTTGTTGAGTCTTAAAAAAGAGCCATCCTCTATGATCTCATCATAAAGCCGCCCCGTAGCATTTCCATTATATACGGGCTGCGATTTTCCCACATTTAAGGAGGCCAGTAGCGCAGGGTCTGTTACACGCGCACCCGTAGCAGGATCGATGGTCATCCACCTGTCATTGAACACGGATAAAGTGTTCTGGTAGTCAAGATCTAACCGGGCATTATTAATCACATTAGCATTATAGATATCATTACCTACCGTAAAGTTCATGAATACGCTTAAGTCGAATCCTTTATAGCTAAAGTTATTATTTAAACCACCACTATACCGCGGATTAGCGTTACCGATACGCGTTCTGTCTAAATCATTAATCACACCATCTGGAATTCCATCGGGACCGCTAATGTCTTTGAATTTGATAAACCCGGGTTGCACTGTAATGTTATCTCTCACTACTCCCTCTTTCAGTACATAGGTATTATTGGTAGCATTATAGTCAAAATCTTTAACCTCATACAACCCATCTTTTATATAGCCATACATAATCCCTACGGGTTGCCCTACTTCTAATATAAAATCGTTAGTTGTAGTGTAACTATTAGTAATCATCGACCCTTCTCCATCACTCAGACTCAATACTTTGGTTCGATTAAACGCCAGATTAAAACTTGTACTCCAATTAAAATTTGTGTTTCTTACATTGGCAGTATTTAAAGTAAATTCAACACCCCGGCTGGAAGTGGTGCCTATGTTCTGGAATTGCGTTGTAAAGCCGGCACTTGCGGGAATGCGTACATTAAACAGGAGGTCTTTAGACCGATTGTCGTAAATTTCGGTAGTAAGCGTTATCCGCTGTTTCAAAAAACCCAGGTCAAGGCCAATGTTGGTAGCTTCAGATGCTTCCCATTTAAGAAAAGGGTTCGGCAGATTGTTTTGATAGGCTGTTGAGACCACTGCATTATTCAGGGGGTAAACACCCGACGTAAAGATACCCAACGCTGCATAATTAGCGATCCTGTTATTGCCGGCCTGGCCATAACTTACCCGCAACTTAAGATCGGAAAAGAGACTTGAGCCTTTTAAGAACGATTCGTTGATCGCACGCCATGCCAGGGCGACAGAAGGAAAAGTGCCCCAAACATTTTGTTCTCCGAATTTAGAAGAACCATCTCTTCTTAACGTTGCTGTTAACAAATAACGTTCACCGTATCCATAGTTAAGCCTTCCAAAAAATGACAACAACTTGTCATCTTCGGCAAAAGACGATGGAAATCCCGGCACGGTACCCAAAGATAAATCATCCCATCCCAGGTTTGCCTCCGGAAATGCTGTAGACCTTGCTTCCAGCCCCTCGGAATAATTGTAGATATACTCCTGTCCTGCAGTAACATCCAGCTTATGCTTTTTATTGAACGTAGCTGAATAGGTCAGTGTATTATTATAATTAAACCGTGAACCTATATTATGACCTATCTCGCCATTAGCACCTCCGCTCCTGATAGCCAACAAGGACGTAGCTTCGTTAAACTCCTTTGCTTTATTGCTATTATCGGTATAACTCACTAATCCCCGGTAGATCAATTGTTTCGTTAAATTGTACTGAATAGTTGCATTTGCATTTAAAGCTTTTATTACCCGCTCCCGGTGTTGTGTTCTTATTTTGACCAACGGGCTTTGAAAGGCAGGAGAATTAGGATTAGGGTCCAAAGGATCTACTTCATATTCCTGCAATTGCTCGTCTGCTCCCAGTAAACCCGTAGTCGGCCGGTATTGCAACATAGTTTGCAACATACTCAGGCGGGCGCCGCCGCCTTCCTGAGTACCCAGACCGGTGATCTTCTGATTAGAGTAGTTTACTATAGCATTCACCGTAAACCTGCTCCCTATTTTATGATTCAAAGTAAGTTTGGCAATATTTTTCACTGAACCGCTGTTAAGCATAATGCCCTCATCATTATTGCGGGCAAAAAACAAATTAAATTTTGTTTCTTTACTGCCGCCATTGATGCTCACTTTATGGTATTGATTATAAGCTGTTTGACCAAAAACCTCTTTTTGCCAGTCTATACCGGGCTGATTTTCGTAACGAATCTTTAAAGAATCGAATGACCCGTAAAAAGTATTAAAACGTTGGCGCTCCGGATCCGTATCAGCGCGTTCATACATTAGCATTATATACTGATAGGGAGTCATAACCGGTATGTTGCCACTCACTTTTTTTGCACCTACATACCCGTCGTAGTTTACAGACACTTTTCCCGGTTTTATTTGCTTCGTAGTAATAACCACAACTCCATTCGCCCCCCTTGCTCCATATATTGCAGTAGCAGATGCATCTTTCAATACATCTACAGATTCAATATCCATGGGATCCAGAAAATTAAGGCCCTCCGTTTGAGGAACGCCATCTACCACGTAGAGGGGTTCGTTGCTTTGAGTAATGGATGTACCGCCACGGATTTTTATGGAGGGTTCTGCCCCGGGTGTTCCGTCAGACATTGTTACCTGTACACCGGCCAAACGGCCCTGAAGTGCTTGTCCCACATTTTGAACGGGTACTTTACCCAACTCCGTACCGCTTACCGAAGAAACAGCACCGGTTAAATCCTTTCGCTTTTGCGTACCGTAACCCACAACAACCACCTCGTTGAGACTTTTGTCTTCTTCACGTAGTACAATGGTCCATTCGGATTTATCGCCTACCGCCTGCTCCAGAGGCAGGTATCCTATATAAGAAAAGCTAAGCACGGCGCCCGGGGTGACCTTCATTTCAAAAGTACCGTCAGATTTCGTTAGCGAGGTATTGCCCGAGCCCTTAAGCGTTACACTTACACCAACAAGCGGCTCTGCAGACGCATTTACCACCCGTCCTCCAACTGTTCTTTCCTGCTGGCTGAAAGCGGCAGGAACACATCCTAAAATGAACAGCAGCATCAAAAATTTTCTCATTTTTTCCGGTTTGTTTAAAACATTAAAATTGAACATCCACATCGCTGAAGTTTTATGAGCCGGCCTGTTTACAGCGGTACGGCCCATAAATCTTATTTAATCAACGACAAATTGTCGTAGCAGTTTTACCAATCATGAGCAATGCGTTCTTCAGGCCTACCCCTGAAAGTTGTCAGTATGATCAAGCTTTGTCGAATATAGCCCCGATTTTAGTCCTTGTGTTTCACTATCGTCCAAAAAGCTATCAATTTTGATGAATAGGGCTTTACAATATATGAAGCTACGCCAACACCAATAACAAAAAGATATATAAAAAATTGATTTACAAATACTTTTATTTTTTCGCCTGTACTAAAAAAAATCAGCGCCTTCTAAACTTGATTTTGGTTGCTTTCCCGCGCATTCATCATTTTTTAATGGAATAAATCAATTTCCGAAAGCTTCATGCACCTTACCATGGTAATTTTAGCACTGCCATTTGAAGGTAAACTCTTATTAAAATCTCCATCCATGACGCATCGGTTCACTGCCAAATTAACAGTAGTTCTATATTTCATTGTATGCTGTATAACATCGCCTCATCTTTATGCCCAGGATGCCTGGCTCTCCAATGCCATAAGAACAGCAGGTATACAATTATCTAAAGCCGCACAAAAATATGAGCCCGGCCAAAACCCACGCTCCATAAACCCGGACGGAAGTGTACGCCTGGCCCCTTACACCGATTGGACCACCGGCTTTTTTCCGGGCACACTCTGGTACGGTTATGAGTTAACCGGAGATAGCGGTTTAGCTGATGCCGCCAGGCGTTTTACCCTGGCTTTAGATTCCATTCGATATATTACCAACACGCATGATCTTGGTTTTATGTTATATTGCTCTTACGGAAACGCCTGGCGTATTACAAAAGACCCCCTCTACCTTCCGACCTTACAGGACGGCGCACAAAACCTGGCAGCCCGTTTCAGCAATAAAGTGGGCGTCATCCGTTCCTGGGATTTCGGCCAATGGCATTTCCCCGTTATTATAGATAATATGATGAACCTGGAATACCTGTATTGGGCAGCCCGACAGTTCAAAAAAACCGATTATGCACAACAAGCCAACCAGCACGCAAAAACCACTATAAAAAACCATTTCAGGCCTGATTACAGTTCTTTTCACGTAGTTGACTATGATCCTGCTACCGGCAAGGTAATTGCAAAACGCACGCACCAGGGCGTTACGGATGCATCCGCATGGGCACGGGGACAGGCCTGGGGCTTATATGGATACACGATGTGCTACGGAAATTCGAAGGATAAGAAATTCCTTGCCCAGGCGGAGAACATTGCCAGGTTTATCATGACGCATCCCAGCATGCCTAAAGACAAAATACCTGTCTGGGATTTTGACGTGCACAATGCAATGGATGTTGCAGAAAGAGCCCCGAGAGATGCCTCAGCTGCCGCAGTAATTGCCTCAGCCTTGCTGGAACTGAGCCAATATGTACCCGATGGCAAAAAATACTACAATTACGCCGAAGATATACTGAAGTCCCTATCTTCCGATACCTACCTCGCCAGACCGGGCGATAACCAGTTTTTTATTTTAAAACATAGCGTGGGCGCTTTTTTATACAATTCAGAAATTGATACGCCCCTGGATTACGCTGACTATTATTACCTGGAAGCGCTTAAAAGATATGCAATGTTGAAGAAAATAAAATAAATTTTCTACCCTTTTAATATAATAATATGTATCAACGATTCCTGACCATCTTATTTTTTATTGGTGTTGCCTTGCGCCCGGCTTTTGCCCAAACAGTAACCAACACCCTACTTAACGTTAATTATGAGAACGGCACCACCCATTCAGGCATCGTTGGGGTAACTGCTACCCATGCTACGGCAACCGATGCTGCTTTCATGGTACAACCTGGTGCCGGCAGCAATTGGGCCATCGCCCATAAAATAGCCTATGGTGATTCTGCTTACTATTCAGACGGCAATTGGAGAAGCGAAGCAGACGCGATTGCTTATCTCCCTGCCCGGTTTCAGCCGGGCGATGAACGGCGCTATGAGTTCTGCATCCTGCTTAAAGACTGGACGCCCTGGGTCTCAGGTGGTATACACGAAACCAATGTTTTCCAGCTAAAAGTATCCGGCAATTCTGAAAGCGACTCGGGAGTTCCCCTGCAATTGCGTGTAGCGAGAAACGCCTTAAGGCTGAGATATGTAAACAGTTCGAAGGTATACAATTTTCTGGCCGATGTACGGCCCTATTATAACCAGTGGATTCATTTCAGGATAGACGCCAAATGGACCCTGGATGCCACGGGCTATATCAAAACCTACATGAAGCTGCCGGGACAAAGTGACTTTACGATGGTAGATGACTCAACCAACTACAACACTTTTGCAGGCGACCCCGGCATTGGTAATATTGGCTATATTAAATGGGGACTATACGGGCTACAGGAAGGTCTTACCCATACCATTTATCATGATGACATCAGGATATTTGAGTTGAACAATACTAGCGCACCTATCGCACTTTGGAACAATCCCATTACAGATAATAACCCAGCATACCAGGCAGGCCCATACGCTCCCGCCAACGATGTGGTAGCTGCTAACCTCGTTAATAACAGCACTTCGCCCAGCTCCGATTTCTCGCGCACCACATTAAACTCTGCGGGAGGAGCTACTTTGAGCGGCAGGTATTTACTAGGCGGATGGGTAAACGGTACGATAGCCACACCCAGCCCGTTTGACAATACCGAGTATTATGAGTTTAAAGTTGCTCCAGAAGCAGGCTATCAACTCAATTTTAGTAATATGACATTCTACTGGAGAACCGGCGGAGCCGCCCATCCTAACATCTACGTATTGCGCTCCAGTCTCGATAATTTTGCCACCAATATTTCAGCGCCGATTACCGTAAGCGATGACCCGGCCAATACCAGTAATTTTGGCAATACTACAACCTTTGACCTGGCCAATATTTCAACAACCGGCGAAATCACTTTCAGGATGTACTGGTATGGTGCAACAGCTAGCGGAGGGCTTGTAGGTATCGACAATTTTGTCTTTAACGGAACAGTATTCCCCATAACGTTACCGGTAAATTTTGGCTCCGTAAATGCTATTTTTAAAAACAATGGGATGCTGGTGAGCTGGCAAAGCCTTAACGAAACTAATAACAGTCATTTCGAAATACAGGTATCAAAGGACGGACAACATTTTAACACCATCAAAACCGTTCTGTCAAAAAAAGGCAATTCATATCAACCTCAGAGCTATGAAGCTGCTGTAGCAGCTGCAGATATAGCTACGCTGATCAGCCTCCCGCTGTTATTAGGATTTTTAGGTTTTGGCATGAACAAGCACTCTAATAAATTCATCATCTTTACAACATTGATTGTTTTTACAACGCTCGCTATCTCCTGCAACAAATACAGCGATACGCTTATTACCGGCAAGGATAAATTATTTTTAAGAATTAAACAGGTAGATATAAATGGTACGGCAAGTTATTCTAAAATAGTTAATGTGGTTATTGAGTAACACATTAACTATTCCAACTCAGAAAATGCAATTGAAGGCAGCAGCCGGGCTTCATTAGCTGACTGGCGGAAAGACATCGCCACCTGCCATTGACCTAAATAAATATTTAGAATTTTAGTTTTTATCATGACTTTATTCAACGCTTTACAGATGATCTTCTTCTTCCGATCCTTAAAGGCGCTAACGGTTACCATGGCTTTGCAGTTAACGGGCCTTATTGCTGTTTCACAACAATACCAACTCACTGCTAAAAGCTTCGCCATACTCAACCTTAAGCATTCGGGCATGGAGCAAGTGGCTAAAGCTGTTGCCAGGAAAGATTATGAAGATGCTTCCCAACAATTGCTTGCCTATTTCCGCAGCCGCAAAGGCGCTTTAACTGTGCAGGCTTCAGGCAAACATGTCAACGCCAATGTGCAACAATTGGCTGATGATATTTTGCAACATCAATTTAAGCCCCACAAAGGTTATGGAACTTTCGATTATGGCAAAGATATCAACTGGCAATACCGCCCGGTGCAGGACCAGCTACTATCCACCTTTTTACACCGTACTACATTCTGGGAGTCACTGGCCTCGGTTTATCTGGCCACAGGTGATGAAAAATATGCCAGAGAATGGATTTTGCAGGTGCAGGATTATATTAAAAAAAACAGGCAAGGTGCGCACCCCGATGATCAACAATTTGCCTGGAAAGCCTTCGTGGTTTCCTTCAGGCTCAACAACTGGGCTTCATTTTTTAACCAGTTCATTAACTCTCCCCATTTCACCCGCCAGTTTTTAATGGAATTTCTGCAATTCTACAATGAGCAGGCTAATTATGTCATGGCCCATTATACCGATATAGGCAATCACCGTTTGTACGAAGCCGAACACCTGTTGTTGGCCGGCACCAGTTTCCCGGAGATGGTAAACGCTGGTGACTGGCGCCGAAGTGGTATCGACGTGTTAAATGCTGAAATCGTGAAACAGGTGTATCCTGACGGAATGCAGTTTGAACTATCACCTGGCTATCACATAGGCACCATTGGCACTTTTCTTCGCGCCTTAAAAATGGTAAAAGATGCAGGCTTGCAAAAAGAATTTCCTGAACGTTACAGCAATTGGGTAGAGAAAATGGTGTTGGCGGTTCCTAAATTTACATTCCCCGATTATAGTTTTCCGCTATATGGCAATTCCTTTCTTACTACGAAAGCAACCATGCTCAATAATTATCAAGCCTGGAGCCAGGCGTTTCCGGAAAATAAGGAAATACAATATTTCGCTACAGATAGGAAATCGGGTGAAGCCCCCCAATATTTGTCCGGCGCGCTTAAAAATGCCGGGTTTTATGCTTTTAGAAATGGCTGGAATGAACAATCGACGGTGATGCAGATCAAAGCGGGCCCACCGGCTGAGTTTCACTCACACCCTGACAATGGTAATTTTGTGCTTTGGGTAAAGGGACGGGATTTCACGCCTGATGCTGGCAGCTTTGTATATGCCAACGTGGGTAATAATGAAAATGCCAAACGAGACTGGTACCGCAGCACTAAAGCTCACCAAACACTAACGCTGAATGATCAAAATATTACCAATGATGCAAAGCTGAAAAAATGGGAGACAACTCGCTTGCCCCTCACCGGGAAGAAGCAAGCAGGTACACTGGAAATTTTAAGCTATACCAATCCCAGCTACAAAAAGCTGGATCACCAACGCAGCTTTTTATTTGTAGATCAATCCTTTTTTATCATTATTGATAAAGCCTCTGGAGAAGCTACCGGAAAACTGGGTATCCATTTTAATTTTAAAGAAGATGTTAATCCTGTATTGGACAAACAAAACAACCTGGCCTACACTACTTACGATGACGGGAACAACCTGCTTATCCAGAATTTAAATCCCGATCGCGTGAATATGCGTGAAGAAGCAAGCTTCGTTTCCTATGAATATCAGAAAGAAACGCCAAGACCGGCTTTTGTATTTGAAAAGATGAAAACAGATACATCCGCTCAAACTTTTGTAACGGTCGTTTATCCTTACAATGGCAGTAAGCCTCCTGAAATCTTAATTAAAGAAAATGCAGGCCATAGCTACGCTCAAGGCCATATCAATTTAACATTAACTATCAACGGAAAGTCAAGAACCATTTCAACAAACCAGCTATGAAAAGAATTATTAAAAGATTAACCGCACTCGCAGTCCTGTTGATATGCGTTTTTATTACTGGAAGTGCCCAGGAGCGCCCTATTAGCAAAGAAAGCTTTGGCCCGCTAAACCTTTCCTACCCCGGACTTGAAAGGGTCAATCAGCTTTTTATACAAGGAAAATATGGCGATGCGGCCAATGCTTTATTGCACTACTACCGCAACCGGAAAAACGTTAAACATGCTGACTTTAATGTAGGAGATGAAGAACAGTTTAAGGGAAAATCAATTGGCAAAGCACAACAGGAGAAAGCAGATAACGCATTAATACACCTGTTTCAACCACAAAAGGGATATGGCTATTATGACTACGGAAAAGATATCAACTGGCAATACTGGCCCGTAAAAGACAATGAAGTGCGCTGGCAATTGCACCGAGTAACCTGGTGGCAGGCCATGGGCCTGGCCTACCGTGGCAGCAAAGATGAAAAGTATGCTAAAGAGTGGATATTTCAATTCAGGGACTGGATGAAAAAAAATCCTTTAGGGCTATCTGCAGACAACGACCGGTATGCCTGGCGTCCGCTGGAGGTATCGGAAAGGTTACAGAGTTTGCCAGGAACCTTTAACCTTTTTGTTACTTCGCCGAATTTCACACCGGCATTTTTACTCGATTTCTTAAATAGCTACAACCAACAGGCCAATTATGTTCCAAAACATTATAGTGAAGAAGGCAATCATTTATTGTTTGAGGCCCAACGTGTTTTAGGCGCAGGCGCTTTTTTCCCGGAACTTAAAATGGCCGGCGAATGGCGCAGGAGCGGCATAGATGTGCTCAACCGTGAGATTGTTAAACAGGTTTACCCTGATGGTATACAATGGGAACTTTCACCTGCTTACCAGGTAGCTACTATCGATATTTTTCTCAGGGGATATAATGCCGCAAAAATGTCAGGGCTCGCAAATGAATTTCCACCCGGTTATATCAAAACCATAGAAGAAATGATTGTGGCTACTGCGAAAATCTCGTTTCCCGATTACAACAATCCTATGTTTGGCGATGCCTGGCTGGTAAAAAAAGAGGAAAGAGTAAAGCGCTTCCAGAACTGGTCTGAAGTTTTCCCCAGTAACCAACTCATCAAATATTTTGCAACAGAAGGAAAAGAAGGGCAATTGCCCGGTTATTTATCGAGTGCTTTAACACCTTCAGGATTTTATACTTTCAGAAACGGCTGGGATGAAAAATCTACCGTAATGATATTAAAGGCAAGTCCTCCGGGAAAATTTCATGCACAGCCTGATAACGGCACGTTTGAACTTTGGGTAAAGGGAAGAAACTTCACTCCCGATGCAGGTGCATACGTATATAGCGGAGATGCTGCAATTAACAAATTGAGAGATTGGTACCGGCAAACCAGGGTACATAATACCTTAACACTGGATAACCAAAACATGGTCGTGACTAAAGCTGTTCCAAAGAAATGGCAAACCGGTAATGACCTGGATGTACTCACTTATACCAATCCCAGCTACCATGAACTGAATCATCAGCGCAGTGTATTATTTATTGACCGGCAATATTTTTTGATCGTTGATAGGGCCATTGGAAAAGCTACCGGGACACTAAATGTGCACTTCCAATTAAAAGAAGACAGCAACCCTGTTTTTGATAAGGCTGGTAAAAAAGTGTATACCAGTTATCCTGACGGGAATAACCTTTTGATACAGTCATTGAATACCGACAACCTATCATTGGCTGAAGAAAAAAGCAAAGTTTCTTACGAGTATATGAAGGAAACGGACCGACCTGCTTTTTCATTTGAGAAGTCGAAGACTGATGCCCAGACACAACAATTTGTAAGCGTACTTTGCCCATACAGTGGCAGTACAGTGCCTCAAATTACTATCAAAGAAAACAAGAGCAATGATTATGAAAAAGGAAATATCAACCTTACAATAAGTATTGACGGTAAAAAGAGTGAGGTAAAAGTAAAGCTCTATTGACACTATTTCAAAAACTGTGCACACATTAAAGTCCGGGTTTGGAACTTCGATTTTTTTATGCCAGGCAGCCCGGAGAAATAACCACTATTCGTATTGCAACCAGACGGTAGCTTTACATGGCTGGTCCGCTATAGCTCTCAACCAATGGGCACTATAGCCGTCGGGAAAAACATGAGTAACCTTTTTACCTGCGGACACCTTTATCTTTTTATATGTATGCCAGCCATTTAGGTCAACATCTACCTGCAATGTTATGGTCACATCCTTATCTGCAGTAAGCATAACCGTTTTCTTATCGTAACCAGTCATTAAAAATGGAAGAGAAGCTTTACCCGCTTTCACATCGGTATTTTTCCAAACGCCGCCCTCACCCCTGGGCTTACCTAATTTCCACAGATCGTCAATGGCGCCAAACCATAAACCGTTATTATCTTTTGACGTAAAATAATGGCCATCGGCTTTTGCGGTTGTTTTAGTTCCGCTCAACACCAACAAGCCACGCCAGGTGCAGAAGTCCATAATCTTTTTATTGTGGGTAGCTACAGGACGCATGGCTTTATATCCTGCTTCACGACCAATTTCATAAAAGCTGCCGTGGGCATTTAACATCAGCCTTTCAGACTCTACCTCTCTCCTGCCGCGCGGCCAACTTCCTTCAAAAGGTTGGTCGAAAGCTACATTGCCTTTCGGCAACCTGAAAGTACCTGTTTTGTCTTTCACAATTACGGAGGCGTCATCTATTTCAAAATCTTTCTGCAACTTTAAAAGGCGCTGCATTTGTTGGGTGCTGTCGAAACCGGGCGTTGAAAACGTTATTTTTTCATCTACCTCTGCGTAAGCAGTCCTTCCGTTAGTGAAAGGCAAAAGCTGCAGGTTAGTATTATGTGCCGCCGGTCTTATAACACTTGCATTGAAATGGGTTTTATCATTGGCATCTGCCAGTGCAGCAAACATAGGTGCTGCCGCAGCAGCGTGTGGTTTGCCTTTGAAGTATAGATAAGCAGATGCTACACAATTTTTATTGGTTTTGAAGCGAATCCAGTTGGCTGAAAGATTTTGCGGAAGGATATGATAGGTATACCCATTGGCATCTACTGTTACTGTTTTATATAGCTTCCATTCGTTATCGCCTTTGGCATCTATTTCGATGGTAAACGCTACCGGTTCTTTGGCGTTATGAACCAGGTGTACCATTTTCTGTTCGCTTCCGTTCACCAAAAAAGGATCGGATAACGTATTTGCTTTTACGCTGTCGTTCACCCACGGACCGCCCCATGCATTGGTTGCACCCCATTCTTTCAAGTCATTGAATGTGCCAAACCATAAATTTGACTGCGAACGGCCTGCCATCTTATTTTCCAGCATGGTAGTTTCATCGGTGGCTAATACCAGCTTACCATTCCAGTAAGTGAAATCAGGAATGTACCTGAGATGTGTGCTAACAGGAACTATGCCTGAACTGTTATCACGGCTAAAGCTTTTCGGAAAATCATAGAACATACCATGCATATCCATCAACATTTTGCCGTTACCTATTTCACGAATACGCGGCCATTCCGTATACCAGCCACCCCGGTGGTCGTAGGTGTGGGTGGCTTTCGGAAAGCGATATGTGTACCATTTCCCTCCGTCCAATAATTTCAGTATTACGGAACGCCTGTCCCAGCCAATACTCCATAGTGGTGACTGGTCATTAGGCGCACCATAAATGCCGCCTGGACCCGTAACATCGGTAAATTGCTTACGCTCTACAATCTTCCAGTCTTTACCATCCCAACTGGCCAGCACACCCATTTCTTCGCTGTTTGCGGGTTTAAGCGAACCAGCTTTAATATCTCCGGGTTCTGTTTTATGCGCCGCAATCTCTCCATTATTGGCTACCACCAATAATCCCTGAGAAGTATAGGCACCTTTGCCATGCCATCCGGGCACCGGCTTGTTAAATAATTTATTTACGGAAAGGTCATGCACGTTCACTTCATAAAGCATTCCTTCCATATCGTAGAAATACACCTGGTTTGCCGGATCGGTCAGATGTCGCGCATTCGCCGTCATTCTTCCCGGCATTTTTGAAAACGGAATGACCCTCACTTTCCCCTTACTGTCTATGAAATAGCTGCTGGTGATCAACTGATTGGATTCTTTATGTATCATACGGTTGGCCGGCGTACCACCAATACTTTCAGGGTGTGTGGTAATTTTCAAATCGTTGCTGATACTGTACAACTTGTCTGAACTACCCATGGGGCAATGCGGCGAATAGGTTACCATCCATAGCTGATTAGCCCAGGGCACGATGGCACCAATGCCTCCCTCAAACCCATCCGACTTAGGATCAAAATTGCCGCCGATGTCTCCACATCCCGCGGTATTTTTATCGTTAAATACTGCAAGGTGCGGATATACACCACTAATATATACGGGTTTCCGCATTGCCTGCGCTGCAGTATCTCTAACGCCGATACTCAGGGCTATTACACAGGTTGCCTTTACTATTTTTGTTTTGAAAAAATTCATCTATACTCTTTTTAATAATGCTTATTTCTGCGTTTCTAAATCTCTTTCCGTAATTTTTGTTTTTGTTTCCCGCAATTTCATGTATCCAACCTTGTCCGGCTTGGGTAAACCCTGTTTACGAAGTATTTTTCCAACCTCCATAAGTGTTTGCCGATCCTCCGGAACGACGCTGCCATCCGGGTAAGGCCCTATGTTCAGTAGCAGGTTGGCATTATTGGCTGCCGTATTTTCCAACAGGGCCATCACCTGGTCAGGAGTTTTATGTTTTTGGTTTGGACTTTCATAATACCCCCAGTTCATACTTTGCATGGTGGCACAGAGCTCTGCAATCTTATGCTTGTTCTTCTGCCAGGCAGCTTCCGCAGCCTGAGCTGTTTTTTCCCCCTGCACCCTGCGCATCAGTTCGGTGATAGATTTCACTTCGTGCTCACAAGTCAAATAATCTTCATTTCCATTGAAACCGGTTTTGTAGGATACTAATGCGTGAGGCTGCAAACTGTGTATCATATCATATATACCCTGCATATCAAACATATCCGGATTGGTGTAGGCACCACCAATAGGGTCAAACCATAAACCTGCAATGGCGCCATAATTAGTGCATATTTCGTAAATATGTGTTTTTACATAATTCCAGTAATGTGTAAAGTCTTCCTTGCCTTTAAAACGAATCAAATCTGAAGGATAATTTTCTTTTGAATAATGCGGTCTGGCGGCGCTGTAATATTCTGTTGTAAGATAGAATGGATGCGTCCAGTCGATACCAATCGAATAATACACAAACAAGCCGAGGTTACGCTTTTTGCAGGCAACAGCCATTTCTTTCAAAAAATCTCTTTTGGCTGCTCCATTCATGCTATTGAATGGTCCGGCTTTCGAAGCAAACTGAGCGTACCCATCATGGTGTTTTACCACGTAGCATACATATTTCATTTGTGCCGCCACCGCCAGGTCAGTAATAGAATCTGCATTCCATTTTTCGCCTTTAAACTGCATGGCCTTTTCCATATATTCCTTCATCGGGAGTTTTTTATCGTACAAAACCCAGTCTCCGGATTTATACTCCGCCGATGGCCCCCAATGCACAAACAGTCCATAACGTGCATCCTCAAACCACTTCATAGTAGCGGCACGTGGGTTTTTAGCATACAAGTTTTTGTAGGACTGCAGGAAATATGGAACGGCTTGTTTTTGTTGGGCATCTGCGGATTCGCTTAACAAAAGAACAGCGTAAAGGCAAATGAATAATTTCAGAAAGCGCATTATTAAGATTAATTGATAAAAAATTGGTGGTTGACTAATACATTCCTACTTCTCCAATACCCGAATCATTGGTGCCATCATGATTAGATGTAACCACCAGGCGGAAATACCTGGCAGCAACAGGAACGCCAAAATCAAAATACTGGGCTTTATTCGTACTTAGTGCTGTAAACTTACCGGCGGATACCCAGCCGCTATTGGGCTGATCGCTAAACATAATTTCAAGATCTTTTACAGGTTTTAATACGTCGCTTCGTTGCCTGAAGGATATCCCGTTAATGGTTTGGGTACCGGCCATATCTACCCTAAACGCGTGCGGCAATACCGCCTGGTAACTGGTGTAGGCAGATCGCCAGTAGGTATTCAATTTTCCATCTATAACGTTAGAAGCAGGATAGTTACTTTCCTGCGAACTTTGAGCTAATACTTTCCAATCTGTTTTATCGAGTTCGTTTTTAATATCGATATGTGGTATATCATTCAGAAAATTGAAAGGATAAATTGTTTGGGAAATCCTGCCGTTTTCATGCACCAGTTTCACTTTAAGTTCGTACGGTGTATTTCCTTTCGTAAATAGCTCACCAACAGGCATAGCAATATTGAAACTGTCTGTACCTAATACAGTACTCCGCCATGTCACAGCATTATAATCGTTATTGGTTCCGGTGCCTTCGTTGTTTACATTTGGATCTAAATAATAAATAATATTGGTAACAGGCAGGTCCGTTTCAAAGCGCCCGGCCACTTTAACGGCAGCCGTTGCCGAATCATACCTGGCAGCTATTCTTTTTATGGATGCATTTACTGTACCGTAATAAGTGATGCTGCTGTTTTTTTGAAAAACCTGGTTGGTATTTAAGATGGCGCAATCAGCATCAGTAAGAAAAGCCTGATCTGTATTGAATTTGCGCATATCAGGACCCATCAATGCATAGCCCAGGCCCGGTGTTGTTCTGTCTGATTGCTTTTCCCTGTTGTGTGGCACATTTAAAGCATGCGCCATTTCGTGCAATGTGGCTCCAATCCATCCGTATCCGCGGCTCTCATCGGCATTGGCAGATCCTCTATTCTTCATATCCAGGTAGGGGTAATCGAGTCCGTAAGCCCACTTTCCCGTTCCATAGAAAGGCACGCCACCAGGATTGCCGTCTGGAGCATATTCAGCTACAGGCATCATTACCATCACATGATCGCTGGTAAACTCTGCAGGATGTGCAGCCATGTATTCTTTTATTTCTTGTGATACAGGATCGGCTCCGCCGCTATAGGGATATGCATCCTTAGTTAATTTGCCTTTAATTAAAATAATTTTAATAAGCCCCTTGGCAGAATCTTTCAGCAGGCCATAGGTTTTATATCCATAACCTGCCCTCTGCATATTTTCACCAAACATCTTTTGACCATAAATAAATATTTCACTCAGTCTTTTGTGCCACCCCACTATGGTGTCATTATCGGAAGGAACAAAATATACTATTGCCAGGTTCTTTTGATGATCGCTGGTATAGAGTGTATCTGACACCGCAGGTGGTTCCGGATCGGGTGTATCAATTTCAGCACCTGGTTTTTTACAGGCAGGTAGAATGAGTATTAGCCATAATACGAAATAGAGAGCGTTATTTTTCATACTTTTTTGAATTCTAAAAGTAACGAATATGTTAGGTTACCAACCCGGATTTTGTTCGAGGTTTGGATTTGCCAACCTTGTTGCCTCCTGTATGGGGTACAGGTTCATATACGGCAGAAATACCCTGTTTTCTATAGTGTAGGGCGTGTAAACGAAGGTTGTACCATTTTTAATGACGCGCATACCCAAAAGAGAGCCGTTGAAAACCGTTTTAGCAATATCCCACCTGCGGGCATCCCAAAATCGGTGGCCTTCAAAAGCGAGTTCAATACGACGTTCATTACGGATGCGTTCACGCATTTGGTCTTTACTGAGGCCGGTTGGCAGGTTGGGCATGCCTACCCGGGTTCTTATGCGGTTCACTGCCGCGTACACATCAGATACGGCACCGTCCACTTCGTTGCGTGCTTCGGCATAGTTCAGCAACATTTCTGCCAGACGGAAAAATATCCAATTGTGCTGGCTACTGTTGCCGGTAGTAAGGTTTAATGAGGGGTCTAAATGTTTTTTCATGTAGTAGCCTGTTAAGGAACCGTTGTTCTTTTGCGCTCCATCCAAACCACCATCGAAAGTTTCCACCGCTCTGGCCTTATAAGTAGCACCATTAAAATTGATTGTTACAGCAAAGCGGGGATCACGCCTCACATAAGGACTGTCGGTTTTGTAACCACTTGCGGGGTTTGAAATAGGCAATCCGTTACTCATCTCATAAGCATCAACCAGGTTCTGCGAAGGGTTTACCCCACCGGTAACACCATCGAACCCGATAGGATAATTGGCAAATTCTAAAAAGTTGCTGTTGGCTCCCACGCGCGACCATATAATTTCTGTATTAGTAGCAGTATTTCCTCTAAAAAGTGTTTCATAAGCGCTAATACCGTTGGGCAGGGAGAACACCGGAACGGTAGTGCCGCCAAAAAACGGAGCCGCTGCCTCATAAGCTTTAGTCCATTTAGCTAAATCACCTGATGGGTTGTGCAAAGGGCTGGCTGCATACAACAAAACCCTTGCCTTTAATGCCTGCGCTGCCCACTTGGTGGTTCTGCCATAATAAAGCGGCTGATTTACCCCCCCGGTGGCAGAAAGATATGTGCCTACCAGCCGGTTGTAGGCAGAATCACAATCTTTAGTTATTTGTGCAATGGTTTCATCAAAAGCATTTCGTGGTGTTTTAAGATCATCGTTTAAAGTAAGCACCTGGTTGATGATAGGGACACCACCGTAGCGCTTAGCCAGCTCAAAATAAAAATACGCCCGAAGGAAATACACTTCTCCTATGAGGCGGCTTTTTTGCAGGGTTGCGGTAATGCCATCGAGAACAATGTCATATTGATGATCCAATAATTTTACCTGGTCAATTTTAGAAAAGAATATATTACACTTCCGGATCCCGGCGTAAAATAGCGTCCATCTGTCATCCGGGTTGATGGTCCTGTTCCAGCTATTTGTGGTAAAGCGGTAGGAATCGTTGGTAGGATTTGCGTGGCGCGCATCGTCGGTAGCGGTTTCGCTCATGGTGCCAGCAAAATCATTGTAGCCATTAGGCAATGTGGCATAAATATCTGTGACAAATTCCGAAACAAGGTTGATGCGGCTGAAAATGGTGGAGTCTTTCACTTCCACTTCCAGCGGCCTGTCTAATACGCTTTTTTTACAAGAGGGCAACAAAGCCAGCAAGCCCCCAACCATTGCAATTAATAAGAATATTTTCTTCATCGTAATTATTTTGAAAGGAGTTACTGTTAAAATTCAAGGTTCAGGCCGGTATGAAATGAGCGTAACCTTGGATAAGAAATAATACCTGCGCCTGCAAACTCAGGGTCAATATAGTCGGGCAATTTACTCCAGGTAAGCACGTTGAATCCGCCCACATAAAATCTTGCCCCACTTAATTTAATCTTGCTTAAAAAAGGTGCAGTGATATTGTACCCCAGTTCTATATTTTTTAGCCTCAGGTATTTGCCATTCCTGGTCCAGTAAGAAGAGGTACGAAAATTGTTAGGATTGCTGCCTACTGAAAGACGAGGATAGTCAGCCGTTTCTGCCGTAGCTGCCGTCCATCGCCCCAGTACAAATTCAGAAGGTTTAGACGGTAGTGATGTAGTAGTGGCGAAAGCACCGAAACCTGCTGTGGCAGGACTTAGTATATTCACTGAGCGATCGCCGGTACCCTGGAACCAAACCGTTATGTCAAAACCCTTGTATCCGAAATCGAGTATGGAACCATAATAGAACTGCGGGGTTAAAGGTTTGCCCAAAGCAATCTCATCATACTGATCCACGATGCCATCCTGGTTCTGATCTTTAAACTTAAAATCACCAGGTTGTACCACGCCAAACTGTTGCCGGGGGCTGTTGGTAATGTCGGCCTCGTCTTTGAAGAATCCAAGCACTTCCATTCCGAATGGTGTGCCAAGCGCTCTTCCGGTGCGGTACAAATAATCATTGGGACGTACTACTTCATCCTGGAACAATATGGTATTTTTAGCCAGGGTTCCCAATAAGCGAACACCAAACTGAATATCGCCCGTTCTTTTACTGTATCCGATCTCTCCGTCCAGTCCGGTATTTTTCATGCTTCCTACGTTGAAGGGTTTGGTGGAAATGCCGGACTGAGCTGGTATCGAATTAGGAAAAGCCAATATATTCGTACGCTTTTCGTTAAAGAAATCGAGGCTCAATGAAAGCGCATTATTAAAAAATGCGGCGTCCATGCCCAGGTTGGCCATGCGAACCTTTTCCCAGGTAATATCAGGATTTCCTAAAGGACTTTCCTGCCTTCCTGCACGGGATGCAGGCGTTTGCCCAAACACGTATGAGTTACCTCCCTGATAACTATTGATAAACAAATAGCGCTGGCGAGATGAACCACCGATACCAAAATCGGAGTTACCCAACAAACCGTAGGAGGCTCTTAGTTTAAGCAGGCTGATTTTTTCATTCGCTTTCAGGAAATTTTCTTCACTTAACATCCAGGCTGCCCCAAAGGATGGGAAAAACCCGAAACGCTCCCCTTTGGGAAGATTTTCGCTTCCGGCATAACTGGCGTTGAATTCTGCAATGTATTTCTTATTATACGCATAATAGGCTCTGCCAAAAAAAGATTGGTCTGCATAAGGATAGTCATCTCCGTCGGGAGTAAGAACAGATTGATAAAAACCAAGATGAGAAACCAACTCATGCTTTTCGTTAAACGATCTGCTGTAATCCAGCTTTCCCCAAAACAGGTTCATTCTTTCCTGATTTAACTCTCTGCCTCTGGTAGCATAAGGTTGATCAGTTCCGTAAGTCTGGAAAGCTCCGGTAGTAGGGTTTTGCTCGTAAACTGCAAAGTTCATGGTGCGGCCCTCGGTGTTTCTAAAATAATTATAGTAAGAGAAGGCAGCCGTAGCACTCAATCCATTTACCAGCTTATCCAACTTTTGAGTAACCCGGGTTGTTCCTAATAAATTACGATACAGTTCTTTGGTAAAACCCGTGTTGGTAATTAGCCCGTAAGGGCTGCGTTGGAACTGAGAATTACCGCCGATCTTTCCATCCGGGTAAAGCATGGGAAAAGCGTTGGGAGGATATTTTGAAATGTTATCAAAAATATTTGCCACAATGGAACCGCTTCCAAAACTGGATGCACCTGGAAAGTTTTTATCTTCCACGCGGCCCGAGAGATCCAAAGCCACAATCAGATTATCTGTAATTTTAAAATCAAGATTCGACCTGAAATTATATCGCTTGAAATCAGGACTTGTAGAAAACCCGTACTTTTCTTCGTTCGTGTTTGTATATTTTAATAAACCCGCCTGGTTCATATAACCTAACAAAACAAAATAGCGAACAAAGTCGGAGCCTCCTGAAAAAGTGAGGTTGTATTTCTGCTGCAAGGCACTTTTTTTAACTAGTTCGTCATACCAGTTGACATCAGGGTACTTATAAATATCCCGGTTAGGATCATTGTATGCATCTATCTGCTCCTGCGTAAATCGAGCCGGCAGGCCGTCGTTTGTAGCAGCCTCATTGTACAACTGCATATACTGTTGGGCGCCGAGGTAGGGTACTTTATCTGTAGGTTGTAAAACACCCACCTGTGAGTAAAAATTTATTTTGTTTTGACCCGGTGTTCCTCTTTTTGTGGTAACGAATAATGCTTTATTACCGCTATTCATACCGAAGCTGGCATTTGCCGTTGCATCTTTTAACACCGAAAATTGATCTATTTCTAAAGGGTCTAACTGACTGAAAGAAACCGGGATATTATCAACGAAAGTGCTGGCTGCACTATTGTTATAAGAGTTAAAGCCCCTGATAGAAAGGCTGGAACCATCGTAACCCGGTATTTCGCTGCCCATGGTTGTTATAAGGCCGGCCAGCCTGCCTGCTACCATGTTGGAGTTATTTGCTACGCGAAACCGCGCCATCTCATCGCCGCTGATGCTGCTGATAGCGCCTGCATAATATTTTTTTTCTGCAGTATGCTCCCAGGGAAGCCTGATGAGCTGATTCCACTGTGTAGAATCTTTAATGCCTGTAGCCGTATCCCGGGCAGCCTTCTGCTCAGCTGTTTGTGCAAGAGACCTTACAGGAGCTGACAACACCAGCAAAACAAGGCCCAACAATATTTTTGTAGTAGATGTATACGAAAAATTTTTGTACATGTTAAATGCATTAGTTAGTTCAGGATAATTAGTAGCCGGGATTTTGTACGATATTAGCTCCTTTGAATATTTCTGCTTCGGGAATAGGATACAAATACATACGAGGTGAGAACCTACGGGTTTCTATAAGGTACCTTTCATGCGTTAATGAGTTATCTGCCTTTTTTTCCACCCTAAAGCCATACACCGGTCCGTTTTCTGTTTGCTCAGCTATTAACCAACGGCGCACATCAAAAAAACGCTGCGCTTCAAAACTCAGCTCAACAGCCCTTTCGTTACGGATGCGCTCGCGCATTTGTTCTTTTGTTAGGCCTGCAGGAAAAGAAGGCATACTAACTGTTGGTCGTTTACGAATCGAATCAAGCGCAGCGTACACTTGGGGAGTGGCACCATTCATTTCATTTTCAGCTTCTGCAAGCATCAGAAACAATTCCCCGTACCTGATAAAATGCCATTTTTGAACCCCTGAATTAGCGTCACGCCGTAAAAATTTTCGCATCAATATAGCCGTGGGCACCTGTACACCCCAGTCACGGCCGGGCGTTCCCGCTGCATCTTTATACCAAAACTCCATTGGAAAATTCTGGCTGCGCCAGAGGTCTCCGGTTTTTACCACTGTCATTGCAAGCCTTGGATCGCGGTTGGCCCACCACTGCTGCTCATTGTAACCCGATGTAGGGTCAGCAATTTGTTTACCGTTGGCCATTTCATACTTATCAACGAGGTTGAGTAAGATAGCGAAGTGGGCGAAACCAGCCAGTCGACCCGGCGGGTTAAAGAAGGTTTGATCCATGGCATTACTTTGGCGGTAAAAAATGGGCTCGCGATTATTTGCATCTCTCGACTCGGTGAAAATGGTTTCGTAATTATTAAAAAGCCGGTGCCAGTTACCGTTGTCGTTGTTCTTACTAAAAAACTCACGACAGGCATCGGCTGCCAGTTTCCAACGGTTAGGATCGTAACTGGTGTAGCCGATCAGGTTATTGTTTTTAGCCGCCGTTTCAACACTGTTGAAAAGAGGGCTGGCTGCAAATAACAATACCTTTGCTTTCATAGCCAGCGCTGCTGCGCCGGTAGCCTTGCCTCTTTGTTGATCATCTACAGGAAACCAGGGCAATACAGCAGCCGCAGAATCCAGCTGTTGCACGATAAAATTCACGCAATCTTCGAAAGAGTTACGTACCAGGTTTTTTTTATATAGTTCTAATGCCGCTACATCATTGATATCCTCTGCTCCAAGCGGCGATGTACTGAGCGGAACACCGCCATACCTGATCAGCATTTCGCTATAAAAGAAGGCCCTTAAAAATTGCGTTTCTGCAATATACTGGGCTTTTAAGTTGGCGTCAAAAGTCATGAACTCACGGTTAGTAAGCAGTACATTACATTTTCGGATTTGTGTGTACCTATTGGTGTAAACGCCACCGTCTATATTGGTCGTGGCATCTACAGCACCTACATTCACCCCATTTGCCGGCAAATAGCCGTAACTCGATTCGGCTTCGTCACTTGCCTGGGCAAACCCCTGACCATTACCCCAGTTGTCGAGTGCACCACTCATACTGGCATAAATATTCGCTACAAAGCCGGCGGTTTGAAGTTGGTTTGAGAAGATGGTCTTTGCATCAACAATGGATGTGGGAGGAGGGTCCAAAAAACCCTTTTTACAGCCAGCCAGTACTGATAAAACTGCCGTGACGCCTATTAAAATATGTAGAATTCGTTTCATAAAACCTATATTAATTTTTAATCAATTTGTTTCAATACTTTAGAAGTTAACATTAACGCCTGCGTTTATCACCCGTTGTTGAGGATAGAACCATGCTCTATCCTGCCTGTTTTCAGGGTCGAGGTACTTAATCTCGCTCCAGGTATGTAAGTTCAAACCGTTAGTATAAATCCTGATAGATTTTATTTTCAACTTTTCAATAATAGACTGAGGAAGGGTATACCCAATTTCAGCCTGCTTTAACCTTACAAAACCTGCATCTTTTAGCCAATAATCACTGTTCTGGTAATTGTGATGGGTAGCTGCAGGACTCAGGGATAACCTGGGATAAGTAGCCGTCGCGGCCGTTTCTGGTGTCCAACGGCCGAGGTGTATATCCATTACTTTGGCTTTATTAAAAAACTCCCAACCTGCTTCGAGCGTAACATACATTGAAGCGCGTGCGGCACCCTGAAAGAGTATGCTCATGTCAAAACCTTTATAGGAAAACCCGAATGCACCCCCGTATGTACGTTGAGGGGCACTGGGAAAACCTATCGGCACCCTGTCGTAAGCGTCAATAACACCGTCATCATTCTGATCTACATATTTAAAATCGCCCGGTTGTAATTTGCCAAATGGTCCGGGGTCGTGAGAAGATCTGGCCCAATTATCGATTTCCTGCTGGTTATTGAAAAAACCAGCAACTTCGTAACCAAAGCGTACTCCTACGGGCTGACCAGTAGAACGCATCCACGGATACCTGGCAAGGGGTTCATCCAGGAAAAGCATCTTATTCCGTGCAAAATTATAATTACCCTTTATGTAATAGCTAAATGCACCGATAGTGTGGTTATGGGTGAGCTCGAGCTCATACCCTTTGTTTTCCACCTCACCGAGGTTCAGTACCGGGAGGGTTTGGCCCATTGTTGCAGGGATAGTACCCGGCCGGCGTAATATATTATTCCTTCTTTCGTAAAACACATCGGCAGTGAGAGCAATGATCCCTTTAAAAAATCTGGCATCAATACCTATATTAGATTTTTTAGCAACCTCCCAGGTTACCGAAGGATTTCCCAAAGCGCCTTCGATATAACCAGTAACAGAATTGCTGTTTGTGAGGCCGAATGCATAGGATCCACTGCTTGCAAATGATGAATTGTAAAATAAAAAACGATCGGCTGCATTTGCCTCATCTCCATACTTATCGTTACCTACGAGGCCATAAGAGCCTCTAAACTTCAGCAGCTCCAGCCAGGTACTAGTGCCCGACAGGAATTTCTCATTACTAATGACCCAATTGGCAGACGCAGATGGGAAAAAACCATACCGATTGCCCTCTGGAAAATTCTCGGAGCCATTATATCCCATATTGAAATCAATAAAATATTTACTATCGAAGCCATAGGTAACTCTGCCCACGAGACCCTCGTAAGAGAAAGGCCAATCCCATCCCGAACTATTCTTTACCCTTCGGCTACGGTTAAACAAAAGCAAACCTGTTACCGCATGTTTATTAAAGTTGCGTACATAATCTAATGCGGCTTCGTAATAAATGGTACGGTAGCTATTGGTACCGCTTAAATTTTGAGAATAACTTAGGGTGGGTACATCGGGTCCGCCGGCTGCCTGCCCGTACACATAATTACCCTGGGCGTCTTTGGCAAGGGTATATTTCAGATAAAAATTATTACCGTCACTTCCCCTGAATCTGCTGACACCATGGTTATACTCATTTGTAAAGTTCAGGTTGGTACGGAAGCTAAGTCCCCTTGCAACAAAGGTGAGGTTTTGCTTTAATTGCACAGAACCTTCCATTATATTTTTATAATCTTTGGTAACACCAAATGCCTGGAAGTTCGCCAGCGGATTGGCCTGCCTTACATTAAAACTATTACTGCCCAGGTTATAGGTGCCATCTGGATTTACGAGTGGCGACATATTGGGTGGAGCAGTCATCAGGTACGAAAAAAGGGTTTCCGTACTGGCGTAAGGCCCGTTACGGGTTTCACCCCTTGCTGCCAGGTTTACACTTACACGCAAATCTTTATTTACATCTAAATCAACATTCGAGCGAAAATTATAGCGATCGTATTTGATACGTGCATCAAAATCTTTATCATTTAAATGCTTTAACAAACCATCCTGACGAAAATAGCTGCCGGAGACAAAGTATTTGGCCAAACGGGTACCACCACTTACGTTGATGTTGGCATTGTACTGTGGTGCAGATGGCCTTAGGAATTCCTCAAAATAATCTATATCGGGATATATGTAAGGATCTCCGGTTCTATTTTTATAAATCTCCAGGTCGGCGTCGCTGAAAATAGGTGTGTAGTTTTGTCCCGTCGGTGTTTCATTTCTTTTAGCCTCGTTCGCTAACAAAGAATATTCGTAAGCTCCTAAGAATTTAGAGAGTCGTGTAGGCTGCTGCGAAGCATAATTGAAAGTACCACTTACAACAGGTTTGCCCACCGCACCACGGCGGGTAGTTACCAGGATCACCCCATTTGCACCTCTTACGCCAAATACGGCAGTTGAAGACGCATCTTTCAAAATGCTGATGGTTTCCACCTCGTTGGGATCAATGGTATTAAACGGCCTTTCAACGCCATCTACCAAAACCAGTGGACTTGCATTATTAAAAGTACCCTGTCCCCTTATCAGGAGGTTGGCAGCATCCCTACCCGGATCTCCGGAGGGTTGCACGGCAATTAGACCTGGTAGCCGCCCCGCCATTGCCTGCGACAGATTGGAGGCCGGCGACTGTTTTAACTCTTTGGTAGAAATGCTGGATATTGCCCCTGTGACAGCTATCTTTTTTTGCTGTCCAAATCCCACCACCACCACATCTTCCAGATCATTTACTTTTTCCTGTAACATTAAAATGATGGGAATACCGTTTTGCAGAACGGTATCGAGGTTGGCAAAGCCCACATAAGAAATAGTAACCGCTGCTGAGTCTGCAACCAGTTTTAATGTAAAAAAGCCCGCCTTGTTTGTTACTGCTACGGCCTTATTACTTTTTTCTACAATGGAAACACCTTCCAGTGGTTCATTTCGATTATTAAATATGGTTCCGGAAAACTCCCTGTTTTGGGCGAAGCTCGTAAGCGCCCAAAGAGAAAAAATGAACATCAAAACCGTTTGTCTCATTCTTGCAGTATTTAGTGATTGATAATGTTTAATGATATCGCATATTTGAAGATCAAATAATGACACTCAGAATAACAGTTTTTTGTATTCATATAGCAAATATTTTCTCCTTCCGTAATCGTTTAAACCAGCTTAACAAACTTAACTTTGGCGGGAATGTTTTTCCAAATATTAGCCTGAACAAACCGCTAGACAAAATTTTGGACAACTTATATTTGTGTAAACCAATGACTTAGTTTTTTTATTTGTTAGTATGGACAAGGCAGGTAATGAGAAAGGTTTTGAATTGCTGGAAGTATGTTGCCAACTGGTATCAGAAAAATCTAATAGTAAGCCAGTAGTTGAGTGGACGAACAGAGATTATGAGGTGCTTAACGGTCAGATTCACAGGCAAACAGACATATCTATCAGTCCAAACACGTTAAAAAGAATTTTTGGAAAATTAAAAACATCCGACCGCTATTACCCTCAAAGAGCTACACGTGATGCCATGGCTCAATATGTGGGCTTTACAAACTGGCAGTCTTTTGTAGAGCGTCAGGAGGCATTAAACGGGTCTACGCCTGATAAAGAGCAAAAGAAGGTTGAATCATTTATTCAACATACTGAGGCGGAAAATGAAGACCACTCTCAACCTCCCTTGGAGCAGCCCAAACAAGTAAAATCGCGCTTCCCCTGGTTGCTAACCAGCATTGTAATGGCAACGGTACTCATATTGGTATTATTTTTTACCTATTCTAACTCAAATTCAACCGTACCGGAGCATGTAAAACTAATCTGCAAAAACCCTGAAGGTAAAACACCTCATTCAGCCTTGTTTTCGCTGAAGCTGCCCGATCACTATCATTCTGGAAATGACTTTACTGTAGATTTTGGCGATGGAGAAGCCCCAAAAAAGATTACTCCGAATACCACCCTATCGCACTATTACGAGCTACCGGGTCGTTATTATGCCTTACTCAAATACCAGGATAAAGTACTTGACACAACAGTAGTATACCTTAAAACCGAAGGATGGACTGCCACAGCAACCAGCCCCAGAGACACTACGCGCGTTTATCCTATCGAGCTTCAACAGCCATCGAGCAAAAGCGCGCTGCAGGTTAATACAGCTGCCTTATATGTTGCAGGCATAGACACTACGCATACTTTTTTTGTAAACTTCATCCGTGCTGAGCCATTTGATATCAGCGGTGATAATTTTGAGTTAACCACACAATTATTTACCTCTCCTGATAGAGTAGGCGTTCGTTGTTCTCCGTTATATTTATATATATATGGCGAAAAAACGTCTCACTACTTTTTTGTTCACAAACAAGGTTGTGAAGCCTGGAATCAGGCACGGTTTTCAGAATGGTTTCGGTTTGGCGACCGCGATGACATGAACGAATTTTCCGCTGACCTAAGTAAAGGAGCTTCTATCCAATTCAGAGTAGAAAACCAGACAGTAAGTATTTGGATCGATCAAAAGAAAATATTTACTACCCGATACCTGAACCCTATTGGAAAGATATATGGTGTTAATGTTTCATTTGCGGGGATAGGCAGTATAAACACTATGTCGCTTGTTGATTTACAAAACAACAATACCACAATTCTTTTACCGGGTAACCACGCCATGAGCCAATAGCCATGTCTGCCGCTTCCCTTATTTCAAGGTAACTTTAATATGCTGCAGAGGATCAAATGCATAATCGAATTGGTTATCAACCAACTTGTAATCCTTCACGCGTTCAAAAAGAAAAGGGTAGCGATTAGGATGAAATGGACGAAACTGCTGATTGGTTTTTACCTGGTTATTTCTGATCAGCAGCCCGTCAACCGACTTTGCATAAACCAAAGGCCTGTCGAAGGTTTCAAAACTATTATGCTCTATAATAATACCCGAATGAAAGTATTTTTTTTGATCTTTAAGCCGAGGTATTTCAGGATATATTGAAATGATGGCATTGGTAAATTGAAACATATTTGTCAGGGCATTAATAAACCGGTTATTGCGAATGATAACCGATCTGCAGGCGGCGGTTTCATACCATCCGTTACAGTCACCGCAAAGTAATATTGCTGAACCGGAGGTATGATCAAATGTATTATTTTCTACAACTGTTTTCCTCGGTGTGCTAAATAAAGATCCCCTGGCGCGATTATTCCGGATGGTGTTGTGCCCAAAATAGACCTCCGGCGTCCATGTCATATTTTCTATTCCAAAACCAGATGAATCAGCAACGGGAATTTCAATACCATCGGTAAATTCAATCTCAAATTGTTTAGCTCCTGCCACAGTTGGCTGATCTAAAGGCCGTATCCGGCGAATGGTATTTGCGTTACCAACTACCTCCATCGTTTGGCTCCTTACCAATTGCACCTGATCTTTCGGCAAACCCCATTCGAAACCATATGATTGACCGTGCATATATTGCGCAACAATAGTTTTATCATTCTTTTGGTTAACAACTTTAAGGTAAGTACCGTGCACGTTAATGGCATCATCCATCATAGCCTCATATAAACCGTTGACAGACTTTATGATGCCCTTACATCCGGAAAAATGCGTGGCATCGGCCTGAGTGGTAAAATAGCGGGGATCGCCGGCGCCTTTTAAAGCCACATTAAAATGATTGAGTGTTACATCCTCTGAAACCTGCGCCAGCAATCCCATTCCTTCTGCATAATGCACCGTAATATTTTCAAAGAAAACATTTTTGCCGTGATCTAAGAAAATACCGGGTGCAGGGCGATGCCAGGAGCGCATGGCCAGCATCATACCGGGTGCCAGTTTTTTATTTTTCCAGCCAAACGCCTTAATTACGCCGGGGCGAACTTCCACTACTTTTTTTAAAGCAACGCTTAGATCACTTGTGTTATAAACAATATGACGGGTAGTTTTGTCAAATGCGATTCCTGATGATGGATTGAGCTCCCAGTCGGAACCCTGGTTATAAAAAACACTATCTCTGATCTTATACTTTACCCAATCTGAAGTTTTCAATGTAATAATATTATTGACGGAATCATTCTCCAGTATCTCTGCCTGGCAAATATGTGGCAGGTCGAAATCAATCCGGAGATTTTTGAGTTTAAAATTCTTAACCTGTTCCATCGATACCGGTAACATTCGTCCGTGAAAAATAAGATCGGCCATGCCGCCATCGAAAGTAATATTTTCAAGACCTTCAAAAGCCAACCCTATTGTTTTGGGGTTATCCTGATCATGGTTGGAAATAAATAGTTTCTTCCGGATTGCATGTTGCGGGAAGAAATTATATCGTCCTGCCTTCATCTTTATTGAAACCGGAACATCTTTCTTTTGATTGGCTTTGATGCGCGCTATTGCCCGTGCAAATAAAGGAGTCATATCCGCACCTGTATTGGGAACAATTCCCATATCATCCAATCGATACATCATTGTATCATTAGCAGCCCGGGTTGTTACTGTAACCAAACCAGATATCATAATCACCAGTAACAGACGAAAAGCAAAAGCCCTTTCCTCTGCAATTTTACACTTTGCAATACTTAATATTTTCATATAACGCTTCTGTTTATTGCGGGTTTAGTTATGACAACTGGCGAGTCTAGATTTTCGCAACCAACCAGCCCTTTAGTAAGCATTTTCCTCCAAAATTCTTGTGCAAAAAACTTGTCTCGGTCTACTTTATTACGCCGCTGCTGAACCCGGACGGCTTTCTTTCGCTGTACATTTTTGCAGGAAATTGCCTTAAAATTTAAAGTTACCGCATAAGCGCTACCAGCCATTGATCAATCGTTTGCGCCAATTCCAACTTCCCAAAGTAAACAGACTATCACCATATAGCTTTCAAAAATATGCATAGCCAAAAATTTTCGGACCTGCCCGCTACTGCACTTTTTTTTATTGAAAAGTGTTCGATACTATTTTTAGACTACCTTAGGTTCAGGTATTTCAAGTCCCTATTCATAAATTAACCTACTCATGAATTTAGAACTTCAAGATAAAATTGCATTCATCAGTGGCTCAACAGCTGGTATTGGCTTTGCAATTGCAAAGAGACTTTTGTTAGAGGGTGCATCCGTCATCATTAATGGAAGAACCCATTTAAGCGTTGAAGAGGGTATTGCCAAACTGCAGGACCTGGTACCTGATGCTAAGGTGAGCGGTATTGCAGCAGACTTTTCCAAAGTGGCGGAGGTTAACCACTTAATAGAGCAATTACCAGAGGTTGATATTCTTATTAACAATGCCGGCATTTTTGAACCTAAAGCTTTTGCAGAAATTCCCGATGAAGACTGGTTTAGATTTTTCGAAGTGAATGTAATGAGCGGCATTCGCCTTTCAAGGCATTGCTTTCCCAAGATGCTTGAAAAGAACTGGGGACGGATTATTTTTATTTCCAGCGAATCGGCTGTATTTATTCCCGATGAAATGATACACTATGGCATGACCAAAACGGCGCAATTGGCGGTTAGCCGAGGACTGGCTGAATTAACAAAGGGAACCCGCGTAACCGTTAACAGTATTCTTCCCGGTCCTACGAAATCGAAGGGTGTGGGCGGTTTCCTGGAAGATCTTTCAAAAAGCAGCGGTCAATCTATCGACAAAGTGGAATCCGATTTCTTTAAAGATATGCGCCCGAGCTCCCTGCTCAAACGATTTGAAAATGTAGAAGAAATCGCCGATACCACTGTTTACTTTTGCAGCCCACTGGCGTCCGGTACCAATGGTGCAGCTATACGGGTGGAAGGCGGACTGGTTAAATCGATATTGTAACTTTGAATGGGGCCAGTAAATTCAGCCTAACTGGGTAGCACCCGAATTATGGCCTTTTAGTCAGCCAACTCATACGCGCAAATTCCATGAAATCGCTCTCATCAATGAAGCACATACATTATAAAGATGGGAAGTATTCTATTATTGTTTGAGCCAGCATTTCATGGATCACTGTGTTGTCACCCTAAAGACACGCTCTCTTTATGAAGTAAACGGTTCCGTTATCCAATCTAATAGATAGGACTTATCCTCGATTGTTAAAGTATTTATCCCTTCCTGCGTCTTATTGGATCAGAACATGACACGGTACAATAACGTGTAAAGTATCCCAAATCCGAATGGACAATCATTCGATAGTAATGGATCATTTAAGGAAACAGGCGTCAATTCAAAATTCAAAATACTTTTTCTACTATTTTCATGCTATCAGGGAATAACAACATTATTGGCAGGTCAAAACATACATAGTCTTTAATTTATTTAACCCGATTCATTTTTCTATAAACAACTTAAAATGCCGTTAAAACAATTACTTACCGTACTTGCTTTGGGATACTGCACCTTCTGCAATGCGCAGGATAAAATTTCCCTTGCGGGGCGATGGTTAGTATCTTTAGACCCCGACAGTACGCTCTACAACCAGGGAACATTGCCAAAGAAATTTAGTCAAAACATACAATTGCCGGGCACTACCGACCAGGCTCGTTTAGGATACAAAACAACAGGGTCTGATTACGGAATTCTTACCAGGGCTTTTAAATATATCGGGCCAGCCTGGTATCAGCGAACGATCCATATTCCCTCCTCCTGGAAAGGTAAAAATATAAGCCTTCTGTTGGAAAGAGTATTATGGGAAAGTAAGGTTTTTATAGATGGCAGGCTGGTTTCCAAGCTATCCCCATTGTATACACCGCATAGGCATCCACTCGGATCCATAGCTCCGGGCACACACACAATCACCATCTGCGTCAATAATGATCTCATACACAATATTGGCGACAAAGGGCATGGCTATACAGAATATACACAAAGTATCTGGAATGGAATTGTTGGCAAACTTGAATTACATGCCGAAAACGCCGTTGCTATTAGATGGGTCAAAACCTATCCGGACGCTGAAAAAAAATCCCTTCGACTGGAAACCTTTTTAACCAGTTCCGCATCAGATGATATCGTTCTCAGTGCCTCTTTAAAAGATCTGCAAACCGGCAAACAGGTACATACTGTATCGAAAAAATTTACCGCTGATCCTGAACATGTGAAAATTGACTGGACAATAGATGAATTAGAAAATATAAAATCCTGGGATGAGTTTGACCCCAATCTTTACGAGGTTTCGCTTACCCTGAAACAAGGCAGCAATATTTCTACGTGGAAAGACAAAATAGGTTTTAGAAATGTTTCAACAACCACTCATAAAATTTTGGTTAATGGCAAGACAACATTTATGCGTGGCAATCTCGATTGCGTACATTTTCCCTTAACCGGCTATCCATCCTGCAATATTGAAGACTGGGAAGCTATATTCAGCAAGTATAAAGCATATGGGTTAAATATGGTTCGTTTTCACTCCTGGACACCACCCAGGGCTGCTTTTGAAGCGGCAGATAAATTAGGCATTTACATTCAGACAGAAATTATATGGCTGGACTGGTGGATGGCGGGCGAACAAAAAGATCGTCCCGAAATGAATACCAAGGGTTATCCCCAGGGCCTGGGTAAAAACCCCAATGCCGATGCCTTTGTACAGGCCGAAATGCAGCGGGTTATAGATGAGTATGGCAACCATCCCTCCTTTATGTTTTTCTGCATTGGCAACGAACTGGGTAATTCTGATTTCAACGTGATGCAGGAATGGATTAAAAAAATGAAATCAGCTGATCCGCGACGGTTATATGCGGTATCAACTGCCCGAAAAATAATGCCGGTAGATGATTATATGGTTACCCATAATATTCCCAATGTGGGTGGTACATACGCCAACAGCATGAACCGAACAGATGCCGGACTGGAAGCCAATTACAGCAAAGCGACGATCCCTATAATTGCTCACGAAGTAGGCCAATATCCGGTATATCCTGAGTGGAAGGAAATAAAAAAGTACAAAGGAGTGCTAAAAGCAAGGAACCTGGAAGGATTTAAATCAGTGGCGCACAAAAATGGTATTGCCAACCAGGATGCCGATTTTCATAAAGCCACCGGCGCCCTGCAACAACTATTGTATAAAAATCATATCGAAAATATCATGTTGGCTCCTTCGAGTGCCGGTTTTCAATTATTGAGTATGAATGACTACCAGGGGCAGGGTGAAGCGCTTGTGGGATGGCTGGATGCTTTCTGGGAAGATAAAGGCACTACTGCCCCATCGGTTTTTCGGGGTTATAGCAATGCCGTTGTTCCCCTGATAAGAATAAAGAATTTCACTTATACGAGTAATGATACATTAAAGTTGAGTATGGAAGTCGCTAACAATTATAAGACGGATGTACAAAAAAAATTAGCATGGGAGATCACCGACCTGAAGGGAAAAGTTTTTCATAAGGGCGTAGCAGCCCAAAAATTTTTCGGGCAGGGTAAGCTCACCAAAGCTGACAGCCTTACCCTATCTCTGGCAGATTTCCCGAGGGAAGCGGGTCAATACAAATTCCGGCTATTTTTCGAAGACAACAGCTATGCTAACCACTGGGATTTTTACATATTTCCCCCCGAAGGCGAAAAAATTGTCGACACCAATGGTATTTACGTAAGTGAAGAATGGAACAATGAAGTAGATAGCGTTTTGAATAATGGAGGAAAAGTATTACTGGTGGCTAATAAATTAGGCAGCAAAAAAACATCGGCGCCCGTAAGTTTCACGCCTCTGTTTTGGAGCGCCAGTTTCTTCCCCGGTCAAAGCAATCAAACGCTCGGTTCCATGATTGACCCTAAGAGCGAGGCATTTCGTTTTTTTCCAACCACTAATTCCACTAACTGGCAATGGTTGAAAGCTATGCCAGGTGCTCGTTATTTTAATCTTTCTAATATGCCCAAAAGCTTCCAACCGCTGGCGCAGCCCGTTTCAGACTTTCATTACAATGAAAAGCTGGGCAGTATATTTGAAACAAAAGTGGGTAATGGAAAACTGCTGATATGCGGGTATGCACTGAAACAAAAAAACAATGCCTATGCACACCAACTATTTTATAGTCTGGCTGCTTATATGAAAAGCCCGGCTTTTGCTCCAAAAGAAGCGTTACCGCCTGACCTGTTAAAAACAACACTCGCTACTGTACCGGAAGTGATCAGCACTACTCCACTGCCGAATCAATTTCAAAATGCTGCTTTTTTTGTAAAAGCCGCGGCCCGCATTTCGGCAGCCAAAAACTGGGAAGCAGCTGATGACAGCGTAATGGTTAGTAAAAAATATCAATATCATATTGCATCGGCCTATTCCGTATCGCAGCCGCAGGGTAAGGCCTGGGATGGAACTAATTTTTCCATAAACCTGCAGCCTCCGGCAGGCATAAAGGGCTATATCTATCTATACCTGATCAACGATGCTAAAAGAAAAGGTGAAGGAACCATTACGATTGAAGGCCGGGAACTTAAAACGGGTACTATACCGGTTAGTGGTAAATGGATCAAAATATTCATGATGCGCGAAGATACTAATGATGGAAAAGTGCAAATAGAACTCGTATCAGATGGATCGGCACCGCTGCTGGTGAACCAGATAGTAATAATGGAAGAAGAGTAGGTTTTTCAAAAAAAGTTTATCCTGAGCTCATTACTGATCATTATTAGGTACAGCAACTTATTACTTTTAAAAACCAATCCTGAAAAATTGCGAAGGTGTCTTAAACAGACACCTTCTTTTCTTTGGAGTTACACAAAAGGCCAGCTCAACTCAATGGCTGTTAACCTATTTTTATACTGGATTGCTGGGAAAATAATGAGCCTACTCGATCATATAAATACATCAGCGATTTAACCTGGATGATTTGATAAAGTAAGGTTTCATAACTGGTCTAAAACGCCGGCACCCAATCACCTTAAATGAAAAAACCGTCTCTGTTTTGAGACGGTTGCTTAACTTACATTGGGATATGCCTTAAAATAAAATAGTTTGTCTTGCATATTCGCTATGTAAAATAGCTCCTGTATGCGTTTTATCCAACTCCAGTACTTTATCAAAATAAAGCGTAGCCAACTCATAATCTTTGAGACCCAAATAGCCAAGCGCCATCAGGTAATAACAATGTAAAATATTCCGTAAATTCAGATCATCATCAAAAATCATTAAATCAGGCAAGGATACCGCAAAGAAATCCATCTTAACCTTATCATCCAAATGTGCTCTTCCGTATGAAATCAGGTTTTCAAAACGCTGCCCGGCCTCGTTGACCTCTCCCAATTGTTGTAAAGCCAAACCCTGGTAGAAGATTTTATCAGGTTGTTGATCATTATAAAATATCGCAGCCACGGGCTCACTCAATCCTATTGATGCTGCCCGCCAGTACTTTTCAGCCGTATTTTCATCGCCTTTTTGTTGGTATAAACAGCCCAGCCAGTAAAAAATATCATTCTCCTGGGCTCCGTATATTTTGCCCTCTCCCAGATTGGAAGGATAGGTTTGCGCTAATTGTAATAATGCTTCCCCTAAGTCCAGATCGTCATTATTTAAAGCTCTCTTAGCGAGCTCCACATGAATTAAAACATGTTGACCGGAGGTTTTACCCTCCCCTCCCTCCCAGGGATGAAAATTTCTGGCAGCCAGCAACTCCTTCGCTTTTTCAAGATGACCAGTCAGGCTATGAAGGCTAACATACTCAATATATAAATCATCCCGATCCTGAACAAGAGAAAAATATTGAGATAGGATAGACAACCGCTCCTGGGGCGACCTGTTAAAACGTTTATATAACTGATCCAGTTCAAATAGCACTCTGGAATCAGCACGATCAGCGGCAAAGGCTTTTTCAAACATTTGCAGTGCTTTATCTTTTTGATCCGCTTTATTATAATAAGCGATGCCTAAATTACGCAGTGCTGTAGCGTGCGTATCGTTTTGAGCTACTGATTGCTCCCAGCATTTGATAGCTTGCTCGTATAGCCGTTTAGCATAAAAATAATTTCCTAAATAGTATAGAGCTTTAAAATCGGAAGGATTGAGCGCTACTGCATATTGCAGCACGCCGACATCTTCAACCCGGTTGGGGAATACCCGGTCCGGGCTTTGCTTATAAGCTTTGTCAAGCCATTCTACCGCATTATCATGATGGCCGAGCTTATTACTCCAATAGGCCTGGTAATATAGGGATAGCGGATCTGTAGCTGTGTCAGGATTTATTGCCAACAGGTCCTGGGCTTCCTGGTACAAACCCGCTTCTGCATACTGCAATGCCATCTCAATAAATGTATAATGGCGGCGCTGCATCAGTTGCTGTAATTGCTGAATAGTTTTGATCATGTCAAGGCTATCACCAAGGTTCCTGTAGCATTGTACGAGCTCGAAACGGCTGGCAAAATCGAAGCTATCTAATGCAAGAGTTTCCTTACAATATTGTATTGAATCCTGAACACGGTTTAACTTACGAAGGGCAACTGCTTTGAGATGCCGCGCTTTCAGGCCTTTATGATTTTTCAATATAGATTGACCCGAAAGTTCCAGGGTCTGCTCCCAATCAGATCTTATGGCCGAAATGTAAGCCAGGTATAAATAGGCCTTGTCCTGCATGGCGGCATTCCAGGCACTTTTATACAGGTAGGAGAAAGCCTCATCATATTGCTCCTGGTATTTTAAACACAGTCCGAGATTAAAAAAAGGTTCTCCGTCATAGGGGTTCGGATTGTGCTTAACCAGTTTTTCTACAGCAATTTTAAAGTAGGTTGCTGCTACGGCAAATTGTCCCCGGCGTAAATACCACATGCCCACAGCATTGTTGCACCTGATATCGGAAGGATCTCTACGCAGCGCCTCATTATAATAGTCCAATGGAGCATAAGTAGCATGACGGTATTGCTCCAAATGCAATCCGGCCAAAAAAAGTTCTTCATTGGAAGCAATATTCTTTGGATCATCAATAGGCTTAGCAGGATCCGGAATGGGTTCTCCCTGGCGTGTTACAGGTTTATAGTCTATTAACATCTTCCCCTGTTCGTCTAATACAGCCGCATACAGTTGATTCAGCTCTATCTTTCCCTCATTCATAATCGTTCTGGAGTAGGTTGTCAGGGGGGATAATGATACAATATCATTCAATACTTCGGCCCCGTCATGCTTCACTATAATTTGTACTGTTTGCGCACGGGTTACATAAACACTAACCAGTATTTCATTATCAGCTATATCCTGCACGTTGATCATAGCCGAAATCGACGCATTCTTTACATAACCAATATCCTTATACGGCATAAAATACTGCTTAAAGTCACGCGCCTCGTTAGGCATTATCCATCCGAAGTCGGGTTGATTATCCGTATACATACCGCACATCAATTCAAAATAAGGCCCGTCCTCGTCAGTAAGCTGTCGATCCCAGGCTTGACCAAAGTCGCCGCATCCCCAGGTCCATTGTTTTTTTCCGGGGCTGATATGATGATTAGCGATATGCATCAGGCCCGCTTTTCGCTGATGATGATATCCACCAACAAAATTAAAAGCGCTGTTGACCGCCATATAGGAAGTGGGCACGGGAATATTCGTGTAACGTGAGATATCAGTTCCTGGAGAATAATCCACTTTATAATAGGTGCCGGTAGCGATCGGAAATGAGCTTACATCTCTTTTACCATGGTCAAAAACAGCATGAACGTCGGGTGGAAATACACTTTGATAATGTTCATCTACCGCAACCGCCGGGTTAGCCCACCATAAAAAGGTTTGGGGAAACGGGGTTCGGTTATATAACTGCGCATGTAATTCGATATAGGCTACGCCAGGGTGTAATGTAAAACCCAGCGCGCACTTGGTTCCAAACATTTTTTCATATTCGTTTACCCATATGGTTTTACTTCCGTCCTCATTCTCTGCTATTGAAAAATCGGTGGCTTCAAAAGTTGAAGGCCGGTGATGTTGAGGCCAGTTGAATTCAATACCGCCACTGATCCAGGGGCCTGCGAGTCCCACCAGCGCTGGTTTAATAACACGGTTATAATATACAAAATGATAGTCATTCGTTTTATCATAAGCCATTTGTATGCGTCCTCCCAGTTCCGGCAATATCATAACCTTCAGGTACTCGTTTTCCAGAAACAGCCCTATCCACTCCTTGTCTTCTTTTTCATCAAACACTTTATCAATTACCGCATGCGGGTACACTACGCCGCTACTACCCTGGTATACCCGGTTTTCAAGAAACATGGGGTTTTTATCTGGTTGTCCGGTCTTGTACGTAGGTATTTTTACTTGTTCCTGCCAGGCAGTTACCATATCTGAATATTTTACTGTTAAGAGCGATTGTTATTATTGGTTGATCAGTGACCGAATACTGCATCCATATCTTCAAGTGTCTTGCCTTTGGTCTCTTTCACTTTCCATTTAACGAAGAAAAAACCCACTATGCAGATGCCTGAATATATATAGAACGGAGTATATGCGCCTAATCTTTTTGCCAAAATAGGAAAGGTAAATGTTAGTATGGCATAGGAGAGCCAAAGCGTTATTACTGCTATTGAAGTAGCCGCGCCGCGCACTTTATTGGGGAAAATTTCTGAAATAAGCACCCAGGTTACTGGCGCTAAAGTCATCGCATAAACGCCGATAGCGGCCAGTAATGTCCATGAGGCTGCTGCCGATTTTTGTTGTAGCAATATAGCGCTGAAAATATATAAAATACATAATCCCATTGCTCCGAAGAGCATGAGTGGCTTGCGCCCCAGTTTATCTACCTGCCATATAGCAACCAGTGTGCAAATGAGGTTAACAGCACTAATGAATACTGTTTGCATCAACTGGTCTTCCTGATTAAATCCAACGCTCTCGAAGATGGCCGCTGTATAATTAAAGACCACGTTGATGCCACAAAACTGCTGAAATACTGCCAGCCCCATTCCGATCATAACGGAAGGCCAGACCGCTTTACTAAAAATGTCTTTGTAGGTTGTTTTTGTACCCCCTCCCTGCAAAGATTTTTTAATGGCTGCTAAACTATCCGTTGCGTACTGAACGCCCCCTATTCTCCTCAAATTGTCCGTTGCTTTTGCATCAGCTCCGGCCTTAACCAGCCAATGAGGGCTTTCAGGTAAAAAAATAACCCCAATTAAAAATAACGCTGATGGTACTGCCCCCAGGCCCATCATCCATCGCCACGCATCATCGCCTTCATTTCTTAAAGAATAGTTTACAAGATTAGTAACCAATATGCCTATCACAATGGTGAGTTGGTTGATAGCCACCATGCGGCCACGCATTTGTGATGGCGCTGCTTCGGCTATATACATGGGCGAGAGTACGGAAGCCATACCAACGCCCACTCCCGCAAAAAAACGTGCAATAATAAACGTTGTACTATTAAATGCCCATGCCATCGCCAGGGAAGACACCAAAAAAATGCCCGCTGCCAGCATTAATGCTTTCTTACGGCCAAACCTACCTGATATGGAACCGGCTACGAGGCAACCCAGTATGCATCCTAAAGCGAGGGTTGCCGTCGCAAATCCTTCCTGCACATCTGAAAAATGAAATTGCTCTTTTAAAAAAGGTAAGGCGCCGGCAATTACGGCGAAATCGAACCCAAATAAGTACCCGCCTAATGCAGCAATAAAGGAAATGCCTGTAATGTAGGAGGCGTTGAAAGAATCTTTTTTATCTATCATATTAAAACAGCAATTGTATGCGAAGGTGATTAAAAACGCCGTCATTAAAATGGATTAGATAATTAAAAATATAGACTTTACTATGATTTTTAAAATGCCAACCCGATATTAATTGTTCAGCTATTATCCATTCTTTATTGAATTTTTCTATTTTACTTCAGCTTTTAATAAAAGTATTGCTAAAGCATTTTATTGAAACACTTTTAATTAAAATATCCATATGAACAATCAGTATGGCTAGCTGGATGGTCCGCACCTGAGCTTACCATAAAAGAATTGCTTTTTAATACGGTATTTTAAGTATTTTGAAAATAGATGTCCCCGGCTATTTTTGAGATCATGCGTTGAGCATTTTTTGCAGATATCATCGTTAATTTCATAGGGTGGCCGATGAACTACTAACATTTACCAGTAAGCCAGTCAGGCTTCAACCATTAACTACTTATACAAAGTAATGTCTCTTTGATAGTATATAATTTAGGGGACAAATACTATTTCCTGGTATTAGTACCAGTCAAAATCTGATTGATCGCTTTTTCATAAGCATTAGCATACTGCATCATTCCAATATCATTAGGATGTGTGCCATCACCAGTACTTTCATATGACAAACCAATTTCCCTGGCAGTAAGTACATATAAACCAGGTATGATTTTCTTAAGTTTCAGGTAGGTATTATATAAGACGGCACTCGACTGTTGATATTTTCTTGTTAGTGAAGTGTCCAGCGTTGTTTTCGCAATAGAACCGCTATGTTCAACCAATAAAATAGGCGTTTTAGGATGCTCATCATGCAATAGCTGAACAGCATCAGTAATTTTTTGCTCTATTTCCTTTTCCTGGATTTTATTATACGGAATCAGATTGGGTTGGCAGTCCAGAACAAAAAGCTGCGCATCTACCGATTTTATTAAGTCGATAATAGGTCTTTCTAATCTTCCATTTCCGGAGAAGCCCAGATTTATCATGGGTTGTTTTAATCTTCGCCCAAGAATATTAAACCAGGTTAACCCGTGCCTCGAAGTTGAACCACCCTGCATTATTGAAGTTCCGTAAAACACTATAGGATGTAACACCGAAGCTGGTTCTACCGTAAAATCGGCATTTTTCGGAACTCCGATAGCTAACCATCTGGGCACATTATGTAGTGGCAGGTATAACCTATATCTTTTGATTTTAATATCCGGATCAATATTGCTACAAGTGAAAGTGATAGTATCCTTAAAACTATGGGAGCCATTAATGAAATGCCAATTACCCGATAGGTCTTGAGCATGCATATCCAGACCATTGGTGGAAATTCGGCTCATGCCATCAAATATTAAATCGCGTGGAATTTGGTATTGTACAATAATGCTACCTGCGTTAGTAAAGAAATCTATGTACACGCCCGTCATATTTTTAGCGAGATTCCATACATCTTCTCTTACATTTTGTTTTGCAACTGAAGGCAGACGGTTATAGAAATTCGCACTATCAGTATTTTGCCATAAGATTCCCTTCAATACCGGATACGAACTGGACATTGGATTGAACCATTTTTTATCTCCAGCGTGTTGAGCTACCGCATTAGTGAAAAACAAAATGGTAAGTGTAAATCCTATTATTTTTTTAAACTGCTTCATAATGATGGTCATTTATTTTGGATATGCGCCGGAAACCTGTCTTACCTGTATAATTATTGAAAAATTCAAAGCGTATCGCTTTAATGCGGTAAAAGTAAATTTATAAAAGCACGCCAAAAGAATCCTGCTATGATATCCATGAAATTATCCATCGAATTCAAAGTAACCTCCATTTTTACCTTTATAGTGCTTTAGTACTTTTGAAAAAATGTAAAATGAAAATCGTTGATCACCCCGATAAAGATTTTCAAAGGCATTTAAAAAACTTGCGTACCCAATGAGTAAAACTCAAATAAAATAAAAACATAAAAATGAAATTGAACCGGTATTATGGATTTCTTCTTCTTTGCTTGGTAAAGACTATCAATACATTTGGGCAAAACGATTCTAAACTTATGCTTAATCTTTCCGGCAACTGGAATTTTCAAATTGATTCATTGGACGTTGGTGTTTCTGATAAATGGTTCAACAGAAAATTATCCGATCTGGTAACCTTACCGGGCTCCATGACCACTAACTATAAAGGAAATGACATAAACATCCATACTCCCTGGACCGGCCAAATTGTAGATCAGTCCTGGTTTACAAAACGAACCTATGCGAAGTATCGTCAACCAGGTAATATAAAGATTCCTTTTTGGCTTCAACCGGTTAAATACTATAAGGGGGCTGCCTGGTACCAAAAAACAGTTTCTATCCCTCCAACCTGGTCGGGCAAAGAAGTGCAGCTCTTTTTAGAACGAACCCACTGGGAAACCACCGTTTGGATTGATGGGGTTGAAATAGGTATGAAAAACAGTATGGGTACGCCGCAAATTTTTTCCCTTTCCCCAAAGCTAGCCGCCGGAACTCATCGGATCACGATCCGGGTTGACAACCGTATAAAAGAACTTAATGTGGGTCCCAACTCGCACAGCATAACGGATCATACGCAAACTAACTGGAACGGCATGGTTGGCCGGCTTGAGCTCATCGCTAAACCAAAAGTTTTTATCGACGACGTACAGGTGTATCCTAACCTGCAAACAAAGGAAATAACTGTAAAAGTTGCTACGGTTAATCGTGTACCCAACATAAGAACAGCCAAAATGGAAACATCCGTAACTGGTCCTGGAAGGGTTCAATTAACACCCTTGCTCAAGGAAATCACCATCAATAAGGATACGACCATCACGACATTTACCTACGGCATGGGCCAAAACCCAATGTTATGGGATGAGTTTTCGCCCAACTTGTACCGCCTGAAAGTGTTACTAAGAACGGAGTCTGGTGTTGATGAAAAAATATCCACATTTGGTATGCGTGATTTTAAAACCCGCGGCAGGCAATTTACCATCAATGGCAGGCCTGTGTTCTTAAGAGGCACACTGGAATGTGCCATCTTCCCCAAAACAGGATATCCTTCTACAGATGTGAAAGAATGGCTACGTATTTTAAAGAAGATCCGATCTTTTGGATTGAACCATATCCGCTTCCACTCCTGGTGCCCGCCCGAAGCCGCCTTCGTAGCTGCGGACCAATTGGGTTTCTACCTGCAGGTTGAGGTTTCCTCCTGGGCGAATACCGGTTCTGGTGTAGGCGACGGAAAACCCATTGACAAATGGTTGTATGACGAAAGTAATCGCATGGTCAAAATGTATGGGAACCATCCATCATTTGCCATGCTAACCTACGGCAATGAACCGGCACATACCCCACGTTATAAAGAATACCTGGTTGATTTTGTGAAATATTGGCAGCAGAAAGACACCCGACGTTTATATACAACTGCCGCCGGATGGCCATTAATGAAGGAAAGCGATTTTCATAATGATATTGCGCCGAGAATACAGGGATGGGGAGCAGGACTCACCAGTATTATCAATGCGCAACCGCCCCGAAGCGACTACGATTTTGCGGATATTATTTCCAAATGGGAACAGCCCACGGTGAGCCATGAAATTGGCCAGTGGTGCGTTTATCCTGATTTCAAGGAGATCAAAAAATACACCGGCGTATTAAAAGCTAAAAATTTTGAAATCTTCCGGGACCGTTTACAAGAGAATGGTATGATTCACCTGGCAGACAGCTTTTTACTCGCATCCGGTAAACTACAGACACTTTGCTACAAAGCCGATATTGAGGCAGCACTGCGCACCAAAGATTTTGGAGGCTTTCAGCTGTTGGATTTACACGATTTTTCCGGCCAGGGTACTGCGCTGGTGGGTGTGCTCAACCCTTTTTGGGAAGAAAAGGGATATGTTACCAGCAAAGAGTATAGCCGGTTTAGTAATGCCGTAGTACCACTGGCACGATTCCCAAAAATGGTATACCAAAATAACGAAACGCTTAAAGTTCCGGTAGAAGTAGCGCAGTTTAGTGCGGGGGTTTTAAAAAAAGTGACACCCATATGGACTATTAAAGATAAAACAGGTAAAACTATATATGAGGGCATGTTCCAGGCCAACGATATACCTGTCAATAACGCGCTCCATCTAGGTACTATCGAGCAGTCGCTTAAACGCATCAACCAACCCTCCCATCTTACACTAACCCTCAAGATAGATCGTTACGAAAACTCATGGGACTTCTTTGTTTATCCGGCTATTTTGCCTTCCAGCCCCTCAGATGTTTTTATTACACAAAACTTCGATGAAAAAGCTATTGAAATACTCGAAAATGGAGGCAAAGTATTACTTACTCCTAAGAAAGGAAGCTTAAAAAAAGAAGCCGGTGGCAATATAGCTGTAGGATTTTCCAGCATATTCTGGAATACATCATGGACCGGGGGTCAGGCTCCCCACACCCTGGGTATTTTATGCAATCCTAAACATCCTGCGCTAAAAGAATTTCCTACCGAATATCATAGTAACTGGCAATGGTGGGATGCCATGAGTCATTCCAATGCCATCATGCTGGACTCAATTGCAAAAGGATTACAACCCATTGTAAGAATAATAGATGATTGGTTTTCTGCACGCCCGCTGGGCCTGATTACTGAATGCAGCATAGGTAAAGGGAAACTATTGCTAACAGGCATTGATCTTTTAACAGATAGTGACAAGCGCCCGGAGGCCACCCAACTTCGGTACAGCCTTATTTCTTATATGAATAGCGCTGCATTCAAACCTTCCACAATTGTCAAAGCGGATAAAGTACGGGGTATATTTAAATAGATAAAAGCTACTTGAATTTATGAAATTATTATTCTCCAAATACAGCGTTGTATTTTTTCTATGTGTGGTTGTCGTGCGTATTCAGGCACAAACCGAACTTTCGCTTTCCGGCGAATGGGTAGTTGCTATTGATTCTTCCGACAAAGCATCGGCGACAGTTCCTTCGGCGGACCAATTTATACAAAAGGTAAAACTACCCGGTACACTTGATGATGCAGGCGTAGGCTACAAGCCTGAAGTTGTCACCGATTTTATGAATAAGGATATTATGCGAAACCTTTGGCGCAAAAAAAGATTTGTAGGGACTGCCTGGTATAAAAGGGAGATCCAGATTCCACGAGGTTTTGACAACAAAAAGCTAAAGCTGTTATTGGAGCGTGTGATTTGGAAAACAACAGTATGGGTAGATAATAAAAAAGCGGGTACTGCAGAAAATTTGAGTACGCCACAACTATTTGAGCTGCCGCCTTTAAGTCCGGGAAAGCATACCATCGTTCTGGCAATAGATAACAGACAGCAGTATCAAATCGGGGATGCTACACATGCTTATACAGATGGTACACAAATCATTTGGAATGGCGTTATTGGAAAAATGGAAATTCAGGCAAAAGAACAATCTATTACCCAGGTAAACATCACTCCTGATGTTGCCGGTAGAAAAGTGAACTTGATGATAATGCTGGATGATGTGGAAATATCAATGGACAATCGATTAAAGGTGGCCATTTATTTCAAGGGCAAAAAGATCGCTGATAAAGATATAGCCACTGACCAAAAAAACACGCACCTGGCTCTTCCCATACCCCAACCGCAATTATGGGACGAGTTCAATCCCAATTTGTATACAGCTTCTGTACAGCTTCTAAGGCGCAATAAGGTTAGCGATCACTACCAGGCAAGGTTTGGAATGCGCCAGGTAACCAACGAGCGAAGCCTTTTACAGATCAATAACAACCGCATTTTCCTGCGTGGCACGCTGGAATGTAATATTTTTCCACTGACCGGGCATCCCCCAATGGACAAAAGCGGGTGGATAAAAGTGATGACTGCAGCGAAAAGTTACGGACTCAATCATTTAAGGTTTCATAGCTGGTGCCCACCGGAAGCAGCTTTTGCAGTGGCAGATTCTTTGGGAATTTATTTGCAAATAGAACTGCCGCTATGGGCCACCATTCGTAAAAATCCAGACAGCACACAAGAATTTTTAAAGAAAGAAGCTGCGCTTATTTTAAACAGTTATGGTAATCATGCCTCTTTTTGCTTCTTTAGTATGGGTAATGAACTGGAAGGCAATTTCAGCTGGCTCAATGACCTGGTAAAAGAATTGAAAAGCCAGGATGGGCGCCGCCTTTATGCCACCACTTCTTTTTCTTTTGGCCAAAAAAGCTGGCCCCAGCCACAAGACCAGTTTTATGTAACGCAGTGGACTACTAAGGGATGGGTAAGAGGCCAGGGTATTTTCAATGATAGGCCTCCTGGCTTTAACTCGGATTACCGGCGGTCTATTGACAGTATACCCGTTCCTATTATATCTCATGAAATTGGTCAATACTCCGTATATCCCAATATGGAGGAAATAAAAAAGTATACCGGTGTGTTAAAACCTTTAAATTTTATAGCGGTAAAGAAAGACCTGGAAAGAAAAGGGATGCTTTCTCTCGCTGATAGCTATGTTAAGGCCAGCGGAAAACTGGCGGCCAGTTTGTATAAGGAAGAAATAGAGCGTGCACTTAAAACGCCGGGCATGAGCGGTTTTCAATTATTGGACTTACATGATTTTCCCGGCCAAAGTACGGCGCTGGTAGGGCTTTTAGACGCATTCTGGGACAGTAAAGGCATCATCACTGCAAAAGAATTTTCGAAATTTTGCGGGCCGGTGATACCTTTGATGCGATTTGAAAAAGCAGTTTATTCTGGCTCGGAAAGATTCTCTGGAACTGTGGAAATTGCCAATTTTTCTAACGCAATTTTGAAGAATGCCAATGTACAATGGACCATATCAGATGCTTCAGGAAAAACACTCACCAACGGCGAATGGAAACCGGGTAATATTCCAATCGGAAGCAACAACAAAATCGGTGAAATAGGATATTCTTTAGAAAACATCAAAACAGCAAAAAAATTAACTATAAAAGTGGGTATAGAAAATACCAACTATAGTAATGAATGGCCGGTATGGATTTATCCACTATTACCTGAACTCAATAAACCCAATGTGCACTTCACCACTTCGCCGAAGGAAGCCTTAGCATTAGTGGCGAAGGGCGGAAACGTGATCCTCAACCCCGATACAGCTATTATTAAAGGCGTTGCCGGGCGTTACACCACTGTGTTTTGGAGTCCGGTACATTTTCCCAATCAACCCGGTTCTATGGGGCTATTAATAGACAGTGCATGCAAGGCCTTTACTCATTTCCCTACTGAAACACACTCCAACTGGCATTGGTGGGACCTGGTAATGCGTTCGAAATCTATGATCATTGACTCACTGACGCAAAAAATCACACCCACTGTTCGGGTTATCGACAATTTTTTTAAGAACCGGAATATGGCCTCACTTATTGAAGTGAAAGCGGGTACAGGGAAATTGATCATTTGTTCCATGGATATACATACAGACCTGCATAAGCGACCGGCAGCTGCACAGCTCCGCTACAGCCTTATTGCATATGCAGCAAGCGAAGCGTTTAACCCTGTGAGTGAATTAACATACCAGGAAATTTCCAGCCTGTTTCATATGCAATAACATCCACGACTTTTGTAACAAGGTTATAAGTGGTGTATTGTTTATTTACAAAAGGAAAGAAAGCTACTTACGCTTCCAGATGTTTCGGGCATTCATTATGTGAATAGTTCAATAGCACAAAAACACTAATACGCTATGATACATTCCCAAAACTGGAATCAAATACTGACTTTGCCATTAGCAGACAGTAAAATTGGGCAAAGCTTAAATACAGCCGGAAGCTGTACCCATCATACCATTCAATATTATCCTATCAATGCTGATATTGTCAATAAGCTTGGATTAAATATCAATGGCAAAATCTTCCTGTTCGGGCGTGTGGCTTTTACTCAAAAAATGGTTCAAGGCTATCTTCTGCAATTTCGAAAGCAATACAATGTGATTGACCATCAAAACCTCCCCTACTTACAAATACTGGATGTACAGTTTTTGTTCAAAAAGATTATCCCAAACCATATTCCTCATTCCTTAGCCCAATACTGCTGCCTGATCGAAAAACTATCACTAGAAGAAAAAAAAACATTAGTTCGCCTCTGCAGAAAATACCCGGTTTTGACCGGCTGGTGTTGAGTTCCGTTCTGGTTTTGATTAAAGAAATTAATCTCAGTAAAAAACTCCTGAACACTGTTAATCCCACTTCCCGTTTAAGATTCTATAAGAAATGGAGCGGATATTTATGTTTGGGTTGAGTTGAACTTCCTGGTATGGCAGGTAGCAAATCTGTTTGACAGAGCGCGCTTTATTTTGTTTAAAATCTGCAGTCCGGTCTGAGATGTAATTCCGAACTGTCTATTTAAACTGTTTTCTTTTTCTATACTGTACGGGCGACAAACCCATGGTCTTGGTAAACACCCTGGAAAAATAAAATGGATCCTGGAAGCCTATCTTCGAGGCAAGCTCCTTTATCTGCAAATTGGTAAATTCAAGTAACTGGCAGGCTCGCTGCATTTTGATGTGATTGAAATACTCTAAAGGTGGAAAACCGGTTTTCTTTTTAAAGAGTGTTGAAAAATGCGAAGGTGAACGATATACATTTTTAGCCAAAGCTTCTACTGTTATGTTCTCGTCGATATGTTCCCGCATATAACGTATTGAAAAATCTATCTCATTTTCTTCTGAAGGTGTAGGATGGGTAAATAAATAGGGAAAACAAAATGATGCTAAATAATGCTGAGCCAGTATACTTACGAAGAATAAATTGCTATCGCTATAACCGGTTTCCAAAGTGGTGTACATATTTTCAAAAATATGGATCCGCTTTTCATCGTAAGGTACTGTTCCCAAAAAATTGTCACCATCTACTTTCAGAATATTGGTTAATACATGCGCCGTGCTGCCTTTGAAATGCATCCAAAAAATAGACCAGGGCTTGTTGGAACTAGCGCCATAAACATGTTTCGTATCTTGGGGAAGAATCAAATATTGCCCTTGTAAAATGGATACCTTCTGGCCGTCTATATGTGCCCAACCCTCTCCATCTGTGCAATAAATCAGGATATTTTGCGGAGATCCATTTTCTCTGCGTCGGTAATGAAAGGCGGCCCTGGGGTAAAAGCCAATATCTGTGACATGCAGATTAGAAATATACTCATTCTGTTCGCACTGCTGTATAACTGGTTGAGGTAAGACAATGGCTTTTTGAGCAGTAAAGCCGTCTTTTTTTCGAATAAACATTTTTTGACTTAGTTAAAGTTTAAGGCTATTACATTTTATTCAAAACTGTTTAGGAAGTATTTCAAAAGCTAATCCGCTCCTGGCAAACACCTCTTGAAGGTAGTTACAAATTGTTTCAAAATCTTGTGCAATCGATTGTACTACTTTAATTGATCCTGAAGTAGGTTCAGAACCGTATAATAATCTTGTACAATAGTACTTAAACTACTATAGTTATTTACAACCATGGAATGGGCAATTATAGGGAAGCTAGCCGTAATAGTATTTCCGACAGGAGAAGTCTCCATCTCTTTAAGCCGGTCAAAACTAGTTGGTGTTGCGCTCCTGCTTTGCAACAATAGTTGCAATTCGATGAATTACACATGGATTATCCTTTTGATTAAATAGACTATTCAATGGCCACCAACCCTACTAAATGCTGGGTTAACGCTGTGTTAAAAGGCAAAAATCTTATTTCAAATAAATGTCCATACAAAGCCTTTTTTAATCCATTTATTTTTCCTGACGTTGAATATTACTTTGTAAATATTTTAAAAACTCAAACTTTTTCTTGCCATGCGAAAAAAAAGAATTCAGCTGCTACTATTGCTGTTGGCTATAGTCTTCAGTTTTATACAAAGCGATGTCCTTGCACAGACGACAAAAAAAACCGTAACCGGATCTGTGGTAGATTCGGCCGGAGTAAGCCTCATAGGTGTAACCGTTGAAAGTTTGGGTAAAACCCCTACTACCACCACCACTGATGTTAATGGAAAATTTGTTATTGATGTTGAAACCGGTACACAACTCAACGTATCAATGGTTGGCTTTATTACACAAAAAATTTCCATAGATGAAACCACTAACCAGTTTATAATACGGCTTCTTCCAGCGACTAAAGATATGGAGCAGGTAGTGGTTACCGCATTTGGCAAAAAGCAGTCGAAGGAAGCGGTTCTGGGCTCTGTGGCTACAATCGAACCGGGTAAACTAATTACTCCTGCGAGCAACCTTACCAATGCGCTGATTGGCCAGGTGGCTGGTATAGTTGGTTTTCAACAAAGCGGGCAACCGGGTCTGGATAATTCCAACTTCTTTGTTAGAGGAGCAACATCTTTTGGGTTTCGTCAAAACCCTATTGTTTTAATAGATAACATAGAACTCTCATTAGATGACCTGGCTCGCTTGCAGGTTGACGACATCGCCAGTTTTTCGATCTTAAAAGATGCCAGTTCAACGGCACTCTATGGTTCAAGAGGTGCTAACGGAGTGATACTGGTTACTACCAAGCGTGGTGCAGAAGGTAAAGCCCGTATAGATTTTAGAATAGATAATGTCATTTCCGAGGCTACCCGCATGATTGACATGGCCGACCCCATTTCTTATATGAAAGTTTACAACTATGCAGAAAATGCGCGGCCACCCTTTAAGCCTGATTTCTTTTCTGCTGATAAAATTTATAACACGCAACAAACAATAAACGGCGCTCCAGGAAGTAATCGCTTCGTGTATCCCGCAGTAGACTGGCTGGATCTATTATTCAAAAAAAGAACGAATAATTTTAAAGGCACGGCAAGTGTAAGCGGTGGCGGTAGTACGGCCCGGTATTTTGTTTCAGGTACCTATAATGTAGATAATGGCAATCTTAAACGTAGCGACCTTAATGATTTTAATAATAATGTAAGCTTTAAAACCTACCAGCTAAGAGGTAATATAGATATGAACCTTACTAAATCTACTATATTATCTGTAGATCTATGGGGAAATTTTAATGAGTATAGTGGGCCTATCACCAACAACGCCAGCTTTTCTACTGATTTATATGGCCAGGCCACGCATACCAGCCCGGTGCTATTTGCACCTTATTATGAGCCAGATTCTGCTAACCGTCTTACCCAGCATATTCTTTTCGGAAATGGGTCTGGAGGTGCAGGTGGCACTAATACAGCCCTACAATATTACAATCCGTATGCTGCCATGTTGAGAGGTTTTAAAACCTTCACTACATCAACCATGCAGGCTAAAATTAATTTATCTCAAAAACTTGATTTTATTACAAAAGGACTTCAATTCAACGGATTTATTAACGTAAACCGCTATTCGTATTTCGATTATCAAATGGCTTATAATCCATTTTATTATACGGTAACATTACCCTCAGGGTATGATAGAACTACTAATGCCTACAATTTAACCTGGATCAATTCTGCCCCGGGCCAGGCGACAGAATATCTTAATTACACGCCCGGAAGAAAAGATGCCTCAGCCAAAATTCATTTCCAGGGAAATGTAAACTATGCGCGCACTTTTGGAGATCATAAGGTGGATATTGATTTTGTGGGTATCCGCATGCAAACAATCAATGCAAATGGTAACGATCCGGTAACCAATTTACCCAGCCTGCAATATGCGTTGCCTTATAGAAACCTTACATTAGCCGGCAGGTTTAATTATACGTACAAAGGAAGATATCTTTTCGAACATGGATTTGGGTATAATGGCAGTGAAAGATTTGCCGGGCAAAACAGGTTTGGCTATTTCCCCACCGGGGGGCTTGGCTGGGTAGTATCGAGAGAGGAGTTTTGGGGTGATGGTCTTTCAAAAATTATCAGCGCTCTTAAGTTAAGTGCCACTATCGGCGCCTCCGGTAAAGACGATATCGGCAGCCAGCGTTTCTTTTATCTTTCTGACGTAAACCTGCAGGGAGGAGCGCCAGCAACATTTGGTACCGATAATATCATATTTAAACCTGGCGTTTCGATCAGAAATTACCCGAACCCTGGCATTACCTGGGAACGTGCCATAGGCACCAACTATAGAATTGACCTGACAATTGCCAGAAAACTCGACTTCATTGCTGAATATTGGACGCGAAATACTAAAGATATATTATTACAACGCCTGGTACCACAATCTACCGGGTTAGAAGCGAATATTTTTGCAAATCTTGGCTCAGCCAAATCAAGTGGTGTTGATTTAACAGCCAACTACACACAAACATTTACGAACGGGCTTACCACACAGTTTATGGGTAATTTCACCTTCTCTGAGGGGCGCTATACCGGTTATGAAGAACCCAACTATCCTGAATCCTACCGGTATATTAATAATACGATCCTGGGCCAGCCCTTTGGTTATATCGCTGAACGCCTTTTTGCAGACGATAAAGAAGCTGCGGCATCGCCCAAACAAATTTTTGGTACGGGTACCGTTATGGGAGGCGACATCAAATACCGCGATTTGAACAATGATGGACAAATAACCGTAGCTGACCAGGCTCCTTTTGGCTTTCCCGTTACCCCGCAAATTGCATACGGTTTTGGCTTTACAGTTTTATATAAAGGATTCGATTTTGGTACCCGTTTCCAGGGTTCCGCTCGCACTTCCTTTTTTATCGACCCAAGACGCACTAGTCCTTTTGTAGTCGGCCCGGGTTATACCGGACAGACAGGATTGCTACAGGCTTTTGCTGACGATCATTGGAATTTTGACAATCAGGATATGTATGCATTGTACCCACGGATGGCCACCAGCGCCGCATTGATAGAAAACAATATGCAGCAAAGCACCTGGTGGATAAGAAACGGTAATTACTTACGCCTGAAATATGCTCAGTTAGGATATTCTATACCTAAAAACCTGCTCCAAAAAGTGCGTTTATCGAAAGCAAATATCTATTTAAGCGCAACCAACCTCATCAACTTCAGCAACTTTAAGTTATGGGATGTTGAGTTGGGTGGAAACGCATTTAATTATCCGTTACAAAGGCAATATGGTTTGGGTATTAACCTGGGGCTTTAAAAGAAAATTATCGCATTGACGTTAAATAAAAAAACATGTTTAGAAATTATTATTCAATCATAAATTTATTTATTGCAGCATTTTTGTTTGCCGGTAGTTTGTCTTCCTGCAAGAAGTTTTTAGATGTAACACCTCCTAACGTGGGTACTTTAGACTATGCATTCAGAAATCGCAATGAAGCAGAAAATTATTTATTTACCTGCTATTCGGCTCTACAGTCATTAGGGGTTGCATCAGATATTGGTTTTTTAAGTGCCGGTGAGCTCACCTACCCGGTAGAGTTGGGAGGAAACCTGGGCGTTTACCTGCAATTGCCCAGGGGAAACGTACAAAATATCAATAGCCCCGTATTGAACTTTTGGCAGGGCGCCAATGGCGGCACTAACCTGTTCATAGCCATTCGACGGTGCAATATCATGCTGGAGAATATTGATAAGCCCATTGACCTTACAGCTACTGAAAAAGCGCGGTGGATAGCTGAGGTAAAGTTCTTAAAAGGATATTATACTTATTACCTGGCCCGATTGTACGGCCCCATTCCTTTATACAAAGAAAACTTCGCGATAGATGCCTCTGCTGAAGAATTACAGTTGAGAAGGGAACCTGTGGATGAAGTTTTTAAATATGCTGTGCAGCTTATGGATGAGGCCATTACAGATCTGCCGCAACAGATCAGCAATCCTACTAATGAGTTAGGCAGGATCACTAAATTAATTGCACTATCTGTTAAAGCAGAGATGCTGGCAACGGCCGCTAGCCCACTTTTTAACGGAAATCCTGACTACCTGGATTTTAAAGACAAGGAAGGTAATCCGCTATTCAATCCTACCTATGATAATCAAAAATGGATTAGCGCTGCTGCTGCTTGTAAGGCAGCCATCGATGAGGCTGCAGCGGTCAATAAAAAATTGTATGAGTTTATACCTAATGCATCCATTGTTAACATATCAGATTCAATTAAAAGATTACTTACCATTCAAAATGCAGTAACAGAGAAATGGGATATTAACCCGGAGTTGATCTGGGCATTAAATGGTACATTTCCTTTCCAGGGCCAAAGCTTACCGCGTCTTTATATAGAAAACTCCGGCTCAGAAAATTCTTATAATGCTCCCGGCACATTAGCTGTTCCCATTTCCACAACAGAGTTGTTTTACACCAATAACGGGGTGCCTATTGAAGATGATAAAACATGGGACTATGCAGGTCGTTTTTCCATTCAGACCGCTGACCCTACGCACAAATTTTATATGGTGCCCAATTACCAGACTATAAAAGCCAATTTTAACCGTGAACCAAGGTATTATGCCAGCATCGGTTTTGATGGCGGTTATTGGTTCGGCGGCGGCACACTTAACTCTAATGCCATGGTGAGTGTGCAGGCTAAAGGGCAGGGAAGTATATCTGGTCCAATGGACAACTTTAGAACTAATATCACCGCCATCTGGCCTAAAAAATTAGTCCACTACCTGTCATCCTATGTAAGAACAGATCTTCCGGCATTTGAGCCTTATCGTTTACCTCGCATGAGACTCTCCGGACTATACCTGCTGTATGCAGAGTGCCTGAATGAGGCAACTGGACCGTCTGCAGAAGTTTTTGAATACATTGACAAAGTAAGGGCGAAAGCAGGTTTGAAGGGCGTAGTGGAATCCTGGACCAATTTCTCGAAATCGCCTGGTGCTGTAAGCAACAAAGAAGGTGTAAGGTCCATTATACACAGGGAACGTAGAAATGAGCTATGTTTTGAAGCTCAGGCTGGTTGGGACCTGAGAAGATGGAAGGAAATGGGCTTAGCGCTATCGAAACCTATTCAGGGATGGAGTTTCAGGCAAACAACAGCCCAGGAATTTTATCAACCGGTAACTCAATTTATACCGGCGTTTACCTCAAGAGATTACTTATGGCCCCTATCGGATGCAGTGATCCTCAATAACAAAAAGAATGTACAAAATCCACTCTGGTAATCTATTAAAAAATGATTCAAAATGAAAAATAAACTTTTGATATTATTTGCCTTTTTAATACTGGCATTCTTCAACTCCTGCACTAAAGTGGGCCAGGGCAATGAGGTGGTTTCGACAGATAGGACGAAGCCTGAACCTGTAGCGAATGTAAAAGTGCAAAATTTAAATGGAGCAGCAATAATTACCTATACCCTCCCCAGAACAACAAATACCTTATACGTAAAAGCCGACTATGTCATAAATGATAAAACGGGAGCAAAAAGGCAAAGTAAATCAAGTTACTACAGTGACACCACCCTGGTAGAAGGTTTTGCAGAGTCCAAGGACTATCAGGTGGAGTTGAAGGTGGTATCGCGGGCAGGCGTAGAATCAGACCCGGTATCTGTAATGGTTCACCCGGATATCCCCCCCTATCAACTGGTGCGGAAGACCCTTACGCTCAGCCCGGATTTTGCCGGCGTTACAGCTACAGCCACTAATGTCCTTAAAAAAAATATAGGTATCGTAATGGTGTATAACGACCCCGCTTTTGGCAGGTACGTTATACGTGAGCAAAGCTTTAATAACTTTGAAAACATTCAGTATAGCACCCGTGGGTTGGACACCCTTCCTAAGCCGGTGGGAGCCTATGTAACAGACGCCTTTGGCAATGTATCCGATACACTTTTTAGAACTGTAGAGCCATTGTTTGAAGTAGCTCTTGACAGGAGCAAGTTTTTTGCTTACACGTTACCCACAGACAAACCTCCCTATGATGGCAATTATACGGTAAATCGTCTTTGGAATAATGTAACAACTTTTGCTGACGTATGGCATACTGCTATCTTGTCTGGCGCGGCTTCAGCCTATCCGTATACCTGTACTTTTGGCATTGGCATTGAGGCAAAATTGAGCAGGTTTCGTTACTGGGGACGAACTGATAGAGGCCGCTGGGCTGCTGAAAGTGCAAAAGCATTCGCCATTTGGGGTTCTGACAAAAACGTTCCGGCAGATGTAGCGCTTCCTAAAGATGTACCAGTAGGTACTATCATAGGCGATTGGGTGAATCTGGGCAATTATGTAGTGCCTAATCCGCCTTCAGGTAATGCGCCTTCTTCTCCAACTACAGCTGACAATGTTGCCTGGGATGCAGGCTTTGACTTTAACGTCCCTATAAATGCACCAAGGGTTAAATTCATAAGAGTATCAGTTGAATCTACATGGGGAAATTATACTTACGGCGCAATTAGTGAAATGAGGTTTTTTGGTGACCCCAGAGTGAAATAACAGAATAATAATAAACATAAAACTATAGCAATGTCTTTAAAAATATCATTCCTTTTTGTTTTACTATTAACCCTTGTTGCGTGCGATAAAGAAGGATATAATTATGATAAATATTTAAATGGTAAGGAAATCATTTATACCGGTGTTGTAACCAACCTAAAAGCCAATCCCGGTAATGAACGTGTACAACTTACCTGGAACCCCAGCTCAGATCCCAGTATTACAAAATATGTTATCTATTATAATTCCCGTCGCGATTCATTAGTTGTACAGGCTAATGGGGAAACAACGGCACAGGTAATGAAGAGTACTATTTCGAGGCTGGGAGAATATGTACAGGACTTTACTATTTATACCTACGATCCAGCAGGTAACCGCTCCATCGGCCAAACATTAGGTTCAGTAAGAGTATACGGAGCTATCTATAATAGTTCTTTGCGCAACCGCATAGATAGCTCAAGAACCATTAACAGCTCGGGCAGACTTATATTAGGTTTCGCTAAAGTAAGAGATACCATACAAGTAGGTACCCGGCTTACCTATAAAAATAATGCAGGTGTTGATATAAACACCTTCTTACATCCGGATTCGTCGACAATTGCACTACAGGATTGGAAAGAGGGTGAAAATATTTTGGTACGATCTGCCTACATACCGGTAAGAAATTCAATAGACACATTTTGGGTTTCGAATACAGACACGATCAGGGGTAAAGATATTTTTTATTCGGGAAGGATTGCAGGCAGTTTTCTTTGTACTGGTACGTTAGAAAGACAACCAACTCCTGTAGAGCCTGTAAATGAAAATAAAGACATCACCTACCAGGCTAACAATATTTTTAAGACCATTTTGCCTGTATTTAATAACGCTGGGCTTACGCTGTATCTTCGGGTTAACGATGACAATAGTGTTACTATAATGCCTAATAGCGGATCAGAAGCAAGCGTCGCTATTACCGCCAATGGTCCTTGCAAATTCGACCCTGTAGAGAAAAGCTTTACTATAAATTTCATATATACCAGCTCTTCTAATCTTTTCAGAAAAGGAACTATTGTATACAAGCGTATTTAAAGTTAATTGTAGCCGGTAATAGCTAGAAGCATAAAGTTATTTGACCTCATTTTAACGAAGTGGTTGAAGCTAATGGGTTACAAAAGATCCAGCTATGTCAGCATTAATTTTTTTTCCGGAAATGATTATGCAAACATGCAGTGAATTTTAAATCGTTGTAGCATTTTTGTGGTATTTATGAAGTCGCTTTTAATGCAATCGATTGAGCATCTTTCGCTTTGAGCAGACCAATACATTTGTGGCTGCCACCGCTGCGTCAGATTAAACAAAAAAGATGGAAATAAATTGAAAAGCTTCCTGCAGACCCGTAAAAAATAAAAGTGAATCTTGGTTAGTGTTTATAAATAGTAGTGTTGAATGCATCAAATAACACTTGCTTAATATTTCTTTATATGCGTATTATATTATCTATTGTTGCATTTTGGTTGTCAGTCGCTACTAATGGACAATCTGCCTCTTTTCAAACTCAGCATACCATTCGTGTTGAGGCTTCAGATAGCAAAGAGGGGATCATTGAAAAAGCGGCTCATGTAGTTCCGACAAAAAATCAGTTGGCAGCTTTGAAAAATGAATTTATTGCATTTGTGCATTTTGGCCCTAATACGTTCACCCGTATGGAATGGGGTAATGGAAAAGAAGATCCCACTATATTTGATTTAAAAGAACTTAACACAGACCAGTGGTGTAAAGCAATGAAATCTGCCGGAATGAAGATGGTCATATTTACGGCAAAACATCATGACGGCTTTGTGCTTTGGCAAAGCCGTTATACAAAACATGGAATCATGTCAACTGGCTTTCGCAAGGGTAACGGAGATGTATTAAAAGACCTTTCAGCTTCGTGTAAAAAATATGGTTTAAAACTAGGGGTGTATTTATCACCTGCCGATTTGTTTCAGATTGAGCATCCAAATGGATTGTACGGTAATCTAAGTACCTATACAAAGCGCACAATTCCCAGAGAAATACAAGGCCGCCCGTTTTCCAATCAAAACAAATTTGAATTTATTGTGGATGATTACAATGAATACTTTTTAAATCAACTCTTTGAATTATTAACTGAGTACGGGCCCATAGATGAAGTTTGGTTTGATGGGGCACATCCCAAAACAAAAGGGGGCCAAAAGTATAACTATCCGGCATGGAAGGAGTTAATACATAAGCTTGCACCCAAAGCTGTGATATTTGGCAGAGAGGATGTGCGCTGGTGCGGCAACGAATCCGGCGGTACCCGATCAACGGAGTGGAACGTTATTCCTTATATGGAAAATCCTGACATAGCGGCCAATTTTCCAGATATGACCGCTGAAGATATCGGCAGTCGTAGTCAACTAAATAAAGCCAGATTCTTACACTATCAGCAGGCAGAAACCAATACCTCTATTCGTGAGGGCTGGTTTTATCGTGACGATAAAAGTCAAAAAGTAAGAAGTGCAGACGACGTCTTTGACATTTATGAACGATCAGTAGGTGGTAATTCAACTTTCTTATTAAACATTCCTCCCAACAGGGAGGGTAAATTTTCTGCTGAAGATGTAAACGTGTTGAACGAAGTAGGCAAGCGAATCAATGACACCTATGGGGATAATCTTTTCAGGAAATCTGATTTACAAACTCAATTATTGGATAATAACCTCAATACATTTTTGACATTCAATAATAAAAATATCATCATCACTACCCCGGCGCCGGTTACCATTAACCGGTTTTTAATCCAGGAGCCAATCCATCTGCGCAGCGAACGAGTTGAAAAGCATGCTGTTGATGCCTGGATCGATAATGACTGGAAAGAGATTGCGTCTGCTTCCAACGTAGGATATAAAAGAATATTACGGTTTCCTGAAGTTACAGCTTCTAAATTTCGAATACGACTGCTGCAAAGCAGGCTCACTCCGTCTATAGCAACTGTAGGAGCTTATCTATATAAAACAAGGCCTCCACAAATACAGGTATTCAGAAATAGCGCTGGTAACATTACTATTCAACCTGTAAAGTCTGAATTTAACTGGAAACCACATGGAGAGAATACCAGTCAGAATCTCAACAAGGGCATGCAAATATTTTACACAACCAATGGCGAGGAACCCACTACTAAAAGCCCAATGTATTCAACACCTTTTGAATGTTCAAAGGGTACTGTAAAAGTCATTGCTGTCATTAATCGTGAGCACGGTCCGGTTGTTTCTGAAACGCTGGGTATTTCAAAATTAAACTGGAAAGTTATCGGTTCAGATAGTGAGTCACCATCTAACAGGGCCCATTTTTCGATTGATGGAAATAAGCAAACCTGGTGGGAATCGAAGTCGTCGCCCGGAAAGCATTTCATAACGATAGACCTGGGTAAGAAATATAATATAAACGCTTTTGCCTACACACCGCAAACCAAATACAGGGGAGGTATGTTAGCAAAAGGAGCTGTAGAAGTAAGCGATGACGGTATTAACTGGCAAAACGCCGGTGATTTTGAATTTGGAAATCTAATTAACGATCCCTCAACCCGTAAACATTTCTTTAGCAAGCCTGTTACAACAAGGGATATACGTATCACAACAATTGAAACGGGTAATGAAAACAAATTGGCTATAGCTGAACTAGATTTTTTTGAAGATTAAAAGGAACGATTTGAAATCCAGGTCGTATATCAAAACTCTAAATAACAAATATGCGTATCGTCGCAGCTTTAACTTTTACCCTATTTCTTTCAGGTATTCATGCGCAGCAAAAAAATTAAGCTGGGAGGAATTAAGTAAGCAGTATCAATTTCCTAAGTGGTGTACAGAAGCTCCTTTAGCAACGCGATTGAAAGCAATGAATGCTTCTATGCCCATTTATAGAAAGACCGGAGAGCCAGTAGCCTGGACGGGTAAGTAATTTTAGTCGAAAGCTTTCTTCCTGATTCTTCTGATAATTCCTACCTTGGCATATTCATTTAAAATGAGGCAAGCGCATCTCAAAATCTGAAAGCAATTCAAAATCTGCCAGCACTTCATCTGAGGCTGTGCCAGCAACCACACAGCTTCGAATAAAAAAATAAACGGATGAAAAAAAATTTACTGGTTCTCGCATTGGTTTTAATAAGTTTTAGTGTGCTAAGTCAATCTAAAATAAAAATTGCCTGTGTAGGTAACAGCATTACCTGGGGAATGGGAACAGCAGATCACGAACATAATAATTACCCTGCTCAATTGCAAAATATGCTGGGAGATCAATATGAGGTAATGAACTTTGGCCGCAGCGGCGCCACATTAGTTAAGGGAACCGACAACTCCTACTGGGATTCTAAGGAATATGCGCGGGCGCTGGCCTTTCATCCGGATATTGTTTTCATCAAACTGGGCACCAACGATAGTAAGGCGCAATACGCTTCTTTTCACAATCAGTTCGAAGCAGATTATAAAGAAATGGTTAACTCATTTAACAGTCTTCCGTCTAAACCCCGGATAGTATTACTGTTACCTGTAGCATCTTTCATAACCGATACGGCATCTCCTAATGCTATTTTTAATGCTTCCCTACTAAAAAATATTATACCCCGTATTCAAAAGGTGGCGTACCAGGAAAAAATTGAATTGATTGATTTGTTTCCGCTTTTTGTAGATAAGCCCGGGCTTTTTGTTGACAAAATACATCCTTCATCTATTGGCGCCACCATTATTGCCAGGCGGGTTTACGAAGCGGTGAAGGCAACTTCGGACAAAGGCTTCGACCTTTTTCCCAATATTAAAGAACAGATATCCCTCTCCTCTTTTCATGGTTTTGATTGTGCCGATTTTAAATATGCAGGGCGCGATTGCAAGGTGGTAAAACCCCGGGTGGTTGCTAAAGGCAGGCCATGGGTTTGGCGTGCCAGGTTTTGGGGACACGAACCCCAGGCTGATATTTCTTTGCTGGAAAGAGGATTTCATATCGTTTATTGTGATGTGGCCGAACTGTTCGGCAATTCTGAAGCCATTAACATCTGGAATAAGTTCTATGCATTGATGAAGCGATGCGGTTTATCGGAGAAAGTTGCTTTAGAAGCGATGAGTCGCGGAGGTGTGTATGTATATAACTGGGCCCTGGCTAATCCAGGGAAAGTAGCTTGCATTTATGCCGACGCCCCAGTATTAGATTTGAAGAGCTGGCCCGGAGGAAAAAAAAATGCCGGTGCAGGGGAATCCTGGGAAGCGTTTAAAAAAGATTATCAGCTTACCGAAGAGCAGGCACTCGTTTTTAAAAAGAGCCCGTTAGATTATGCAGAACAAATAGCCAGGCTGGGTTTCCCCATGCTGCACGTAGTTGGCGATGTAGATGATGTTGTGCCCGTAAAAGAGAATACAGGGCCTTTTGAGAAAAGAGTTAAAGCTGCTGGCGGAAATATTAGCGTCATTCACAAGCCTGGTGTAAATCACCATCCACACAGTTTACCGGATCCAACTCCTATTACTAATTTTATTCTGGCTGCTACAAACCAGAAAATAAATTTTGCTGCCATTGCTGCACCTGGGGCGGAGTATCGTTCCGGCGCCGGATGGATAGAGGGTAAAGGCTGGTGGGCGCAAAAATCAGATATTGATAGTTTAATACGGGTGTCAAATCCCGATATTGTTTTCCTGGGGAATTCTATAACCCAGGGCACAGGTGGTCATCGAACATACGTTACCTACAAACCCGGTTTTTCAATATTCGATAGTTTATTTTCGGGTTATAAATGGGAAAGTGCCGGTATTTCAGGAGATCGCACACAAAATGTTTTATTCCGATTACAAAACGGCGCATTTAAACATGCTCCACCCAAAGTAATTGTTGTAACAATCGGCGTAAATAATTTTATTGATAACGACAGCCCGGAAGAAATAGTAAATGGAATTATGGCCATTGCTCAATGGATAAAGACCTATATGCCTCTGTCAAAGTTAATATTGACAGGACCTTTGCCCACTGGACTAACGCAAGTCGATGAGCGGCGGAAAAAATTTGAACAGATACATGCGCTACTCGCAAAGCGTTCCCATCATCATTACCAGTATCTGCCGCTATACGATATCTTCACTTTGCCCAACGGTGATCTGGATCCATTAAAATACGCTTCAGACGGGATACATTTATTGCCCGGCGGTTATCGCATCTGGGGGGCTACCCTTCAGTCTTATATAACCCAGTTAATCCGGAAATAAAATCGACTCCTCTTCACATAAGCTATGCGGACTATCAGAATCAACAGTATTGCTGAGAACAAGGTTTATAATTTACAGACTTCATCACTTATTAATAAATGACCAATAGTCGCTTTATTTTAACCGGTTCAATCTTCTTAAAAATCCAGTTATGTTGGGTGTCAATAGGTCTCGCAAAAATTTGTATTTTTCATTGTAAAATTTAAATAATCAAGTTACACATTCAATACATAAATCCATCGTTCTCAAGAACAACGTCATGAAATATTTCATTTCCATTTCTTTACTGATTGCACTCACTTTTTCACTACTTGTAAAAGGAGCTGCCAAATGGCTTATAAACGCTACCCGATCCCTCCGGCATTCATCAGTAAGCTTTCTCCAAACCTTTTCTTTACACTATCTATTGCCTGGTACAACGCTATATCCTCCCGGGTATCCTGGAACAAATCGATTTGGTGGCAACCGGGGATCAGCTGGGTAAATCGTACGCTGATCAGGCGGATCAGTTGGCGGCGTTCGCAGAGTTGGTCGAAGAGGGATTTTACTTCCTTTAGCAACAAACCATCAGCATTCGTATTTCGCAATCGCTTTTTCGAGTTGTTTCAGGCGAATAAACTCGGCTTCGGTTACTTTTTGCCCGTTATAGTAGCACATATTATTGCTTCTTATTTTTTAAATATTTATTGATCAATTTGCCTACTTCTTCGGCTTCCTTTTGCCTGCCTTCCGGAATCGAAGTCCAAAACTTTGCACCATCGGCATGCTTTGCCGCTGTAATAATAATGGGTTCTCTTTTACTGCTAAATACAACATGATAGGCTACAACCCTTTGCAAATTTAGCTTTTCGCAGATAAGCGTCACCCCGTGAGATTCGAAAGCGAAGGTATCCTGCTGATCATTAAAGGTCTCAGTCGTACTGCTTTAAAGGTGCAATTTAGTATTTAAGTTACATTCTAATACTGGCAGCCTACTAGCACATTCAAGCATATAAAAATTTATGCGCAATGGGAAGTTAATGAGGTAAAATTAGTCAATCATAAGAAGATAAAACTTTATCTCCAAAACTATTGCTGGCTTTGATTATCAGTTTTACGTTGTTTCTACTCTGAGGTTTAGAGTTGGGCTAATCTACTGGATTTGAGATTAACCATGACATTAATATCGAATATAAAGAAGGTTTAGCCAGGCACAAGCAGCAAAATATATCTGCAGCAGAAGCAACAGGATATTCTATATACCCAATAATATTTAGAGGCAATAATTGGACGTACATACAGCAATGGAAACAAAACAACTATTTGACCATAAGGCTGCGTGAGCAATAGTGTGCGCAAATTAAGTCAGTCGGATCTGAAAGATATCGTTCAGAGCCGTTTTGGCAGCATGATAGCCGCTCATGCCATGCACGCCGCCACCGGGTGGTGTGGAAGATGAGCAGATATACAATTCCCTGGCCGAAGTACGGTAAGGCGAACGCCGTAATGCAGGCCGCGTATATAATTGAAAGATATCAATGACACCTCCATTAATATCGCCACCGATATAGTTGGGATTATAAGCTTCTACCTGAGCAGTATTCATGGTGTTTTTAGCAATGATCAGTTCTTTGAAACCAGGCGCAAAACGCTCTACCTGGTTTTCAATAACGGCAGTCATATCAACCACTGAACCATGCGGCACATGGCAATAACCCCATAAAGTATGATATCCTTCAGGTGCGCGGGTAGGGTCGAATAAACTGGGCTGTGCCAGCAAAACAAAAGGCTGCTCCACCTCTTTGCCTGCCGCGGTACGCGCCTCACCTGCAGCAATTTCACCGAAAGCTCCCCCAAGGTGTACGGTAGCTGCCTGGCGGCACTCGGGTGCGGTGAACGGTACAGGACCTTTTAGTGCCCAGTCGATTTTAAACACACCCATACCATACCTGTATCGCTTTAATTGCCATTTATAGAAGGCAGACAGGCGATGACCTGCTACATTCAGTAGCTGGCGGGGAGTTAGGTCCAGCAGTACTGCTTTGGCTGGCGGAAGTTCATCTATTGAGCGGATAAAACATCCGGTTTCGATCACGCCACCTAAAGACTTGAAGTAGGCTGCCATCGCATTTGCGATAGCCTGAGAACCACCTTTGGGTAATGGCCATCCCTTTCTATGAGCTGCCGCCGATAGCACAAGGCCAATGGCAGATGTTGCTACATTTTCCAGCGGCTGAATCGAATGAGCTGCCATACCCGCCCAAAGCCCCTTACCAGCCTGTGTTTTAAAGCGGCGACTCAAGAGAGATGCAGGTTGCAAAGCCTTTAAACCAAAACCCGCCAGATGAAAAGGATGAGAGGGGAAACTGAATGGACCCAGAATGTCATCAATGATCTTATCCCAATTTTCCACAACCGGCTCAATCAGGTTTCGGTAAGCGTCACCATCCGCCCCAAGCCCGGTGGCTGTATCATTCAATGACCGGCTCACGAAGGCTGCGGTACCATCATCAAACGGATGTGCTGCTGCGATGGGAGAATCAAGGTATTCCAAGCCAAAGTCATGTAATGGTAACCCCGATAAAAAAGGAGAATGGATGGCCATAGGATGAATGGCTGAACAAACATCATGTCTAAAGCCAGGAAGCGTTAACTCAGCTGTCCTGAGGCCACCGCCAATCTGCTCTTTTCCTTCTATGAGCAAAACAGCTAGACCCGCCCGTTGCAGGGTTATGGCGGCAGCGAGTCCGTTAGGCCCGGACCCGACCACTATCGCGTCGTAAGATTTTATCTGGGTTGAAGTCATCTATCCATCAATTTTAATAGGGTTGATAACTATAGTTCCCTTTTTTTTCAACCAGGGGATAAATACGGTCTACCTTTCTGAGTTGAGCATATATCGAATCATTATACTCATTAATACCTCGTAGCACTAAGGTACCATCTACAAGGGTATAATGCAAACGTAAATGTTGAGAGGTATCACGCCTGCTGGTCAGGAACAGCTCTCTTTTCAAAGTATCGGCTGTGTAGCCATAATACTGCCTCCCACCGTTTGCGTGTACTTCTGTTTTTCTTACGCTATTATTAACGAGCATTTGCACACGTCGGCCATCCTTAATACTGATCGTATTCCATCTTTCGAAGATCACATTATGCCATCTAATACTATCTGCTACCGCATTGACGGTGTCTTCATTATTCACCTTAAAGACTCCTACATCATACAAGCCCTGCCATTCAGGTATAGCAGCGGCTTCAGGTAATTTATAAGATTTACCCGAAAGGAAGGAATGCCCTACACTGTACCCCCTGAACGCAAAAAAGAACAGGATAAATCCAACCTTCAAAGCAATGCGAAGTTTTCGTTTCCAGGCTTTGCGGATCACCGGAGGTTTTGGTAAGCGCAACTGCGTAGTTTTGTGAAGAATGAGCAAATCCCAAAACTGCCGGGCATTTTCGGCCACCAGTATAATAGCCAACAACAAGATTACCATGGATTTTACCTGAACACCCGCATCATAGCCGATGTTCAACGCAACCACCGGCACCATCACACCTATTAAAATGATTGCACCCAACGTGAATGTTCTTCTGAACAGTAGAAGAAAGGTGCCCAAGAGCTCTACCAATCCGCCGAATACCTCATAAAACGGTGAAGCTCCTGTGGTGATCCAGAACAGCCGACCAGGGGTATAATCTCCCACCAAAGTATTCAGTTGGCTAACAGATGGAAAAGGCATCTGAACAGGAAATACTTTAACAAAAGCAAAATAAAACATCACCCCTGCCACCTTATAACGGATCAGCACCGTTGTCCAGTAAAACAATTCCTCCCGGCTTCTTCTCTTATCGATCAACAGCCAAACGCCGGCTATCAGGAAGCTAATTACAATGCCGATGAATAACCCAAGATAATCATCGCCCATTCCCCTGTCATCGATAAACCAGGGGTAGTAATTAGAAATGGTATCCACATCAACATACCGCAGACTGGTCCATGGTAAAGAAATGACAGACTTCAAATAATTAAGATCCATCGGTACTATCGCTATCAGTACAAATACAAAAGCCGCCCGGATGAGCAACGCTCCAATGCAGTCTTTTTTATTTTCCGGCTCTGTAGGCAATGTTGTTGAATGAGTCATTTATTTAATTTTATGCGCTTTATTTTACATCATTGCTGTATCTTTTCTCTCCGGCAGTCACAGCAACCTTCAGCCGATTGTTGGGGGGAGGCATCGGGCAGGCTGAGTAAGGCGAGAAGGCACAATTAGGATTGATGGCTTTATTGAAATCGAGCGTTGTTTGATTTCCGGATACAGGCTTGTCGGCATAAAGAAATCGGAATGTATAGGTACCTTTATTGGAAGTACCATCAGAAAAAACTATGAACAGGTTACTGTCAACGGTTAAAGCATCCAAAGCGTAATGCTGACCGTCCAGCTCAAACCGGACCTTACCCGCCAATGCCCGACTACTCTTTTGTCCCAGCACATTAATGATCTCCAGCTCACTATTAGACGGGTCGGGACTGAATGTAGCCGGAATACGCCAGGAAGGATCTACAGGATATCGTTCTACTCCATGAAAGTTTTTGTAAGAGACCGCTTCTGCATTGAGTGCACGAATAGCGATCCTGCCATTATTATTCAGCAGGAACCAGCGCACGGGTCCCTGACGAAGCACAATAGAGCGTTCAGTATCAGACCTGTATTTAAGGGAGTCCTGCTGAGGAATCGTACTGCGAAGCACGGCAGTCCTACCTTCCACAACTACACCCTTCGACTCTCTTAATGATAGTACTACCGAGTCTTTGGTCAACAGGTATTGTCCAGCATGGCCGTTGACCACGGCGTCAGGAATAACAATCTGGTTATCGGTAGCCGACCCGAAATTATTTATGCCCTCTTTCAAATAATAGGTACCCAACAGGCCAAGGGGACTTGCTTCACTCCTCAAAGCTGCATCGCGCGCAGCGGTCCACGTTTTAATGTCGGCTTCGTAAGAAGCTGCATATTTTTGTTGCTGCGCTGACAATCCGTATACCTGGAACATCAGCAGTGCAAAAATAGTTATGGATTTTATAGGGGTCATATTACCTGGATTTAAATGGCGTTTGTTGTATCGGGTATTGTTTAGGCAATTTATTCAGTACTACTACTACTGAATCTTTGGCAGCATTTGTTCCGCTTAGCAAAACGGTAGAGGCATCCGGCCGCGCATAATGCAGGATCCAATCCGGAACGCGGCCTTTTTTCGGATCTTTACCCCTGTTCTTCTCCCTTTCTCCCGAGTCTTTCTTCTTAATAACCCCTTTATCATAAAGAGTAAGAACCTGCCGACCTGTATCCTGATCATAGTACAAAAAGGTGCTGCCTGCAATACCAGACAATTCATAGTTTCGATCAATATCATGCTCCTGCCGGCTTCCGTTCGACAGAGGAAGGACTTTTGGACGGTTTACTTTAAACACCATAGTTGAGTACTCTTCAAAGACCACATCCTGCCAGCGTACCGAATCCAAGGGGTGATAAGGAATCTCAGTTCCATTTAGTGAGAAAGATGTCACATTGTAATGCCCGGCGATAGCGCGTAATCCCTGGGTAACAGGCGCCTTGGTTTCCTTCTTAATAAAGTGCAGCTCATATCGCAGATAGCCATAGTAAAATACAAATAAAAGTATGGAGAGCACCTTGGCGGTGGTGGCCAGTCTCCTTTGCCAGGCGTGGGCATATGCAGGAAAATAGCGGCCAGGTGTAACATCCTGCTCCTTAATAAGCAGCCGCCATATGTCGGGAGTGTACTGTACGATAAAGAACAGCGATAAGATTACCGTCTCCGCACTGTACACATGTACTCCCCCATCATAAGCATGATTGGCATGTGCAATATTGTATAAAATGCCAAGATTTAATACTGCCCCAAGAAAAAGGGTTCTTCTGAACAACATTAAAATCCCGGCTGTAACCTCAGCAACACCTAGCACCACTTCATACCATGGCACCAGACCTACTGAGTGCCAGTATAATTTATACGCTGAAAAATCACCAAAGTTGGTATGAAGACTTCCCAAGCCAGGATAAGGCATCTGCACGGGATAAAACTTCATAAAGCCAAATACGATAATGCCCAGCGCTACCCGGTAGCGAATGACCAGACCGAGCCAGTAGTTTAAAAAGTTGTACTCTTTTCTTTTCCAATAGCGACGGTCAATGGCTGTCCAAATAAATCCGGCTATCACAGCGATCAGGAAGATGCCAAACCAGTTGGCATAACTGGCCACACCCCATTTGCCGCTTTCGGAGTCGACTTTAAAGAAATCATTGCCTCTAAATCCCATAAAGGAATTGAAGAAATCGAAAACGATCTTGCTCGTAAACACCCGTTCATACCATTTCCAGCTTAAGGGAACCACCAGCAGGAAGTAAAATATGAATGCAATGCGGAAGACTATCAACTCCCAACTCTTCCAATATCTCCTTCTGGCATCTAATGCCTGAAGATCGGGCAACGGAGCTGTAACTATTGTTGATTGTGACATAGTCAAAATAGATTTAGAACTTTTTATCCAGGTTTCTGCGCCCTTCAAGCAGCAGGTACTTTTTATCCTGACGCTTGAGCTCTACCTGCAGCCGATTTTGCTTTGTATCTGTTCCGGTTAAAATCACTGTTCGTCCGTCAGGCCGTGCTACACTGAACTGATAAGCCTGTTCAGGACCATTCGAATTACTTAACTGCAAGTGCTGCCCGGCATCATCCACCTTATAATTGAAAAAGAATCGTCCGCGGTTGCCAGAGGCTTCGTAATTGTCATAATCCGGCAAAGCATAATTTTGATGCGGTGATGTGGGTACGGTAACAGCTGTTCTAATACTGATGGTATTCCATGGTTCGAATACTACATTTTGCCAACGTATCGAATCAGCAAGTCCCTGAGGAATGACTTTACCATTCAACACGAACTCCTCTACTAAATAAAAACCGGACGCATTCTTAAGACCTACCGTTTGTTTATAGGGCCAGTGATCCTTCCCGGATGCGTAAAGTGAAAGACTGAAAAACCCAAGACTGAAAATCAACACTGCCGCGCGACTAACCTGCTCTATTTTTTTGCACCGGACAGATTGCACAGGCAAGGGCCTGGCAGCTTTGGTAAAGCGGTTCAGCGAAACCAAACGATATAGCCTCGGCACATCGTGCGCAAGTAAAAAGATAGCAATCGCCAACAAGTAGGAACTAAAAACGTGATCGCCCAACAGGTATGCAAAATTGGCCAGTACAATATTTGTAAGCATCAGCGATAGCAGGATACAGGCAAAAGTGGTTGTCCGGCGCCATAGCAACAGGATTCCCCCCAGCAACTCGAAGAAACCCAGACTTTGCTCATAAAAAGCGCCCCCCTGCCCCATTGTGTGATAATAGGCTTTCCATAATAAGAAATCTCCATAAGCAGTGTTGAGGTCGCTCAGTGTGGGTTTTGGTATCTGAAGTACCATCAGCTTCACAAGGCCATAGGCAATCATCGCGACAGCCAGCCGATACCGCAGTAGTGTCCTAAGTATATGATAGAGATAGTCATAACCTTGTCTCCGATGCCGGTCTGCACGGCTCCAAACGAGCGCACCCACTAAGGCAACACCAGCTGCCACCAGCCAGTTGGCATAACTAATAATCCCCCATTGGTTGGAACTGCTTTCAGCTATGAACCTTGGATAATAACGGGTGAGTTTCAGCCAGTACAGAAAATCTCCTCCTCTGAAATTTACAATAGCATCGTGATAAAATTTCCAGTCGAGGGGCACGATCTGGATCAGAAAATAGACAAAGAAAAACCTGAATAGGAACAGGCAGCCTTTACTCCAGCTGGCCTGTTCTTCAGATGATATAGATGGTTGGGTTGTTGGCATTGTACAATTATTATCAGTAACCAGGATTTTGCTTTAACGCGTCATCAATGATAATCTCGTCTGAAGGTATCGGCAATAACAGTTTGTTAGGGTCCGTAATACCCAGCACCTGCTGTGCCCTTCCGGTTCTAACCAGATCGAACCACCGATGGGGCTCGAGACCAAACTCTAATCGGTTCTCATTCTCAATAGCCAACAGTAACTGTTCCTGCGTAGCAGCAGTTGTTACGCTTAAGCCTGCCCGGTCACGAACAGCATTCAGATCTTCTGCCGCCAGTCCTAATTTGTTCTGCTGCGCACGCGCTTCTGCCCTGATCAGGAATAGTTCAGCAATACGAATGATATAGCTTGGATCAGTAGCGGGGCTTCTGTAATACAAATTACCGTACCATAACCCGGTGGAAGTCCTACCCAGTATAGTATTCCTGTTACCACCAACAAGAGGGTTGTTAACCAGTTCGATAAAGGCATTGGTAGGTACGATACGCCTTCCTCCACCATTGGAAGCAGGCTGCCAGTCGTTTCGGTTATCGTTTAAAAACTTAGGACTGTACTGAATTTCAAAGATACTTTCAACACTACCCGTTACGTTAGACGCAAAAAAAGAATTATAAGGCTTGGATAACCGATAACCGGCATCTCCAATTAAGCGGGTGGCAAAACTTTCGGCCTGCGCCCAGTCTTTACGGTACAGGTAATATCTGGATAGTAATGCCCAGGCTGTTTTCTTCGTAGCCCGAAAGCGGTTCAGGGTATTAGGTAATAGCGTTTCCGCTTTTGTAAGGTCACTGAAGACCTGTGCATACACTTCATCAGCTGTGCTCCTGGCGACGCCAACCTTATTGACTACAGCCAGAGTGGGCGTTAATACAATGGGCGCTCCACCCCATATCCTAACGATATCGAAATAGGCAAGCGACCTTATAAAGTGCGCTTCTCCCAAAAGCTTATCACGCTCTTCCTGTGTAAATCCTTCGTCAGATACACCGGGCACTTTAGCGATCACATGATTGGCGCGGTTGATAGTGTTATAAGCGGCTTTCCACACTGCCAGTATGGTTTGGTTGTCGGCCCTAACTGTATGTGAGGTAAACTGATTATTGTACACCAACGTACCAATATACTCAACGTTATCGCCGGAGGCATACCCGATCACCGGAAACGAAACCGCATAATAGCCTGAAGACCCGAGGGCGTTGTATACGCCGTTGATAGCAGTATTAGCAGATGTTTCATCTACAATAGTTGCATCATCAGCAATGGACACTTTAGGCTCTACACTGAGAAACTTTTTGCAGGCATTGCTACTGCAGGCAATCGTAAATAACAATAAATACCTGGATATTTTATACATCATCTTAAGAATTATTAGCTATTAAAAAGAAAGATTGATACCAAATTGGAAGGCAGATGGCTGCGGTGGCTGACCCCAATCCAATCCTTGTACAGTTTGCTCGTCAGATACATTCGTCTCCGGGTCAGGACCATGATATTTGGTCAGCAGCCATAAGTTGGAACCCTGGAAATACACGCGAGCCGAACTGAAATTGATTCTTGACACCAATGACTGGGGAAGCGAGTAGCCCAACGACACTGACCTTAATCTAAGGAAGGAACCGTCTTCCAGGAAACGGCTGGTATTTTCGATACCGTAGTTATTACCTACGCTGGTTGGCCTTGGCACGTCCGTAATATCCCCCGGCTGTTTCCAGTAGTTAGCTTCTGACTGATACAAAACCCTGTCGGCACGGGTACCACCGTTGGCTCCGAAGAAGCGATAGAGCGTATACACTTTATTTCCGCCCTGAAATGAGAAAAGGAAGTTGAGGTCAAAATTCTTGTAGGAAAGGTTGTTGGTAAGGCCACCGAAATAAGTAGGTGCAGCAGTTCCCATCAAGTGCCTGTCGGCGGTATTGATCACCCCATCATTGTTAACGTCTTTATATACAGCCGCTCCTGTTTGCGGATCTACAGATAGTTGCTCATAGAGCCAGAAGGCATACATTGAGCCTCCTTCAGTCATCCTGATCCAGTCCCTACTGTATACATTGATCGGTGTAGGAAGCTTTTTGATCTTGTTCTTGCTGAAAGAAATATTAAAGCTGGACTCCCATTTAAAGTCCTGCGTGCGCACATTCACCGAATTAATACCCACTTCAATACCCCGATTATTGATCTCACCTGTGTTGGAATAATAACTGGAAAATCCAGAGATTGCCTGAACGGGAAGTTGTACTAATAAGTCAGTTGTATTTTTTGAGTAAAGATCTACTGTAAAGTTGAGTCTGTTCTTCCATAAGCTCAGGTCTACACCGATATTCGTCTGTTGTGTTTTCTCCCATTTCAGATCGGCGTTAGCTAATTGTAAAGGAGCGATACCGGCACCATCACCATAGTAAGCATTTCCTACCCAAAGACCTTTAGCCGCAAAGTCGCTAATTCCGGCCTGATTACCCGTAAGACCTGTACTCACCCGCAGTTTTAGTTCTGAAAAAACATCATTCTCTGCCAGGAAGTCTTCCTGCTTTGCATTCCATGAGAAACCTACTGACGGGAAATATCCCCACTGATTATTAGTACCGAAATTAGAAGCCCCATCAGCCCGCAGGGTCGCTTCCAGGTTGTAACGATTGCGGAAACTATAATCAACCCTTGAAAAGAAAGAAGCAAGGTTACCCTTGGTGTAATCCTGTGTAGCAGAAGTAGTAGCTGCCGCAGAAAGCAAGGTAAAGGATCCATTGGGGAATCCCTGCCCGAAAGCAGAGGTATTCTTGAATACGTTGCCTTGAATGGTATTACCAACCAACACTCCCCAGCTATGATCCGAGCCCGAAGGTGAACGATAGCTCAGCGTTTGCTCGTTGATCCATGTGGTATTTAAACTTATTGAGGTAGAAGCTGATCCGTTAGTGGGAGGCGCTCCGGAGATCAGCTTATTGTTCCAGTACATGAACTCTTCGTAGTTATTATAATCCAAACTCCAGCTGCTTCTAAACTTCAGCACTTTGGCGATGGTTGCATCGACAAAAAGATTACCGATATACCTCCAGCTTACGGTATTCTGATTGTAATTATCCAGCAAGGTTTGCTGGTCATCATAGTTTGTGTAAGTAGCCGGACTTCCATCTGCTGTTTTGAAAGGCGCATATCGAGCCAGGTTCAAAGCAATAATGGCAGGGTTACCGGTTCCTCCATCACCAGTACGGGCCTGGTTTCTGTAAGAGCGGGAAAGAATATTGCTGACACCCACGGTTACGTTGTCAGTAAGTTTCTGATCGAGGTTCACTTTTACGCTGGCCCTTTCAAAGTACACCGGCCTCAATATAGATTCCTGCTTGCTGTAGCTACTACCTATATAATATTTGGTACGGCTGGTACCACCTTCTAATGCCAGGTCATAATTTTGTAAACGCGCAGTACGGTAGGCTGGTCCCAATCTGTCATAAGTACCCTGTTCTTCGGGAAGCCCTTTACCACCTTCGGATACCGGCCGGTAAGGCCGATTGGCAAAAGTACGGTTAAGCGCCGGATTATCTATACCGGAGTTGATCCAGTTGGCATTATAAATCTCTGCATTTTCGGCACCTGAAGCCAATTCCCAAAGTTTGAAAGCTTTAGCGAATCCCTGAGTTGCATTGACTGTCACTTTATTCTTTAAATTATAGTTTCCCCTTTTCGTCGTTACAATGATCACACCATTGGCGCCACGTGCACCATAGATTGATGTTGCTGTCGCATCTTTCAACACCTCAATATTGGCGATATCTGACGGATTAATATCAGCAATGGGCGAGCTGGTTTTTCCGCCGGAGTTGAGCGTTTGCAGACTGGTGTTGTTAATGAACACACCGTCTACAATATACAGAGGTGTACTACCTGCGTTGATGGAAGTAGTCCCCCGAACGCGAACAAAGATTCCGTCTCCCGGAATACCACTGTTTGAATTGATCTGCACACCTGCAGCTTTACCCTGCAACTGTGCATCAAAGCTGGCTACAGGAAACTGCTTTACCTCATCACCTTTTATACGAGAAACGGAGCCGATCAGTTTCTTACGATCTTGTGTACCGTAGCCTACTACCACCACATCATCCAGACCACCAGAGGCCTTCAACACAACATGTACCGGCGATCCATCTACCAAAACAATTTTCTTTTCATATCCCACGAATGTGACAATAATATTATAGGGAAACTTTTGACCTGTACGAAGCTCAAATGTCCCTTTGCTATCAGTTGTGGTTTGATTGGTTACCCCTTCGATAGCAATGTTGGCACCTTCAAGCGGCTGATTCGTTAATTCATCTACCACCGTGCCTTCCAAGACAGAATTAACTGTAGCCGGATTTTGTGCCTGCATCCACATGGTGGAAAACAACAATGACAAACAGAGCATGGTTTTACTAAAAAAAAGATAGTACCTCTTGTGCATTTTACTTATTAATTTTTAAAACTGTGCATAGGAATTTCTGTAAGCTTTTCAGCCTACAAAATTTAGATCTGCTGATAATGGATCATAACAGAGTCTGGAACGGCTATGTATTATGGCTCCAGCCAAGCACATGCCTGTTAAGAAGGTTTATTCTAAAATAACCGGGTGTAAATGATCAACAACAGAAATATCCGTTGGCTGTTATCAACTGTAATTTTTGACTGATTTCCACCCTATACGCCGACTGCCTGAGAAAGGCTGTTACAGCTCTCTTCAATTTGTTCATGATAATTGCTGGTTTGGAGTAACATTACTGCTGGTGGTTAACGATAAAGTCTACTCGTTTAGTAGACAAATATATCGAAGTCATTTTGAATTTTAAGATAATTGCTAAAGTTTTTAATTCTATTCATATCCTTCAATGAAATATTAGAAACTATCAAAGTGAGAATAGTCTATAATTTCACAGCCCGTCAAATGTTATAAGTCTTCAAGAACAGAGTTGAAAAGGAAATTTTTGATCCCACGTATCCGGATGTATCAGCATATTTATCAAGCCGCCATATTTACCCATATCATTTGGCGAAATAGAGTTAACATTGTAAGAAGAAGCTAAGAATCACTCCGATTAATTACCGACGGATGCACTGTCTCCATTTAACTACAGGAAGGTCTGTTCCAAGACTGTTACTTTTGATGTTGATGATAAGTTGTTCCGTTCAACTGCGTGGCCAGAATATACATACCCTCTACTCTGATAGCCTGGATCAACATATCGAACAGTGGATTGGTAACTGGTATTTTCACCCTATCGATCTAAACCAACCTGTTACAAATACCCAGGGTTGGCAGCTTTTAACCACTTCTGATTTCGGGAAAAAGAGTGCGCCACCGGGTTGGAACGGCATCGGCTGGTTTGGCTTATGGCTAAAAGCAGATAAAAAAGCCGTACATAAAAAGCTGGGTTTACGCATCAACCACGACGGGGCCTCCCAAATACATATAGATGGGAAGCCCATAGGTGGTTTTGGAAAAGTCGGTTCTTCTGCTCAAACAACAGAGGGATTGCGATACCCTCGTGAGCTGATTCCATTTTGGTTGGCTGATACCTTACCGCATCTGCTTACCATCCGGTATGCAAATTTTGATAACATCCATCCTGACTTTTCCGGTTTTGATACTTACATAGGCGATTACGAATCTGCACATACCATGTTGAGCCGCAGCATGAGTCTGCGGTCCATTATGCCGATGTGCGCGGCAGCTCAGTGGATGCTGGCACTCATGCACCTGTTACTTTTTCTTTTTTATCCCAGGCAAAAGCTTAATTTATATTTTGCAGCATACGCGGCCGTGATGGGAATGATTGTTATGGCGTCTTATTTATATTATGAAACCCACCACCCTCAGGTCCAGTACTACGCAGAATATGCCGGTAATCAATGTATGCCGCTGCTGATGTGGTTCGGAGGATTATTATTTTATAAGATAGGTTATGGAAATATCAGTGCCTGGAAGAAGACAGCGCTTGCGGTTAGCTCTATGTTTTGTTTTATGTTTTTCCTTATGATGGCTCTTTCACATTCCCATTTTTGGGAGTGGCGCAGGGAAGATCATTTCGACTTTATTTCTCTTTTGTTCCTCGTATTCCTGATCTTTTTTTTCGATCAATTAAGGGGTATTTTTTTGGCCATCCACAAAGGGAAGCCCGGCTTGTGGCTTATCGTTATCGGTGTGCTTTCAGCGATAATAGCTATCAGTTGTTCCTGGCTCGACGTTTTTAATCTATGGTCTTCCCGTCAAAACGGACTCAGGTTATTTACCATGTCAGTGGGTACGCTGGTGTTCCCCATTTGTGTATCTCTTTACCTGGCGCTGGATTTTGCAAGAACCAATAAGAGCCTTATTGCCCGCCTGGACGAAGTAAAAAAACTTTCCAGCGACGCATTAAAACAGGAAGCTGAAAAAAGAGTGCTCATTGAAAATGAAGCCTTAAGGCTGGAACAAACCGTTCAGAAACGTACAGCCGAATTGCGACGTCAGACGGACGAACTGCAGGAAATGGATAAAATGAAATCACGTTTCTTTACCAATATTACACACGAGTTTAAAACGCCCCTTACGCTTATCAGCAATCCCGCACAGGAACTACTGGCATTAAATAATGACGCCTCTGTGCGATATTATGCCGGATTAGTCCAAAAAAACTCGGAGCGCCTGCTGCAACTCATCAATCAGCTACTTGATCTAAGTAAACTGGAAAGCGGGCAGATGCACCTTACACCATCTTCTATAGATTTAGTCAGTGAATTAAAAAAGTATACCCATAATCACCGGCCCTTAGCCAGGCAAAAAGGAATTGAACTGATCGTTACTTCTGACTGCGAGGAATTATGGATACAATCTGATCCTGACAAGATGGAAAAAATATGCGGTAACCTGTTATCCAATGCTTTGAAATTTACAGATAATGGAAAGATAGAAATAATGCTCAAAACAGGTGCCACCGCCTTTACCCTATCCGTTGAAGACACAGGAAAGGGAATTGCAGCCTCCAGGATACCTTATATTTTTGAACGCTTTTACCAGGCAGACCCCTCTGATATTCGTTCAACCGAAGGCACAGGCATCGGGCTTGCGCTTACAAAAGAGTTGGTAACGTTAATGGGAGGCACTATCGGGGCAAAAAGCGTTGAAGGCCAACACACATCGATTCAACTAACATTACCCATACATCCTGCCTCTCCTCAACAGCAGATGGATGATGCACTATTAGCGAACCAAACGGAAACAGCTATATCGCTGGTTAAGGACTTAAATCCACCTGTTGCCGACGATGATACCAACCTGGTACTGGTAATTGAAGACAATGATGCACTCAGGGATTTTGTATGTCATACGTTGTCCGGACGTTTTCGTGTTATGAGTGCGGAAGACGGAAAAAGCGGAACAGAAACAGCGCTACAAATTATTCCCGACATCGTTATTACAGATATCATGATGCCAGGTATGGATGGCTATGAAGTTTGCTCTTTATTGAAATCTGATGAAAGAACCAGCCACATCCCAGTCGTTATGCTTACCGCCAAAACCGGTGTGCAAAGTCGTATACAAGGGATTGAAACCGGGGCTGATGCCTACCTCGAAAAGCCATTTAACCGCCAGGAACTACATGCTACCATTGAAAAGTTAATTCATCTTCGTAGTGTGTTGCAAAAAAAATACAGTAGCGCTGTGCCCTTTACTGTACCCGAAGATCTGCCTTCCATAGAGCAGGATTTTGTTGCACGCATTCGGGGTTTCGTTTCAGAAAACCTGGACGAACCTTTTTTTGGCGGCGAGCAACTGGCTTCACTAATGGCTTTAAGCCGCTCGCAACTTCATCGCAAATTGAAGAGCCTGTTGAATAAATCGCCCGGAGAATTAATCCGTACGATCAGATTGGAACACGCTCATTACCTGCTCAGGAAAAAAACAGCCACTGTTGCTGAAATAGCCTATATGGTGGGATTCACAAGCCCAGCAAGTTTCTCTACCAGTTTCTCCCGCCATTTCGGATTTCCGCCAGGCGATGTTTTCTTTGGAAAAATCCATGATAATGAACCTTAAATCAGTCAACAAAATCGTTGTAGTAGGTCCTTAGGGCATCCTGCTGATTGAACAAATACTCCAAATCGGCCCCGTCTACTTTTTTTCGCCCGGCAGCGTCACGCATCAATTTCTTTACACTGGTGAGATAGCTGTTCAGAGTGGTGTAATACCGCCTAAAGGCATCCCGTTGATTGGCATATTGAGCATCATCCGGTAAAGTCAGTGTCGAGTGCTTTTGATATTGCGTTGCTAATTGGGTGCCTGCGGTCACTGCCTTATCAGCATAGGCCATGTAGTTAACAGTTGCACTGTCCAGCAAATTATTGAGCTGCGCAATAGTCCGGTTGTCATCTTTCATCGCGTAAATAAAGTTCTTTAAGGGATTCTTTGCCATTATAATTCGTTCTGCCTCGTCGGTAACAGGACCCATTTTTTTTGACACCGTGTTTTGTATTGTATAATACCGGGTCCCCAAGCTATCCAGAAGAACCGCTAAAGATTTTCCCTTTACGTAATTATCATCCTTGTAATCCTCTGCCCTCATGTAATCATAGAGGGTTTTGTAACTACTTTTTATCTGCCCGTAAAGCGTTGACATCAGGTCGATATTTGTTTTTAAAAACTTTTGGTCAGCGCTGCTTAAGGCTGCAGGAATTTTGGAAAGGTCTTCCCCGGCGTTTAATAGTGGATCTTCATAAGGCAATGATATTTCAAAGTAGGGTGACGGTGATTGTATTTCGGCTACAACTTTCGCCAGGCTGGTTTTCACGTCCTCCAGGTATCCGTTATTGCGGTCATCCACCTGTACAAATGCGTTATTGAACCTGATGATGTCCTGCGCTTCTTTTTGATCTTTATTATCGTCCGTTTTATTGCCAGGCTCGTTAGTCAGACATGCTGAAAAAGCTATCAAGCCAAGCATTAATATAACATAACCTCCTTTCGTTTTCATGTTTGTACTTTTATAATTTTATTGTTGGATATCACTACATGTGTGGAAAAACCCCTTAGGCAACACATTGTATATTTTCACAAACCCGTCCTTTAAGCCTGCTATTTCACTATAATTTCTACTTCAGCATCGAGGATATTGGCCTCATTGTTTTTATCCCATACATGTGTTTTAAGATGGTAGCTTTCTCCCTGTTTCATGGGCGTGCCGATCATTGCTGACCCCAACAACACTGAAGCTTCGGTTGGCGAAAAGCCGCTGGTTTGGGCAAACAAATCCGGTGATGCTCCCACCACAGGCACCCCTTGACCATCCGTTATTTCAACGGTCATTCCCGGAAACACCAGGCCATCTTTGATCGTAAAGTTTGACAGGCCGCTAACCAGGAAACCAATCCTGGAATTGAAAGGAATTTGATTGCTACTTAGTTTTTGGCTCGCCGAATCGATCAATGACACATGTTCTACCCTAAATCCCTTATACTGGAACGAAAGACCGGTAGCAAAGTCTTTTTCGGTGCCTACGCTAAAATTACAGCTGTAAGCCAGTAATATAGTTAGTGCTGTAATTAGATGAACTGTCTTTTTCATTTTTTGAGGAGATATTTTTGTAATTGCGTCTGATTATTATTCACGCCGCATCGTAACCGGACTGGCGATAGGCACACTTCATCCATAATAACGTTTTGAAGACATCCTGCCCATAGATATAAACCAAATGTCGTGGCTGGATGTCTCTAACCAAGTATATAACCATCCTTTCCGTCACTTTGCAACTTGCCGGGATTAAATTTGGGAAACATTTTACCGGCCAGGTAAAAGGATAGTATTGCAATTGGAACCACAAGTACCAGGTCTACCAGCTTATTCAGAGAACCTTCCCCTGTTAACGCGCCCGTTCCCCAGGTTGCGAGGATAGTTATAATTCCAAGCACTGATAAAATACCACACAATTTATACATAGGTGCTAAATGTTGCGATATTCCGTAAATAAATAGTGCAGGCATTATTGCTGCCACTATAATTAGAAAGCCAGGGAATTCGCCGGCCTGAACTAATTGAAAACTGCTCAATAAACGCAGCAGCAAGGTAATTGTCAGCAGTCCAATTAAAAGATTATTATATAAACGGAATCGATTTTTATCCTCACTGGTCGCTGTGCCTGTAATCAGCAACGCAAGGTTTTTCTTATTAGCATAATGTTCTGCAAGCTCATTGTAGATCTGCTGATCACTTTTGCCCTCCCCTCGTCTTTGCTCAATTGTTTCTTTTGCCATTTTCTGATTCATCTCGACTGTTTTAATGGTTAATAGTATTGTTTAGATTATGTAACCATAAAATAAAGAAGAATACAGCGTAAAGACTTTTGCGTTCTTTGCAAATACTTTCGACATTGTTGCAGAAGGTAAATAAATCATGTATAATTTATTGAAATTGTTGAACAATAGGTGATTTAGGGATGATATTTTGACAGTCAGGTTTTTCCTGAGTCAGGGAGCAACCGACGGAGCATTACCATTTTTACGATCACCTATTATTTTCCGATCTATTTATAATCGACCTATTAGCTCGCTAAAAAGGATAAAGTCTAGCACTACCCGGTCAGATAATTCCTGTTCTGGTCAACAAATACCTTATTTTAAACGAATGCTCACCATTAATAGTTTTGTAGAATTTAGCTTCCATTTAGGTGCTGAATTAGGAGCTTCGAATTGGTACCAAATCACACAAGAACAGATTGACAAGTTTGCTGATGCAACCCTGGATTACCAGTGGATACATGTTGATCAGGAAAAGGCCGAAAGAGAAGGACCGTTTCAGTCAACCATTGCTCATGGTTATCTGACCTTGTCATTAATCCCTTATTTATGGAAACAGATCGCGGATGTCCGCAATTTGAAGATGGAAATCAACTACGGCATAGAGTCTTTTAAGTTAGGGCAGGCCGTTTTAGTGAACCAGCAAGTTCAATTAAAGGCTAAGCTTAAATCAATCGCAAATTTGCGGGTAATTATCAAAGTGATTATAGAAGCAACCCTGGCAATTAAAGATCAGGCAAAACCAGCTTATACAGGCGACGTTATATTCCTTTATCATTTCAATTAAGCCGACAATAGGTGGCCTATGCTGTAAGGTACTTTGTGCGATCCACTCAACTTTTATATTATACAATATGGATCCTTCTTTAACTAGGGTAATAATGACATTTGATCTGAAGGCAGCAATCGTAAGTTGTAATTACCGACATAACTACTGCGACGATCAAATTTTGAATTGTCGGTTATGTCAGCCGATTAATGCTGATCATAAATGTGTTACAACAATTCCTGTTGACGTTGCTTTATATGTTGTGAGTTTTGCAAACCCCATTTATCCATAAGCGCTAAAACCGGACGGATACTTTCACCAAGTATAGTTAACTTATATTCTGATTTTTTAGGATAGACATTCTCCGAACACTTTTCAACCGCCCCATAAAAAAGTAGTTCTGCCAACTGCATTTCTATAACCCTTACGGACGCTTCATTAATATACCTGCAAATGTCGGCAGGACGGTTAATGCCCCTGTCAATGGCATCCAGGATGCAGCATTTCCATTTTCCGCCAAACACTCTGCTTGCAACACGTATCCCACAGTCGAGGTCTTCGTCTAGTTTTCGTTCGTACATTTCTTTGTTTTGATTCGAAATGAGCCAAATCACAGCAACTACGGTTCCATGTGGGGTACCGAAACTTTTTTCGGGTATTGTTGCTCTTTGCCCGGATATTCATCTTTGCTGGAAAATACTTCAACAGATTACCATGCAGACAACTAAAAAGTTTAATTTAAAAATAGCGGACATCCTACCTTTTCTCGTTTGGGCTTTGGTTTTTTTTACTACCTGGACATTTATGCATAGTGCGGACCACTTTCTTGAGATGACTCCGACCGCAATGGGCAAATACTACAACTTTAAGTGGATCCTAATTGCACACATAACAGCAGGCGGAGGCTCCATTGTTCTCGGCCTCATTCAATTC
>PJTT01000153.1_pt1 | contig 112109 bp, 88 predicted proteins | sample 1512261 | NCBI WGS metagenome assembly PJTT01 (sample SAMN08177685, study PRJNA422409) | Soil metagenome, whole genome shotgun sequencing project. | isolation source: Soil (2) enriched on wood chips | place: USA: Madison | collected 2015-01-15 | reverse complement strand
TGAGTGTACTAAATGCAATAAGGAACAAATTAGTAATGAGAATTTTTGCTTGTGTACATAATAAACGATTTTATGAAAAAAACTACCAATATAATTTGCTAAAACCATAGAAATCGACGCAACAAAAGCTGATCAGGGAACTACAGCTGGTAACCAAATAAAAAAACTAACAGTTGTTTTAGGTTGATAATTGAATAAAGCAACCCACAAAAAGATAAAAACCCTGCAAATACTATTTTTTGCAGGGTTTTGCATTTGTGCTACCATTATCTTTGCAGCCAAATTTTTACCATTAAAAATATTGGAGGGGGGAACAAATGAAAATAATGAAGTTTGGCGGCACGAGTGTGGGTAAGCCCGAACGCATGCACCATATTGCCGGGCTGGTAACAAAAGAAACGGAGCCGGCCATTGTTGTACTATCTGCTTTATCAGGTACAACTAATGCTTTAGTAACTATTGGCGATCAAATTGCGCAACACGACCGTAGCGGCGCCAAGGATACCATTGATAAGTTACAAGCACATTACGAAGATTTTATCAATCAGCTGGTAACAAAACCTGAGATGGTTGAAAAAGCGAAGAATATAATTAACGAGCATTTTGAGTTTTTAAATATCATTTTAAAAATATCTTTCAGCGAAGCGTTGAGCAAAGATATTTTAGCACAAGGCGAGTTACTTTCCACCAAGCTTTTCAGCATTTATTTAGAGGAGCAAGGTATTGATCATTTACTGTTGCCTGCTTTGGAGTTTATGAGTATTGACCAATTTGATGAACCACAAATAGGCAGTATAAAAGTTAAGCTTACTCAAATTTTAGATAAACACAAGGACAAAAAAATATTTGTTACCCAAGGTTATATCTGTCGCAATGCAAAAGGCGAAGTAGATAACCTGAAACGTGGTGGCAGCGATTACTCTGCATCATTAATTGCCGCAGCTATTAAAGCATCGGTTTGCGAAATTTGGACCGATATTGATGGTATGCACAATAACGATCCGCGTATTGTAAACAAAACCCTACCTATTGAGCAATTAAGCTTTGAAGAAGCTGCAGAGCTTGCTTACTTTGGTGCAAAAATTTTACACCCGGCATCAATATGGCCGGCGCAACATTATAAGGTTCCGGTTAAATTATTAAACACCATGCAGCCTGCTGCAAAAGGTACTTTAATTACCGAAAAAGCAGGTAGCGTTGGCGTTAAAGCTGTGGCTGCAAAAGATAATATTATTGCTATTCGTATTAAGAGCAGTCGTATGTTATTGGCCTATGGTTTTTTAAGAAAAATATTTGAGGTGTTTGAAAAATATCGTACGCCGATTGATATGATTACAACATCGGAAGTAGCGGTATCGTTAACCATTGATCAAACAGATAGCCTGAAAGATATTATTAAAGAACTGGAACCATTTGGTACGGTAGAGGTTGACCAAAACCAATCTATTATTTCGGTAGTAGGTAACGAAATTTCCGAAACGGAAGATATTATTAAACGCCTGTTTGGTTCTATCCGTAACATACCTATTCGTATGGTGTCGTACGGTGGTAGCCAAAATAATATTTCGTTGCTGGTATCGGGTGAGCATAAAATACAAATACTGCAACAGCTAAATAAAGGAATGTTCGGACTTGATTAAGAGCCTCCCCAAGCCTCCCGCAAAACGGGGGGTTTTTTATTTCTGATTAGTGTAGGTTTCCGACTAATTAGGTGACACTTTTTATTTTTGAATTTTTACTTTTTAATTCAGCAGCAGTAATACTAATCAGCTTTTGTTGCGTCGCACTCTTGTACAGCAACAATTCTATTGAGCATTGTGCAGTACTCCGTATTTTATTCGGAGTGCATATCGTTAATCAGCAAAAGAAAGTCCGAGAGTCAGGAAGTCCGAAAGTCAGTAGTGAGTAGTCAATAGTGAGTTTTGTACAGTATTGACTATTCACTACTCACAGCTCACTTTCCATCAACTATCAACCATTAACTATGAACACTCTTTCTTCATTTAGTACATTTTATCCTTATTTTTGAGTATGAGCAAGACAGTTTATTGCATTGGAGGTTTAGGAACCGATGAAAAGATTTTTCGTAATCTGGTATTACCCGGTTGGGAGTTAAAGCATTTACCCTGGCTTAAACCAAACGATAAAGAAACCCTGGAAGAATACGCTACCAGAATGATTGCTCCTGTAACGGAAGAAAATCCTATTTTGATTGGTGTTTCATTTGGAGGTATGATGAGTATTGAAATTGCTCGTTTAAGACCTATAAAAAAAATCATTCTTATTTCCAGTATTAAAACCCATTTGGAGCGACCAAAATGGATGGGTATTTCGGGTAAATTGCGTTTGCATAAAATTTCTCCTTCTAAACCTAATCGCTTTTCAGAGAATCTGGCCAATAAACGTTTGGGCGTAACCAACGAAAGTGAAAGAGATTTTGCTAACTCGTACCGCCGCAGCGTAGATAAAGATTATTTAAGTTGGTCAATTAACCAGATTGTAACCTGGAAAAACAATTGGCAACCTGAAAATATTGTACATATTCATGGCGATAAAGACCAGGTATTCCCCATAAAAAAAATTAAGGCTACGCATATTGTTAAAGATGGTACCCATATGATGGTGATGAACCGGGCCGATGAGGTAAGTAATTACATATTGGCCTCTCTGGATTAACTTTGTAAAAAATTACATGCCGGCATTGCCTGATTTAATTATACTTTTTGATGGTGTTTGTAACCTGTGTAACCGCAGCGTACAGTTTGTTATTAAACACGATAAAAAAAAGCAAATTCACTTTGCAGCCTTACAAAGCGAAGCAGGTGAAAAGTTGTTACAACAGTATAACCTTGCCGATAAATCGTTGAACTCCTTTGTATTTATTGAAAATGGTAAAGCCCATACACAATCAACCGCAGCATTACATGTAAGTAAATATTTAAACGGTGGCTTTAAATTATTGTATGGCTTTTTAATTGTACCGCCTTTTATACGCAATGCTGTATACCGTTTAGTAGCCAATAACCGCTATAAATGGTTTGGCAAACAGGATGAATGCATTATACCTACCCCGGAATTAAAAGCAAGGTTTTTAGATTAACTAAAACTATCGGATAATACTAATTCTCCTTGCATATAAAAAACACAATGCCCGCCCATTATTACCCTTTCTCCTTTTTGTTGCACCCATAAATGACCGCCACGTTTTGATAGTTGTTTGGCTTCCATCGCTACTTTACCTAATTTATTACTCCAAAAAGGTATTAGTTGTGCATGTGCCGAACCTGTTACCGGATCTTCATCTACACCAACTGTTGGGCCAAAGAAACGAGAGACAAAATCGACGGTTTTACCGGGTGCGGTAATAATTACTTTATAACCCAATTTTTTAAGTAATGTAAAATCAGGTGCGGCTTGTTGTACTGCCGCTTCATCCTGTAATTCAATTAGCAAATCACGTTTTTTATAAGCGCCTACAATTTCTTTAACACCCACTGCTTCAGTCATTTCTTGTGGGTAATCATCAAAGCGTTCAGGCATCCAGGAGGGAAAATCCATTTCGGCTTTAAATGCTGAGGTATCCGTTTCCGCATTTAGTTTAGTAACCACTAATGGGCCGCTTTGTGAGTAAAAAATAATATGTGGTTGGGCATAACCCAGTTTTTCATACAACACATATGCACTGGCCAATGTAGCGTGTCCACATAAGTTTATTTCGCTTTCGGGTGTAAACCAACGGATAGCAAACCCATCTTTTTCAGGCACAAAGAAAACAGTTTCGGCCAGATTATTTTCCATGGCCAATTGTTGCATCAGGTTGTCGCTTATCCATTTTTCTAACGGAACTACTGCAGCAGGGTTACCACCAAAAATCTTATCGCTAAATGCGTCTACCTGATATATTGTCAATTTCATTATTACTTTTTTAAACTACCAATTTGTGGAATAGCCCACTTGTATTTTACTGCTAATACACGAATAAGCACAATGCTCATGATACAGAGTATTTTTGTAAGTCCGGTATCAACATGTAAAGCCCTGAACAAGAAATAAATTAACGCCCCTGCTACACAAGCGGTAGCGTAAATTTCTTTTCTAAAAATTAATGGTACCTGATTTAATAATACATCCCGTAATACACCACCAAAACAAGCGGTAATAGTGCCTAATGATATACAAATACCAATACTGAATTGTTTTTCAACAGCCAGTTCAACCCCAACAATGGTAAACAACCCAATACCCAACGCATCAAATAAAAACAACGTTACCGGCAGTTGTTGTAGTTTATGCCGGAAGAATAAAGTGATGCCGGTAGCAATTAAAATAACCAAAATCGTTACTTCGTTTTGCAACCAATTCACCGGCAGGTTACCAATCATTACATCCCGAATAGTACCACCGCCAACCGAAGTAACAAAGGCTATCACCAATACACCAAATACATCCAGCTTTTTATTAATAGCCATGGATGCCCCTGATACGGCAAAGGCAAAAGTGCCCAGTATATCTATAATGCGTAAAAAATCGGTTTGCAAATTGGTTGGTTTATAAGCTAAGTTATTACTTCTGTTTAAACTTTTTAGTTAACCGTATAAAACAAAGTTTATATATTAACACAAAAAAGAAAGGCCCGCTTTTGCGGACCTTTACTACAAAAGCGTTTGTTATTAATCAATACGGAAAGAGATTTTTGCTACAATACCATAGGTACTTATTTTGCCATCTTTTACGTGTGCTTTAATATCTTTTACGTAAACCGAATCGATATTGCGAATGGTTTTTGATGCTTCGGTTACGGCTTGTTGAATAGCATCATCAATTCCAATTTCGGAAGAAGCAATTACTTCAATAACTTTTACAATAGGCATAGCTTATGTTTTTTATAAATGAACAATGCTTGAAGTTAGGGAAACAATTTGGTGATTTGATGATTTGGAGATTTGGAAATGAGGATTTGCGATATTAGTAGGAAACTTACACGACCTGTCCCGCTTTACGGGAATGCCCAATAGAATTACCGAACGTACAAGTGAGTGACACAACAGAAGATGATAGTAGTAATGCAGCCGAATTAAAAAAGTAAAAACTCAAGAATAAAAAACCTCCTGTTTTGCAGGAGGTTTTACTAAATTTATTCGGCCATCATTTCACGGATAACCGTTTCAATATCTTCGGCGTTGGGTTTGCTAAAATAGTCGCCATCGCTACCGTAAGCCGGTCTGTGTGCCTTGGCTGTAATGGTGCGTGGTGCTACATCTAAATAACGATAACCACCTTGCTCTTCCATTACTTTATTAAACATGTAAGCTGCGGCTCCACCAGGTACATCCTCATCAACAAACACAATGCGACTTGTTTTTTTCAACGATTCAACAATTACATGGTTAATATCGAAAGGCAATAAAGTTTGTACGTCGATTATTTCGCAACTAATGCCTGTAGCCTCTAATGAGTTTACCGATTCTTGAATAATGCGTAAGGTAGAACCGTAAGAAACAATGGTTATATCCTCGCCTTGTTTTATTACTTCCGGCACACCTAATGGCACCGTCATTTCTAATAAATTGGATGGTGGTGTTTCTTTTAAACGATAGCCGTTTAAGCATTCTACCACTATACCGGGATCGTTACCTTGTAATAAAGTATTGTACATACCTACAGCCTGTGTCATATTACGAGGTACACATACGTACATACCACGTAAAGCACTTATCATCATACCCATTGGTGAGCCGCTATGCCAAATACCTTCTAACCTATGACCACGTGTACGTACAATTAATGGACAACTTTGGCGGCCAAATGTGCGGTAATGCAAAGTAGCCACATCATCGCTTAGTGGCTGTAAGCCGTATAATAAATAATCAAGGTACTGTATTTCGGCAATAGGACGTAAACCACGCAAAGCCAAACCTATACCCTGCCCCATGATGCTTAACTCACGTATGCCGGTATCAAATATGCGTATATCGCCATGTTTTGCCTGCAAACCACTAAAGCCCTGGTTAACATCGCCAATAAAACCAAGGTCTTCGCCAAATGCTACCACTTTAGGGTTGCTGGTGAATAGCTGATCAAAATATTTATTTAATACTTCGTAGCCATTAAGCGACTTGGGGGCATCATCAAATACCGCTTTTACTTCCGGTACTTTTAATGCCGCTTTAGGACCTTCGTTGTATAAATGCGAGTTATATAATTCTTTGTTCTGCGCCAGCAAGTCTTTGTAATAAGACTGTATATCCTTCACCGCTTCGGTAGTTTCTTTATACACTACTACATCATGCAGGGTTTTTAAAATATCTCTGCGTAACGGTTCACGGTTGCTGGTAAGTACTTGTGCTTTCTTTTTAATCCAGCCACTTTCCTCTGGTAATTTATCGGCCAGTTCGTTTAACAACTTAACCGCTTCTTCCATTTGCGCTTTAATAGGTTGTTGGTAAGCGGCCCATGCTTTGTCTTTACTTTCTTTTACACCGGTTTTGGCTGTGCTTTCAATCTCTCTTAATTCTTCTTCACTACCTAATGCGTTTTGCAATATCCACTCACGCATTTGTTTTAAGCCATCCCACTCACGCTCCCAAGCCAAACGATCCTGCGTTTTGTAACGCTCATGACTACCCGACGTTGAGTGCCCTTGTGGTTGTGTAATTTCTTCTACGTGAAATAAAACCGGAATATGTTCTTCACGGGCAATGCGTATGCCTTCTTCAAAGGCTTCGCACATGCCGGCATAATCCCAGCCTTTCACCTTATATATATTAATACCGTTGGTATCTTTTTCTTTTTGCATACCACTTAACGCTACCGAGATAGAAGCTTTAGTGGTTTGGTATTTTTTAGGAACCGAAATGCCGTAACCATCATCCCATACAAAAAAGGCAACAGGAACCTGTAAAACACCGGCGGCGTTTACTGTTTCCCAAAAATGCCCTTCGCTGGTAGATGCATCACCAATGGTACAAAAGCAAACCTCATTGCCATTATTTGATAAAGTACTGAAACTTTCCGGCATAGGCAGGTTACGAAATACTTTTGAAGCATAGGCCAAACCTAATGAACGTGGTACCTGCGAGGCGGTTGGAGCCATGTCGCTGGCTGTATTTTTCTGGCTAGTTAACTCAGCCCAATTACCCTCAGTATCAACATTTTGGGTAGCAAAATGCGAAACCATTTGGCGGCCTGCGTTATTGGTATCGTTCTTAATATCCGGATCGGCATATAATTGTGCAAAAAACTGCTGCACATTACTTTGGCCTATAGCAAAATGAAAAGTTTGGTCGCGGTAATAACCACTGCGCCAGTCGCCCGGACGAAAAAACTTGGCCATAGCTACCTGCGCTACTTCTTTACCATCGCCAAAAATGCCAAATTTGGCTTTACCTGTGAGTACTTCTTTGCGGCCTAATAAACTGGCTTCGCGGCTAAGGCAAACCATGCTATAATCCTTCAAAATTTCCTGGCGGAAGTTTTCGAAAGACAATTCCTGATTGGCCGGCACCGTTAATGGAGTTTCTTTTCCCATGTGGCAAAAATAGGGATAAACAGCTAACGAGTGTTACCTACAAAAATTTGACGTAGTTTTTGCAACCAATTACAACCATCCCTCGTCTTTTTTGTTACCTTTACATACTGTACAATATCTAATTATGAAGCAATTATTACTCATTATGGCGTTTTTGGCAGGCAGTTTTGGCTTATATGCCCAAAATCCTGACAATACAAACGCACCTAAAAAAGATGTTTTAGAAGTTAAAGAAACAGCATTTGACTTTGGTAAAATACCACAAGGCAAGCCTGTTTACCATAATTTTAAAATTACAAACACAGGCTCTACACCTTTAGTTTTAGAAAACGTACAAGCCAGTTGTGGTTGTACCACACCTGAATGGAGCCGCGAACCCATTGCACCTGGAAAAAGTACCGTAATAAAAGTAGGTTACAATGCAGCCGCTGCGGGTTATTTTGATAAGCCTATCACCATTACCTATGCCGGTGGTATGCATAAACAACTGGACATAAAAGGAACCGTTTGGACAGCACCCGAAGGGTCTGCTCCGGTTAATGCATCAGTAGATTTTTTAAAAAAACAAAACCTTTAATATTTAATCATTCGTTACATCATGAAAAAGTTTTTATTAGCATCAGCACTTTTACTTTCATTCGGCGTTTTTGCACAAACTAAAGCCGATGACTTTATTAAAGTAAATAAAGAAACACACGATTTTGGTAAAGTAAAACATAACGAACCCGCTGCATACGAGTTTGTAATTACTAACACCAGCAAACAACCAATTGTAATTTCAAACGCAACAAGTAGTTGTGGTTGCACAGTGCCTGAAAAACCAAAAGAACCAATTTTACCAGGCAAAACCGGTAAAGTAAAAGTTGTTTACAACTCTGCAACTATTGGTACCATTAATAAAGACATTACTATTTCTTTAGCCGGTGTACAAATACCTAAAGTAGTACATATTACCGGTGAGGTTTTAACTGCCGATGCTTACGCTACTTACGAAAAAACAAAAGGCAAAACTTCTAAAGTTAACTAAGATTAATTTTAACCGTTCTCTATACAGTCCCCCTGAATGCAGGGGGATTTTTTTATGTTACCAGCTACATATCCCTGATTGAACTTTACTTGCGTCGCACTCTTGTACGTTCTGTTCGCTAATCAGCAGAAGAAAGTCCGAGAGTCCGGAAGTCCGAAAGACCGAAAGTCAGCAGTGAATAGTCAGTTGTGAGTGTTTCTCACTATTCACTGCTGACTGCTCACTTTTCTATTAACTATTAACAATGAACCATTAACTATTCCTTCATCTTCGTATCAATAATAATAGTAACCGGGCCATCATTTAACAAAGCCACTTTCATATCGGCACCAAACACGCCGGTTTGTATGGGTTTTGTTAAATCGTTTTGTAGTTGGGTAATCATTTTTTCATATAACGGAATTGCTACCGGTGGTTTACTGGCTTTAATGTAAGAAGGCCTATTGCCTTTTTTTGTAGCAGCGTGTAACGTAAACTGGCTAACCAGTAATAACTCACCCTCCAACTCCAATAATGATTTATTCATGACACCTTCGGCATCATTAAAAATACGCAGGTTAACAATTTTGTTACTTAGCCATGCTATATCGCTGTTATCATCAGCATCCTCAATACCTAACAATACCAGTAAACCACCGGCAATAGATGATACTACTTTTTCGTTAATAGTTACACTGGCTTGTGTTACACGTTGTATTACAGCTCGCATTATTTGTATCTTTATAATTATAACAAATGTATTGATAAAAAAATGAGAGACTTCAGCAGTGAATTAAGTTTTCAAACCACAAGAAGCGGAGGTAAAGGCGGACAAAATGTAAACAAGGTGGAAACTGCTGTTATTGCTTTTCTTTCAATTGAAAACTCGCAATTACTTAGTGCTAATGAAAAAATAGTAGTACTGGAAAAACTGGCCAACCGTATTAACAGCGAAGGACAGTTGTATGTAAAAGCACAGGAACACCGTACACAATTAGCCAACCGTGAAGAAGCAGTAGAAAAAATAAATAAACTTTTACAAGCAGCACTTGTAAAAAAGAAATTGCGTATTGCTACTAAAGTAAGCAAGGCTGCAAAGCAAGCCCGGCTAAACAGTAAAAAGAAAGCATCAGATAAGAAAACGATGCGGAGGAAGTATACAGGGGAATAATTTGGAAATTTGGTGATTTGGAAATTTGGTAATGAGGGTTTACGCCAATAAAAGGATACTTACATAATGCCCAATAGAATTACCGAACGTACAAGTGAGTGACACAACAGATGATGATAGTAGCAATACAGCTGGTAAAAAAAAACATTTAAAAATAGATGACGAAAAGTATATCGATAATAATATTAATTGTAGGGATGGTTGCTTGCATTAGTGTATTGTCGGTATCGTGTAAACGTACAAGTTGGGGTAAAGATCTTAACTGGGTGCAACAGCAAATACCTAGTGGTTTTCCTGATCCATTTTATAGATATGCCGACAATCCATTATCAAAAGAAGGGATTGAATTGGGACGTAAACTTTTTTATGAAGGACGTTTATCGGTTGATGGTAATTTTCCTTGTGCCAGTTGCCATGAGCAGCGTGCTGCATTTGGTTTGTTTGAACATGACCGCAGCCATGGTTATAACAACTCGCATACATTACGCAACGGGCCGCCATTATTTAATTTAGCCTGGCAACAATTTTATCATTGGGATGGTGAGTTTACCACCTTAACGGATGCCATTGCACAGCCTATTAACGGGCATATAGAAATGGCCGATGATTTTACCAATGTAATTGCCAAACTACAAGCAGATGCGAATTACAGAAAAGAATTTAAAGCGGTTTTTAACACGCAGTTTATACAGCCCAAACATATACTGCAAGCGCTATCACAATTTTTAGGCACATTTGTTACAGCTAATGCAAAATACGATAAAGTAAAAAAAGGCGAAGCCAGTTTTACGGAGGAAGAGCAACAAGGTTACACGCTTTTTTTAGCAAAATGTAATACCTGCCATACCGAACCTTTATTTACAGATGGTAGTTTTAGAAACATTGGTTTGCCGGTTGATAATTTATTGGACGACTATGGCCGCTTTCGTATTACCAGTTCACCAAACGACTCATTAAAATTTAAAGTGCCTTCCTTACGTAATGTAGAGGTATCATCTAATTATATGCACGACGGTAGATTTTTATCGATGCCCCAAGCCTTAAACCATTACCGGATGAATGTGCAACAAAGCACCACGCTTGACCCGTTATTGATGAACGGCATACCTATGACGGATACAGAGTTGTTAAGTATTGTAGCTTTTTTACGAACACTAACCGATACTGAATTTATAAATAACCCTGCCTTGGCAAGGCCATAAAAAAAGTCCGCTGCTTATTTGCAACGGACTTTTTTGTATTAAACAACTTCAGTTTAGTTTTTTCTTGCTTTTAACGCATCTAAAACTTGTTTTTGGCGCTCAATTTCACCATTCTGTTGCACTTGCTCGTTACCGTTTTTTGATAAATCTTCTTGTGCTTTTTTAATTCTTTTTTCTAAATCACTTTGATCGCTTTGTAAGCTTTTCAATTTCTTTTCGGCTTTTGATAAAACATCTTCCTGTGCTTTAATTTGTAGGGTTAAATCACCGGCTTCAATATGTGGACGCAGGTTAGCTAAAAAAGCTTTAGCATTGTCTTTAATAGCACCGTTATTATCGCCTATTACATTACCACCCGATATAATTAAATGAATAACCGAAGTGTTTTTGTCTTTACGGCTTTTTTTGTCAACCGAAAAAGTGTAATCCATAGCAGTGTTGTTTATTTCAGGTATGGTTGTACCTGTATACACACGAAAACCTTTACTGCTTTTGCCTTTAACTCCCAGGCTTTCCAGTTTGCTTACTAATGCTTTTTCTACCAAATCAGGCGGATAGTTGTACTCTATAGCCAAAGCCGGTTGATCTACTTTGTTGTACTTAATTGTGCTTTCATAAGCTTGCGCTTTTACCAATGTACTCATTAATAAAACCGAAAAAATAAACATTAAACCTTTTTTCATAATTAGCTTTTAACTTTTGATAAATGACAAAATTTGAACAAAATTGGTTGCTTAATCCACTTTGAAGTTGAGGGATTATGCTTCTTCGTTTGGGATATTAGAGGGAGTACTGCAAAACTAGCTAAAATTTCAGATGTTTCAAGTATTAGGATACTTAAATCACCTACAATTTGGATAGTTTTGATTGTTAACAATTTATTATACGCAATTGTTGTACCTATTTTTATAATTAGGGCGCAGGGTATGTTAAAATATTCTTCATAACTCGTAGGTTTGTCAACTTAAAAATATGTTTTAATTGAGTAGCATTAAAAAATTGGCTGGACAAACAATGTGGTATGGCGTAAGCTCTATAGCGGCCCGTTTTATCAATTATCTGCTCACACCTTATCTTACTTACAAATTTTCTACAACTCAGTATGGCGAAATGAGCATTGTGTACGCCTTTATTCCATTTATGAATATTGTTTTCACGTATGGTTTAGAGACGGCCTTTTTCAGATACGCTACCGGCGACAATAAAAACAAGGTTTACAATACCACCAGCATATCTATGTTGGTTAGTACTGTTATTCTGGCTATTGGTATGTACATTTTTAAAGAACCCATTGCCAGTTTACTGCGTATAGAAAACCATGTAGACTACATTAGCCTGAGTATTGGCATTATTGCACTGGATGCATTAAGCACCATAGCTTTTGCCAAATTAAGGTTAGATGGCAGGCCACGCAAATTTGCACTTATAAAAGTATCGGGCATCATTATTAACGTAGCTTCTGTTTACTTTTTTCTTAGTGTTTGCCCTGCTATAAAAGAAAGTAATCCTAACGGATTTATTGGCAATTTTTATAATCCCGAATGGGCAGTTGGTTATAGTTTATTGGCCAACCTAATTCAAAGTGCGGTTACACTATTACTACTTTCAAAAGAATGGTTGGGCTTTAAATGGAACTTTGACAAACTATTGTGGAAACAAATGTTGGTATATAGCATGCCGCTGTTAATTGTTGGTTTTGGCGGTATGATAAACGAGACTTTGGACCGTATAATGCTTACCTGGTGGGCACCCGGAGGCACGGAAGAAGCGGCTAAAACAGAAACCGGTATTTACTCAGCCTGTTATAAACTGGCTATACTTATATCACTTTCCGTACAGGCTTTTCGTATGGGTGCCGAGCCTTTTTTCTTTAAGCAAGCAGCCGAAGGCAATGCACCTAAAACTTATGCACGGGTAATGAAGTTTTTTGTTATTACCATTTGTTTTATGTTTTTAGGCGTGGCTATGTACTTGGATATATGGAAACATTTTATTCGCAATCAGGAAATGTGGGTAGGCCTGAAAGTGGTACCCATTTTATTGTTGGCCAATATATTTTTAGGTATCTATTACAACCTTTCTATTTGGTATAAGGTTACCAACAAAACCATGGTAGGTGCAAAAATTACTTTAATTGGTGCGGCTATCACTGTAATCATCAACTACCTGTTTATACCACACTTTGGTTATATGGCTTGTGCCTGGGCGACCTTCTTTTGTTATGGCACTATGATGGTTTTATCGTTTAGTTGGGGGCAAAAAGTTTATCCTATACCCTATGCGTGGAAAAAGTTAATAGCCTACATTGTTATTGTGGTATTGCTTTATTTATTGCATGCCGGCTTTACCCTAATAGGCCTAAATGTATGGATTAACCATATACTGGCTACATTCTTCATCCTTGCTTTTGGTTGGTTTATTTTACTGGTAGAAAGAAAAGAGTTTAAACAACTACCTTTTATTGGTAAATATATACGCTAAACGGCCTCCTATTGAATTTTATAAAATTGTTACGGCTGCCATATTTTCAAGTGCTATTTTCCATTACCTTCACGCCCTTAAAATAACAGGCTTTTATGTCGTTGCTAAAAAAACAACTTACCATCAAACCATCTAGTTTACCGGGAGCCGGAAAAGGCTTATTTACTACACAGTTTATTCCTAAAGGATCATTAATTATTGAGTACAAGGGAAAAATTTCTGCTTGGAAAGACGTTAATCATGACGATGGAAATAACGGTTATATTTATTATGTAAACCGTAACCACGTAATTGATGCCAGCAAACACCCTAACGAACTGGCCCGTTATGCCAACGATGCTCGTGGATTAACTAAAATACCGGGTGTGCTTAACAATGCCGAGTATGCCGAAGAAGGAAAAAAAGTTTACATAAAAGCCAAAAAAAATATTGAAGCCGGCGAAGAAATTTTTGTGGCTTACGGTAAAGAATACTGGCAAACTGTACGTGAAAATATTCGTATAGATCGCAGAGAAGCAGCAGCAAAAAAATAAACTCAGCATAACTAATAACTCTTTTCATGCCCCAATACCAGGCTTTTATTTTCGACTTAAACGGTACTATTATTCACGACATGCCTTACCATGTAAAAGTGTGGCAGGATATAGTAAACGAGTTAGGCGCCAACCTTACATTAGAAGAAACACAAGCCCAGTGTTATGGTAAAAATCAGGATTTGTTGGAAAGGGTTTTCCCCGGCAGGTTTAATAACGAAGAGAAAGACAAAATAGGTTTTGAAAAAGAAAACCGTTACCAAAGCTGGTATAAAAATGACATGAAACTAATTGCAGGCCTTGATAGTTTTCTGGCAAAAGCGCAGGCAGCTAATATACCCATGGCCATTGGTTCTGCGGCCATCATGTTTAATATTAATTTTATACTGGACGGCACCCAAACGCATCAATACTTTAAAAGTATTGTTAGTGCCGATGATGTGGTAAACAGCAAACCCGACCCCGAAACATTTTTAAAAAATGCACAAGATTTAGGCATTGCACCCGAAAACTGTTTGGTGTTTGAAGATGCGCCTAAAGGTATTGAAGCCGCCCAGCGTGCCGGTATGCCTGCAGTGTGTATTACCACCATGCATCCCCCTGCCGACTTTGCCGCATACGATAATATAGTTGCTTTTATAGATGATTACACTTCCCCTGAATTAAATAAGTTTTTATAATTTTTTTGAGCCCAACATTAGTTCCCTGATGGGGCTTTTGTTGCGATCCGGTGATTGTTCGCAATTCTTTCTTTCAGTGAAAGGAAGAATGAGAGCCACTCTTGTACTGCAACAATGCTAATGAGCAGTAGATTCGCGGCAATAATATGCTGAAAGCTTAACGCATAATGCTGAACGCTAAGAGGCCTATTACTTTTATACCCTTACTGTTTTGCTGGCTAATGTGTTAATTAAAACGACTTAGGCATTACACGATGTTGATTAGCGATATGCTGATGAACGGAGCGTCGCAAGGGACGATCAACAGAATTACTACAGCTGATAACAAAATAAAAAAAGCTGTCAGGCTGAGTTTGACACTCGACTACACTAATACAGTTTCACAAAAGGATTATTCATTTTTTCAAAACCGGTAGTGGTTGGATTGCCGTGGCCGCTGTACACTTTTGTATCATCGGGCAGGGTAAATAATTTTAGCTGAATACTGTTGATAAGCGTGTCGTAATCGCCGCCGGGTAAATCGGTACGGCCAATGCTGCGGTCAAACAATACATCGCCGCTGATAATAAACCCTTGGGCTTCGTTATAAAAAGATATACTACCCGGCGAATGGCCCGGCGTAAATAATACACTAAAATTATCCTCGCCTAAAGTAACGGTATCGCCTTCCTGCAAATAAGTTACGGGGCCGGTATAATTATCAAAAGGTAAGCCCCATTTTTTTCCGGCTTCGCCTGCCCTGTCCAGCACCGGCTGTTCCAGCAAGTGAATATGTGGCTGCAAATTCCAGGTTTCGTTTACAAAACTGTTACCAAAAACATGATCCAGGTGACAGTGAGTATTTAACAGCAAAACGGGATTTAGGCCCATTTCTTCGATGGTATCTTTTAATTTTTGCTTTTCGGCCGGAAAAAAACAGCCCGGGTCTATAATCATACAGTCCTTTTGTTCGTTATACAGCAGGTAAGTATTTTCCTGAATAGGGCTAAAAACAAAGGTTGTAATAGTTATCATAGTTTGTTTTTTGTATTTTTAATAACGGCCGGTTAAATTACAACCGTTGGGCTTATTTTTTGTTGTTAAAAGGATTGTAAAACTACTACCAAACGGTTATACAAGCCCCGAAAAAAAGGTAATAAACTATCATTTTTTCGTTTAATATGTGCGGTTAGGGTAACTTTATGGCGGTAAATGCAGCTACAAAAGTATATCAGATGGTTATGTAGCATGGGAATGTTCTTATCGGTATCGGTATTTTTTAGAAATATGATGTTTAAAGCATTGCAGAAAAGTATGAATAAATTAGTAAGCTGTCTGGTTTTGTTGTTAGCGTTAGCTACCTTAAATACCCATGCACAGGTTAATGCAGTTGAGTTTGGCAAAAACCGGGTGCAACACGAAAAATTTAAATGGAAATATTATCAAACACAAAACTTTAATACCTATTTCAGTCAGGATGGTTTAGGGCTGGGCAAATACGTAGCCCAAATTGCCGAAAACGAACTACCCAGCATTGAACAATTTGTTGAGTATGGCCTGCAAAGACGTACCAACATTGTGGTGTTTAATAATTTTGACGATTACCAACAGTCTAACATTGGTATAGACATTGATTGGCAAAGCCCCGGCGGTGTAACCAAACTGGTAAACAATAAAATGCTGGTTTACTTTGATGGTAACCACGACAACCTGCGTAAACAAATTCGCCAGGGTATTGCACAAATACTGGTAGCTAATATTTTATTTGGCGATGATTTAGGAGAGTTTGCGGCTAACCAAGCCTTATTAGATTTACCAAAATGGTTAACTGATGGCTATATTGAATATGCTGCCGAAAACTGGAGCCCTGCTTTAGACGATCAATTACGTTCGGTAATGTTATCTGCCGAATACCGTAATTTCTATCAATTTGCATTTGATAAACCATTATTGGCCGGTCATGCATTTTGGAAATACATTGCCGATAAATATGGTAAAAACAAAGTAACTTATTTTTTATACCTGGCACGTATTTACCGTAACCTAAACAATGCTTCTAATAAATTGGCTAAAAAGAAATTTAAAGCACTTTTAGCCGATTTAATGCAGGAAGTACCGCAACAGTATTACAAAGATTTACGTGGCCGTAAAAATGTACCTAAAGGACAATTAGCCGTTACCGAAGTGGTAGGTAAAAAAGATTTCATTCGCTTTAATGCTAACCCTATACCTCGTAGTTTTAGTTACGCATTGGTTGAATATAAACAAGGTGTTTACAAAGTAGTATTAATGGAAAACTTTGTAAACAAAAAAGTATTACTTAAATACGGCAATAAAAGTGTTGACAATGAACTTAACCCCAACTACCCCATTTTAGCATGGGATGGTAAGGGAACAAGGCTTGCTTGTGTGTACACCGAAAAAGGTAAAGTAAAACTATTTGTTTACGATGCGGTTAACCGTATTAAAACAACCAAAGGCATTGACCTTCCGTTTGACCAGGTGCAGGATGTAAAATACATGCTGGACAATAACACTTTAATATTTAGTGCTGTTCGTAGCGGACAAACAGATATTTATACCTATAAAATTAAAACGGAAACTTTAGATCAGATTACCAATGATGTGTATGATGATTTGGATCCATCGTTTGTAGCGTTCCCTAATAAAACCGGTATTATTTATAGTAGTAACCGCCCTACGGCTTTAGCCGCCAGCAGCGAAGACTCTTTACCCGGCAGCCGCTTTAATATTTTCATGGTGGATAACTGGAATAAATCTGACTTTAAACAAATTTCTCAGCTTACCGCTATACAACGTGGTAATGCCCGTTTTCCATCGCAATACAACACTACCCACTTTACATTTGTAAGTGATGAAAATGGTGTAAACAACCGTTATGCCGGTTTCTTTAAAACCGAACGTGCCGGCTTGGATACATTAGTATTTATTGGCGATGAAGTATTGCGTAACCCAACACTTGAAATTGTTGACAGTGTTTTAAAAGACTGGGAAAAACCCGATGTGGATTCTATTGGTTTTGTATCGGTAACCAATGATTCCTCTTATGTTTTCCCATTAACCAATTACCAAAGCAGTTTATTGGAAACACGTACAGCCGGCGATAACCAGCAGGTAAGTGAGGTTATAAAAATGGGCGACTTAAAAATGTTGTACCGTTTTCGTATTGATGAAAATGCATTAAGACGTAGAAATGTTACTGCACGCCCAACAGAATATATAAGACAGTTGATTGATGAAGAGCGACGTGCCAGTGGCCGTAAGGCTACACCTGCTGCTCCGGCACCGGGCAGTAAGGATACTACCGGTAACAAGCCGGGTAACTATTTTCAAAACGAATTTGGTAATGAACCCGCCCGTGTTACTACCGCACCGCCTACAGGTACTACTATTCAAAGTGTAATAGAAGAGCCCAAACCGGCCCGTGACTTAGTATTACGCTCCGCTAAACTATACGAATACAGACCACTGAAATATTTTGCAGATTATGCAGTAACCGGTATAACCAGTACGGTTTATGGTATCACAAAATTCCAACCTTATGGTGGTGGTGCTGGCCCCATATTTATGTCAAATGGTAGCGGTATTAATGGTTTAATACGCATGGGCACATCGGACCTCATGGAAGATATAAAAATTACCGGTGGTGTACGTGTTGCGCCCAACCTGAAAGACAATGACCTGTTAATGGAGTTTATGAACCTGCGCAAGCGTATAGACTGGGGTGCAAATTTCTTTAGAAGTTCCAACACGGTATCATTTACTGATAATTTTGGTAATCCAAGTATTTACAATGGCCGTGCGGTATCAACTTATTACCTGGCCAAATTCAAATTACCTTTTGACAGGGTTAGAAGTTTACGTGCCACCATTGGTCCTCGTTTTGACAGACTTACCGTTTTAGGAAGAGACCGCGGCTCACTTGCAGCTCCTGATGTTAAAACCGCATTTGCCCAAATAAACATGGAGTATGTGCATGACAATACCGTTTTAAAAACAAATAATATTTTAAACGGTTTACGTTACAAAGCCTTCTTCGATTTCTTTTCACAGCTTAACAAAGGCGACAATGTAACCAAACGCCAAAATGTGTTTAATGCCGGTTTTGATGCCCGTTACTACTACCCTATTTACCGCAATTTAATTTGGGCGGTACGTGGCTCCGGCGATTTTTCGTGGGGCGACCAAAAAGTAATTTACTACATGGGTGGTGCTGATAACTGGTTATGGCCTAAGTTTTATAAAGACAATGAAACCGACCGTAGTGGCACCCAAAACTATTTATACCAAAGCTTAACCAACCCTGTTCGTGGCTTTAACCAAAATATTGCTAACGGTAACAATGCCGTTGTAATTAATAGTGAAATAAGGTTACCTATTTTCTCTACTTTGTTCAACAGGCCTATTAACAACGCTATGTTGCGCAATTTTCAACTGGTACAGTTTTTTGATTTAGGTACAGCCTGGGAAGGTGGCTTAAAAAATATAGAAAGACCGGTTACTACCATTAACCCAAATCCACTTGATCCTAATGAGCCTTTATTAATTCGTTACAAAGCAGGTGGCCTTGGTCCATTTGCAGGTGGTTACGGATTTGGAGCCCGCACTACACTGTTAGGTTATTTCCTTCGTGTAGATGCTGCATGGGAAATGAACGGCTTCTTCCACACCAAACCAAAATGGTATTTTGGCATTGGGTTCGATTTTTAAAACAACAACATAATACTTTTACAAAGCCTTCTTAATCGAAGGCTTTTTTTATGTAATCAGCAGTAGTAATGCTAATCATCGTCCCTTGCGTCGCACTCTTCAGCGTTCTGTTCGTTAATCAGCTGAGAGAAGTCCGATTGTGTGTAAGTGCGAAAGAATGAATTGACAGTTGACAAATGACAATTGACAAAAAAATCGAAATTCACTATTTCCTACTGACTACTCACTTTTCCATGAACTATTATCGATGAACAATGAACTGCTGATGCCTGGCTGCCGGATTGTAGTGGAAAGCCCGCTGAAGGCCTTGTGCGGGGCTTTTGTGGCGGACTTGGAACGGAAAGCCGGGACTGCCGCTGACCGGAGTTACTACTGCTGACAGCCCCTAATAATTTGAAAATTAGTTGATTAGATAATTTTTGATTACTTACAATGTAGTATTTTAGCGCTTTGGCGGGCTTGCGTACCAAAAACTACTCTCTTTATTGCATAAAACTCCTATCTTTGCCGCCCCAAATCTGTGTTCGCAGATTCTTTTTTGTGATAACTCACGAAATTGTCCAATGGGTAAATCGAATTTTTAAAACAAAAAAAACAGGTAATGAACAATTACGAATTGATGGTGATTTTTACCCCTGTTCTTAGCGATGATGATTTTAAAGCTGCTCAGAAAAAGTTTGCCGCAATGGTAACTGAAGCTGGTGGTTCTATTGTTCACGAAAACGCTTGGGGACTGAAATCTTTAGCCTACCCTATCCAGAAAAAAACTACTGGTTTGTATTGGGTATTGGAGTACACTGCAGCTTCTGACTTTAACGAGAAGTTGAAAATTCAATTATTGCGTGACGAGAGTGTATTACGTCACCTTTGCACTAAACTTGATAAATACGCCGTCGAGTATAATGCTAAAAAGAACAGTGGTGTTAAAACAGGAACAGAAAAACCAGTGGGGGCTTAAGTCATGGCAAAAAATGAAATTAAATATCTTACCGCTATTAAAACTGACAAACACGTTAAGAAGTTTTGTCGTTTTAAAAAATACGGTATCCGTTATATTGACTACAAAGACATTGAGTTTTTGAAAAAGTTTTTGAACGAGCAAGGTAAATTGTTGCCTCGTCGTTTAAGCGGAAACAGCTTGAAATATCAGCGCAAGGTTTCTGACGCGGTTAAAAAAGCCCGTCAAATGGCATTATTGCCTTATGTAACAGATCTTTTAAAATAACCTCACCCTAACTCCCTTATAATAAAGGGAAGACAGTTGCTAAATTTATTATTGTAACTGGGCTGGTGAACAAAGAGAAAAAAATGGAAATCATTTTAATACAGGATGTTGATAATTTAGGTGGTAAAAACGAAGTAGTAACTGTAAAAAGCGGTTATGCCCGTAACTTTTTATTACCAAACAAATTAGCTGTTGAAAGCAACTCTTCTAACAAAAAACAATTAGAAGAAAGATTGAAACAAGTAGCTAAGAAAGAAGCTAAAATGTTAGCCGAAATTAAAAGCGTTATTGCTAAACTGCAGGAGTCGCCGTTAAGCTTACAAGCTAAAACCGGTACCAGCGGTAAAATTTTTGGTAGCATTACTTCATTACAACTTAGCCGTGCTATTCGTGAGCAAAAAGGCTACGAAATTGACCGTCGCAAGATTTCAATTGCAGAAGAGGTGAAAGAATTAGGTACACACAAAGCTACTATTGAGTTTGGTGGTGGCCACTCTACTGAGATTGATTTTGAAGTAGTTGCAGAGAATATTGCTTAATTCGGATTGAAAAAAACGGATTAACATACTACATATGTTTTTTAGAAAAGCCTCCCTTTGGGGAGGCTTTTTGTTTAAGGGAAACCCATTAAAAGCGTTTATACTTTGATTTGAAAAACTTAGGCTTACAAAATAAAATTGAAGAAATGAAAAAAAATTTGGGTATTGTCGAAAAAAAAGCATTTATTTTGTATTGATTTGGTGATCTGTACAGTAGAACAAGTCCTGAACGTTAGTGTAAAAAACGTTAAATGTTCATCGGTAACTGGTAACTGTTGGCACTTTTATTTTTTAAAATTTCACAAAATGAACATTTACGTAGGAAACCTAAGTTGGAACCTGAAAGATCAGGACCTTCAAGATTTATTCGCTTCTCATGGCGAAGTATCTTCAGCTAAAATTGTGTTGGACAAATTTACCAACCGCAGCAAAGGCTTTGGCTTTGTTGAAATGACTAACGATGATGAAGCGCAAACTGCTATTGGTGCCCTAAATGGTACTGAAGTAGATGGTCGTAACATTGTTGTAAACGAAAGCCGTCCAAAACCAGAAGGAAGTGGTGGCGGAAGTGGCTTTAAGAAAAGAAGCTTTGGTGGCGGCAGCGGTGGCGGCGGCTACAAAGGCGGAAACGGCGGCGGCGGCTTTAAAAAAGGTGGCAACAGCGGCGGCGGTGGTTACCGTGATCGCGGTGGCTATAGCAATGATTATTAATTAATGCTATTACACTATACAAAAAGGGGCTCATTATTGAGCCCCTTTTTATTTTTGCTTATTTTTTTGATGACATAATTTGATGCTATGCGATGTATAGTTGTAAGCAGCAAGAAGAACACCGTTTATGGAAACATAAAAGACGCCGACTATTTAATAATGTAACCATGCACATGTGTAAAAAATAAGTATCTTAAGGCATCTTTTAAATCACCATGTCTGTAGATACTTCTAACCACCATAGTGCTCAAAACGAACTTGTAGCTGCTTTTAAAAAAAACGACCCGGTAGTACTGGAGAGTTTTTATGCAAGTAACTATAGTAAAGTGGAGGCATACATTATTCAAAATAACGGCGACACTGAAAAGGCAAAGGATATTTTTCAGGAGGCATTTATTGCCGTATGGCAAAATGTAAAACTGGATAAATTTATACCGGCTAATTCCACTGCCCTATCTGGTTATATTTACCAGATAGCCAAAAACAAATGGATTGACTATTTACGATCGGCCTATAAAAAGAACACATTACATACAGAAAGTATACCCTTAGTAAAAGAGGATTTGCTCGAAACAAATGATGAGCAGGAATTGCAATTGCAAAACATGAAACTAAACTTTGCCAGTTTAGGTGCTACCTGTAAAGATGTGTTGTTGCGGTTTTATTATAAAAAAGAATCGCTAAGAAATATTGCAGCAGCATTAAACTGGACAGAAGCAACTGCACGTAATAATAAATACAGGTGCTTACAACAATTAAAAGGATTAATGAAAATACCAAATGAATAACCAGGATATACATATTTCGCTTGAAGAATGGGAAGAGATTGAGGCCTATTTAAACGGCTCACTTTCTACTGACAAACTACAAGTTTTTGAACAACGCTTACAAAGCGAAAACAACTTATTTGCTAAGGTTGAAAAAGTAAAGCTTAGTTTATTAACTGTTGAAGAAGCAGGATTGAGAGCAGACTTAGAAACTTTTCATGCACGGTTAAAAACAAAGCCTGTTGTTAGTATAACAACACATAAAAAAAACAACCTGACAAAATGGTTAGCTATTGCAGCTGTTTTTATAGCTATAGCTGTTACAACAGTACTGTATTTACAGCAGCCAGATGAGCATGAAAAAATTTATAGTAGTTTTTATAAACCCGATCCGGGCTTGAGTACCACCATGTCGGAAACCGATAATTATGAATTTGAAAAAGCAATGGTGGATTATAAAACGGGGAATTATGAAAAAGCTTTAGCCGTTTGGCAAAACTTATTGAAACAAAATCCGCAAAGCGATACTTTAAATTATTTTGTTGGTAATGCCTACTTAGCACAAAATGAAAGTAAGGTGGCCATACCGTACTTCGAAAAAGTTATAGCCAATACTGATAGTGAGTTTTTGAATGACGCTTATTGGTATTTGGGTTTATCGTTAATTAAAGAAGGGAAAAATAAAGAGGCTATTGTTTATATACGACAATCAAAACACTTACAAGTCCCCTCTCTTTTAAAACAATTAGAATAGTATAATATGAAATTGCTATTTTGTCTTTTACTCTTTACTTCTTCTATACTTACTCCCCATAAAGTTAATGGACAAAAAAATACTTTTATAGTACAAGATCTTGAAGAACTTATCCAAAAAGAAAAATACAAAGAAGCTGATGCAATTTTAGCAGAAAGAATCCCGCAACTTATAGCAAGTGGTAATAAAGACACACTTGTCTATTACCCTTATTATATTGGTGTTATAGAAACTAATTTAAAAAACAAAAAAATTGCAAAGCAAAGTCTACTGACTTTTTTAAAAAATGTTAAACAAAAATATCCTATAGATAAAATTTTGTTTAGCTGCAATATCGAAGTTGCCAATTTTTTTTTCATAGAAGGTGATTTTTCTTCTGCGTATGATTTAGTTAAGGAAACAGAATCTTACTTTTCGAACAAGCTGCCCAAAGAAGATGAAGAGCATGTTTTATTAAAAATAAAACTTGGCGTTTATGCTGCTGATCAAGGCAACTACACATTGGCGGCTAATCATTATCGCAGTTCACTAATTGCACTTAAACAATTAAATAGCAAAAACTACGAGTTATATTTCAAAGTATATAACTCCATGGGAATTACGATGTGGTATGCTTCAAAACTGGACAGTACTGTATATTTTTTTAAAGAAGCTGAAAAGGTTTTACTTAAAACTGATTCATCTGCCGTAAACAGATACTTTAGGCCAGCAATGCTTCAAAATAATATAGCAAATGCATATAATGGACTGGGACAATCAACAAACTCTATAAAAGAATTAGAGACGGCAATTTATAATTATAAAACTTTCATTGCACTTCCTGAGGATTTCCCACAGAAGAAGAATGCTCTAATTCAACAATTTCGCTCACTAGATAATTTAGCCAAAAACTATATTGATTTAGGTAATTACTCAAAGGGGCTACAGTTGTTACAATATTCCTACCAACAAAAGTTGAAAAATTTCGCACCAGATAACGCCGAAATATACAAGTCGCTCATATACCTTGGAACATTGTACAATCAACAGCAAGATCATACAAAAGCAATTCAAACGCTTTCTGAAGCATTACATCTTATAAGAACAACCGGTAAACCGGGCACAACACTTTGGGAGGCCGAAACATTAACTCATTTAGGATATTGTTATGCTGACACAAAAGAACCTAACAAGGCAATAAAACATTTACAAGAAGCCGATATTATATACAAAAAAATGTTAGGCTCAGAATTTAGTATTGAGTACTTAACCTATTTAAGTAATGCCGCTAATATTTATGCCAACAATAACTTGCCTAAACTTGCACTCGAATTAAGCAAAAGTGGGACTGATTATGTTTTAAAAAATAATGACCGTGAATCCATATTGACCATTGATCAGATGGTGAATCAAGCATTACTTAACTACACACTTAAAAACTATGAGGAGTCGATAAAACAAAGTGAAACATCAATTAAACTAATTAACAAAGTAACAACCAAAAGTTTAACATTAATTGACTCTATCCATAGTGAAATAAATAAACCAAAAGCAATACTGATAAAAGCGAAATCTCTTTATGCATTAACACCAATAAAAACTGAAGAGAACATTAATAGGCTATTGATTGAATTAAAAGGCGCTATAGACATACTTGAAAAAAGAAAACAAATACTTACTGACAATGAAAGTATGAGAAGCCTCTTACCAAACTACATGAGCATTGTTGACTTTATGAAAGAGTTAGAATTAGAACTTTATAACCTCTCTTATAAATCGAACAAATTAGATACCATACTTCACCTACATGAATCAGGTATATATACAAAAATCCGATCTCAACTTGACAAACAAAATGACAACCTGAAATTTATAGATATTCCTGAAGAAATTTTACAACAAGAAAGTATACTAAAACAAGAACTTGAAAAATCTTTAACCAATAATAAAGCCCACGCAAAAAATGTTGACGCTTATCTATTAGCCTCAAAAAAACTAAATAATTTCCAAGAAGAATTAAAAAGAAAATATCCCAAATATTATGCATTACGCTATGCACAAAAGGAGGCTATACCTGCTCAAACGATAGCTAATTCCATTGACCAAAAAACATCTTTAGTAAGGTTCTTGTTTATAAATGAAAAACTGTATGCTTACGTTATAGAGAAAGAAAAGCAAAAATGGATATACCTGCCAATAAAAAATATTAAGGAATCTATCAATAAATTATCCTCAATAAGTATAACACAGGAAGAAGCATGTATATTATCTTATGATTTATATCAGCAGCTATGGCAACCTTTAGAAAAACAAATTTCAAACAAGCGGGTTATTATCATTCCTGACGATGTGTTATATTATCTAAGTTTTGACATGTTAGCTTCCCAACCTGTTACTTCTTATCAAAAATTGGCGCAGCATTCACTAGTTAATAAATACGCCATCTCATATCATTATAGTACATTGGCCATGATGCAGCCAAAAAATAAAGAGAAAATAAACAGAAAGGGTGATTATGTAGCATTCACTCCGGGATTTGATGATTTAATCAAGCTGCAATATAAAAAAGCTTTAAAAAACGATTCACTACGGATTGACCATTCTTACTTATCACTTTTGCCATTACCCTTTTCCATTAATCTTGTTGAGGAATACAATAAGAAATTTTCCGGAAATATTTTTTCAGGCATATCTTCTACTCAAGGCTCGTTTAAAAAAAATGCAGGCAATCATGCCATCATACATATTGGTACACATGCGGAAGCAAACAATCAGTATCCAGAATATAGCCGTTTGATTTTTGCAAAAGACTTAGATAACCCAACCAGTGATAATTCGCTTTATTTGTTTGACATATATAATTATGATTTGAAATCCGACCTCGCTGTATTAACCGCATGCGAAACGGGTAAACCAGGTTTCTTTCCCGGTGAGGGCATGATATCGATGGCGCATGCATTTAACTATGCAGGCAGCGAAAGTATATTAACCGGATTATGGAAAATTGATGAACAGGCATCAACTATGATTACACAGTTTTTTTATGATAACCTTGCCAACGGCATGACTAAAGACGAGGCTTTACGTCAGGCAAAATTGACGTATTTATCTACTGCAGAAGGTCGCATGCTGGCTCCACAATATTGGGCTGGGCTTGTTATAATGGGCGATACCTCAGCTATTGAACTAAAAAAGAAAAATATTTTAACGCAATATTGGTGGATAGGAGCATTATTTATTATGTCAATTGCCGGTGGCTGGTGGTGGATGAAGAAGAAAAAGTAATCTCCATTTTTATTTTCCAACCATCTTTTTCAGCCTGTTTATAAGCGTTTGCATTACGGGTCTTACATCGGGAGAAAGCTGAAACTTCCAGATTAAAAATGTAAATAACATAAAGGCCATGCCCGTGCGTAAAAACAAACCGGTAAATCCATGTACATTTATACAGGTATAATAAGTGATGGTAAATACGCCAGCACCTATTATCAACATATAAAGCGAGTTTTTACTAAATGGCTGTAATTTAAATCGGTACCATAAAAAGCCTATACGTATGCCGTTGTAAATAGTAAAAGAAATTAAGTTAGCTATACCTGTGCCAACTATATCATACTTTATGGTTAAAAAGTAATTGAAAGGAATCATAAACAGCATTAACACCAATCCTGTTAACAATTCAAAACGCCAGTAAATAGAAGTACCTATTATTTGAGCATTTACACCACTGCCCATATCAATTATCTTAGTGAGGCCTAAAAAAACAAACACATAAAAACCCATTTTAAAATCGTTCTTTAAACCTAATGCATCAACCGCCTCCAGGTAATTAAGGGTTATTAAAACAAATATAACAACAGAAAAAATAAGCAGGTTAATAGAAGAACGTTCATATATATGCTGTAACGACTTCATATCCTTATTTTTCCATGCCCTTGATAATGACGAAATGGAAGCGTTGATTACACCACGTTGGGGAGCCTGAATAATACTGGTAACAAAAGCCGCCAAACCAAAAATACCGGCCTTGGCTAATCCGTTATCTAATACCGCTGCTATAATTAAAGTATCAACCACTGTAGCAATATTGGTAACAATAGAACTGAAGTATATAAAGGTGGTAAATACAGCAACCTTTTTATAAAACTTTTTGGTAACCTTACTTATAGAAAAAGTAAAACTTATTTGTTTGGTATATAATAAATAAATAAAAAGACTGATGGCAATACTAGGATAACTGAAGGCATATATTTTAATAAACAAATCAAAATCATATACAACGCCTGTGATAAAAAGTATGATTAGTAAAGTAGTATATAAGCGCCATTGTACTTCTCTAAAATAACTCATCAATACGGCTTTGCGCAAGCCTAACGAATAAGCCTCCAGTACAGCATAAATAGTAAAACCCAACCCTAACGGAAATATCCAGTAGTAGTAATCTACCAGCATTTTTGAGTTTTCGGAGTATTTACGTACCACCAGGTCTTTAAAAATAAGCCCGGATAATAACACTAAACAAAAACCAATGGTACTAATTACCAATGCCCATGTTATCATGTCATTTTTCTTGGTTGTTAAATGGTCGTTATAGTAATGAAAAAATTTATAAATAAACGCCGGCATGGCAAAAGTGGCAAATGCCATAATTAAACCGGCCAATGAATTAAACAGGCTGTATAAGCCATATTCTTCTGTTGTAAAATACTCCTGCCGGCCAAATATATAAGTGTTTATTACGCCAATGGCAAAGCCAATGTATATAACGATGGATGATAAAATGCTTTGTTTACGTATCGTACTCATATTGTAACCCGCCGGTAGCTCCTTATTTTATTATTATAGTCGCCAGATAGCTTTTAGGTCGTAAATTTAAGCTTTCATGCGTATACAATACAGTAAAATAAATAAATGGTTAAACGCCTGTACCGCAGGACTATTATTGCTATTACTAAACTTTGGTTGTAGTAATAGCAAGCAAGATACCGGCAATATATTTTTCTATAACGAGCAATCAGGTATTGCTTCGCTTGATCCGGCATTTGCCAAAAACCAATCTACTATGTGGCCGGCGCATCAGTTGTTTAATACACTTATTGAAACTGATAATGATTTAAACTTAAAACCATCGCTGGCTACACACTGGACCATATCCGACGATGGTAAAACCTACACTTTTTTTTTACGGCCCGATGTTTACTTTCATGATGATGCAGTTTTTGCCAACAATAAAGGAAGATTATTAACAGCATACGATGTAGCATATAGCTTGGGACGTATTATTGATCCTAAAACGGCCAGCCCCGGCGGATGGATATTTAACGGCAAGGTAGATAGCTTACAGCCATTTACCGCTATTAACGACAGCACTTTTCAGCTAAAATTATTACGTCCCTACCACCCTATCCTGGGCATACTGTCTATGCAGTACTGTTCCATTGTACCCAAAGAAGCTGTTGAAAAATATGGCAATACTTTCAGGCAACATCCTGTTGGTACGGGTCCGTTTAAATTTGTTGCCTGGGAAGAAGGACAAGCTTTAATACTGGGTAAAAACGAAAACTATTTTGAAAAAGATAGTACAGGGAAAAGACTACCCTACATTGATGGCATTAAAATAAGTTTTTACGATAGCAAGGCCACGGAATTTTTATTGTTCCGACAAAAGCAGCTGAGCTTTATAAACGATATTGAAGCATCGTTTAAAGATGAAGTGCTAGCAAAAAACGGTACACTACGTAAAGAATGGGATGGCAAAATAATTTTAAAAACCCACCCTTATTTAAATATTGAGTACCTGGGTATATTGGTGGATACGACTAATACGCTGGTAAAAAATTTACCTACCAAACATAAAAAAATTCGTCAGGCTATTAACTATGGGTTCGATCGTAAAAAGATGGTGCTTTACCTGCGTAACTCATTAGGTACGCCGGCAGAATCGGGTTTTATACCGGCAGGCCTACCCTCTTTTAATGATAGCATTGTAAAAGGCTACGATTATAACCCTACAAAAGCAGCAGCCTTGTTACGTGAAGCGGGTTACCCCAACGGAAAGGGATTGCCGCAGATAAAATTGTTAACCATTCCTATTTATGCCGACATGGCAAATTTTATTGCCAAACAATTAAGCGAACAGGGCATGAACATCCAAGTGGAAGTAGTACAAAAAGCATTGTTGCTTGAACTTACTTCTAACTCGCAAGCTGCCTTTTTCCGTGGTAGCTGGATAGCTGATTACCCCGATGCAGAAAACTATTTATCGGTTTTTTATTCTAAAAACCCTGCACCACCTAACTACACCCGTTACAGTAACAAAAACTTTGATACTTATTTTGAAAAAGCCATTGCTGAAACCAACGACAGCATTCGCTACGACTTATACCGCAAAGCCGATCAACAGGTTATAGATGATGCGCCGGTTGTACCGCTGTGGTACGATAAGGTAGTATGGCTGGTACAACCCAACGTACATGGATTTGTGCCAAACGGGCTAAACCTATTGGAATTAAGGCGTGTTAAACTTAATTAAGGTTTTCATTTTGTTACCGGCTGCATAGCCATGATTGATCGTCCCTTGCGACGCTCCGTTCTGCTGCATTAATTCTATTGGGCTTTTTGCAGCATCCCGAACTTGTTTCGGGAATTGCATATCGCTAATCAACTGTTCTGTACCACCGAGTTACACTGAGGTCTATCACAGAGTTACACGGAGGAATGTATGCCTTTTTACGAAGATGAATGTTGAAAATAAAACTCAGTGACCTCTGCGTAAAAACTCCTTTACCTCTGTGGTACTATGTTTAGCGAATTATTAATGGTTCATGCCAAATGCTGAATAGAATTACTGAACGATGCAGTGAGAGTATTAAATTCATTTCCACTGGAAATAAATTTAACCCCAACCCTATCGGGTTACAACAGACGATGCTAGTAGTACTACAGCCGGTAACAAAAATATATTTCTATAATTAATAGCAATATGCGTAAATAAAAAAAGCTACTGTTGCCAGTAGCTTTTAAATTATGTGTGAGAGCAGTAATTAAATATGCGCTTCAATTTTTTTAACAAAATTACCTTTAGGTTGCGCACCTACTAACTTATCTACTACTTCGCCGTTTTTAATAAACAAAATTGCAGGAATAGAAGTAATGCCATAATCAACAGAGATTTGTGGGTTATTGTCCACGTTAACCTTGCCAATGTTTACTTTACCGTCGTATTCTTTAGCTAACTCTTCAATAACCGGACCTATTGCACGGCAAGGGCCACACCATTCAGCCCAAAAGTCAACTACGTTTAGTTTGTCAGACGCTAATACTTCGGTTTGAAAGTTAGCATCGTTAAATTCCTTAGCCATTGTATATTTTTTAGATTTATATTTTTAAATGTTATACAAATTTAGTTCCGATATTAATAACAGACATAGTTGGCAGAAAGTTGTGTAAAACTTGTCATTATTACAGCTTAACAAGCATTTTTGCCATATATCTTTTACCTAATTATTTAGTTTTTAACAGTTTACCATTTCATGCATATAGCTACTGTACCGGATTGGGTATCACTTGTACATCCAAATTATCGTGTTCTTGTATAAAACTTATAAACTCATCGTTCATTTCCAGCCCATTACTGCCACTTAATAAACCCACTTTTAGGTTTGCAGCCGGATCGGCAATATAAAATTGTACACTGGCCGAGCCGGGGTTAAGGCGGCGATTATTGACCAGAAAATCAATCATTGGCTGCGTGATAGATTGCGGATGTGCTGAAATATTTACCTGTTTAGTTTGTGTTTTCTTTAATGATTCGGCCAGGCTAATGGTGTTTATTTTAAACTCGTACTGGTCTTGGTTAAACCTGGATTTAAAAAAGCCGGTTATATACACCGCTGTGCCTAGCTCTAAAAATGGTGCAAGTTTTAAATACTCTTCACGAAATAAAGCTATCTCAGTTTTGCCGGAATAATCTTCTAATGTAAAGCGGCCCCATTTGTTTCCGTTTTGTGCCACCCTGTGATCGGCACCAACAACAAGTGCAATTAATTTAAATAATTTGCCTTTGTTATTTTGTAGGGCAATGCTTTCCCTAAAATCATTCAGGTCGGTAATGTTGGTAATACCGTAATGTATTCTTTCAAAACGGTAATGGTCTAAAGGGTGACCACTTAAAAACATACCGGTTACATTTTTTTCATACTCCAGTTGTTCCGTTAAAGTCCAAGGTGTACAATCGGCCAGTTTAGGCTCGGGTATTTCCATGGCGCTATCCATATCGCCAAACAAAGTATTAGCTGTACTTGTTTGTTGGTTAGCCAATACCTGTCCGTATTTAATAATTTTTTCCAGGTTGTTAACCGGTTCACCGGGTCCGGTATGAAAATATTGTCCGCGGTGTACTTCTGTAAAACAATCAAAAGCACCGGCATGTACTAAACACTCCAATGTTTTTTTATTTACCGTACGTTGGTTAACACGGGTAATAAAATCAAAAATATTTTTATACTCGCCCGATGCACGGTCGTTAATAATACTTTCAATAGCTGCTTCGCCTACACCTTTTAAACCACCTAAACCAAAACGAATTTCGCCGGCCTTGTTTACTGCAAAACCTTTCAACGATTCATTAATATCAGGCCCCAGTACTTTTATGCCCATGCGTTTACACTCTTCCATAAAGAAGGTGGTTTTAGTAATATCGCCGGCATTGTTTAATACTGCCGACATATACTCTCCGGGATAATGTGCTTTTAAATAAGCCGTTTGGTAGGCCACAAAAGCATAACAGGTACTATGCGATTTATTAAAGGCGTATTGTGCAAAGGCCTTCCAGTCGTTCCATATTTTAGTAAGTTTTTCAGCCGGATGATTACGTGCTGTGGCACCTTCCACAAATTGCTTTTCCATTTTATCCAGTACAGCAATTTGTTTTTTACCCATGGCTTTACGCAGTACGTCCGCATCACCTTTACTAAAGCCCGCAAGCTTTTGGGCCAGTAGCATTACCTGTTCCTGGTAAACGGTAATACCATAACTCTCTTGCAGGTATTCTTCCATTTCCGGCAGATCGTATTCAATTTTCTCCCGGCCATGTTTACGATTAATAAAATTGGGAATGTAAGCCAACGGACCCGGACGATACAAGGCATTCATGGCAATAAGATCGCCAAATTGGTCGGGCTTTAACTCACGCAAATATTTTTGCATGCCCACACTCTCAAACTGAAACGTACCAATGGTTGCACCTTGTTGGTATAGTTCAAAAGTTTTAGCATCATCTAATGGTATATCGTCAATAACAATATCAACACCGTGGTTTTGTTTAATTAAAGCCAAGGCATTTTTAATAATGGTCAGGGTTTTTAAACCTAAAAAGTCCATCTTAATTACACCGGCTTCTTCAATTACGCTACCCTCAATTTGGGTAACCCATAAAGAGGAATCCTTGGCTGTTGATACCGGTATTAAATCCGTTAAATCTTTAGGGGCAATAATAATACCTGCTGCGTGAATACCGGTGTTACGTACCGATCCCTCTAACCTTTCTGCCTCATGTAATACTTTACCGGCCAGTGTATTTTCCTGACTATAAATATCACGTAGTTTTTTTATTACTTCAATCTCTTCACTTTGTAAACCATCTTTTTCCTCCAACGATTTTTCGCCATCTTTTGTACGCAGTGGCGCATGTAAAACCCTGTGTAGTTTTATACCCGGTTTCTCCGGTACCATCTTGGCCAATGCGTTAGATTCCGGCAGTGGTAAATCCATTACCCGTGCCACATCTTTTATACTCATTTTGGCAGCCATGGTACCGTAGGTAATAATTTGTGCTACCTGGTTTTTACCATATTTGTCAACCACATAATCAATTACTTTTTGTCGTCCCTCATCATCAAAGTCGGTATCTATATCCGGCATCGATTTACGGTCGGGGTTTAAAAACCTTTCAAAAAGTAAATTATATTTTATCGGATCAATATTGGTAATAGCAATACAATACGCCACTACCGATCCTGCTGCCGATCCACGGCCCGGACCAATAAATACACCCAGGTCACGGCCGGCTTTAATAAAGTCGCTAACAATTAAAAAGTAACCGGCAAACCCCATGGTTTTAATGGTAAACAATTCAAAGTCTATACGTTCCTGTATTTCGGGTGTAAGATCGCTGTAACGTTCTTTAGCACCCATATACGTAAGGTGCTTTAAAAACTCCCACTGGTTATTCACCTCGGGTGTAATAATATCCTTACCTATTACTTCGGCCGATGTATGTAATTGAAATTCTTTAGGAATAGGAAAAGCAGGCAGTAAAATATCCTTCTTCAGGTTTAGCAAATCAATCTTACCAACAATTTCGTTGGTGTTATCAATGGCTTGCGGTAAATCTTTAAAAATATTGCTCATCTCGGCCGTTTTCTTAAAGTAAAACTGGTCGTTAGGAAAAGCAAATCTTTTATTTTTCATCTGCACATCATCATCCGCAAAGTCACGCATGGCTGGTGTGTTTACCTTTTCGCCGGTATTAATACACAGCAAAATATCATGCGCATTAAAATCATCCTGATCCACATAATGCGAGTCGTTGCTGGCAATAATTTTTACATTGTATTTTTCTGCAAATTTTACCAGTACATCATTTACTTTATCCTGCTCGGCCATACCATGGCGTTGCAGCTCTACATAAAAATCTTCGCCAAAAAGATCTAACCACCACCTGAACTCTTTTTCAGCTTCTTCCAAATCACCACGTAAAATAGCTTGCGGTACCATGGCACCCAAACAACAAGTAGTGGCAATCAATCCATCGTGGTATTCTAAAATCAATGCTTTATCAATACGCGGATACTTACCATACATGCCCTCAATAAAACCATAGGAAGTAAGTTTGGTAAGGTTACGGTAACCTATTTCGTTTTTGGCTAAAAAAATCTGGTGATAACGTTTATCTTTTACTTCCTTGCTAAACGATCTTATATGCCTGTCGGCGGTTACATAAAACTCGCAACCCACCACCGGTTTCACTTTCAAAGTGCCATCGGCATTTTTATGTTTGTATGCTTCGGCCACAAACTGAAAAACACCAAACATATTACCATGGTCGCTAATTGCCAATGCCGGCATATTATCGTCAATAGCTTTTTTGTATAGTTTGTCTATGGAGGCAGCACCATCTAAAAGCGAGTATTGTGTATGTACGTGTAAATGAGAAAATTGCATAAAAATATCCTTACTAAATCAATCTATATAATGACAAAATAACCGGCGCTAAGTTCATTTTTTCTGTTGTTAATGGCAATAAAAGTTATACAGCCCTACAGCGCTAAAACACAGTATTTATTCACATAAAGTGTAAGTAATTATCTAGTTGTAAATAATGTTTATTTGGGGCTGTCAGCAGTAGTAACTCCGGTCGGCTGCAGTTCCCGCTTTCTGCAGTAGTGCAACAGCCTGGCTGCTTTATCCAACGCACTGTTGCAGCTACTGCTGCCAATCGGGCAGCCCATGGTCTGTTGATTAACCTATCAACAAGGCGAACTTTGTAAAATTAATATGCTCCACCGCCATGGTGCGTGTCTCACGCACCATACTAATTCTACCACAGAGTTTAAGGAGTTTTTTTCACAGAGAAGCACAGAGGGTTTGTTTAACGATTTTAGAGTGGTGCATTTTTTATAACATATTCCAACGAAACACCGAGAACACCGTTATGATTTTTTCCTTTGTGTTCCTGATAAGTATATTTTAAGTCAGGATAGTTTCTGGTAGCAAGTACGTTTCGCATATTCCGTGAACTGTTTAACACTTTGTTTATCCATTCCAATGAACCGCAGGAATGATATAAATAACCTTCCATTTTTTTCTGTTGATTATTAAACCATTCTTCCTGATCAAAATAGTTACGGTAATTAACCCATAAGGATGGACTTAATGCTATATAGTTTGTAAAAAGCGTAGGCTTTTTTAATAAACAATAAAAGCTAAACAATCCGCTAAACGAATGGCCAATTATGGTATAACGTTTATTAGTTTTGTATTTACTTTCTACTAACGGCATTAATTCGGTAGCCAAAAAATCATAAAACTTATCTGCATGCCCAAAGTTTTTTTTATTGCTACTAAGCGTATCGCCTTTTTCTACAACTGGTGGAATAAAATCTCGGCGTCGCAATTCCCTGTAGTCGCCCATATGGCCTACACCAATAAAAATTACATTTTTTAATTTTGCTAAATTTTCCGGCAGACTTATTTGTTTTCTTACTTCTTTACCTGTCTTTAAGTTAGCGTCCATGTAAAAAACAATACTGTAAGTTTCATTTGCATTATAGGCTTGCGGCAGTGTAGTATAAATTTCAAAACTGTCTTGTACGGCAGTAGAATAAACAACCACCGAGTCTGAACCTCTTTTGGTAATACAACTGTATAATGTAATTATAAATAATAACAAAAAAGCAGAACACCACTTATTAAAAAAGTCACCAATAAAATTTATGTTTCCATACATGTATTACAAAACACTTTATTTAGAATGTATCGTAAATATAATGTTTTGAAGTAAATAAAAACGACCCCGAATGAGGTCATTTTTATTGATAATGTTTTTATAAAATTTTACTTTTTCACAAACTCCACTCTTCTGTTTTGTGCTTTACCTTCGTTTGTATTATTGTTACTTACTGGTTGCGATGCACCTTTACCGGCTGTGGTTATACGGTTTCCATCAATGCCAAAGGTTTTGTTTAAATACTGCTTTACGGCTTCGGCACGTTGCTCCGATAATTTTTGATTGGCAGCAGCATTACCTACATTATCGGTATGCCCAATAATGTTAATATTTACATCAGGGTTTTCTTTTAAGGCATTGGCAATTTCTTTTATTACCCCATGCGACTCGGGTTTTATTTGTGCGGAGCCTGTTGCAAAGTATATACCCGAAGTACTGAATCGTCCTTCGTTAATAAGTTTATGTCGGGTATCAGGATTGCCAACGGCAACACGTAAATTACTTAAGAAAAAGTTGTTATTATCCTTAGCATCATAACGGCTAAACACAATACTGTTAAAAGTAGTACCGGCTGCAAATGCTTTTGGTAAGTCCCATATTTTTTCTTCGCCTAAATAAACACGCAGGCGTTGGTTTTGTCGCCAGATAGCAACATGCACAAAGTTTTTATCACGATTAAAGGAAGTAATTTGTCCGGTATTATTTTTTAAAACCTTACTGCCGTTTTCCCATACTTCTACAGCGCTATGTCCAACTTTTGGTGAGCCTGCATCTTGCGGATGTACCCATACAATGGCACCGCTTTGGCCACCGCGTCGGCTATCACCATGATGTTTCCAACTAACAAAATCTTTACTGGTTTTTGTTTTGGCTATAGCAATGCCTAAGGATGCATCATAATAACTATAAGTTGGTGATACATACATATCAAACTCTAAAGTAAAATTTTCGGGCAGGCTGGTAATAAACTCAGGTGTTAATGCGCCTGAACGGGTAAAGGTTAACCATTTACCTTCGGTGCCATCAATAGTCATAATTTCGGCAGAGGCATCGGTATTCCATTTGGCAGGAAAATCGCCAACGGCATCTTGTGCAAAATCTTCAAAGGCAATTACTTTATCGCCAGATACAAAATCAAATTTTGATTGTGCGGTAAATGTTGGTGTATTGCCTGAAGGATTATTTTGTGTTGGCGTATTACCATCTTTTACCGTTTCTTTTTTATCGGTGTTTTTTGTATTGTTTTTTTTATTTTTTCCCTCAGCCGATTTTTCTATTTCATCCAATCCTTTATCAATGCTTTGATCCACTTTGCGGTTAATACGATCGTTTACTTTTCTTTCAACACGTTTATCCAAATTACGTATTTGCGCATGTGTTGTGCTAAAAAATAATGTAGTTAGCAATAGAACAAATAACTGTTTCATAGCTGTAAGGTTATATTTAAAAGTGTAACACAAATTTACCTTGTACCCATAGCTTTTTTTTACGCATGAAAATGTATATGCATACACTACAAATTATTACGATGATGCCATATATTTTACCGATGAAGGGCTGCCCCGCTTAGGCGTAAATGCCCGCCCTTAAAGGCGGGTATTGCAGACGGGCGGGGAACTGCTGCTGACCGGAGTTACTACTGCCGACAGCCCCTAATATAAAAACACTTATAACCCCAATTTGTAATGAACAGGGGAAAACCTGTAATAAAACCGTTAAAATTAAATTAGAATGTTAATTTTCAACGATTTGTAAATGAAAACAATTAATTTGCACGGATTGCGTTTAATATAGTGAATATGTAACAATATCCTATAAACTTAACACGATTGGGTAATCGTGGTTAAACCCCTCAAGAACTAAACATGATTAAACAAATTATCATTCCTTTAGTAGCTATTATTTCGCTGGCAAGTTGTAGTGCCCTACGCCCCATAGAAGCCACAAATAACAGAACAGTTGCTGAAACAAAAGAAACTAAATCCAACAAAGAAGTAAAATTTCTTAACGATATTAATGTAAGCTCAGGTAACGTTACTACTACCAAAGTTTCATCGGAAACAAAAGCAAAAACAACGCCTACTTCTAACGCCGGCACATCGGCAAAAGAACGTATGAAGTTGATTGGCGCATTTGACAAAGAAGCTGCGGTTGAATCGGTATCGGATGTGCAATTAAAATATTCTGTATTGCTGGATATGGAAGTAGAAAACCTGGTGGGTATGAACCTGCTGGACCATGTAGATGAGTGGTATGGTACAAAATACCGTTTGGGTGGCACAACAAAAAACGGAATTGATTGCTCGGCTTTTGTACAGTCGGTTTATTTATCGGCCTTTGGTTTAATGGTGCCACGCACTGCCAGAGAGCAACACGCTTATGCCCGCAAAATATCTACCACCGAATTAAAAGAAGGTGATTTGGTATTTTTTAATACAGGCCGCGGCGTATCGCATGTAGGTATTTATTTACGCAACAATAAGTTTATACATGCATCGGTATCGCAGGGTGTGGTGGTTAGCGATATGTATGAAAATTATTACCTGAAACGTTATTTAGGTGCCGGCAGAGTAGAAAAACAAGCTGCTATGTTGAAGTAAGTTTTAAGTTATTAGTTTTAAATTATAAGTACGCATAATGTTGAGTAAATCGCATTATGCGTTTTTTGTTTTATGTATTTTTTTGTTACCAGCTTCGGTTCCCTGATTGAACTTTGGTTGCGTCGCACTCTTGTACTGCAACAATTCTATTGGGCATATGTGCAGTACCCCGTTTCTAACCCCGCTGTTCGGGGTATTTTAATCGGGGTTTCCGTTCGCTAATCATCCTCGTGTTGAGGTGAAATTTTTACTTTTATATAGTTTATTTTTTACCCGCAGATTTGCGCTGATTTGTTACGCAGATTTACGCTGATTCATTTAAACATATCTGCGAAAATCTGCGGTTCTTATATCTGCGAAAATCTGCGGGAATAAATACTTATAGTTATAATATAAGCTACCCTCACAGGCGCATTGTCAAATTGTATTCATTACTTTGCAACAGCATTTATTTTTTAAAGGAAAGTATAATAGGTGAAAATAAATTTATCAAAATTTGGGATTGATGGTTTTTTGATTGGCATTATATGCATGGTGTTATTAGGTTATTTTTTTCCGGGCCCCGGTGTGTCGCAAACACCTATATCGCTGGAAGAAATTGCAGGTTATGGTGTGTCCATTATCTTTCTTTTTTACGGTATAAAAATTAGCCCCAAACAAATGAAAGCCGGTTTAGTAAACTGGAAAATGCATTTGTTAATACAGGCAACAACCTTTTTGTTTTTTCCCTTATTGGTAATAGCAGTTAAACCTTTGTTTGTATCGGATCAGGCTTCTTTAATTTGGTTAGGTACTTTTTTTCTGGCGGCATTACCATCCACTGTTTCTTCATCGGTAGTAATGGTATCTATTGCTAAAGGCAATATACCGGCGGCTATATTTAATGCTACAATTTCCAGTTTATTAGGTATTGTATTTACTCCTTTATGGACGGGCTTATTCATCGCATCCGATGTGGGTGGCTTTGATGTAAGCAGTGTGGTAATAAAATCGGCCTTACAGGTTTTATTACCGGCAATTATTGGTATGTTATTGCATAAACGGTTTGGCGCTTTAGCACAAAAAAACAGTAAACGATTAAAGTTGTTTGATCAGAGTATTATCCTGTTAATTATTTACACATCGTTTAGCCATTCCTTTGCCGAAAACTTATTTGATGGCTTTGCCATTAGTACTTTATTGTTATTAATGTTGGGTATGCTGCTCTTGTTTTTAGCAGTACTGGCTATTACTTATGGCGTTTGTAAACTATTAGGTTTTGCTATTGAAGATAGTATAACGGTAATGTTATGCGGATCAAAAAAATCGTTGGTGCATGGTACGGTAATGTCAAAAATACTATTTCCTAACAGTACCATTATGGGCATTATAATTATGCCGTTAATGTTATACCATGCTTTACAATTAATTGCATCAAGCATTATTGCACAAAGGTTGGCAAAACGTAAAATGGTTGAAAGCTAAATTTAAAAGGGCTATTGCTCCGTTGGTTTTTCTTTTACTACCACTAAATCAGCAATGTCAAATTGCATAGGTAACAAACCAATTTTTACGACGGCTTTTTTGCCTCGTAGTTCTAATACGGTACCCACCTGGTGGTTGCGTTTTACTTTTACCTGATTGCCCGGTTGTATATCGCCACCAATTTCGTCAAACTTATTATCCAATTTTTTCTGCATTTTGCTGACCGTCTTTTTCTCGTTGCGTTTAAACAACAGGTCTTCCATTTCCTTCATTACTTTTTTCTTGTCATCGGTTTTGCGCCATTCCAACAACATTTGTTTCATCTTACGCTCCATGTCCTTGAGGTAAGTAATGCGGTCTTCTGATATACGGTTTTGCTCTTTTAACAACTCAACCTGCTGACGGTGTTTTTCTTTATGCAACACCTGCTCCATTTCTTTTTTAAGGCGCTCGTTTTCTTTAACCAGTTTGTGTAATGCTGATTCCTTTTTTTCTAAATCACGTAAGTCCTGCTCGGTACGGTTTAATAATTTATCTAAACGAAATTGGTCATCATCCACCAAATCTTTTGCCCGGTTAATTAATTTTTTATCTAAGCCAATACGTTCGGCAATAGAAAAAGTGTAGGAGCTACCTGGTTTGCCTATTAGTAATTTATATTGTGGTTGCAGATTTTTTTCATCAAAAGCCATGGCACCATTAATAATACCGGCTGTTTTACCCGCCATTACTTTTAGGTTTAAGTAGTGGGTGGTAACAATGCCAAAGGAGTGTTTGCGGGCCAGCTCCTGCATAATAACTTCGGCAAAAGCACCACCCAGGTTAGGGTCGCTACCGCCACCTAATTCATCAATAAAAAATAAGGTTTTGCCGTTGGCATTTTCCATAAAGTGTTTCATGTGTATTAAGTGACTGCTATAAGTACTTAATTCAAATTCCAGACTTTGTGTATCGCCAATATGAATCATTAACTGTTTAAAAATACCAAACTGCGATGATGGATGTACCGGAACCAATAAACCACTTTGCACCATCATTTGTAATAAACCAATGGTTTTCATACTCACGGTTTTACCACCGGCATTTGGTCCGCTAATAACTAAAATGCGTTGGCTATCATCTAAGGTTATGGTAAGCGGAATAGTTGGTTTTTTATTACGCTGGTTATAGATATATAGCAGCGGGTGATAAGCACTCACTAAATGTACATGTGCTTTATCTATCACTACCGGAAACTCACCATTGTAGTCGGCTGCCAGTTTTGCCTTGGCACGTATAAAATCATACTCACCTAAAATGCTATGGTATTGTTTTAATAAATCCGCATAAGCCGATAACCTGGAGGTTAACTGACGAAGAATACGATACACTTCTTTGCGTTCATCGTTTTCTAATTCATGCACCAGATTGTTTAGTTCTATGGTTTCTTCCGGTTCAATAAAAGCGGTTTTACGGCTATCACTTTCGCCATGTAAAATACCTTTAACGGTACGTTTTTGTTCGGCAAAAACAGCAATCACCCTGCGGCCTCCCATAAAACTTTCTTCAATCTCCGCCAGGTAACCTTGTTTGTTTAGTTTAGCCACAATACGATCAAACACTTTACGTAACTCATTACGTTTACGGTAAAGGCTCATGCGTATTTGTTGCAAATCTTCCGATGCATTGTCTTTTACCTGACCACTTTCATCCAGTATTTCATCAATAAAAGCAATAACATTTTTTTCGTAGTAACTGTTTTCAATTACTTTGGCCAGCGATCCGTAATATGTTTTTCTTTCCGCATCAAACCAACGAAAAATTTTCTCTAAGCTTTCGGCCAGTTTTCTAATATCCAAAAACTCTTCGCCATTTAAAACAGCGCCGGGTATAGATAATAATTTTAATTGTCGGGCCAGGTTTAAAATATAGTCGTTAGGAAAGTAAATACCATTTACACTTAATTGGCGGTATTCATGACTTTGCCTTAATTCAACATCAATAAAATCTTTACGGGTATGTATGCGAAGTTGTTGTGCACGTGTTTTAGCATGCTCGGTTTGGCAATAATTTACCAATAGTTCCTTAATCTTATCAAACTCCAACTGTACTACAGCCGATTCGGGGTAAGTTTTCATCCTCTTTTTCTGTTCACTTAATTTTCAATGCGCAAAGGTAACTACACATTTTTACAAAACAGCATTTTGAAAAACCGGTTATTTTGTGGTGTTTTTTATTGTTTTACCAGCTGCATATCCCTGATTGATCGTCCCTTGCGACGCTCCGTTCTGCTGCATTAATTCTATTGGGCTTTTTGCAGCATCCCGAACTTGTTTCGGGAATTGTATATCGCTATTGGGCATTGGGGTAAACTCCGTTCTTAAATCAAAGAGACAGATAGTTTTAGTAAGCTAATTTTAAAAAATGAGTATTAGTTTGAACTCATATTGATTGACACCCACATACCTAAAAGCATTAAAAAAATACCAATGTATTGTGGTAGGGTTAGTTTTTCTTTAATTAAAATACAGGCGATTATTACAGAAACAATTGGCTGAATAATACCTAACATACCTAAAACATGAATTGGTAAAAACAAAGTTGAAAATTGGCTAAACAAAACACCAATTGAACCAAAAACCACCAAGCCGCCAATCCATTTAAAATTTTGTTTTATAGGGTATTGCATAGGGTTTATGTTTTTTCTATGTTGAATGAGGTAACCTGTAATACTCATACAACAAACCACAATTTCAAGTATCAGCGAAAAGAATAAAACGCCTAAGGATTGGATAAGTATGGGGAAAATAAAACCCGAACTCCAAAACAAATTTGCCAACAAACCAAAGCCAACTCCTTTCGAAAATTTTAGTTTCCATACATTGTTATTCAGTTTTTCCATAAACCAAACACCCAATATAAATATCAGTGCAATCACTACTTTTACAACCGTCATTTCTTCGTTGTACAAAAATATTCCAATAGCAATACCAATTAAAGTGCCTAAACATAGTAATGGAATTGAGATGCCTGTACTACCATGTTTTATTGATTTGTTGAAAAAATAAAGACCAAAATAGTTAATACAACAAATACCAACGGCTGTAGTAATGGTATTTATATTAAAATTATAAGAAGTGAAAAGTATGTCTAATAATTCTATATCGAAAACCTTGTAAGAAAGTATAAGAAGGGAAAATAGCAAAGCATTTAACCCTGCTCTAATGGCAATTAATAAAAAAATGGGAATAGTTTTTAGTGGCTGTTGCCACAGGCAATTACTTACACCAAAGCTTGCCATGGCAATAGTCTGTAAAATATAGCCTGTCAACGTAAACTGTTTAATTGAGTATTAAAATAAGTAAAGCCTGTTTCAGCAATAAGCTTGCTTACTTCGCTAACTAATTTGCTTCTTTTTATTTTGGCAGCATTACTTGTTAATGCCAATTGTAGCAGAAAATATTTTATGGAATAATACTTTTTAAACAGAAAACAAAGATTGCTTAAGTCAACTTGTTTAATTATTTCTGCTGCTTTAACTTTTCTATTTGTATAAAAACAAGCTTCTGCATATAAAATCTTAACAGCATCTACCTGATCATAAGAATGTTGGGTTTTAGGCATTTCTTTTAGTACCGGCATGTAGGGCTTTAATAAGCTGTATGATTCTGTATAACACTTAGCTAAGATTAAATACTCCGCCATTTTAAAATAATATCCAGGAAATGGGTCATCAGAAGACAACTCTTTGTTATGTTGTTTTGCATAAAACAGCACATCTTCACTAAGCCATTTGTTAGTATAATCGTCTCCGAATTTAATCTTATTATACACTATATGTGTTCCTATTTGTCGGGCAAGCGGTAAGCAAAAAATCGTGTCGTCAAAAGGTAGGCTCGAAATTGTTTTGTAATGTTTTTCAATTCCGCTTTTGTTTTCAGTTAGTAGTGCACCAAGAAAAAGTAGTGTATTTCCAAATACCTGTGCCTGATGGTCTTTTTTAAAGTTTAAATAATACTTTAGCCCTTCTTTAAATGTGTTATTTAAGCTATCAATAAAAGGGGACGCTTCAAACAAAAACCATTGCGCTGCTTTTGATTTAGCCAGTTTTGGTAATAGCGTGGTAGTAACACTTTTATTATTGTAAATGTATTTAGCAATATTTCTGGAAGCTTTAAAGTAGTTGTCATCCTGCCATTTACTTGGCTCAATTTGAAAAAACAATTCAATTATTTCAAAGTTAATCGAGTTGATTTCTTCTTTAGTTTGTTGAGTTGATTTAAATTCTTCCCAATCACTATACCCGCAATACCGGCATAATGAGGATAGTGTATGAATTGACGGCTGTGAAGGCGATTGAATTAAACCAAAAAATCTTCTTAATGTTTGATAGCTGACACCAGGCTTTATTTTCTTATTAATATCATCACTTAACGCAATGCAGTCGGTATGTTGTGTAATGCTTTTTCCAAAAAAGTTTTCAACTTCTCTTTTAAGAAGTGTGATATTTTTCTTAGAAGGGTGTAAATGGTTGGTGGGCATAATTAGTTTGGACAAAAATGGACTTTTTTATTTGTACAATCAAGGTAAATTTTGCCACCTAAAGTACAAAAATGTATTTAAACAGAGTAGAAACGGGTAACAAAGGTTAAGAATAGTGGAGCAAGTGATGTATTGATTGGTGATACGTTCTAAGTAAGGTACAGGAGACTTGCATTTTACAAGTAAAAACTAGGATACTTTAGCAGTAGTTATTTTTAAATAATAAAATATTTCAAATGAACCTTTTTTGTCAAGAAGACTCTTTTAGAGAAGGATTAATACAGTTGATTAATAGCAGTATAGTTGGACTTGAAAAAGACGAATTAAATGATATATATGATTTTTGGAAACGAACATTTAATGAGGATTCTCTAACGTCGGAGTCGCCAGTAAAAGTTGTAGTAAATAAGAAACTGGTTTCTCCACAACAAAACATATCCGAGACGTCATTTTTATCAGGAATTGATTTACCGGTTTGGTTCGGTGACATTAAAAGTAAGAAGAAGGTTTTTATAATTGGTATTGATCCTTTAAGAAATGAACGAACATTTAATGGATTTAAAGCGGATAAAAATGTAGATGTTGTTATCGGAACACCATATGCGGTGCATCAAAAAAATGCCCGCACCAAAAACACTAAGCATTATTGGGGATTGATAGATAAATTATCCGCAGAAGGAAACTTTGTATATCTAACAGATATTTATAAAACATTTTTTTATACTGATTCTACAAAAAAGGAAAGGAGCTATAATTATTTCAATAGAGTTGCAAAGACAGCAGAACATATACAACTTTTAAAAAAGGAGTTGGACCTAATTAAACCTGATTTGATCCTATTGTTTGGCGCAGAAACTTTTCGGCAGTTATTTGCCACTAAATATGCTCCACGAGTTACTAGTGAGTTAAATAATACTATTGCTTATTTTGGAGAGAATAAAATTCCTGTTTTACCAATGGTTCATTTATCTGGTTCAACAAGGAAAAATAATATATTGAACTTCTTGGGAAATAATAATGTTACCTACACTAATACTAAAAATTATGGGCAACATTACTATGATGTAATTAAACCATATCTATAATGTATAGCCAATTAGAGTCGATTGCCGTTTGTGGTTTATAGGACGATGATGATTAGCGAACGGAATTCCCGACACAAGTTCGGGATGCTGCAAATGCCCAATAGAATTAATGCAGTAGAACGGAGCGTCGCAAGGGACGATCAATCAGGGCGCTACAGTTGGTAACAAAAAAAGCGTCATCAGTTTAGTGATGACGCTTTTTAATAAGATTGAAATAATTTATTGTACCGTAAGTGTAGTGCGAAGTTTTATATCGGCAGATGAGGCGCCGATCATGATGCTGAAATCGCCAGGCTCCACTACCCATTGCATTTGTTTGTTTAATAATTGTAAAAGCTGCGGTATAATAGTAAAACTTACTTGTTTGCTTTCGCCAGCTTTTAATGTAATGCGTTGAAAACCTTTCAATGCTATTACCGGTTGCGATAAAGAAGCAAGATTGTCTTTGATGTATAACTGTGGTACTTCGTCTCCATCTTTACTGCCGGTGTTTTTTACCGTAAAACTTACCGTTGTATTTTCATTTGCGTCAATAGTGTTTTTAGCTAGTTGAATATTGCTGTAATCAAATGTAGTATAACTTAAACCATAACCAAACGGGAACAATGGTTTGCCGCTAAGGTTATTATAATCATCGCCACGGCCCGTAGGTTTATGATTATACGTTAAAGGTAACTGTGCTTCATGCACGGGAAAAGTAATGGGCAAACGACCTGCGGGATTTGCCTCGCCGGTTAGTATAGCGGCAACGGCATGGCCACCTTCTTCGCCGGGATACCAAACCTGTAAAATGCTGGAAACATTATGCATCCAGTTAGACATAGTGATAGCACTGCCACCTACTAAAACAACAACGGTGGGTACACCGGTAGCGGCAACACGATTAATTAATTCTTCTTGTTTGCCGGGTAAAGAAAGCATAGCACGGTCACGGAATTCGCCTTCTTCAATACCAGCAACAACAATAGCCAATTGTGATTTTTTTGCTGTATTAATGGCATCGGCAATCCTCGTTTCTCTTGTACTGTTTTTGCCAAATACCAATTGTATTTGTCCATTACCTACAGGTTCAAAATACTCAACACGCAAACTATAATTTTGATTAGCTACAAAATTGTAAGGATGTAAAATGGTATTGAAAGATTTTTTTACCCAGTTATCTATTACCAGTTGATTGTTAATATACAAACGATAACCATCGTTACCACTTAAACCAATATTTGTAATGCCGGATTCAGTAGGTTTAAAAATACCTTCCCATTTAACGGAATAAAAATCGGTGGTAAGTTTATCGGAGGGTCGGGATAAAGTCCACATTTTTTGAATGTTTCCATCAACACTAGTATGTATCGGATTACCTGATAATTGCAGGTTATTGTAAACGGACATATTTAAACCTTCTTGCAACGTATCAGCATTGGTGTGCCATAACATTTGTTTAGGTATAACCTGCCACTCGTTATTATTTCGGCCAGGTCCTTCTGCAAATAATATATTGGCTTGACTACCTAATTTTTCCTGTAAACCTTGCAGGATAGATACTTTACCATTACCAGGTCCGCTATATCCGCCTAATCTGGCTTCGGTAGCATCAACACCAATTAAAGCAATGTTTTTTAAATGGCTGGCCAGCGGTAAAACATTCTTATCATTTTTTAATAAAACCATGGAAGCAATAGCGGCTTCTTTTGCAAGGGGTTTGTGGTTAAAAGGTTGTTTGGCTTTTTCTTCATCAATATAGGGGTTGTCAAATAATCCTAGTTCAAACTTAGCCGTTAACACCCGGGAAACGGCATCGTCAATACGTTTCATGTCAATACTGTCATCGTAAAAATGAGGATCAAATAATTCGTGGTGCTTGTATTCTGTTTGAAAGATTACATCTAAACCATTACTAATTGCTTGTGCGCCGGATTCGGGATAATCTTTACTGGTATTGTGTAGTACAAAACTTCCACCGGTTGCTGCCGCATCAGAAATAACAAAGCCTGTAAAGCCCCATTCTTGTTTTAATTTTTTTTGTAACAACCATTCATTGGCAGTACAGGCTTCTCCATCTAAAGAGTTATAAGCCGTCATTACAGAACGACTGCCGCCACGTTCAAAACAGGCTTTAAAAGGTATTAAATGTGTTTCTTCCAAATAACGTTCACTCATGTAAATGGGATAACTATCTCTGCCACCTTCGCCAAGATTGGCAATAAAATGTTTGGGTGTAGTAACAATATTTTTTTGTTCAAAGGAGCTGACAAAAACGACTCCCATTTCTGATGTAAGAAATGGGTCTTCTCCATAAGTTTCTTCTGTGCGGCCCCAGCGAACATCGTTAGCCAGATTTACTACCGGCGTAAGTATTTGGCGTATGCCACGAACCTTGGTTTCATCAGCAATGGCATTGGATACTTTACGCATGATGACGGTATCAAAGCTGGCGGCCAAACCAATAGCTTGAGGGAAGGATGTAGCACCATCTCTTAATAAACCATGTAAGGCTTCATCAAAAAACAATAAAGGAATACCAAGCCTTGTTTTTTCGACAAAATATTTTTGAATACTGTTTACTTTTTTAGCCAGACTATATGCATCCTCCTTTTGTAAATTATAAGATAATATTTGTTGTGCGGCACCACCTTCGTTTGAACTGGTGGCACTTACCTGAAAACCGAATAAACCATGTTGGTATTGTCCAACAGTAGTATCGTCCAAGTCTCCGGGAATCATGTACAATTGCCAGAATTTTTCTTCTGTTGTCATGCGGGATAATAAATCGGCTACTCTTTCTTTTGTGGAGAGTGATGCATTTTTATAACGGGGCGAATTACTATTATTAGCACAACTAATAAAAAGGCCGGCAAAAATTATATAAACAATATACCTCATGATATTATTTGTAGTGACGAATATAAATATGAAATTAATGAAATAAAGAAGCCGGCATTACACCGGCTTCTTGAAAATGCTACTAGTATAAACTTATGGTTGTAACCATATTTTTTTTGACGGTAAATCGGTGCCACCAGTTTCAGCGCTCCAGTTATCATAATTATAACTAAACTCATTATCGGGGTATACAAACCTGTTATAATTACCAAAGCTGGTAGTATAATAAGCAGTATTTGTTGTTGACATAGGCGTTTTACCACCCGTTCTTTTCAACAAAGTCCAGGCATCCCATGGTTGTTTAAACGTACTAACCCAATATTGAGCATAGATTTGGCTTAACGCTGTAGCTGCATTACCAGAGTTATAGCTAACAACCGGAGCTGTTAATAATGTATTTAACTCGGTGTTAGTTACCGTTGCTGCTGCCGGTTTGTTAACCGTCCAATCGCTCATAGAAAACGCTACTTTAGTCCACATGTTAACTGAAGCTTTAATGCCTGCTTCGTATTCTGCTTTAGCTGTTGCTGCGTTTGCTGTTACACCAATACCTCTATTGTACACCTCAGCTTTCAATAAATATGTTTGAGAGGCCGTTAACATTAGTTCAGGAATATTGGTCATATCTTTTTCAAAGTAAAAATTGAAATTAGAGATATTGTTTCCAGTTCCTTTATTGCTCCAGCTTGCTGTACGGTTTTCTAAGTTATATGGCGCACCGCCTTCTGACGGAGTACCTGTTGGAGGATTTTGAGGATATGCTGCCCACTGATTAGCGTTATTTGTTTCGAAGAAAATTTTGCAACGTGGATCAAATATTCCACTACCATCTGTGTTGTTATTGGCTGACATATAATTCCACATGGTACTTCCTAAACGTAAATAACAGTTTGATGAGAAAGACCATTGACGCCATTCAAATTTTAAACCCGGAAGTTGTGTAGGCCATAATCCTATATCATCACCATCCACTAATAATGGCTTTGCCAATGCTTCTGTAATGTGTGGGCCTGCTGTTGCTGCATCTTTATCGTAAAGTGTTACTGCGGCTTGTAAACGCAGACTATTAGCAAACTTTATCCATAAAGGAATATTGTTTTTTAACAATGTTTCGTAAGCACCCAATGATACTTGCGTAGCAGCAGTAGATAAATTGTCAACAGCCCATTTTAAGTCGGTTAACACTTTTGCATAAATGTCCTTTTGCTGGTCGTACGTTGCTTTATACCTTGTTGCATCTGATAAAGTTGCGTAACCCGCATTTGTATAAGGCATATTGCCGTAGTAATTGGTTGTTTTAAGCGTTTTATAAGCCATAACCGTTTTAAGCATTGCCATTATATTGTTATAGCTATCTTTATTGGCATCCTTACTAATACGGTCTTCCAACACACGGTAGTTACCCAGGGTTAGATAATAGTTTTCCCAAACTGCGTTTTTAGCATTATCAAATGGGTAGGCACCACCTACCACAATACCTTGTTGTGTAATTGGATAAACCCAAGAGTTTAAAACAGACTGTTCGCCTGCTGTAAGTGGTAAGGAACTAACTATTGCGTTAAACATTTCGGGAGTGGTTGCAGTAGAGGCTTTGTCTCTGGGAGTATTTCTTTCCTCAAAGTTTTTTGTACAACTGGTTTGTAACAATGCTACACCTGCAAAACCTGTTAATAAAATATATTTTAATCGTTTCATTGTTCTTTAATTTAATTGGTTAAAATCTTGCTTTAATAGAAATACCCATATCTCTCATCATTGGGAACTGTGCCCATTGAATACCTTGCGCATTACCAATACCATTAATGGCTTCAGGATTTAATTTTTCAGGTAATGAAGAGTAGATGTAGAAAAGATTTCTGCCTACTAAAGACACATCTAAGCCTTGGAAGATTTTTAATTTTTTAACTGCATTAGACGGAATTGCATAACTTAAAGTAAGCTCACGTAATTTAACCCAAGAATTTTCAAATACTGCGTTGCTACGTGGCATTCTTACATTTGACCAACCTTGGTAAGCACCTGCATATTTGTACATATAATGTACTACGTCTGTGTTACGTGTGCCATTTGCATACACACCATCAAATATTACACCGTGGTTTGCTTTTGTGCCATCAGGGTAAGTATATGCTAAACCACCGCCATTACGTTCGTCAAGTGTAGAAGGAGACAAGCCCATACCAACTGCAGCCGCATAGTCAGCCGAATAAATATCGCCACCCAATTTAAAGTCAGTTAAAACGTACAAGCTAAAGTTTTTGTAACGTAAGGTATTACCTAAACCACCTGTAAGTTTTGGAGTGGCATTACCAATTTTAACAGGATCGGTAGTTGTAACATAACGTGTACCTACCACTTTTGTAGGATCATTTTTATCCAATATTTTTTCAACTACTTTTTGGCCATCTTTATAAGTATAATCGTAACCATAAATAGTACCATAATCTTCACCCACTTTTACATACATCTGTACACCATTGCTTCCCCATAAATCTTGTAAAGGATAACGATCAATACCTTCTGATAATGATAATACTTTATTTCTATTATGTGCAGCATTTAAAGTAATATCCCAACGTAAATTTGTTCTTTGAATGGGAGTGCCTCTTACAATAAACTCTATACCCTTATTAGATAAAGCACCGCTATTAAATGTAATAGATTGTGCACCTGAAGAAAGGGCAAGTGAACCACTCATAATCTGACTGGTTGCTTTGGTTTGGTAGTAAGTTACTTCAGCATTTAAACGATTGTTTAAGAAGCCTAACTCTAAACCAACTTCATACGATTGGTTTCTTTGTGGTACCAATAAGTCTGCGGGGGGAAGTATTTTCTCTACACGTCTTACCGGAACACCACCAAACGACGTTGGTGTTTGATCTTCACCTACATTTAAGTAATTACTTAACACCTGTGAACTGTAAGTATAGTTTGTTAAATAAGTTGGAGCACCATTTGCACTTTGTGCCGCAGATACTTTTAACTTACCATAACTTAACCAATTAATATCCTGCATTGATTTTATAGCTTCGGTAAATACAAAGCTTAAACTTCCTGATGGGAAAAAGTAAGAGGCTGTTTTAATTGGAAGCGTTGATGACCAGTCATTTCTACCGGTAACTTGTAAGAAAAGATAGTTTTTATAAGAAAGGTCAAGAACACCAAACAGGCTATTCAAATCATAATCATCCCATTTTTGAGTAGCAGGAGCCAATGTGCCTGTTGTGTTTGAAAGAAAATATTTATGAGGAATAGAAAAAGGTGTTGTTTCACCATTGTTCCATGCACTTGTATTTTGCATTCTGTTTCTTAAAGCAGCATTACCAATTAATAAACTTGCATTTACATCTTTAAATATATTATCCTTATGTAAGGTGGTAAATAACTCAAAGTTGAAGTTTTGGTTTTTTGTATTCTCCATACCGTACTGTCCACGAACACCACCTGCATCTATAGGCGTATATTTTGTTTCAATATCAGTTGTAGCATAGTTCATTGATGCTCTACCTGTAACATTTAACCAAGGCGTTAAATCTGCAGATAATTTTAAAGACCCTAATAATTGATTACGTGATAAATTCTGATTGTGTTCATACAAATTCCAGAACAAATCTTTAAATGCATTATTATTATAAGGATAAAAACGGAAAGGAGTAGTTTGGTCAAATATATTTTTACTACCATCCGCATTTTTATACATATCAAACTCTAAAGGTTTGTAATCTCTCGGCATACCGTGAATCATAAATTTTGCCCAAGAGTTTTCTGAACCAATATCTGGTGTATTTTTTCTGTTATAGTTCATGTAACTAGCTGTAACCTCTGCCTTCAACTTTTTAGAAATATTAAGGTTAGCGCCAAGGTTAGCCGTGTTTTGGTTGTAATTACTATTAGGCATAACTGAAGTATTATCTAACCGTGTTAAACCTACTCTAATAGTTCCATACTCACCACCACCACTGAATGAAAGGTTGTGGGTAGTTGTATTACCTGTTCTAAAAAAAGCTTTTCTATTGTCTGGTTGCGCATCCCATTTTCTTTTAACGCCATCCCACCAAACAATTTCAGTACCATCTAATTTATGTCCCCAAGAAGCGGCAGGGCCATACCAGCTAAATAAATCCCAGGTTGTATAACCGCCAGGTATATTACCGGCAGCTTGATACGCATCACCTACAGGCTGACCATCCCAAGGATAGTTACCAGGATAGCGTGCTTGACCACCTACAACCGGGAACTGTGGTGTAGATGACCACATGGCGTTTGCACCACCATAGCCATAATCATTTTGTACTTCTTGAAACCTTGCAGCATTGGTAAATAATGTTGAAAAATTATAATCAACACCAATCCCTGGTTTTTTCACTCCTTTTTTTGAAGTGATTAATAACACACCGTTTGAACCACGGGCACCATATAATGCCGCAGCTGTAGCTCCTTTTAATACAGTAATATCCTGAATATCATCCGGGTTAATAAAATTTAAAAATGAGCCCCAGTCTTTCGGGTTTTCCAAACTGGTAGTAGCAGTGTTGCTGCTTCCGCCAATTGGATCGTTTACTACCTGAATACCATCAACAACTATTAATGGTTGGTTGCTCCCTAGTATGCTGTTATTACCACGAATAACAATACGCTGTGAACCGCCTTGAACGCCATTTGGCATAGAAATATTTAAGCCCGCCGATTTACCCATCAAACCTGATGCTAAATCTGGTGCACTTGCTTTAGTAATATCAGCACTGTTAATTTTTTGTGCCGAATACCCTATCGATCTAGCTTCACGCTTAATACCTAAACCAGTAACAACCACTTCTGATAAATCAGATGCTGCTGTTTCCAGTGCAATATCAATGGTTGATTCATTACCAACTTTTATTTCTTTAGTTCCAAAACCAACTGCCGATACAACTATTGTTGGATTGGCGGCTGTGGTGGAAACACTAAATCTACCATCTTCATCCGTTATAACATTTTGTGTAGTTCCTTTTACACTTACCGTGGCAGCCGGTACTGGTTTTCCTTCGTTGTCTTTTACAACACCGGTTATAACTCTGCTAGTTTGTGCCATCAATAAAATATGGCTAAACAGCATAGAAACCAGTAGGAATAACAATCGTTTTGTTTTCATTTGCAGTTGTTTTTTAAATTAAAAGTTTTGATAGTATTTATTTATGGTTTTTTGTTTTTTTTATATGACGACGAGGTTTTTCGTTTGCAGATGCTATATGACTGCCCTTTAATTTATTCTCCATTACCAAAGCCGCCGAGCCAATTAATTCCGCATCATAACCAAGGGTAGAAATGCCAAGCGTAGTATTAGCCGCTAAGCGTGGAATACAGTGTTCGTTTAATGCTTGTTGTACCGGTGCTTGCCATACTTTGCCGGCTAATGCACCACGACCACTCAACACTACTGTTTCCGGATTTAATAAATGTATAAGTATAGCAACGGCACGGCCAAATTCATAGCCGGTATTTGATAAAACTTCTATAGCTAATTTGTCGCCTTTTAAAGCAGCCGCCACAATTTCCTGCCAGTCATTTTCTTCATGCCCGGTAGGAAAATTTTTACTCAATATTGAGGCCCTGCCGGTTTTTAATGCTTCCGCAATTTTTTCTATAATTACTTTTAATGATGTTTCAGTTTCTAAACAACCGCTTTTACCGCAACTGCATAATTTGTTGTTATTAAAAAACGGTATATGGCTAAACTCCCCCGCAAAACCATTGGTTCCTCTAAATAGCGAACCATTCAGTATCATACCCAAGCCAACACCCCAACCTATATTTATAACCATTACATTTTTGTGCATTTTGGCACTTCCAAATCTGTATTCAGCTAAGGCAATCAAGCTGGAGTCGTTATCAATGTAAATAGGCATTTTTAACCTGTCTTGTAAAAACTGGGTTACTGAGGTAGCGTTGCCTACATTTAAAAAAGAATAGTTAATACCTTGTTCCGGATCTATAAAACCCGGCATACCAATACCCGCACCCACAATTTTTTTCCTATCCAAGCCTGATTGTACAATGGTTTGCTCCATATATACCGCCAGTTGGGCCAGTGCGTTTGTATTATTATTTAAAGGAAGTTCGAATTTAGCAACAGGGGTAACAAATTCATTCCGGCCATTCATAATGGTAATACGTGTTACCAATTGGTCCATGGCTACCGACATTATATAAATTGTATCGGCGTTTAAACTGTAAGTAACCGGACGACGACCACCGCTGGAAGGAGCATAACCCGATTCTGAAACATAGCCTTCATCCATTAGTTGGGTTAGCAAACTCATGGTCAAAGGGAGGCTTTTTCCAATGCTGTCGCTAATATCTGCACAGGACTGTTTACCCGAAAAATAAAAGGTACTCAAGATGAGGTTTTTATAATTTTCCTTCTTTCCCATAGCAGTTTTTTGCGTGTATAACAATCGTTGTCATAATAAAAGTACATTTCTTTTTAAAACAACTGCAATACTTTTTAATTTTTTTTAAAAGTATTTATATCTTTTATAATAAAAATTGTTAGTTAATTTGTAAAACATTGATTTTTATACGCCTGCAACTATTTTTGTGTTATGCTGTTATTTGTTGGTAAGATTATTTCAATACTCCCTTTACCATGTTTAAGCATATGAATAGTTTTATTATTATTGCCTTAGGATTAATATCCTGTTTGCAAAACCCAACACAAAAAACAAATATGACAGACAATACCCTCAATCCGGCTGTACCGGTAGGTACCAGCGCTAAAACCGATACGGCCACATTTGCCAATGGTTGCTTTTGGTGCACCGAAGCTATTTTTGAACAACTGGAAGGCGTTATCAGCGCCTCATCTGGCTATACCGACGGGCATGTGGCCAATCCTACTTACAAAGAAGTTTGCACCGGCGAAACCGGACATGCTGAGTGTTTACAAATAATATACGACCCGGAAAAAATAAGTTTTGATGAGCTATTAGAAGTATTTTGGAAAACACATGACCCTACAACACTAAACCGCCAAGGGGCCGATGTTGGTACCCAATACCGCAGTGGTATATATTACCATAATGCAGAGCAAAAAGAAAAAGCAGAAAAATATAAAGCAGAATTAGATAAAAGTGGTGCCTTTGATAACCCCATTGTAACCGAAATAAAACCGGCCTCCACTTTTTATATTGCCGAAGATTATCACCAGCAATATTTTGAAAACAACGAAAACCAAAACCCCTACTGTAAAATGGTGGTGAGGCCAAAAGTAGATAAGTTTAAAAAAGTATTTAAGGATAAACTAAAGAAACAATAACCATATTACAACCCCTCGGCCGAGGGGTTTTTAATGCAGTATATTTTTTATGATCCCGGCTGTAGTAATACTAATCAGCTTTTGTTGCGTCGCACTCTTGTACTTTCAGTTCTTTAATCAGCAGAGGGAAGTCCGATAGTCGGTATGTCCGAGAGACCGTAAGCTTAAGCAAGCGAATAGTGAGCAGTTGTCAATTATTGACTATTCACCATTGACTATTCACTACCACGCCTATTAACAATGAACTATTAACCATTAACTGATAGGCGTAAGCAAAAGCTCATTAGCAATATACAATTCCCGAAAAAAGTTCGGGGTGCTGCAAAAAGCCCAATAGAATTAATGCAGCAGAACGGAGCGTCGCAAGTAAAGCTCAATCAGGGGTGGGACGCTGGTCAACAAACAACTCCCCTTACTACTTGTTATAAATCACCGTTAAGGGGTTTGGGATTCAATCTTGGCTATACAACCTGTTTAATTAAATTAACCATGTGCCACATTACCTAACTTTTCCGGCTCGTGTTTGTGCTTAAACATAAAGGCAAACAATATGGCAACAACAGCGGCATACAATGCAAATGTTAGCCAGATATTTGTCCACTCTTTTATTTCTACCACTCGCTCAAAACTGCCGTCGGGTAAAACTTTATTAAACGCAGTTATATTTTTGTAAGCTTGGTTATCCGTACCTACTTCCATGTACTGTGTTAATGCTTCTGTGTTTGTAAATCGCAGTGTAAAATACTTTGCGATGAAATAACTACTAGTTAAACTACCTATAATAGCACCAATACCATTGGTCATCATCATAAACACACCTTGTGCACTGGCTCGTATTTTTGAATCAACTTGTGTATCAACATATAAAGAACCTGATACATTAAAAAAGTCAAACGCCATACCATACACAATACAAGAAAGTATAATCATCCATAAGCCATCGGCAGGATTGCCATAAGCAAATAAACCAAAACGTAATACCCAAGCCGCCATACTAATAAGTATTACTTTTTTAATACCAAAACGCTTTAAGAAAAACGGTATAGCCAGTATAAATAATGTTTCCGATATCTGTGATATGGACATGATGATTGTAGAATACTTAATTACAAACGAATCGTAATAGTTGGGGTTGAATTTATAGCTATTTAGATACACATCGCCGTAGGCATTTGTAAGTTGCAAAGCCGCACCCAAAAACATGGCAAAGATGAAAAAGATAGCCATCTTATAATTAGCAAAAAGCTTGAAAGCTTTAAGGCCTAGTGCATCAATTAATGATTTGTTTTCTTGCAATTTATTAGGCGGGCAAGCCGGTAACGAAAAAGAATAAACACCTAATATAGCCGAGGCTACTGCTGCGATATAAAACTGATTAGCCGTATCCTTACTGCCACTTAAATTGGTTAACCACATAGCGGCAATAAAACCAATGGTACCCCATACACGTATAGGGGGGAAGCTTTTTATGATATCCTGATTGCTATTCTTTAATGCCGTATAAGACACAGTATTGGCCAATGCCAGTGTAGGCATATAAAAAATCATGTAAGTCAATATTACCCAGAAAAAAACATTAGGGTCATTTACTTCTGGCAAATAGCAAAGAATGGCTGCGCCAACAAGATGATAAACACCTAATAGTTTTTCGGCATTAATCCATCTATCCGCAATAATACCGGAGATTGCCGGCATAAATAAAGCGGCTATACCCATAGTTGAAAAAACTTTGCCGAATTCGACATCTCCCCAATGCTTATTATCGAACCAGTAGTTTGCAACTGTAATTAACCAGGCACCCCAAATAAAAAACTCTAAAAAGCTTAGAAATGTGAGGCGTAACTTAATATTCATATACAATTTTTAGCTGTTAATCAGGTATATAGCTTATAAAATGATTAGGGAAAGATAGGAAAATGTATGAATGTAAGAAAAATTGAAAATTATGTTATAAGGTCCGGCGCAAAAAACCGCAAAAAAAGCACCTCCTTAATGTTAATACAAGCCTAAGATTTTTTTCGGGTTGTTTTTTTATTTCAGTATTATTGTGACGCTTATTAGAATTTTTGTAACCTAAACTATACTGCTTTGAAAAAATTTACTTATTTACTTACAGCAGGTTTTTTGTTTTTAGGAATACAGGTTGTAACGGGACAAAAAACAAATCCCACAACTCGTATTACCCCGGAAGAAAAACATAAGGCCTTAGTGGCCAAACAAAACGGTTCGCATGTACACGGAGACAAGTGCGGTACAATGGACTGGCTGAATCAGGTTTTAAATACGCCAAAGGCAAAAGCTATTTATGACGCCAACGAAGCAAAGCTTGGACAGGCGATGATGCGCATAGCTGCTGAAAGACGTTCGAACCCTGCGGCAAGAGTACTACAACAAGTTACTATTCCAACGGTATTTCATATTGTATTAACGCAGGCGCAACATAATGCGCTAACCGATCAAATGATTCTTGATCAATTACGTGTGTTAAACGAAGATTTTTCGGGACTAAATGCAGATAGTACCAATGTACCGGCTGAGTTTCAGGCTGTACGTGGCCACTCTGGTATTAGTTTTTGTTTGGCCAAACGTACTCCGGATGGTTTACCAACTACAGGTATTGTTAGGATAGTTTCTAATACTGTTTCAAACGGAAGTGCCACCAGCGATCCTGTAAAAAATAATGCAGCAGGTGGTAGCACCAGTTGGGACCCTACCAAGTATTTAAATATTTGGTTAACCAACTTTACTGCCGAAGACGCTTTGGGCTATGCAACGTTTCCAATAGGTACTGCCGAGCATGCATCAATACCGGCTCCTATTACACATCAGGGTGTGGTAGTTTTAGCACAATCTGTTCCAGGTGGTAGTGCTTCTCCATATAACAAAGGCCGTACTTTAACGCATGAAGTAGGGCACTTTTTTTGGTTAAGGCATATCACTGGCGACGCCAATTGTGGAAACGACTTTCCTAGTACAGCTTCTTTGGATGATACGCCCCAACAAGCTCAGTTAACCGGTGGTTGCCCAACGGGTGCTCAGGCATCAGGTTGTGCTGCATCTCCAAACCCTCCGGGTAAGATGTACCAAAACTTTATGGATTATACCAGTGACGCTTGTTTAAGTATGTTTACTATTGGACAAGGCTTAAGAATGGAGGCTGCTTTAGCAACTTATCGTCCTAGTTTTTTACTGGCTAACGATGGCTGTACCCCTCCTACCGGATTACCTGCTAACGATGCTTCTATCTCTGCTATCTTGGCGCCTACGGCGGCTGCGGCAATAGGTTGCCCAACTGTTACACCAATTGTAACACTAAAAAATCTGGGTACTAGCACTTTAACCTCGGCCAACATAATAATAAAACAAAATGGTACAGATTTGAGTCCTTTTGCCTGGTCAGGTTCATTAGCATCAGGAGGATCGGTGAATGTAACTTTACCAGCTTTAACCTTGACAGCAACGGGTGCTTATGAATTAAAAATTCGTACAAGCTTACCTAATGGCGTAGCTGATGGTGTACCGACCAACGATGAGAGTACAATTAATTTTACTCGTATAGCAGCACAAAGTCTACCGGCTTCTAACGATTTTGAAACCGTATTCTTAAATCCCGGCTTTAGTATCAATAACCCCGATAATGATGAACTCGAATGGATTTGGGCAACTCCGGGTACAGGGGGTACAGGAACAGGGGCAGCTGCAATTGATAACTATAATTTAGATGGAACAGGCACGCATGACGATATAGTAACTCCTATTTTTGCAAACACCGGCTTATTGGCAACCGACTCAATTTACCTCTCATTTGATTTAGCTTATAAATATTATACGAGTATATTCGGCTCGGCATCAGAGAGATTACAAATACTTGTTACTAATAATTGTGGCGCTAGTTATACTACAATTTATGATGGAATTGGTGATGCCATTGCAAACGGTGGTACTGGTGATCTTTTTATTCCTACAGCAGCTGATTGGAGAAAAAGAACTTTTGCAATTGGTCAAAATATCTTTGCTGCCGGTAACTTCCAGTTTGTAATAAGGGTAGTAAATAACTGGGCTAATGTTATGTGGATAGACAACATTAATGTTGCTATGAAACCTCGTAAAGATTTAATGGCCAGTGCTATTGCACGACCTGCAGTAACAGAATGTACATCAAACTTTGCACCTACATTTACGGTACGCAATAATGGTGGCCAAACCATTACTGCCTTTAAAGTTGGTTATTCATTAAATGGTGGTGCCGTTGTAGAGGCTGCAGTAAACCAAACATTAGTTCCTGGTGCAACTTACACACACACTTTCCCTGCAATAACATTCCCTACCGGAACAGGTAGCATACGTTATTATGGTATTGACCCATTATCTGCTGAAGGTGGTGTAGATGGTACCCCTGCAAATAATGAAATAACAAGAAGTTTTGTAGTACCAGCTAAACTAACCAACTTAACCGAAGGGTTTGAAGGCGCAACCTTTGCACCTGCAAGTTGGTTACGTATTAATGCTGATAATGGCATTACATGGCAACGTGTAGCGAGTGGTAAAAACAGTAGTTTTTCTGCTAGTGTAAATAACTATAACTACTCAACCAATGTTTATCTATTCGATCATTTGCAAACACCAATTATCAAAACAGATGGTGCGGACTCAGTAATCATCACTTTTGATGTAGCACATCAACCATATGAAGATGCAGGTGGTAGATCAGTTGATAACTTAGGCGTGTTAGCTTCACGTGATTGCGGTACAAGTTTCTCATTAATCTACAGTAAAACTGGCGAAGATCTTGCTACTGTATTGCCGGGTACAGAAGCTCAATTTGTACCAACGCCTAATGACTGGAGACGTGAACGTGTTGTATTTAATTTATCCACAATAACGGCTGCAGAAACAGTGTTCCAGTTTAGAAACGGCAACGCATACGGTAACGATATTTATATCGACAACATAAATATAGAACCTAAATTTAAGCGTGATTTGAAATTAGAATCTGTAGAGCCGCCAGTAGCTTGTGGCACTAGCTACACCCCAACTGCGGTTGTACGTAATAATGGTACACATACCATTACCGGTTTCAAAGTTGCCTACAGTGTAAATAATGCTGCTGCGGTAGAAACAACAGTTACAGGTGTTAACTTCCTTAAAAACACTACCATGAATGTTGCTTTACCGGTTGCAACTTTAAACGCCGGAGGTAATACTATAAAAGTATATAGCTTTGAACCAATAGGAGCAGATGCCGGAACTGGCGATCAATACTTGGTTAACGATACTATCACCAGAACTATTACAACAACTGCTACTGTACAAAATAGCATTGTACAAACTTTTGATGCAACTACATTCCCTCCTGCTGGATGGGGTATAGGTAATACAGATGGTGCACTTACCTGGGCCAGATCAGCCGCTGGTAATAACAGCGTTGGTTCTGCTTACTTAAGAAACTTTACTTATTACAACAATGGTCAAAGAGATGCATTATTCTCTCCTGTGTTAGAGTATAATCAAGCGGATTCATTAACATTAACATTTGACGTATCTGCTACAAAAATTGATTACGCTGACCCTGCAACTACAGCGTCTGATACACTGGAAGTGTTAATTACTAAAGACTGTGGCAACACCTATACTTCTGTTTATAAAAAATGGGGTAATACCTTACAAACTGTAGGTAACGCAAATACTGGCGGACAGTTTACCGAGTTTACACCAAATGGTTCATACTTATGGAGAAACGAAAAAGTAAACTTAGCTCCTGCTGCCGGTGCAACCAGCGGAACATTGCAAGTTGTATTCCGTAACACAACCAACAACAGAAATAATATTTACCTGGATAACGTAAACATTGTTTCTAAAACCTTACCGGAAAGATTAAAAGCTGACGGCTACATCGTTTCGCCAAGTCCGTTTACTACACAATTCAGAATTTGGTTTATACAAGCACCAACTGACCTGAAATATGTAGCAGTTTATAACTCTGCCGGACAAAGAATTTGGAGCAAAGAATACAGCAACAATACTTTAAATGTTTTACCGGTTGACTTAACAGGTAAACCTGCCGGTACTTATATTGTAAGAATTGGTTATGGTGGCAAAGAAGTTGAAACAAAAATCATAAAAACTAACTAATACCAATAAAAGTATTATTAGCAAAACCTCCCGAACTATCGGGAGGTTTTTTTGTTTTATGGGTGTACCTTTGCAATCATTTATTTTACGTGTATGGCGCAATTAACATCTACAATCGGCAATGCAACAGCTTCAGTTTCTCACCCAGGTTTATTGGCTATTGCCAATAAAGTAGCCCAGGGTATTCGTATTACCGATGAAGATGCTATGCTTTTATTTGAAGAAGCAAGCCTTCCATTTGTAGGAAGCCTTGCCAACCAAATACGTGAAAAAATGCATGGGCAGGCTACTTACTTTAACCGCAACTTTCATATTGAGCCAACCAATGTATGTTTATACACCTGTCATTTTTGCTCCTATAGCCGTGTGTATGCACACCGCGACGAAGGCTGGGAACTAAGCCTTACACAAATGATGGACATTGTAAAAAAATACGATGGCAAACCCGTTACCGAAGTACACGTTGTGGGTGGTGTACACCCAAAAATGAATCTTGAGTTTTTTGCAGAATTAATGCGCATGATAAAAGCGCATCGGCCCGATTTACACATAAAAGGCTTTACGGCAGTTGAGCTTGACTATATGTTTAGAAAAGCGAAAAAGACCGTAGCCGAAGGCATGCAATATTTACACGAAGCCGGTCTTGATTCTTTACCCGGTGGTGGTGCCGAAATTTTTCACCCTGATGTACGCAATCAGATTTGTGCCGATAAAGTTGATGGCAATGGTTGGTTAGCAATACACGAAGCTGCACATAATTTAGGTATGCATAGTAACGCCACCATGTTATTTGGCCATATAGAAAAATACGAGCACCGTGTGGACCATATGCGTCAATTGCGTGAAATGCAGGACAGAACAAAAGGCTTCAACACTTTTATTCCATTAAAGTTTCGTAATGGCGATAACGATATGAGCCATGTAAGCGAAACCAGTTTGGTGGAAGACATGAAGATGTATGCCATTGCTCGTATTTACCTGGACAACTTTCCACACATGAAGGCTTATTGGCCAATGTTGGGCCGACAAAATGCACAACTATCTTTATCATTTGGCGTTAACGATATTGATGGTACTATTGACGACACTACAAAAATTTATTCCATGGCAGGCTCGGAGGAGCAAACTCCGTCGATGAACACAGCTGAGTTGGTAACACTCATAAAACAAGCACGCCGCCGCCCTATTGAGCGTGATACATTATACAATGTTATTCGTGACTATAACGATATTGACATTAAAGAAATTGAAACCAATCCTTTGTTAAATTAAGATACTTTTCAGATTTAAAGTTTTACGTTTAAGGTTAGCGCAATTATTCTTAGTTTTCTTTCTTGCTTTGTAATTTTAAAAAACTGTATAGTTTTTGTTTGGTTACCAACGTCCCTCCCTTGATTGAACTTCCGTTGCGTCGCACTCTTGTACTGTAGTAATTCTATTGAGCAGCAGATGCGCAGCAATGAGACCTATAAGGTTTTTAAACCCTTATAGGTTTGTTAGGAACTCCTCCCTTTAATTGGAAAAACTAAAATAACCGAATCTGTTAGTTTAATTGACAAAATGTAAAAAGTAAACTTTCTCCTCTAAAACTTTTTATACTTTTAATAGTTCCATCAATATTGTAATTTATTACAGTATGTTTTTTTGTAAACTCATTTTCCGCAACACTATCAGTATTCTTTTTTTTATAAATAACATCTTCGATACTCAATTCAACAATAGTAACCTCATTTCCTATTGAGTCATAAAAATATCTTTTTTCATATGACTCGTTAGGACAGGTAAAACAACTATGATATATTTCTTTAATAATTTTTCCAAGGGTATCATACTCTTTGTGAGTATACGGTTTTTCAAAAGAATACTTTTTATTTAATACAGTGACTACTTCTTGATGTGGTTGTTGGCTATACCAGTTTTTACTAGGTATCTGAAAACCAAATGCTCTACTAATATAATCATGAGTAATCTGCCTTTTTAGTGATACCTTAAGTGTATCTCTAATTATAGCAACTTCTTGTCCATGACTTGTATGTAATGTACTTTTCCTGTAGTCAACTATCTCAAAAAATAGTGAATCTTGTGAAAATAGTTTACCACTTAGAAATATGAAAAGCACAAGGATAACTCGCATTTATCAGATGTTTATACAACACTATCAATTAGTAATGTACATGAATTTACAAATGAATTGAATATTTAATACTAATCTGCTTGATTTATTTCTTTTACTAGCATTGTTTTCTGTTAACAATTTACGATGTTGATTAGCATTACCGAACGATGCAGTGAGTGACACAACTAAAGCTGATTAGAATTACTACTGCTGGTAAACAAAATAAAAAAGCCGAACTATATAGTCCGGCTTTGTATAATAAACGAGATGATTATTAAATACTAAAAGCAGTTTGTACAATTTCTTCCTGCTCTTGTTTATGAATTTTTGCATAACCCGTTGCAGTAGATGCAGAAGGCTGACGACTGATAACACCGTAATTAATGCTTTTTAAATTCATTTGCAGGAACGATGCGGCACCCATGTTCAACGGCTCTTCCTGTACCCAGAACCAGGTTGCTTTATTATATTTTGCCTGCAATGCTTCTAATTGTTTTACCGGTAATGGATACAATTGCTCTACACGTACCAAGGCAACATCTGTACGATTGTCTTTAGATTGACGGTCGGCTAAGTCATAATAAATTTTACCGCTACAGAATAACACTTTGGTTACATCACCTGCGTTTTCAACAAAATTATCATCAATTACTTCTTTAAACCCACCTTGTAAAAACTCTTGTTTGCTGGAGTAAGTACCTGTGTGGCGTAAATTAGCTTTTGGCGAAAAGTTAATTAAAGGTTTACGGAAATCCCAAGCCAATTGACGGCGTAAAGCATGGAAAAAGTTAGCCGATGTAGTGATGTTAGTAACTACCATATTATACTCGGCACACATTTGTAAAAACCTTTCCATACGTCCACTACTGTGCTCAGGCCCCTGCCCTTCGTAACCATGTGGCAATAACATTACCACGCCATTCATACGGTTCCATTTTTGCTCGCCGGCAGCAATAAACTGGTCAATAATAATTTGTGCACCGTTGGCAAAATCGCCAAACTGTGCTTCCCAAATTACCAACGCATTAGGGTTTGCCATGCTAAAGCCATACTCAAAGCCCAACACACCATACTCACTTAAAAACGAGTTGAAGATGCGGAACTTGCCTGTATTTTCGCCTAAGCGGCTTAAACGGTTATAATCAGTTTCATTATTTTCATCAACCAGTACAGCATGGCGGTGGCTAAAGGTACCGCGGCAAACATCTTGTCCGCTCATACGTACATCTTTACCTTCGGCAACAATACTACCGTATGCCATTAACTCGCCGGAAGCCCAGTCAAGTTTTTGTTCAGTATCAAAAAGTTTTATTTTATCCTGAATAATTTTTTCAACTTTTCTTAAAGGTTTAAAACCTTCGGGCCATTGCATAATACCTGTAAATACTTTTGTAAATGCTTCTTCGCTAATGGCGGTTACAGGTGATGTTTCAAAACTTTCCGCATCGGCCTTTTTCATATTACGCCACCAAAGCTCGGGCTGTTGGTAGGTATATGGTAAAGGTTTTTGTTTTACTTCATCCAAACGATCCTGTAAATCGGCCCAGAATTTTTTCTCCATTTCTTTCGCTAAGTCCTGTACATCTTTACCGCCATGATCAATCAGGTATTTTACATATACCTCTCTTGGGTTAGGATGTTTGTCAATTAACGAGTATAAAGTAGGTTGGGTAAACTTAGGGTCATCGCCTTCGTTATGGCCATGCTTGCGATAACATACTAAATCTATAAATACATCTGAATGAAACTCGCTACGGAAACGTGCCGCAATTTCAGCACATTTAACCACCGCTTCCGGATCATCACCATTAACGTGTAATACCGGACTTTGTACCATAGCAGCCAATGATGTACTGTAGTCGGAGCTACGGGCATCATCAAAATCGGTAGTAAAACCAATTTGGTTATTAATAACAATATGTACCGTACCACCGGTGTAGTAACCGGCCAGTTTAGACATTTGTAATATTTCATACACAATACCCTGTCCTGCAACAGAAGCATCGCCATGTATTAAAATAGGTAAAACACTTTCATACACTTCGTCGTGTAAAGTATTGGCACTACTGCGGGCAAAGCCCAACACAACAGGGTCAACCGCTTCTAAATGCGAAGGGTTGGGCATTAGTTTTAAGTGAATGGTATCGCCGGCAGGTGTTTCAATTTCGCTGCCAAAACCCATGTGGTATTTTACGTCGCCGCTACCCATCGTTTGGTCAACCGCACCTGTTCCTTCAAATTCGCTAAAAATTTGCGAGTAGGTTTTACCCATTACATTGGCCAATACATTTAAACGACCACGGTGAGCCATACCAATTACCACTTCTTTTACACCATTAGCAGCCGACTCATTAATTACTGCATCTAACGCAGGAATGGTTGATTCGCCCCCTTCCAGTGAAAAACGTTTTTGACCTACATATTTTGTATGCAGGAATTTTTCGAACATAACGCCCTGGTTAATTTTTTCCAGAATGCGTTTTTGTTTATCAATTGACAGTGGATTGATAAAGTTGCGTTCCATTTCATTGGTCAGCCAATCCACCTTTTTTTGATCGCTAATATATTTAAACTCAATACCAACATGCCCCGCATAACACTTTTGCAAGTGTGCTAAAATGTTTCTAAGGCTGGTAGTTCCTAAACCAATCAGGTTACCGGCAAAAAAGTTTTTATCCAAATCGGCATCGGTAAAGCCAAAAAAGCTTAGTTCAAGGTTTGCTCCACGGTCTTTACGCTGGCGGATAGGGTTAGTGTCCGCCAAAAGATGGCCTTTGTTTCTGTAGCCCAAAATAAGGCGGTAAGCGCCTAATTCTTTTTTCCATTCAACGCCATCGCTGGTGGTTAAGGCTGTGCCCGGGGCAGCAGGTGCCGCAGTAGACTGACCATTTTGGTGGGCAGTGCCGGCTAAACCCTGGCTTACGGCAAAGTCAAAACCTTCAAAAAATTTGCGAAACTCAACATCTACGCTTTCCGGACTATTAGAAAACTCTTTATACATGTTCTCAATAAAGGCCGGAGACGAGTTAGTGATATACGAGAAATCTTTCATTGTGGAGCAATTTGTATAATATCAATTTGTAACCTGCAAATATCGAAGAAAACAATCGCTTAAACAACTCTATAATAGTTAAATAGCTATTATTTTTTAACCTATTTACCTCTTTTTTAAGCAAAAATCGCCTGCAATCGTTCCCGAAATTGTAATGCCTGTTTTTGCAGGCGGACTAAGAAGCAATTATGGTACATTGGTAGATATAGCATACATTTGCCCGCAGACAAAAATATGCGGCATGGTGGAAAAAAAATGTCTATTTGTTGTGGAGTTATGATTAATTCCCCTACCTTTGCCGTCCAAAATTTAGATTATGGCTAATCACAAAGCTACGAAAAAGGATGCTCGTCAAGCAGCAGCAAGAAATGAGCGTAACAGATATTACGGTAAAACTACCCGTAATGCAATCAGAGACTTGAAGGCAGTTTCTGGTAAAGAAGCTACTGACAAGTTACCTGAAGTAGCCAGCATGATTGATAAATTAGCAAAACGTGGTGTTATCCACAAAAATAAAGCGGCTAACTTAAAAAGCAAGTTAGCTAAACATGCTACTACTGTAACAGCTTAATACCCAAACAGGGTTAAAATATTAAAGAGGGGAAACTTCCCCTCTTTTTGTTTTTCTTTTATCGCTATCTGCGATTTACTCGCCTACCAGTTCGTACATTATTTTATCCCCTTCCACTACTTCTTTATAGTACTTACCATCCGGCGCCAGGTAAAGTTTTTCGCCTTTAATTACTACCGTTTTACAATCAGCGGGTAAATCAGTAAACCGGTCTCCCACTTTAGGCTCCTGTGTTTCTATTGAATCAGTTACTTCGTCTTCAGTATCATCGGTGTTTAAAACACCATCCGTGCCTACTACTTCATATTTCAACGCACCTTTATCATCAAAAAACTCAGCGTAATAGGTTCCGTTTTGCTCGTGGTATTTTTGTCCGTTAATTACTTTAACCGAAGTACCGGCAGGCAGGTTTTTCACTACTGCACCTAATGGTGGTGCTACCACTTCATAGTCAGCATCATGTTTTTTATAATACACATTGTTATAATAGTAATAAGGCATTGCCCCAACCATTACCGTACTATAACCAATAGGCAAAGTATTAATGCGCAAACCAAAAGGCGGAATTACCATTTGGAAGGCTGCACCCATGGATCTGTAATAATACCCACGCTGATAACGGTAAGCCATGCCGCCAAAATTAATGGACATAAAAGGCATAGTGTTTACATATACACGAGGTGAATAATGCCGCATCATAACAGGCGAACGTTGTTGATATACTACTACCCTGCCACGGTTGCGTGGGTAATAACGGCGCTGTGCATCTGCATCGGCTGCTAATAACAATAAGGCCACTCCCAAAAAAACAGGTAAGCTGTATTTGTAATTTTTCATCATAATAAACAGGTTTATTTGTATGACGACTAAGCAACAAAATATTTACAACTGCTATAGTTAACGTTTAGTTATTTAACCAATGTTTTTGCCTGGGCAGCCATGCAGGTAGCTAAATCAAAAAACTGTTGTTGCTGCGCTTCTGTTAAGGTAATTTCTATATCCTTACCATCGCGGCCTTTAATACTAATTTTTTGTATTTTTTGTTTGGTTATACGTTGTAAAAAAGATGGTATAACGGTAGCCGTATTGCGGCCAACAACATGAAAATCGCCATCGCAATTCATGGTGCCGTTGTTACGCATGGTAAACTTTTGTTTACCATCTGCAAACAAAATAACTGCACTGGTATTACTATCAAAACACTTATCGCCTTTGGTCGACGTAATTAAAAAATCAATCTCGGTTTTAGTAGCATCAATAGTTAAGTTGGCACCGTTTACAGCAATAAATCCGGTTGATAATTTTTCTTGTTTGGAATAGGTATCCACATCTTTAAACAAGTTGCACTCCTGTGCATTAATTCCGGTGGCTAATAATATGGTTAGTGCTAAAAATGTAATCTTATTCATGTGCTTAATTTAAAGGGAAAAATTGAAAAGTAAAAACATCTTGTTAAATGTAAAAAACAACTGTCGTAATTAAGACTTAAAACAACTGTAAAAAGTTGTTTTAACGGCAATTTTACATTTTATGTTATCAGCAGCAGTAATGCTAATCATCACTCGTTGCGACGCTCCGTTCTGCTGCATTAATTCTACTGTGCATTTTGCAGCATCCCGAACTTGTTTCGGGAAATCTGTTCTTTGTGCATCATCGTGTTATGTGGACGTTATCTTTTGTAATGCAGAAACTATCTTTCATTAAACTTTTAATAACAAGTGTAATGTCTTTGTCACCCTGCGCTTGATGAAGGGCTACGCAGAATAATAAAAATTCCTACAGGGCTTTGTCAGGCTCAGCCTGACAGGTTCCTTATTATTTATAGATTTAATCGCTGTAAGGCTATGTATTGAATGTTAGTCCAACATTCTTAAATCCTACATCAGCCATCAAAAAATCAGACATCTCAAATGGGTGAGGGATGGAAGCGGCATCCTTTTGCGAAGCATCGGCCAATGGCAGCGCAGGGCAAAAGATACAGCGGACAGCCCGACCCGTAGGCACCCCCCTAAAAAATTATACTTTAATGTAAATACGTTTTTTATCTAACACATAACAGATGGCCCACATAAAAGTAATAACACAAAGTGCATAAACCAACGATCCGTTTTCCGGCGCACCGGGTATATGAATAAGTACTTTTTTGTACAACCAATTCCACGGATTGGTGCCATCGGCAAATTTTATTAATGCCAATCCTTTTGGAAGAAAAGCACTCAATGCAAAAACAAACAATGCATTTTTACCAAACACATCAAAAAAGCGGGCCAGTCCACCCTTTATACCTTTTATTTCAATTAAATAAATCATGGTTGCAATGGTCATAGTTGCCAATCCGGTAGTGTAAATGGTATAGGAGCTTGTCCATATTTTTTTATTGATGGGAAAAACTGTATCCCAACAAAAACCGGTAACCAATAATGCTACAGACATAACAAACAAACCTGTTATCATAGGAAATAAATGGTTATTACTTTGGGCTGTAATCTGCGACAGCTTTGACTTTTGTTGAATATAATATCCAACTAAATACCCAAACACTACTTGTACCACGGCTGGTAAAGTACTGGCCAGACCTTCGGGATCGAATGCAACACCTTCGCCTTTGTATAGATGGGCTTTGCTTAGAATGGCCATATCCCAACGGGTACCAAACCAGCCGGTTAAACTGTAAGGATCATCTATATTGCCAAACAAACAAATAAGCCAATAAGCCAGTAACAGAATAAGCGATACCACAAACACTTTGGCCGGTTTTAAATAATACACCAATATGGCGGCGAAAAAATAACAAAGCGCAATACGTTGCAACACACCCATAATACGTACGCCACTATCTACATTTTCGGGGTTAACCCAAGGGCGAAAAATAAGCTCGCCTTCGGACCAACGCACAAATGGCCACCAGTTTAAAAACAAGCCGATAAGAAAAATAAGCAGGGTTCGTTTGATTACTTTTTTCCAGAAAATGGCATCGCCTTGTGCCTGCAAACGCGGCATTACAAACGCCATGGCATTGCCAACGGCAAATAAGAAAAAGGGGAAAACCAGATCGGTGGGGGTAAGTCCGTGCCAGGGAGCATGCTCCAACGGATCGTAAATATGTGACCAGCTACCGGGGTTGTTTACCAGTATCATCAGGCAAACAGTGGCGCCTCTGAAAACATCGAGTGAGTAAAAACGTTGCTGCAGCATTTGGGCTTTGTTTAAGTATTAAATGTAATACATTAAAACACTAATTTTATGCTTACTATATTGAATTTTACTTATTTGCGGTTATTTGCAACCAGACTTTAAACAGACTGACAAATACCCGACAATTTTGCAAATATGAGCAAAGACGTTTTTATACACCCGACTGCTGTTGTTGATGAAGGTGCTGCTATTGGAGCCGGAACTAAGATTTGGCATTTTTGCCATATAAGTAGTAAAAGTATTTTGGGCAACAACTGTGTGCTTGGGCAAAATGTGTTTGTTGATAATGATGTGGTGATTGGGAATGGGGTTAAAATTCAGAACAATGTATCGGTTTACAAAGGGGTTACTGTTGAGGATGATGTTTTTTTGGGGCCATCGATGGTTTTTACTAATGTAATTAACCCCAGAAGTTTTATTGAGCGAAAACAAGAATTTAAACCTACCCTTATAAAGAAAGGTGCCAGCATAGGTGCGAATGCAACTATTATATGTGGTTGCACTATAGGGAGTTATGCGTTAATTGGTGCCGGTGCTGTAGTAACCAAAACGGTACCCGACTATGCCTTGGTTGTGGGCAACCCGGCTAAACAAACCGGCTGGGTTAGCATGGCGGCCGGCAACTTAATGTTTGATGAAAACGGTTGTGCTATTTGCCCACTTACTGGTAGCCAATACGTTATGAAAAATGGCCATGTTAGCATGCACGAAAACGCATAGCAAACATTTGTAATTACTTCAAAATCTGCTATTATTATTCTTTTACCAGTCACATAGTTCGCCTATATTTGCACATTCTTAGCCGAAGGTGTAGCCTTTGGCCATGTTAAACCATTATTTATTTTGTATCCAAATTTGATTATTCAATATGGACCATCACCTGGGCCCAGTTGTTACCCGCTGTTAAAAGCCGGGAGAATAATTAATTTTTACCACGCCTTTTATAACCCCACCATGTTGTAATTGCACTGTTTTTATAAAATAGTACAAGGTAATTTGTGTGTGGTTGAAAGACGTTAATTGAGTATAAAATAATAATGAAAACTACTTGGTTGCAAAAAACAAACTGTGACTGAGGTGGCGAAGCTCTGCCACGTTATAGCTGTGACAAAAAAATGGTATGCCATATATTGCCGCCCCAGATGGGAAAAGAAAGTAGACAAACTACTTTCGGATAAAGGTATTGAGAGCTATTGCCCACTTAACAAAATAAGGCGCAAATGGAGCGACAGGATAAAACTGGTAGAAGAACCACTGTTTAAGTCGTATATATTTGTACAAGCTGATGAAACAGAACATACAGAAGTAAGACGTGTGCCCGGTGTTATAAACTTTGTGTATTGGAATGGTAAGCCTGCCATTGTTAAGGACAAGGAGATTTTGGCCATTAAAGCCTTTTTGAATGACCATGAAAATGTGATGGTAGCTCTGCTAGAGGTAACAGTAGGACAAAAAGTAAAAATTACCGCCGGACCATTAATGGATAAAGAAGCCGAAGTATTGGACGTAACCCGAAAGACGGTAAAAGTGGCTATTAATAGTTTAGGTTACCAGCTAGTGGCTTATGTAGATAAAACGAAGATTGATAAAATTTAATAAATTAGTTAGATGAAAAATATATTTTATTGGTGCATTTTACTTGGGTCATTGTTAATCATGTCCTGTGGCACACAAAAACGGCTGCCCAATTATTTACAAACTGTAAATGATTCTACAATTGCACGGAATGTTAAAATACCTGAATTGACTATTCAAAAAAACGACATGTTGTCTATTAGAGTGTATAGCTCAAGTTCTAATAGAGAATTAGCTGATGAAATGTATAATTTACCATCTGCACGAAGTCAAGGGGCAGTTGGAGCTGTAGGGCAAGCAAATAGTGCCTTCTTAGTGGATGTAAATGGGAATATTGATTATCCAGAACTAGGGTTAATAAAAGTAGAAGGTATGACAAGATTAGAACTAGAGGACACAATTAAAAATAGAATAAATGCAGTTGATACAGTACTAAATAACCCCAAAGTAATTATTCGCTTTCAAAACTTAAGAGTATTGGTGATGGGTGAAGTAAAATCGCAAGGCCCAATAAGTATTCCAGGCGAACGAGTTACGATTTTAGAAGCTATTGGACTTGCTGGAGGAACTACGGACTTCGCCATTCGTAAGCAGGTTAAAGTATTGAGAGAAAATAATGGAAAACGTGAATTGGGGTATATTGATTTGTCATCAAATGACATTTTTACATCTCCCTATTATTCATTGGTACAAAATGATGTAATAGTTGTAGATCCAATACCTAGAAAAGTACGAAGGATAATACAAAGTGAGGTAATGCAACAAATCAGCTGGTATGTTAGTTTGATTACCACCAGCCTTTTAATTTACAATATTTTCAAGTAACGTATGAGCCAGGAGTCACAAAATCTTTTAACAGAATTAGGCGGAAAGAGTAACAATACTTCGCAGCAAACCTTAAATATAAAAGATATATTTTATAAGTACATCAGATATTTTCCTTTTCTTGTTCTTTCTGTTGCATTATCACTATTAACTGCCTACATATATTTGAGGTATACTGTGCCTACATATAGTTCAGTTGGTATTATACAATTAGGGGTACAAACAGGTGGAAGAAGTAGCGAAGGAGATAAGGTTGAAGATTTGTTATTCGGTTCAAATAAAGGCCAAGAGTTGCAGAGCGAAATAGAGGTTATCAAATCTAAGCCTTTAATGGCTCGTGTGATAAATAAATTAGGTCTACAACTTAATTATACAGCCTTAGGAAGAATTAGAGATGAGAATGTTTATAATAAGGCTCCCTTCTTCTTACACGTTCATGAATTAACGGACTCTAATAGAGCATTTTCGTTATCGATTAGTTTTGATAACGAAATTAACTTTTCACTACAGAAAGAAAGTCAAACTTTAAAAGTTGGCGAACTATTCAAAAATAACTTTGGAGTTTTTAGCATTGTTAAAACTGCCCAAATTACACCCGGTAGTGATTATCAAATTGACTGGATACCAACAAAGTCGTTAGCTAGAAAATACGCAGCAAGTCTTTCTGTTAGTCCTCGTCCAACTGGAAAAAGTTTGGTAATCACAATGGAAAGTACTAGTCCTCAATTAGCTGCTGATTTGATTAATACAACTATGATTCAATATGATTCTTTAACTATTGAACAAAGCAATTTTTCTACGGATCAAATGATTGGCTTTATTGATATTAGATTAGATACCCTAAAGAGAGAACTAGATGAACTACAAGGTAAAGTTATTGATTATCGCTTAAAAGAAAATTTAATTGATGTTACTGCGCAATCAGGTAATTATTTCAACAATATTTCAGGCTTAGAAAATAAATTAATAAATGAACAAGCCATTTTGCTATCGATTGAAATTGTTAATAACTACCTTAAGGACAAGGCTAATGAATTTAAAAAAGTGGTTGTACCAAGCTCCCTTGGTATTTCAGATGCTACCTTAAATAATTTAATTTCCAACTACAACGGGGCTCAGATTACCAGGCAAACACTCATAGAATCAAATATCCCTTTAGCTCATCCATCAATAAAACAAGCTGAAGCGCTAATCGAACAACAACGGTTAATGGTATTAGAAAATTTAAGAAATTTAAAGTATGCGGCGAATAATTCTGTCAAAGAAATTGATAAGAACATCACGATTAATCAACAAAAATGGCATGAGATACCTGCAAAAAATAAAGAATTAATCGCACTTGAACGTCAAGTTAATACCAAACAAACTTTATATAGTTTACTAGAAGGTCGTAGAGAAGAAGCTACTTTATCAAGAGCTTCTACCATATCCTCTTCAAAAATTTTAGAAGAAGCGTATCCATCAAGAACTCCTGTAACACCCAATAAGGGACTTATAAGAATTATCGCAATTTTAATAGGTATTGCTGTTCCAGTTGTTATCATTCTTTTAAAAGAGATTCTTAACGATAAGATTAACACCAAAAACGATATAACACGTGTAAGCGATGTTCCTATTTTGGGTGAAGTGGGTCGCTCAACGCTTGGTAAAGCATTGGTTGTAAACAAAACAAGCCGTACCATGGTGGCCGAACAGTTCAGAACTATTCGCTCCAATTTGCAATACATCACTAATAACATTTCACAGCCGGTAATTATGATTACATCCTCTTTCAGTGGGGAGGGTAAATCATTTTTTAGTACCAACATGGGAGCCGTACTTGCGTTATCAGGTAAAAAAACAATTGTACTTGAGTTTGATATACGTAAACCAATGTTACTAGCAGGCCTAGGAATGGTAAAAAAACCCGGTATCAGCAACTATATAGTTGGCAAGGCGCAACTTAGTGATCTTATTATACAAGTGCCTGATGCCGAAAACCTTTTTGTTTTACCCTGCGGACCTATACCCCCTAATCCATCAGAGTTATTATTAGATAGAAAAATTACCGAATTATTTGCCTATTTAAAAACGCAGTTTGATGTTATTATTATAGACACTGCCCCTGTAGGAATAGTAAGTGATGCATTAACACTAGGAAAATTTGCTGATGCTACACTTTATATCACTCGACAAGGTTATACTTATAAAAAACAAATCAACATGGTTGACGATTTGTATACCCAAAAGAAGCTTCCTAAAATGTCTGTAATTGTTAATGATGTAACTGCAGGACATGGGTATGGCTATTACGGCTATGGCAAATATGGGTATAGCTACACTAAAAACGATTATTATGTTCAGGAAACTGAAAGCAAGCCATTATTAAGGCGTATTCTTGATACACTTAACCCTTTTAAGTGGTTCTCTAATAAATAATTTAAATAAATGAATATCCTTGTTACCGGTGGAGCAGGTTTTATTGGCTCTAACTTAGTTAAAGCCTTATTGAACAATGAACAAGTGAGTTTGGTACGTGTGTTAGATAATCTAAGCACCGGCTCAAAAGACAACTTAGCTACTGTTATAAATAATGCCAAGTTAGAATTTATAGAAGGTGATATACGTGACTTTGAAACCTGCTTAAAAGCTTGCGATAATATACAAGCCATTTCACATCAGGCCGCTTTAGGCTCGGTGCCACGTTCTATACAAGACCCTATTACCACCAATAATGTAAACATTACCGGCACTTTGAACATGTTTACCGCAGCTAAAGAAAAAGGTGTTGGCCGTATTGTATATGCAGCAAGCTCATCTACCTACGGCGACCATCCGGGGCTACCTAAGGTTGAAGATAAAATTGGCAACCCTTTATCGCCTTACGCTGTTACAAAATTTGTTAACGAGTTATATGCACGTGTGTACGCAAGTGTGTACAACCTTCCGTCAATAGGCTTACGTTACTTTAATATTTTTGGTCCTTTTCAAAATCCTAAAGGCCCTTATGCAGCCGTTATTCCGTTGTTTGCCCAATCATTAATAAATAATCAGGCACCGCATATTAATGGCGACGGATCGCATAGCCGCGATTTTACGTTTGTTGATAATGCTGTGCAGGCAAATATATTAGCGTTATTAACCACTAATACTACTGCTTTAAATCAGGTGTATAATATTGCTTGTGGCGAACAAACATCCTTACTGGAATTGTTTGACGGATTAAATTCGCAAGCACAAACCGATTTACAACCAACACATGGCCCTGACAGAAAAGGTGATGTAAAACATAGCCTGGCCAATATAGATAAAGCTAAAACACTGCTGGGTTACAACCCTCAGGTTACTGTAAAAGAAGGGTTGCAAAAAACCTTTCAGTGGTATAAAGAAAATCCTGCGTTTTTAAATAAGGAATAATTTTATGTTACCGGCAGTTGTGCTACTAGCATCGTCCCTTGCGTCGCACTCTTCAACTGCTGTAACACAGATGAACAATACTGCCGTAAACAAAATAGATACGCAGTATTGTTGCGATTGTAAAAAAAGTAAAAATAATACGTCCTACTGTTCATTAGCGAACGGAATTCCCGAAATAAATTCGGGATGCTGCAAAAAACCCAATAGAATTAATGCAGCAGAACGGAGCGTCGCAAGTAAAGATCAATCAGGGCACTACAGCCGACTAAATAAAAAACAAACATGGCAAAAAAAACAATTATTGTTACCGGCGGTGCCGGCTTTATAGGTTCACATGTAGTTAGATTATTTGTAAATAATTATCCTGATTATTCGATTATAAACCTTGATGCGTTAACCTATGCGGGTAATTTGGAAAACCTGAAGGATATAGCTGATGCGCCAAATTATATTTTTGAAAAAGTAAATATTGTTGATGCTGTTGCTGTGAATGAAGTGTTCAATAAATATAAACCGGACGGAGTTATTCACCTTGCGGCCGAAAGTCATGTTGATCGTTCGATTACATCGCCATTGGATTTTGTATATACAAATGTAGTGGGTACTGTAAACCTTTTAAATGCGGCCAAAGAATTGTGGAAGGATAACTATGAAGGGAAACGTTTCCACCATGTATCAACCGATGAAGTGTACGGTGCATTAGGTGCTACCGGTTTTTTTACAGAAGAAACAAAGTACGATCCGCATTCTCCTTACTCTGCTTCTAAAGCGTCATCTGATCATTTTGTATATGCTTATGCTGATACTTATGGATTACCAATAGTTTTAACCAATTGTTCAAACAACTATGGCCCCAATCACTTTCCGGAAAAATTAATTCCGTTGATGATACACAATGTAATTAATAACAAACCCCTACCGGTTTATGGCGACGGAAAATACACCCGCGACTGGTTATATGTCATTGACCATGCCCGTGCTATTGATACCGTTTTTCATAATGGCAAACAAGGTGATAAATATAATGTAGGCGGTTTTAACGAATGGCAGAATATTGATTTAGTTCACTTGTTATGTAAACAAATGGATGAAAAACTAAACCGTGAGCCGGGCACCAGTGCTAAACTAATAACATTTGTAAAAGACAGGCCAGGGCATGATTTGCGTTATGCCATTGATGCCAATAAAATAAATAAAGAGTTAGGCTGGAGCCCTTCTGTAACATTTGAAGAAGGTCTGGCAAAAACTATTGATTGGTATTTAGAAAACACAAAGTGGTTGGAAAACGTTACAAGTGGAGCTTATAAGGAATATTATGCAGAGCAATATAAAGGTTGAGGCAAAGATTAAGGAGAAGATTGAGGTTGGGAAGGAAATGAAGCATAAACAGTATTCATAGGAAAAAGGATTAATTCATGTACAAAGATTTTACCGAAATGCCAGTTTGGCAACAAGCGAACTCTTTAGTGCAAAATATTTATATCATTACCGTCAATCTCCCTAAAAGTGAAGATTATGCCTTAACAAGTCAGCTTAGAAGAGCTGCTTTAAGTGTAACCGGAAATATAGCAGAAGGCTTTGGGCGAGGACATACTAAGGATAAAGCTAACTTTTATCTGTATGCAAGAGGTAGTGCATTTGAAGTAAAATCATATTTATTTACAGGTGTAACTGTTAACTACTTCGACCAAAAGGATGTTGATAATATAATAGCTAACATAAATTTAATTATTGAATCGTTAAATAAACTTATTAAGACGCTTCGTTCTCAACCTTAACCTCAACCTTAATCTCAATCTCAATATGAAAGGAATCATTCTCGCCGGCGGATCTGGAACCAGGCTTTACCCAATAACAAAAGCCATTAGCAAACAACTAATGCCCATCTACGATAAGCCGATGATTTATTACCCCTTATCTACCTTAATGATGGCGGGCATTAAAGAAATATTGATTATTACCACTCCGGAAGATAATTCTTCTTTTAAAAGACTATTGGGTGATGGTAGTAGCCTTGGCTGTCGTTTTGAATATGCCATACAGGAAGTGCCAAATGGACTGGCGCAGGCCTTTGTTATTGGTGCTGATTTTATTGGCGACGATAAGGTGGCACTTGTTTTAGGCGATAATATTTTTCATGGTGCCGGCATGGGCCGACAATTAAAAAGCCTGAATGATATAGAAGGCGGATACGTATTTGCCTATCAGGTAAGCGATCCTGAACGTTATGGAGTTGTTGAGTTTGACGAAAATATGCAGGCATTATCTATAGAAGAAAAGCCGTTACAACCAAAATCAAACTATGCAGTACCCGGTTTATATTTTTATGACAATACCGTGGTTAAAATTGCAAAGGAATTGAAACCTTCTGCCCGTGGTGAATATGAAATAACAGACGTTAACAAAGAATACTTACGTCAGGGAAATTTAAAAGTTGCCATCCTTGACAGAGGAACAGCTTGGTTAGATACCGGCACTTTCGATTCGTTAAGTGATGCCAGCGAATTTGTACGGGTAATAGAAAAACGCCAGGGAACGAAGATTGGCTGTATAGAAGAAATTGCCTTTAGAAATGGCTTCATTGCTAAAGAGCAACTATTAAAAATTGCAAATGAATTAAGTAAAAGTGGATACGGCGAATACTTAAAAAAAGTAATCCAATAAATTATGGAAATAAAAAATAAACGGGTTTTAATTACAGGGGCTGATGGCTTTATTGGTAGTCACCTGGTAGAAGCATTATTAGCAGAAGGTTGTAAAGTAAGAGCCTTTTGTTATTACAACTCTTTTAATAGCTGGGGTTGGTTAGATAGTTTATCAAAAGAAACATTACAACAATTAGATGTTTTTACAGGCGATATACGTGATCCCAACGGTGTTAGAACAGCTATGAAAGATATAGATGTTGTATTTCATCTGGCAGCATTAATTGCCATTCCATTCAGCTATCATTCGCCGGATTCTTATATTGACACCAATGTAAAAGGAACTTTAAATATTGTTCAGGCCGCAAAGGATTTAGGTATAGAACGTGTGTTGGTAACTTCAACATCCGAGGTATATGGTACGGCACAATATGTTCCTATTGATGAAAATCATCCTCGCCAACCGCAATCACCCTACTCCGCTTCAAAAATTGGAGCAGACTGTATTGCTGACTCGTTCTACAGAAGTTTTGATTTGCCCTTGACTATTGTAAGACCATTTAATACATTTGGTCCAAGACAATCGGCTCGTGCTGTTATTCCAACAATTATTACACAGTTACTAAATGGTAAAACAGCAATTAAACTGGGCGATATTACACCTACCAGAGATTTGGTGTATGTAAAAGATACAGCCCGTGGTTTTATTGAAATTGCCAAGTCTGAAAAACTAATTGGCCACGATTGTAACATTGCCACCCAATCGGAAATAAGTGTAGGAGATTTAGCTCAGGAAATAATTAACCAAATAAACCCTGAAGCTAAAATTGTGACGGACGATATACGTATGCGTCCTGAAAAATCGGAAGTATTCAGATTATTTGGTTCAAAAGAAAAAATAACAGCCAATACAAACTGGGTACAACAATACAGCTTAAGTCAGGGACTTGCCGAAACAATTGCCTGGTTTAAAGACCCCGAAAATCTTAAACAATATAAAGCTGACATATATAACCTGTGAGTACTATAAATACTGATAATAACTTTACCGACATTCTGCACTTCATTAGAAGTACTTTTAATCAACCAGAAGAATTTATACCACTTCACGCCCCCTATTTTGGTGGTAACGAAAAAAAATATGTGCTGGATACCATTGAATCAACCTTTGTTTCTTCGGTAGGTGCTTATGTAAATAAGTTCGAGGAAATGATGCAGGAGGTAACCGGTGCAAAATTTGCCATAGCAACAACCAATGGAACAGTTGCGCTTCATTTGGCACTGATAGTTGCTGGAGTTAAACCTGGCGACCTGGTTATAACACAATCCTTAACATTTGCGGCAACGGCCAATGCAATTAAACATGCAGGTGCGGATCCATTGTTTATTGATGTAGATAAAGATACCATGGGCTTATCACCCAATGCGGTAGCAACATGGCTAACTGAAAATAGTTATACAAAAAACGATGTTACGTTTAGTAAGCAAACCAATCAGCGTATAGCTGCATGTGTGCCTATGCATACCTTTGGTTTCCCCTTGCGTATTCAGGAGTTAGCTTCTTTGTGTAAACAATACAATATTTCTTTAGTAGAAGATGCTGCTGAATCTTTAGGCAGTTATGTTGGTAATCAACATACCGGCACATTTGGTGATTTAGGTATCTTTAGCTTTAACGGCAATAAAACTATTACCTCTGGTGGTGGTGGTGCTCTTATTACCAACAACGATGAGTTGGGTAAGTTGGCCAAACACCTTTCTACCACGGCAAAAATGCCCCATGCATATGAATTTAAGCATGACATGGTAGGCTTTAACTATCGCATGCCTAACCTGAATGCCGCATTGGCTTGTGCACAGTTGGAGCAGTTAGAAAAAATGATTGAAAACAAAAGAGAGTTGGCAAATAAATACCAGCAATTTTTTACTAATAGAAATCAAGAGCAGTTTGTAACAGAAGCAGATGGTACAACGGCAAACTATTGGCTTAACACCATCATCTTTAATAACCTGCAGGACCAACAAGCTTTCTTACAATATAGTAATGCTAATAAGGTAATGACACGGCCTATCTGGCAATTGATGAATAAATTGCCCATGTACCAGGATTGTATAAGCGGTCCATTGCCTAACGCCACTTGGTTAGAAGAAAGAGTAGTAAATATTCCAAGCAGTTATCGCCCATAATGCAAAAGCAATCCCTCATTTTAATTGGCGGCGGCGGTCATTGCCGCTCTTGTATCGATGTTATTGAACAGGAAAACAAATTCTTGATCGAAGGTATTTTGGATAATTCAATTAATGAAGGTGAATTAATAAACGGCTATCCCGTTGTTGGAGACGACAGTTTAATAGAAACATTAGCAACACCCCAAAAGCACTTTTTAATTACGGTAGGCCAAATTAAAACGGCACAGATACGTGTAAAAATTTACGAGAAGTTGTTACAATTAGGTGCCAATATCGCTACTATTGTTTCTCCAAGGGCCTACGTTTCTTCATGTGCAACAATTGGTGCAGGTTCTATCATTATGCATGGCGCCTGCATTAATACAGGTGTTAGCGTAGGTGTTAATACTATCATTAATACAAACGCCTTAATAGAACACGATAGTTCAATTGGCAATCACTGTCACTTGTCAACCGGCAGTATGGTTAACGGAACCTGCCAAATTAACAACCATGTTTTTATTGGTAGTGGTGCCGTTATTGCCAACAATATCCAGATAGTCAGCAATACAGTAGTTGGGGCTGGTACGGTTGTTATAAAAAATATTACAGATGTCGGCACCTATGTCGGCAATCCTCATAAAAAAATTGGAGATGCCTAAAGTTTTAATCATTGCGGAAGCCGGTGTAAACCACAACGGCAGTATGGACAATGCCCGCAAATTAATTGATGCGGCCGTTGATTCAGGTGTGGATATAGTAAAGTTTCAATCCTTCAAAGCCGATAAAATAGCAAGCAAAAATGCTACTAAAGCTACCTACCAACAACAAACAACGGATAAAAAAGAAAGTCAGTTGGATATGCTGAAAAAACTGGAGCTTTCCGAGGCCGACCACGATATGTTGTTAGATTATTGCATACAAAAAGGTATAACATTTCTTTCAACACCATTTGATAATGAAAGCATCGAGCTATTACACTCCAAAGGAATTACCATTGGCAAAATTCCTTCCGGCGAAATAACAAATCTTCCGTACTTACAACAAATGGCACAAACATTTCCTCACATTATACTCTCTACGGGTATGTGTACTATGCAGGAAGTAAAAGATGCCTATAGCCTATTAGTACAATCGGGTACACAGCCTGATAATATAACCATCTTACATTGTAATACAGAGTACCCAACGCCCATGCAGGATGTTAACCTTACAGCCATGAACACCATTGGCAAAGAGCTTAATGCTCCCATTGGTTATTCCGATCATACACTTGGTATCGAAGTGCCTATTGCCGCCGTAGCCTTGGGTGCAACAGTAATAGAAAAACATTTTACGCTGGATAGAACAATGGAAGGCCCCGATCACCGGGCATCCTTAGAGCCTCATGAACTAAAAGCTATGGTAAGCGCTATTCGTAATATCGAGCAGGCTATTGCCGGCAACGGTATCAAAGAGCCCAGTGCTTCCGAAGCAAAAAATATGGCCATAGCCCGTAAAAGCATTCACCTTAAACATGCATTGCAAAACGGCCATATATTAACAGCAAACGACCTAATAATGAAAAGGCCGGGTAACGGCATTTCACCCATGAAATTACAATCGGTAGTGGGCAAAAAACTAGTTACCAATTTACCGGCCGAGCACTTATTATTGTTAACCGATATAATTTAATTTTTTTGTCACCAGCTGTATAGCCTTGATTGAACTTTACTTGCGACGCTCCGTTCAACTGTAGTAATTCTATTGGGCATTTTGCAGCATCCCTAACTTGTTTCGGGAATTCTGTTCGCTAATCAGCATAACCTCTACTTATAAATATATTTCCGTCTTGTACTCCATAACCTTACTCACCAGTTCCCGGGCCGATTACAGTATATACAAACCATTGCTGCATTTGTTGCAACAAGATCCGGCTATTAACTTACAAATTGTTGCCTTTGGCACGCATACGTCCAAGGAATATGGTAATACGGTTGATGCTATTCGCAACGATGGGTTTACTGTAACCCGTGAGTTAGATTTTGTATTAGACGGTACATCTCCCGCTACTATTGCACTTTCCATGGCGAAAACAATGGAACAGTTTAGCATAGTGTGGCAACAACTTAATAGTAACCTAATTATTTGCTTGGGCGATCGTTACGAAATGTTTGCAGCCGTTGCCGCCAGTATTCCCTTTGCTATACCTGTAGCGCATATTCATGGTGGCGAAACCACCTTGGGAGCAATGGATAATATATTTCGCCATAGCTTAACACATATGGCCAATATTCACTTTGCCGGAACCGAAAAATATAAAGAACGCATTATAGAACTTACAGGATATCATACTCATGTTTACAATACTGGCGCACTAAGTATCGATAACCTGGTAAATATTCCCTTGTTATCAATCACCGATTTTAAAGAGCGCTTTGGTGTTGATATGAATAAACCCACCATACTTACTACTTTTCATCCCGAAACAGTTTCGTTTGAAAAAAACGAAGTATATGCCGGGGAATTGGCAGATAGTTTTACGGCACTGGCAAAAGATTTTCAAATAATTATTACCATGCCTAATGCCGATACAATGGGCAATGTAATACGTGATGCCATGCAAAAAGTAGCACTTCAAAACCCTGATAAAATTTTTGCTTTTGAAAACCTGGGGACGGTAGGTTATTTAAGTTGCATGAAACATTGCGCCTTATTATTGGGTAATACTTCTAGCGGCTTTGCCGAGGCTTCTTATTTTCCCAAATGGGTAATTAACCTGGGTAATAGACAGGATGGACGATTAATTACTGATAACATAAAAACAATTCTGGTTAAAAAAGACCTGATTGTTTCCACTGTAAAGCAATTGTACCAACAAGCCCTCCCTACTATTAACCAGCCTTACGGTGATGGCAACGCTGCATTGCATATGCATACATACATTAAAAAATACTTACAAGTCCTATCATAAATTATACGCTTATCATGCAACAATTAGCTAAACATATCATCAACAAAAATGAAAAAGTAAGAGGCGCACTGGCCAAGCTGGATACATTGGCTTCAGATGCTATCTTATTTGTGGTGGATGATGATAATAAATTAATTGGCTCTTTAACCGATGGTGATTTAAGAAGAGGGTTTATAAAGAATTTAGGATTTGATGATGCGATATTAGATTTTATACAAAAAAATCCAATATCCATTACCCGTAATAAATACAGCTTACAACAATTAGAAGAGTACAAGAAAAAGAATTTTAAAATAATTCCTATTTTAAACGAAGATGGAGTAATTACCGACATTCTTAATTTTAGATTACAACAAACTATTATACCTGCCGATGCTGTATTAATGGCGGGTGGTAAAGGCAAACGTTTATTACCATTAACTGCCAATACACCAAAACCATTATTAAAGGTAGGCGACAAGCCCATTATTGAATACAATATTGACCGTTTAATTAATGTGGGTATAAAAAAAATTAATATCAGCATTAACTACCTAGGCGAGCAACTGATTAGTTATTTTGGCGATGGTACCCATAAAGGTGCCGCCATCGAATATGCAAAAGAAGATCAACCACTGGGAACCATCGGTTCTATACACTTGGTCAATTCATTTGAGCATGACGACATTTTAATCATGAATAGCGATTTACTCACCAATATTGATTTCGCTGATTTTTATAACACGTTTAAAGAGTCCGGAGCAGATATGGCTGTTGCCGCCACATCTTATCATGTAGATGTACCTTATGCAGTACTGGAAGTATGCGACAATAACTTTGTTACCTCCTTAAAAGAAAAGCCACGTTATACCTACTACTCTAATGCGGGTATATACCTGATAAAAAAAGAATTACTAACGCTGATTCCTAAAAACGAGTTTTACGATGTACCCGACTTGATGGATGCCATACTAAGCAGCAACAAAAAATTAGTTACGTATCCCATTACCGGCTATTGGTTAGATATTGGCAAACACGAAGATTATAAAAAAGCGCAGGAAGATATAAAACATCTAAAATGGTGAATACCAATCTGAAAATATTATATGTTATTCCTGCGAGAGGCGGCTCTAAAGGTGTGCCAGGTAAAAACATAAAGCCACTTGCAGGTAAGCCCTTGATTTATTATTCCATTGAGGTAGCAAGGCAATTGACAACAGATGAAAATATTTGTGTTACAACCGACGACTTAATGATAAAAGAAGCGGTAGAGAAAACTGGACTACATGTTCCTTTTCTTCGTCCAGAAAATTTATCTACAGATACCGCCACAAGTAATGATGTTATTTTACATGCACTTAATTATTATGAGCAAAAAGGATTTTTTTTTGACTTAATCGTTTTATTGCAACCTACATCTCCGTTTAGAAAACTTAAAGATGTAGAAAATGCATTTGCCATGTGGACAAGTAATTTAGATATGGTTGTAAGCGTAAAAGAAACAAAGTCAAATCCTTATTACTTATTGGTAGAAGAAGACGAAGAAGGATACTTACAAAAATCTAAAAAAGGAAGTTTTACAAGAAGACAAGATTGCCCTACTGTTTATGAATATAATGGTGCAGTGTATTTAATAAATGTTGATTCATTGAAGCACAAAAAAATAAGTGAATTTTCGAAAGTTAAAAAAGTAGTGATGGATGAAAATTCATCAGTGGATATTGATACACCGCTTGACTGGATTTTTGCAGAAACTTTACTAGGTAATAATATCGTCTCTCTAAGTTCAAAATAATATAAGAAACTTGATACTTAAAAAGCTTTTCTCCCATACGATTATTTATGGTTTAGCACCTCAAATCCCTAAAATTGCAGGAATTTTATCCTTACCCATTATTAGTAAATATCTTTCAGAATTGGATTTTGGTGTAAATGGTATCATTATTTCTATTGTTGGAGCCATTTCTGTTTTAAGTACATTGGGTTTACGCATCATTTTGGTGAACACATTTTACAAAAATTCAGGTCAATATAAATGGGCTTGGAGACAGATTTATGGTTTTTTAATCCTTTGGAATTTAGTATATGCCGTTTTGCTGGCATTTATACTTTTCTTTTTTATTCCGTCGGAGGCAAAACAAAACCAATGGGAAATTATTTTACTTAACGTACTGCCCATTGTATTTTTTGGCCCAACGGCCACCCTTTGCAGTACATACTACCAATTAAAACAAAAACCCATGCAAATAGCCACCCGAACCATGGTATTTGGTGGCTTAACAGTATTATTAAATATCTATTTTATAGCATTCCTCAAAATGGGTTATATGGGTTGGTTTTTATCTACCTGTATTAGCAGTATGTTAACCAATATCTCCTATTGGATTCCGCTAAATAGAAGCCTGGGAATGTCGCCCATATTTAATTTTAAATGGCGATTAATAAAAAAAAACCTTTCCGTTGCTTTGCCAACAGTACCGCATTATTATTCAGGTTATTTACTAAACAGCTCCGACAGAATGGTGATGAGCTTTTTAAACGTTCCTACGGCAAATGTGGGTATTTATAATGCCGCTTATACAGTGGGTAATTTAATGCAGCAGGTAGGTATGGCATCGGGATTAGCCATAGGTCCATTGATGTATGAAGCATACAAAAAACAAAATGAGCAAGCCGCACGTAATCTTACTTTTATATTGCAACTAGCTTTTTTTGCTATAACTTTTATTTCGTCTATCTGGTTAAAAGAAATATTTTTCATTCTCATAAAAAACGAAACGCTGAATAAAGCTTATCCTTTAGGAATCATTATTGTAATGGCATACAATTACAGACCAATGTATTTTGGCACAACAAATAAGCTTATGTACTTGGAAAAAACAAAACTTCTTGTAAAAGTGACTTTTGTAGCTGGATTAATTAATGTGTTACTTAACCTTATTTTCATTCCCATTTGGGGATATAAAGTAGCAGCTTACACTACTTTTATTGCATTAATGTACATGGGGTATGCAGGTTACTTTTTCAAACAATTTAAACAAAATAACAGCGTCAAATTTTATCCATTTTTATGGATTACACTTACCGTTTTATTAACCGTTTTAGCGACTTTACTTGTAGAAGCCCATTTAAGTATTAAAATTTTGTCTACCATTTTAATATCACTCATTTCTCTTTTATTTATTCGTAAATTTAATACCCAATTAAAATGACAAGGCAAGAATGTGTTGAGTTTCTGAAGAATGTAGAGAAAGAGTTTCCAGTAAATACTTGGTCAATTGATGGTATAGATATTTGGCCTTTAATAAAAACAGACCTTTTCTTCCTTTGGTTTAAGAAAAAAGATGATCCAAATGTTTTAACTGTCTACAAGAAACCAAGAAAACTAAAAAAAATATTTAATTTATTAAAGTCCATTCTCCACCTTATTATTTTAAAAACAAAAAAATCTAAACATATTGATTATTTATTTTCAGGAGCGCATTCTCATAGAGTAAACCTGGATAATGTATTTATTAACAGGTTTTACCAGCCCATTATGGACGCTGCAAAAAAATCTAATAAAAATTCTATTGTAGTAGAATACTCCGAAATGGTAAAATCTGAAAACTATGGGGAGTTAAAAAATTTACTTTTTTTACATGATTATCTCCCCGCCGTTAAGCTTTTAAAAAAAATTAGCATAAAAAAAAATCATATAAGCAATGTAACAGAACTGAATACATGTTTACAAAAAGTAAGAGAAAAAGGTTTAATTAATGTTGATTATGAAACATACTTTTTAAGAATAATTGACCAAATTAATAATATTAAAATATATAAGTACATTTTTGATATTATATTAGAAAAGTATAATCCAAAATTATCTATGGGCCTTTGTTATTACAATATACCCATGTATGCTTTAAACCTTAGTAGCTATAACAAACAAATTCCAAGTGTTGATATGCAGCATGGCGGGCAAGGAGAGTTACATGTTTCTTACTCGGGGTTTATAAACACCCCTATTTCAGGTTATAATATTATGCCTAAATATTTTTGGTGCTGGGATGAGACATCTGCTCGAGAAATAAAAATGTGGTCAAGTCATCAGTCATTCCATCAGGTAATTGTAGGAGGAAACCCATGGCTTAGTTATAATAAGTTTAAAGAACAAGCAAAAGAATTATCAACAAAAAAAATAATTCTTTACACGCTACAGTTTAACGAGCTTGATGAATTTATTAAACAAGCCATCGCCCAAACACCTTCAGAATACATTTGGTGGTTACGGATGCACCCACGCAAAACCGAAGGAAAGAATAAAATTATTGAAGAACTAAATAAAGATAATTTACTCCACAAGGTGAATATAAATGAAGCCACCACTTTTCCGCTACCACTTATTTTATTAAAAACGGCTGTTCATATAACCAAATATTCAGGTTCAACAATTGAAGCAGCGCAAATGGGAGTACCAACTATTATTATTGATGCGGTGGGGAAAAAAATTTACAACGGTTTAATATCAGAACAAAAAGCAATTGTTTTAGAAGAGTTTAACGCAGAATGTCTTCTAAAATCAATTAGTACTATAAAAGAAAAAATTGTACCTCCCACCAATAACAATACAACAAGGGATTTTGTAGCACAACTTAACGATTTAATACTATCAAATGTTTAATAAAATTCTACGCAAACTAAAAGATAAACTAGACCTCTTAAATTATATTTCTCCCGGTGTAAAAATAGGTAAGGATGCTTACATTAAGGGATCTAAAATTTCTGGTAATATCAATCTTGGAGCCAGAGTTAGATTATACAAAGTTGATATGTCTGGTCATATTGAGATAGGAGATAATACCTCAATCTGGGGACCCAATACTGATTTATATGCCAAGATTAATAAAATAAGTATTGGCAAATTTTGTTCGATTGCTCGGAATGTTTCCATCCAGGAATATAACCATAAGTATTCTCGAGTAAGCAGTCACTTTGTCAATCAAAATGTTTTTGACGGAAAAAACGAGAAAGATATATATTCAAATGGAAATATAGAGGTAGGTAATGATGTGTGGATTGGAGCTCATTCAATAATTCTATCTGGTTCTACAATTGGACATGGTGCAATTATAGCTTCAAATAGCGTTGTAAATGGGAATGTTCCTCCTTATGCCATAGTTGGTGGGTCTCCTGCTAAAGTTATTAAATATAGATTTGATCCCAATATTATTGCTACACTTTTGGAGTTAAATTGGTGGGACTGGAGCTTAGAAAAAATAAAAAATAACAAATCTCTATTTTTAAATGAATTTTTGAATGAGAATAGCTTTACATCTATAAAATAAAAAGGACTAATAAATTATGTTAATAAGTGTCATAATTCCTACATACAATGTTCAAAACACAATAGAAAGAACACTTGAAAGTGTATTTAACCAAGAATACAAGAATATAGAAATTTTATGCGTAGACGATGGCTCTGCCGATAACACAGTTGAAATACTAAAAAAATATATCCCAAAAATCAGAATACTGATTCAGGAAAACAAAGGAGCATCTGCAGCAAGAAACTTGGGAATATTAGAAGCCAAAGGAGAGTTTATTCAATTTTTAGATGCAGATGATGTCATTTTACCTAATAAGATAAAGCATCAAGTAGCTTTACTTAGCAAAAATAAGAATCAAGAAATATACTTTATTGCTGCAAGTAGTTATATATATGGTTCAAAAAAAACAATAAAAACTGTCGCAAAAGATATTTGGGAGGGGTTATTACTCGTCAAACTTGGGAATACCTGCTCAAACCTTTTTAGTAAAAAAATTATTAATGATATTGGTTTATGGGATACAAAATTAAAAAGTTCGCAAGAATATGATTTGATGTTCAGGATAGTAAAAAGGAAGCCTCTTGTTTTAATTGATGAAACGCCAAATACTGTTATTTATCAAACGCCCAATTCAATATCCTCTATAAAACGTGATTTCAATGACCATAATTTTTTTAGAGGCTACGCACGTATTAATGATGTTGCTGAATACATGAAGAAAAATGAGGTGTGGAATGAATATTACCAAAGTTTGTATTTTCAAAAATTGTTTCAGTTAATTAAGTTTTTATATAACGATTATCCTGAAGAGGCGATTAAACTCTTTCATTCTGATATTCCTAAAAACTTTTTACCAAGTAAGAAATTAAACTCCCTAGCATACATTTGTGCATACAAAATTTTAGGGTTTAAAAAAATACAAAAATACAAAAACTATCTCAAGAGGTTAAAGTTTTAGAAAACTCATATCTCTATTTTCTTTTAAAATCATAATATAATTGGTTGTGCTCAATGATTATAGAAATATATTGCTATAAAATGAGATAGCATATCAGAATTTCCTATTCCTCTAATTTAAAAGTGCCTATATTCTAATATTGAAATTTAAGACAAAAAATTATCTCTGATTAAAAAAGAAAAGGTATAAAATAGTAACCAATTTGTTTCATAAGTATATCACTATTTAACATGTATCAAAAGATACTTTTCATTATTCCAAGTTTAAATTACGGCGGTGCAGAAGTGTTATTAGTACAGCAAGTAAAGTGGTTAACAAATAAAGGTAATGTACCTTACATTGCCATTTTATCAAAAAAAATTGATTCGGAATTAATAAAAGAATTAGGGTTACCTGAAGATCATCTGATTATTCTTAACTCACCGAGTTCTGTATTAAATAGCCAATCAATACTTTTTGCAATAAAACAACGGTCATCGTTAATCAATTTTGTAAATAATTTTAAAATACAAAATATTATTGCGCATTTGCCACTTGCACATTGGTGGGGTAGACTTATAAAACGAAAACTTCCTGGTACTTATTTATTAGTCTACCATCATTCTATGCAATATCAGGCAAACCCCTTAAATACAAAAACAAAAATAATATTCAATAATATACAAAAGAGACTTGCAAAAAAAACCGATGATGTTTCAATATGCATTTCTAATGCTGTCAAAGAAAATATAGCAGCCCATTTTATATTAAATAATCCTATAGTATTATTTAATGCTGTCCCGAATCAAAGTTTAGTTCCATTAGCAAAAGATAAAACTAATGAACACACTTCCACTTCTATTATTAAGATTGTAATTCCAGGCCGCTTGCATCCTGCAAAAGGACATTTATTCTTTTTGAAAGTATTTAAACAGTTAATCCAGGATTTAAAAACACCTATAAAGTTAACAATCGCCGGCGGCGGACCTTTAGAAGGTGAAATCGACAATTATATTAAAAAAAATGGTTTGCATAATAATGTGACGGTTACTGGATCTCTTCCAAACAACTCGATACTTAAAGAGATGGCAAACTCGCACTTTGTCATCATTCCTTCCATTTCAGAAGGTCTCGGCATTGTTGCGATTGAAGCATTGATGTTAGGCAAAACAACTATTTCTTCCAATACAGGCGGACTCAAAGAAATATTTGTACATGGTAAAAACGGTTATCTTTTTCAATCGGAAGATTATAGCGCTTGTTTAAGTACAATGTATCATGTATTATCAAATATTTCAACATCTATTTTAGACCCTGCAATTTTGAGAGACGATTATCTAACTAGGTTTTCTTTCGATGTCTATATGGAAAATCTAACCAGATTATTAAAAAAATAATTAATGGAAATTTTAAAAAGGATATTTAAAATTTTGCTTTTAGGACTTCTATTCTGCAAAAGCCATACAAGTGAAGCTCAAATCAAAGAATTTATTGAAATTAAAAATATTCTTAAAGATGAATTAAAGCGAGCTGATATTAAAATTTTGGAATCTGAAATTGCACTAACAAAAATAGACAAGGGCGATTTACATAAATATGATCTTAATGATAAACCCATAGACGCTTTTTATATTAAAAGTAATGATAGATTAATAGATATAAAAAGTGAGTCCATAGCAGGGCTACGCAACGGAGCATATTGGTATCTACAGCAATTAGGATTCAGGTATTACTTTCCTGGAGAGAACTGGACTTATATCCCTGATATTAAAACTCCCTTTTGGGAAGTAGAAAAAACAATTTCTCCTTCATTTTTGCATCGTCGTATATGGTATGCGTACGGTACCGGATCAAAACAAGCAGACCAAGACTATAAAAAATGGTTTCAGGCAAATATGTTAGGAGGAGAAGGAGTTAATACGGGACATTCGTATGATGGTATTGTTAGTAGAAATAAAAGTGTGTTTTTGAATCACCCTGAATATTTCGCACAAAAGGTATCTAAAGGCACTATTCCTCGTCAGCCCAAATTTGATGTAAGTAATGAAGCACTTGTTCAGTTAGTAATAAAGGATGCGTTTTCGCAAATTGAAGCCAGCTTAAAAAGGACAGGAGTCCTTCCAGCTATGATTTCCATGGACCCTTCAGATGGAGGAGGTTTTGCCACTAATGCCGCAGCATTAAAAATTGGCAGTCCATCTGAGCAAGTATTTTATTTAGCAAATAGGGTGGCTATTGAAGTTAAAAAGAAGTATAACGGCGTAAAAATTGGATTATATGCATATAACTTCCATGCAAATCCTCCATTGTTAAAACTTGAATCAAACATTGTAGTTTTAATTGCGACAACAATGAGTCAATCAAAATTTCGTTTGAATGAGTTGATTGGTTTATGGCAAAAAAAAGGCGTTTCACTAGGTATAAGAGATTATTTAGGAGTAATAGCCTGGGACTGGGATATGCCAGGGAAACCAAACGGCGCAAAAATTTCATATGTAAATAAGATTAAAGAATTTTACGCCGCAGGTAGTAAATATTATTCTGCTGAAACCAATAATGGATGGATAAGCAGAGGGCTTGGACATTATATCGCCGCTAGTTTACTTATGAATATAAATAGTGATATTAATCAATTAGAGCATGAGTTTTATGTGAATATGTTTGGTAAAGCTAATCAACATATGAAAAAAATGTTCTCTGCTTGGCTAACTTCAGAGACCATTCCATTAGATGGGCAATTATACGATTGGTTTAATTTAATAAAAGATGCCGAGACAATAGAACAGGACAAAAAAATTAAGCGAAGATTTTTAGATATTAAAAAGTATCTACACTTTGTTGTATTATATAAAAAATGGCGCATGAGCAATGCCGAAAAGGAGTTAATTGCTCTTTTAAATTATTGTCATAGAATAATCGATAAAAATATAGTAGCCAGCTATGCGCTTACCAGAAGAATTGCGATCACATCCAAAATAAATGGAAAATTAATACAACCAAATAATCCAACTGAAATATGGAAAACCAATAGTACAACCTTAACTAACGAAGAAGTAGAAGCAAATTTCGATGCTGCATTTAAGGGTCTCAATAAAAACGAAAGAAACACTCTTACAACAATGCCAGAACACTTTAGCATAAAGTTATTTGATACTGGCTCAAAAACAAAAAAACTTTCAAGCTCCTCCGCAATCACAGCAAAAGTACAATTGAGGGGCATTCACAGAGTAATCATAAATGTCCCTACTGACAATAAAAATATTGCTATATTTTTAAAAAATGGATTAATAAAAAGTGGTAATTATAAATCACTAATTGTTAAAGTTTATAAATATGTAAGTGACATCGTTTTGAATAACGAAAACATATTGTTTGAAGAAGTTGTAGACGCAAGATCAGAAAAAACTATTTTATTAAATACACTTGAACCTGGAAATTATATTGTACAAATAGATGATGCAAAAAGTGGTTTTACACTTGGTTTTACAAATAATATTGCATTCGGAATTTTAGTAGGAAATAATAATAAAATTTTTACACTTATTCGAAGTCAATTATATTTTAATGTTGACGAAAATATTTCTTTATTTAAAGTCAACAACAAGGGTGTAGTTACATTAATTAGCCCTACGGGAAGAATAATAAACCTACAAAAAAAGACAGGTATAACAGACATTCAAGTTTTAAAGAATGAAATAGGTTTATGGCAAATTAAGGATCAGAGAGGTGAACTTTCTATATCAGGCATTTTACCATTGGTGAGTACAGAGCAAACTTTACTTTCGATTCCCTAAATTCTAAATATGAATAAAAAAGTACTATACATTTCATACAATGGTATGACAGACCCCCTTGGTCAATCGCAAGTATTGCCTTATGTAACAAATTTATCTAAACAAGGATTTGACATCACATTGCTAAGTGTTGAGAAGAAAGAAAAACTTGCAAAAGAAGGAGAAGCAATAAAAAAAATAATGGACACATTTGGTATCAATTGGGAGATACTAATTTATCATAATAAAATTCCATTCATATCAAAAATCTATGATCGAAGTATTTTAAAAAGAAAAACTATTTCGCTCTACAAAAAAGAAAGATTTGATCTAATTCATTGCAGAAGTCATATTGCGGCAGAATTAGGATTACTGCTTAAAACCAAGTTTAATGTTCCATATATTTTTGATATGAGGGCATTTTGGCCAGATGAAAAAAAAGAAAGTAATCATTGGCCTATATCAAATCCATTTTACAGACAAGTATATGCTTTTTATAAAAGAATGGAACGTCGTTTTTTAGAAACTTCAGATGCAATAGTTGTATTGACCAACTCTGCTAAAAAAGAAATATGTTCATGGGGAATATATCCTGATATAGAAAAAAAAGTCACTGTTATTCCATGCTGTGCAGATGTACAACACTTTTCTGTTGACAATATAAATATTGAATTAAGAAGCAAACTAGTTGATAAATACCAGTTGATGAATGCTTCACCTGTAGTTTGCTATCTTGGCTCAATAGGAGAAGTCTATGGTATTAATGAAATGTTGATGTTTTTTGATGAGCTAAAAAAAACAAACTTAAATGCTAGATTCTTGTTCTTCTCTAAAGAGCCTGCCGACTTAGTATTAAAAAAAATCAGCGTATTTGAGAATATAAAACCAAGCGACATTGCAGTGATATACGTTAAGCGGGAAGAAATCCCAACTCATTTATCGCTTTGTTCTTTTACGATTTTTTTTTATAAACCAACATTTTCCAGAATAGCTTGTTCGCCAACAAAATTTGCAGAACTAGCTAGCTTCGGTTTACCTGTAGTATGTAATAGTGTTGGAGATTTAAACAAGGATTTTTTATCAGGACTACCAATTGAAGTAGTAGAGAACCTAGATGAAAAAACAATCAGAACTTCAGTGAAAAAAATTACTTCTCTAGTAAATCAAAACAACGATTTACAAAAGTTTGCAGAAAGAGAATTTGATTTAAAAAATGGAGTTGAAAAATACAATCGCATTTATAATTTACTTACCAAAAAATAATATCAGTGAAAATATTAATAACAGGTTGCGCAGGATTTATTGGTAGCCATGTATGTGAGCAACTTATTAAAAATAGTCATACAGTAATCGGGATTGATAATTTCGATAATTTTTATGACATAGAAATCAAGAAAACTAATCTAAGTTGGTTAATAAAGCAAGATAACTTTAAGTTCTACCAAATTGACATAACAAAAACCAAAGAACTAAGTGAGTTAACCGAAACAGGAGTAGATGTAGTAGTTCATCTAGCAGCAAAAGCAGGTGTTAGGCCTTCAATTGAAAAACCTTTAGACTATATATCTGTAAATATTACAGGCACTTACAACATTCTAAACTATATGCGAACAAACAATATTTCAAAAATTGTTTTTGCATCATCCTCATCTGTATATGGAGATAGTACACCAGCGCCTTATAAGGAAACGGCAACAGTAGACTTTCCTATTTCGCCATATGCATTTACAAAAAAATCCGGAGAATTATTATTATATAACTTTCACCACCTTTACAATTTCAACACAATTATGCTTCGCTTTTTCACTGTATATGGTCCGCGGCAACGACCTGATCTTGCTATTAATAAATTTTTTACGGCAATTGAAAATAATGAAAAAATACAAGTATACGGAGACGGTAACACCCTGAGAGATTATACCTATATTAGTGATATTGTTTGTGGTATCATTAAATCAATTGAACTAGTGTCCAATTCTGGCCCCATTTATGAAATAATAAATTTAGGTAATAATAAACCTACTAAACTGCTTGACTTAATCGCAACAATTGAAAAAGTTGTGAATAAGAAAGCTCTTTTAGAATTTATTGAAATGCAGGCAGGGGACGTTAAAATGACATGTGCAGATACAAGTAAAGCATTAAAGCTGTTAAACTATACTTCCAGTACCTTAATGGAAGAAGGACTAAAAAATTACTATGCTTGGAGAAATAAGAATGTATAACTACAACTTGACGATTATGAGACTAATAAAGATGTAGTTTCTTTCTTTTTATATTCAGCCGCATTTATAATGATTAATGCAACTAAAAAAAATGGTACACAAGGAGCCTTATACCGAACTAGTGACCCAAAATTATAAGAAGAAAATCCTACCGCAAATCCAAAAATTAATGCAAAAGTTAAACAAAAGGCAACCTCTTTGTTATTAAACGCAATTCGAAAAAAACCTTTCAATCCTTTTTTATAAAGTATGCTTAAAAAGAAACAAAAAATTATTGTGCTTTCTATTGCTGCTAATAACATAACAGGATTTTTTACTTCCCAAATATAAGGCCGGAAATATGTTACATTTACAGCTAATGGAAATTTAGACGCAAGGTTTAACGGACTATTAAAATTAACTTCCCCTAAATCATAAGCAGAGCCGGTTCTTACATTTGTCGCACCGCGTCCCGCCAAGGATGTTCGTGAATGATAATTCTGATAAACCTCGGCAGTTTCTATTAAATTTTCGAGAGAATATCGCTGCAACGATTCTCCAATTCTGTTCATGGCTAAAAAAGCTCCGGCGCCAATTCCAATAATTACAAAGGGCAGCAATAAAATTTTTAGTGCTTTATTTTTAATGGAATCTTTTAGAATAAAAAATGCATAAATAGCAATAGCCGCTATCAAAGCCAAGGAGATATATGCTTTCAAATTAGTAATAATCAAAAAACTCAGCAATATCATGGCAGAATTACTGAGAATATTTTTTTTATACAAGAAAACATTTTGAATAGAATAAACGACTACACCCACGAACAAAAAACAAATACTATCTTTCATTATTCCCGAGCTCCAAAAAATTACACCAGGAATAAATAATGTAGCAAGAGCCAATGATTTATGTAATTTAGGAAAAAGTCTGAAAAATGAAAGAAACAGTAACCACTGCCCAATAAAAGTTAAACCAGAAAATAATAATGTACAAGCCCAAAAAGAATTAAAAGCAAACAGGTTAATGAAGCCCGCAATTTTTTGTGTTAAGATAGTTGCTGGTGAGCCGTGGGTTAAAACTTCCCGTGTAAATAATGCCTTCATCCCATCACCTGACATAAATGCATCAAATACATTTGAGGCACCATTAAAATACATAGTAGTATCACCACCTCCATAATAATAAACATAAATCCACCCAAAGCCCAGTCCGCAAAATAACTTTAGCAGTAACCCTCTTAAAAAATACTGACGTAATTTTAAATAAGGAATTTTATTAGAAAAGGCATACCCTATACCCATTATTATTAAAAAATAAAATAGGATTAAAATAAAATCAATTCCTGTAAGAGCAAACTTCATACGATTACCAAAATATTAAATATTGCGTTTGTTTAAAATTCTTCAAAAATAACACATTTCAAATAGTAGGTGCCATTTATTAGGCCATATAAATAAATCGCCTCCTTTTTAAGCAACAATTTTAGTATGAGTCTTAAAAATAATAAATCTAGTTATCACCATACTAAGTAATTTGGTTTATTAATTCAAACAATCCGATTTTTGCCAAACTATTATTAAAGAACAAATAGCACAATTATACATGCAAAAGAATATTCTTATTACCGGAGGAGCCGGGTTTATCGGTTCTAATTTAGCAATTAAACTTATAGAGAAAGGACACAATGTTAGGGTGTTAGATAATCTTTCAGCACAAATTCATGGTGAAAGCGCAGTGTTACCCGAAAAGCTTAAGGGGAAGGTTGAATTTGTAAAAGGAGACGTTACCAATAAAGATGATTGGGAAAAAGCTTTAGAAAATCAACACGTTATTATACACCTAGCCGCTGAAACAGGTACCGGCCAATCCATGTATGAAGTTCAAAAGTATGTTGACGTTAACATCAATGGAACAGCAATCTTGCTGAATTATCTGGTTAACAACAAACATAGCATTCAAAAAGTAGTAGTAGCATCGTCAAGAGCAATATACGGTGAAGGTAAATATGTTTGTAAGGAACATGGCATTGTTTACCCCGGCGATAGAGAAGAAAAAAACTTGTTAGCCAAAGACTATGATGCCAAATGCCCATACTGTGGTCAATCTGCTGAGCTTAGCGCTACGGATGAAAGTTCTAAAATTCACCCGTCCTCAGTTTATGGAATTACAAAGCAAAATCAGGAACAAATGGTTTTAAATGTTTGTAAATCTATAAAAATTCCTGCTGTAGCTTTCAGGTATCAAAATGTATATGGACCAGGGCAATCATTAAAAAATCCTTACACAGGTATTCTATCTATTTTTTCCACTCAAATAAGAAATGGTAATAACATTAACATATTTGAGGATGGTGAGGAAAGCAGGGACTTTGTTTTTATTGATGACATTGTTGATGCTACCATTTTAGGTATTGAAAAAGAAGAAGCCAATTATGAAGTTTTTAATGTAGGTAGCGGAAAACAAACAACTGTATTTGAAGTTGCTACGGCACTAAATAACCTGTACGAACAAAAGGTTAGTATTAATATTACGGGAAACTTCCGTCTTGGTGATATTAGACATAATTATGCCGACTTAGAAAAGATAAAAACAAAACTAGGCTTTACACCAAAATTTGATTTTGAAGAAGGAGTGGCACATTTTGCAAAATGGGTAGCATCACAAGATGTGGAGACGGACAGGTATAGTAAATCAATTGATGAAATGAAAGCAAAAGGACTATTTAAATAATTATGAATTTTATCTTTTTCTCTGCCAATAATTTTGTAAAAGAAGGTGGTGGCACTATAAGAATACTGGGTATAATAAATGAACTGGCGGAACAGGGACATGATGTTACACTCATTTCAAATGCACAAAAATTTGATTCATTTCACCCGGGAATAAAACATACATACCTTGATTTTACTATAACGTCGAAGCAAAAAAGGGTTATACAAAGTGTTTTAGCATTTTGTCCGGCAAAAGTATTAAACTTAATATACCAACCGCTTTTCAAAAGACTACAAGAGGTTTTTAAACCTTATAAAGGCGAACAAATATATTTTGGTGAATATATAGACAATAGCATTGGTTACTGGATGTTTAAGAATAAAATAATCGGAGGCTATATCAACGACCTTCATGGTGTGGCTGTTTTAGAGTTTGATTTTCAGTACAAATCAGCGAAAAGCATAAAAAGCAGAACATCCTTGTATTTAAAATATCTAGGTGCTAAATTTTTAGATAACAAGGTATTTAAGAACGCTGCAGGACTTATTTATGCCAGCAATGCTATGCAAAAATATTATTGGGATAGTATACCTGCTACCCAAAACATTAAGTCCTATATCTTACCATATGTGCTGGATAAAAAGCAACTAAATGCAGAAATAGATGTAGCACTGCAACAAAAATTACGTCAAGATTTCAATATTCAAGAGAATGACAAAGTAGTTTTTTTTGCAGGTGTGTTTAAGCAAACAGGCGGAGTTCCCGATCTTGTTAATGCGGTGGCGCAACTGAACAATTTAAATGTAAAACTTTTACTGGTTGGTGATGGTCCTAGTTTTGCAGAATGCAAAGAAATAATTAGGTCGAAGAATTTGCAAAATGTTTTTTTATTAGGCCGAATTGCCTATAAGGATCTCCGCACTTATCAAAGTATTGCTAATATAATTGTATGTCCTGACAGGCAAAATGTTTACTCTCAGTTAATCATACATGTTAAATACCTTGATGCATTGCTCTCAGAAAAAGTAGTAATAAATGGTGCCTTTGAAAGCGTGAAAGAAATTAATGAAAACGAAAAACTTTCATTAATGTTTACTCCTTCAGATGTCAACTCATTGAGTAAGGCTATAGATAAAGCCATAAAAAACGAGAAAACATTATTACAGCAATATAGTGGCAATATTGAATATGCTAAAGAACATTTAACTTACCGTACTGCTATTAATGTTTTAGTAACACCCAAGGTGTAGTTATAGTTGAGTAAATAACATTATAGTAATTATTACTTTTGAAAACCATTTATAAACCTATGCCCCGCATTTTACGTATACATAACCGCATTGTAATTGGTGGACCCACCTTAAATGTGCTAAACCTGACCAAGTATTTAGCACCGGGTTACGAAACCATGCTTATTGCCGGTGAAAAGGAAGACCATGAAAAAGATGCTACCGGACTGGCGCACGCTATGAATATTGACCCAGTGTTAGTTTCTGAAATGGGACGATCTGTTTCCGGTAAAAATGATTACGCCGCTTACAATCGCATTAAAAAAATTATTAAGGAGTTTAAGCCCGATATTGTACATACCCACGCAGCCAAACCCGGCTTAATTGGCCGTATGGCTGCTGCAAATTGTAAAGTGCCGGTTATTGTACATACTTTTCACGGCCATGTTTTTCACTCTTATTTTAGTAAAACTAAAACAAGGTTAATTATTAATACCGAAAGGTATTTGGCAACCAAAGCCAGCGCCATTGTAGCTATTAGCGAGCAACAGAAAAAAGAACTGGCACTTGATTTTAAAATAGCCAAAGAAAAAAAGTTTAGAATAGTACCCTTAGGTTTTGAGCTGGACAGGTTTATGCAAAACCTTGATGATAAACGCCGCCAGTTTAGAAACGAATTTCAGGTAGCCGATGATGAAATAGCTATTGGCATTACCGGCCGTTTGGTTCCGGTAAAAAATCACGAAGTATTTTTAAAAGGCTTAAGCCATGTTTTACAAAACACCAGCAAAAAAGTACGGGCATTTATAGTTGGCGATGGCGAAACCCGTAAACAACTGGAAGCTTGGGCTATTGCATTAAATATACCTTTTACGGCTGCAGGCGAAAACTTTGATGTTACCAAACCATTGGTTTTTACATCGTGGCGTGGCGATATTGATGTGATTAATGCCGGACTGGATATTATTACGCTTACTTCCTTAAACGAAGGAACACCGGTTAGTTTAATTGAAGCACAAGCTTCTAACAAACCTATTGTATCTACCCGTGTGGGTGGCATACAGGATATTGTTATTGAAAACGAAACGGCACTTTTGTCAAATATTCACGACCAGCAACATTTTTCTGATAACCTTTTGCAATTGGTACAAAACGATGATTTAAGACATCGCTTAGGTAGCCGGGGCAGCGAATGGGTTACACAAAAATTTAGCGCACAACGTTTGGCTAATGATATGGATTATTTATATCAGGCTTTGTTGCGTAAGAGAAGGATTCACGGTAGGTAAACCTCACCCCAGCCCTCTCCTAAAGGAGAGGGAGCTGAACCCTTTAAAGCTGAAATTCATAAATTGTTTTTAGGGCACTTGCACAATGCTCAATAGAATTACTGAACGATGCAGTGAGTGACACAACAGGCGATGATAGTAGTAATGCAGTTGATAAATTAAAAAGTAAAAAATCAAAAGGGTAGGACTCTACAAATTTTGGACATTAAAAAACCCCTCCTTGGGAGGGGCTTGGGGAGGCCATAACCACTTAGTAATAACCGTAAACTACCATCAACCAAAACCATAGTTTTATTTTTAATAGTTTTGTAGCATCATGTTTAATTTATTTGGGAAAAAGAAACCCACTACCCCATTCGATTTTTCTTTATTGGGTACCGATATGCACTCGCACCTGTTACCCGGTATTGATGATGGCGCTACCGATTTAGAAAACAGTCTGGAGCTAATTAAAGGCCTGCATAACCTTGGGTACAAAAAATTTATTACTACCCCGCATATCATGGCGGGTATGTATCATAACACTCCCGAAATTATTAACGACCGCCTGGCCTTGGTTAGACAAGCGTTGGAGCAACATAATATTCCGGTTACCATACATGCAGCCGCCGAATATTTTTTAGATGAACATGTGGAAGAACTGCTGCAAAAGAAAGAACCGTTATTAACCGTTAGCCAAAACCTGGTACTTACCGAGTTTTCGATGGCGCAACCACCCATGAACATTAAGGACATCTTGTTTGAGATGCAAATGCAGGGCTACCAACCTATTATTGCCCATCCGGAACGTTATACTTACCTTATACAGAACAAAAATTTTTACAACGAGCTTAAAGATATCGGCTGTTATTTTCAGCTAAATATACTTTCGCTTTCCGGCGGATACGGCAAAGTGGTTAGCGAGCTGGCCCATTACCTGTTAAAAAACAATTTTTACAATTTGTTGGGTACCGATTTACATCACCTGCGCCATTTAGATGCCCTGCATAATCCTGCACTGGCCGATTCAATTCATAAAATACTAGCTGACAATCAGTTACTTAATCAATCTTTATAGCATTTGGGCTAATGTGAACATCACGTTAAACCTTGATAATTATTAAACCTTTGCTTGCCGGTAATGTAAAAAGTCGTAAATTTGGTCAACTAAATTGACGATATATGGCAGATAAGAAGTTTAACGAGATGTTGGTTGACAATGCGGATTTCTTAAAACCTTTTGCTGTTAATCTGACCAAAGACACAGAAACTGCAAACGATTTATACCAGGAAACATTATATAAGGCATTAGCCAATCACGAAAAATACAATTCGGGTACAAATATTAAGGCATGGTTATTTACCATCATGCGTAATATTTTTATTAACGATTACAGGCGTAAAGCTAAACGCAAAACTATTTTCGACAACACGGCCGAAGATTACCTGATTAACATGAAGCAGGTATCGGTTGACAATAGCGCCGAAAGCAGTATACGTGAAAAAGAAATTAAACAGGCTATTAACGAGTTACCGGAGATTTTTAAAACCCCCTTCATGCTTTATTTTGAGGGTTATAAATACCAGGAAATTGCCGAATACCTGCACGAGCCATTGGGTACCATTAAAAGCCGTATCCACTTTGCCCGTAAATTATTAAAAGAGCAATTGCATCGTTTTGCATAAACGTTTTATAAACCCCTCCAACAGAGGGGTTTTTTAATGCCCAAATTTTAGGGTCCTTACTGTTTTTGAATTTTTCATTTTCACTTTTTACTTTTTAATTTATCAACTGCATTACTACTATCATCGTCTGTTGTGTCACTCACTTGTGCTGCAACAATTCTATTGGCCATTTTGCAGTACCCCGTATTCTAATCGGGGCCGTTCGGTAATTCTATTGGGCATTGTGTAATACTCCGTATTTTATGCAAGCGGCCGGTATGGTAAGATTTCGTTTCGTGAGACACGAACCGAGGCTTCGAGGTTCGGAGTCTTCGTCACCTCGACCATCGGGAGAGGTCTCCCACCTAATAAGCGGTATCTTTTTATTGCAGGAGTTCCCTCGTTTTACTCGAGATGACGACTCTGCCCTTCACTCGGCACCTGATTCCTTCGATACGAGTAATGTTTTATGAATACTCCCATTAACATATCAGCCCATTATCACATCACCATATTAGTATTCCATTTCTTTTCTTTTTCCGTTATGCAAAATGCGGTAATACTTGCCCTTTTCAATTAACAACCCCTCTGACTTTTTATTGGGAAAACTTTTTGAGTAATCTCTTGGATGCTTTACGTCAATACCAATTACTTTACCATTGTAAAGGCTATTTACTTTGGCTTGTAAAGTATGTCCAACAACTATAGCGTTTGCATTAAACTTAGCCAAACCAGCTTCCACATCCTGTTGCGATAAATTGTCTTTAAAATACCCTCTATACCAAGCAATGCCGGTTTTAGAAGATGTCAACAATTGCTCAACAGTTTTTCCAGGTTTAGGATAATAAGGTTTGTAATAATTGTTTTGTATAATTTGATTAATTGTATCTAAGGATAGGTTGTAAGCTGCTACTTGTGGAGAAATACCCCCGTGTGTAAAAAGTGTTCCATTAATTAGTTCTATTGTATTTTTTGTGGCCATCCACCTACCTAAAAATGAATGACTACTATACAATTCAAGTTGCGTTTTCTCTAAGATTGATGATATATGATAATATTTTGGTGAAGTAGATTCGTAATTCCCTTGCATGTTTTTTAACTCATGATTACCCAAAATAAAGTGAACATTTCCACCTTGTAATATTGCGTCTTGTTCCAGTTTGTAAATAAGCCATAAAACCTGTGTTGCCGAAAAGTCTCTGTCCACAAAATCGCCAAGTAAAACCAAATGTCCGGTTCCAAAAATCCAATTCAACTGTTTATCAACTACGTTATTGCTAATTAGAAAATCTATAAATGTTTTAAAACCACTCTCAATGTCGGAAATAGCCAGAATTTTGTTGGTATCCTGATAAGTATTTTCCGGAATCTTAAACGTATTACTGATGTTAAATTCAAACCCGGTCATGTCTAAAGGAAAATAACAATAAGCAGGTATTACGGCCGAAACACTATATTTTTTTTGGTCAACATAAAAGCCCTCAGTTTGGTTGCCCCTAATATAATGCACACTTATTGTACTGTCATTATTATAAAAAACATAAGGCCCGTCTTTATCCCATTTCATCATGGTCGGGTCTTCGCCGTAACGTAAACTAGCACCATGGTACAAACCAAATAGAGCACCAAATACTCCAAGAATTATAAAAGTTGCTACAATATGTTTTGCATACCGGACAATTCGTTTTTTCATTTTTTATCATTTCCACAAACGTATGCCCCTATGCATTTCCCAAAAAACAATTGTGATGTACGTATTATATTATGGAATAAACAGTAAGGTTCTAAATATATAGTACGTTCAACACATTTTAACATTCGTATAAACCGCTAAACCATATGTTCATCAAGTACTTTGTACAAACCTGCCAATAATTGTAGTTTTGTGTATGGCTTTTCCAACTCGCACAAAGAAAAAAATAGTAATAGCACTTCTCGCAATAGCACTTATACCAATAATATTTGCAACCTATCAGGTATTTTTTTCAGGTAATACATCGGTTAACTTTTTAGGTAATACTCACCCCTCACTTATTACACTTCTTGTTTGTTATTATGCGTTTTTATTATGCCTGGGTATATATTGGCTTACAAAACAACTTATTCGTATAGCAAACCTACAGACTGAAAAAACCAAAGCAGAACTCATGCTATTAAAAAGCCAGGTTAGTCCACATTTCTTTTTTAATATGCTTAATAATCTTTACGGCTTAGTAATAAAAGATGCTACAAAAGCGCAACAATTAATTTTGAAACTTTCTGATCTGATGCGTTATAGTATTTATGAAGGAGAAAAAGAAACAATTGAACTGCAACAAGAAATTGATTTCTTAAAGAATTATATCGAATTACATAAAATGCGTTATCATAAAAATATTAGTGTAACTTTTAACTATTCAGTAAATAAGAAACAAAAAATAGTTCCACTGTTGTTTATTATACTTTTGGAAAACGCATTTAAACATGGCGTTGAAAACCTGCTAGAAAGTGCTTATATAAAAATTGATTTAACCGGTACTCAGAATAGTTTAATATTTGTGGTTGAGAATAATTATAAAGAACAAGAGAGCGAACCCGGTGTAGGTTTAAAAAACCTTAAACGTCGACTGGAACTTATATACCCAAAACAACATACTTTATTAATTGAAAAAAGTAAAACTGTTTACCGAACTCAATTAACAATAAATAACTATGATAAAGTATTTAATTATTGAAGACGAGTATATTGCTCATGATATTATCAAATCTTATTGTGATTTGCTACCCGATATGCAATTGATGAAAAGTTGCTACAATGCTTTGGAAGCATTTGAATACCTGAATAAAAATGAAGTGGACTTAATTTTTTTGGATTTAAATATGCCCATATTAAAGGGCTTTGACTTTTTAAAAACACTTAAGAATCCGCCAAAAGTAATTGTAACAACCGCTTATAAAGAATTTGCACTAGAAGGATATGAGCATAATATTGCAGACTACTTACTTAAACCAATTAGCTTTGAACGGTTTTTAAAAGCAGTTAATAAAGCATTTAGTAGCAATACTGTTTTAGCTGAGAACAAAGTAACACCCAGCCGGATTTTTGTTCATAGCAATAAAAAATATATACAATTATATTTTTCTACTATTTTATACATTGAGGCGACAGGAAATTATACTAAAATAATAACTACAAGCGAAAATATAATTGTTAGGGAAAAATTTTCATCTTTTCTTGAGGAGTTGCCCAAGTCCGAAATTTTACAAGTGCATAAATCATTTGCCGTAGCTCAAGCACATATTAAAAGTATTGAAGGAAACCAGATTTTTATTGGTGAATATGTAATTCCTATAGGAAAAACATACAGATATAATATTATTAATTTGGTGAAATAAGGCTTTTTAGAAATTCAGGTTTAACCGTTTACCTTTTTCTAATCCACAGAGGTAAATTCATTTCTTGTTTTATCCATCATCGCTAAAAATTATCCATTAAACTGGCCTATGCCTCATGATACCTAAATGGTCATATTGTAGTATATTTCCGCATTATACAACTGTACAAAGCGGTTGCCTTTAATCAGCATGAACGTAGCATTATTTATTCCTTGTTATATTGATCAGTTTTATCCGCAGGTGGGTATTGCCACATTACAACTTTTAGAAAAATTAGGCGTTAATGTAAGCTTTCCTTTAAACCAAACTTGCTGTGGCCAACCTATGGCCAATAGTGGCTTTGCGGCTTTAAGTGGTCAGTGCGATAAAAACTTTGTCAACAATTTTGCCGATGCCGATTATATTGTTTCACCATCGGGTAGTTGTGTGTTACATGTAAAAGAACACCTGCATGATGACAACAGAAAAGCCGCCGCAGAAAAAATAAGAAACAATGTGTATGAGTTATCAGAGTTTTTGGTAGATGTATTACAGGTAAAAAATATTGAAGCCAGTTTTCCGCATAAAGTAGGTTTTCATGCCAGTTGCCACGGGCAGCGTGGTTTGCATTTATCCAGCATGAGTGAGTTGGTGGCTCCTACTTTTTCAAAACCCGCTCAATTATTACAACAGGTAAAAGGTTTAGAATTACTGCAACCTACCCGCCCCGATGAATGTTGCGGTTTTGGTGGAACCTTTTGTGTATTTGAAGAAGCAGTGAGTGTAAAAATGGGTAAAGACCGTGTAGCCGATCATGCACAAAACGAAGTGGAATATATAACCGGAGGTGATGTTAGTTGCTTGATGCATTTAGAAGGTATTTTAAAAAGACAGGGAAGTAAAGTAAAGACCATTCATTTAGCGGAGATACTGAACAGCAATTTGGAAATTAGTTAATTTGGAAATTTGATAATGAATTAATTCATCAAATACAGGGTTCATCCTCTCCTTGGAGGGGCGGTTTAAATACCTCTTCAAAATGAAAACACCGGGGTGGGTTGTTGAATAGAATTGGTGCGGCACAAGAGTGCGACGCAACCAAAGTTCAATCAAGGGTGGGACGCTGGGAACAAAAAATAAAAATACAAGTTGTATAAAACTTTTTAATAGGTAATGGGGCATACAGAAAAAATATTATCGCATGCGCAGGCATCGGAAAAATTTATAGCCAACGAAGCTCGTACCGATTGGCACGATGCAACATTGTGGTTTGTGCGACAGAAGCGTGACCGCATGGCGCATACATTACCCGAGTGGGAGCAGTTGCGGGAATGGGCATCGCAAATAAAAATGCACACGCTATCTAAACTGGATGAATATTTAATTGCTTTTGAAAAAAATGCACTAGCCAATGGTGTGCAAGTACATTGGGCTGCCGACGATAAAGAACACAATGAAATTATTTTACAAATTGCAAAAGATAATGCCGTAAAAAAAATTGTGAAAAGCAAGAGCATGCTTACGGAAGAATGTCATTTAAATCCGTACCTGATGCAACATGGTATTGACGTAATTGATACCGACTTAGGCGAACGCATTGTGCAATTACGTAACGAGCCACCCAGCCATATTGTACTACCTGCTATACATTTAAAAAAGCAGGATGTTAGCGATACTTTTCATGAACATTTAGGAACAGAGCAAGGCAATTACGATCCGCAATACTTAACACATGCGGCCCGTAAAGCTTTACGCAATGATTTTTTAACGGCCGATATGGCCATTACCGGTGTAAACTTTGCCGTTGCCGAGACCGGTGGTTTTGTTATATGCACCAACGAAGGCAATGCCGATATGGGTGCCCATGCAAACAAAGTACATGTGGCTTGTATGGGTATTGAAAAACTAATACCAACCAGTAACGACTTATCAGTTTTTTTACGTTTGCTGGCACGTAGCGCAACGGGGCAACCTATTACAACATACTCCACCCATTACTATAAACCACGTCCGCAACAACAAATGCATATTGTAATTGTTGATAATGGCCGTAGCCGACAATTAGGTAGAGAAGATTTTAGAAGCTCGTTAAAATGCATTCGCTGCGCGGCATGTTTTAATACCTGCCCGGTGTACAGGCGCAGTGGTGGTCATAGTTATCATACCGCAGTAGCAGGGCCCATTGGTTCTATCCTAAATCCAAATATGGATATGAAGGCTAATGCCGATTTACCCTTTGCCTCTACCCTATGCGGATCATGCAGTAATGTATGCCCGGTTAAAATTGATATACATAATCAGTTGTGGAAATGGCGACAAAAACTAAGCGAAGAAGGTTATGTAGCAACGGGCAAAAAAGTTGGGATGAAGGGAATGGCATTTGTATTTGGCAAACCTGCCATCTACAGATTTGCCGGTAAAGCAGCACGTATGGTGTTACGTATAATGCCGGGCTTAGCAAAAAGCAAAAAGTTTAACCCCTGGTACAAACAACGTGAAATGCCTGAAGCTCCCAAGCAAAGTTTTAGGGACTGGTATGTTAAAAACAAAAAGTAATGAGCAGCAGAGAACAAATATTAGCAGCAGTAAAAGCCAACAAACCCGAAGTTGCACCGGCCCCACCCGTGATGCAATTACATAATAGCACTGCTATACAATATAACAATGTGGTAGAACAGTTTACGACCATTGCAACATCTATTGGTGCAGTAGTACATTATACACCCAACCTAAATTTAATACAGGAAACTTTAGCACAACAATTACAAGAAGGGCAGCGTGTTGTTAACACTATTGCAAGCATAGGTATTGTTGATGCATCCATAAATATTACAACACCTGCCGAAACATTAGAAACAGTTGATGTTGCTTATATAAACGGTACACTGGCAGTAGCAGAAAATGCTGCTATTTGGGTAAGCGAACAACAAATGGTAAACAGAGCCCTACCCTTTATTTGCAAACAATTGGTAATAATTATTAGCGAAGAACAAATAGTAAATAACCTGCACGAAGCATACAGTGTATTAAATGTATCCGCCGATGGTTATGGAGCATTTATAGCAGGCCCATCAAAAACGGCTGATATTGAACAATCATTGGTTATTGGTGCTCATGGCCCATTGGGTTTAACTATTTATATTGTTGCCAACACTCAATAATTTTTGCAGGTTAGTGCAACCTGTTTACCTGCATTTTTGGCCTTTTTAGCTATTGCACAAAACTATATTGTTTTATATTTTTGTACACATTGATTAGCAGTACCAAATAAAAAACGAATGAAACAGGCCACCCTTTTAGTTATTAGCAGCATTTTTTTATTTTTTTCATTACAGGCACAACGCAGTAGCGACAACCCATACGATGAAGTAGATGACTACTCGGAAGGGTTTGCACGTGTAAAACTGGACGATAAGTATGGTTTTATAAACCAGTCGAAAAAAGAAGTGATTGAAGTGAAGTATAGGAAAGCCCGTGAGTTTAGTAGTGGTTTTGCTGCCGTAAGTGAAGATGGGAAAAGCTGGGGTTATATAAACACTTCGGGCAAAAAAGTGGTTGACTTTAAACTGGAAGATGCAGAAAGCTATTATAATAACTATGCCAGTGCCAAAAAGAATGGTAAATGGGGCGTACTGGATAAATATGGTAATACTGTTGTGGCATTTAAGTACGATGAAAGTATTTATATTAATCCAGCAGGTATAGGTCGGGTACAAGAAAATAAAAAGTTTGGTATTGTTAACTCAAATGGTAAATTGATTGTACCTACAAACTATGACCATATTCCTTCTTATCTATATTCAAGTGATAATATTACACATGCCCAAAAGGATGGCAAATGGGGGTACATTAATATTACCAAGGGCAAAACAATTATACCTTTTGACTATGACGAAGCCAATTCATATAATGAAGGGCTTTTCCCGGTTAAAAAAAATGGCAAATGGGGTTATGTAGATGCAGATAATAAAGTGATTATTCCATTTATGTACTATGACTGCGGCATGTTTCATGGAGGTGAAGCAAAAGTGTACACCTCGCAGAAAACTCTTTTGGGCGGTGGAGATTATATTTTTATTAATAAAAAAAATGAAAAATTAGGACCTGGCAATTGGAGTTTTCTATACCATAAAGGCAGTTATAACACTACACAGTTCTGGAGTACTAATAAAAGTTTCCCATCGGATGACATTAAGAAAAAATGGGATGAGGGTTTTTATATTACCGGCTTACGTTATGGCTTTGATGATAATTATATTTTAATTATGAGTAAAAACGCCACCCTCAAAGGACAAAGATGGGCTACCCGTGAAACTTTTGCTGAACTGGATAAAGAAATAGCCAAGATGTGGAATGGAGACAAACCTACACACCCAAAATATAGAATAACTTACCTTAGTTATGTGAAGGATAAATGGTTAATGGTTGCAAGTGAAGGTACTTATACTAACAATAACCAGCGGGTATACCGTGTTAAAAAACCCACCAGTTATTATTTTTCCGATTCATATGCTCCGTTTCCTATATCGTCAATTGAACTGCAATGGAAAGAAAAACGCTATGTAGATGCTATTGCTTACAACCCGAAGGACATGGAATATGTTTACACAATGAGTGATGCATCCTACTATGTTGACCAGAAGTATGAAAGCTATACCCACCTTGATGAGAATGAGTTTAAAGCATGGGAAAAGAAAGACTATTTTCCCTCGCAGATAGTGAAACAAGATGGAACTTATCATGTAATTTATACCAAGTATAGCAAAAGTTTTAAATACTCCGATCAGCAACTTATTACTGCAGAAACTGCACCCACCAGAGGTGTGAAAGCTTATTGGGATAAAGGTTTTACCATTAGCGACATCTATAGTTTTGAAAGAGAGTAATTACAAATTAAAGAAATTAAAAAGCGCAGCCGATGGTTGCGCTTTTTAATTTGTACCAATTGTCACGGTTTAATGACAAAGCAATTAGCCCGCTATTATTGGGGCATAACAAATTTCGTATTGCGTAAAAGCTATTTCTATTATTGATTACCTACAAATACAGGCCATAGTACATTTATACGTTTTACAATAAATTAATAAAAATAATAGTCTATTAATTTAGTAGACTTTATTTTATTACCTATATTTGCCTCCTGATTAATACAATTATTAACTCTTTCCATAGCAAACAGTTGTTTTTACGGCCGGTGTTTCTACACCGGCCTTCTTTATTATTATCGCTACCTCAGTTTGTTTAAAGGAATATTTTTATTAAGTCAGCAGATGTAATTCTAATCATCGCCCCTTGCGACGCTCCTATGTTTGTATAATAATTGTGTAGGGGGTAAAAAAGTATGCATTTACCAATAGATTTGATTTAAAAGTGAAAAAGTGTGAGAGTCAAAGCGACGTAAGTAACTCAAGT